>Ga0209257_1000795_pt1 | contig 46064 bp, 38 predicted proteins | sample AraplaCvi_mCL_r2_FD_184277 | JGI IMG/M metagenome (GOLD analysis project Ga0209257, IMG submission 184277) | Arabidopsis root microbial communities from North Carolina, USA - plate scrape MF_Cvi_mCL_r2 (SPAdes) (version 2) | ecosystem: Host-associated > Plants > Roots > Endosphere | place: USA...
CCGACCGACAATCTCGTGGCCAGGCACGATTGGGTAGCGAATATCGGGTAGCTCGTCGTCGACGAGATGAAGATCGGTCCGGCATACCCCGCAGGCGCTGATCTTCACCCGGAGCTGACCCTCGCCGGGTATCGGGTCGGGCCGCTCCACCATCTGGAGCCGCGTTCGCGGGGCCGGCAACACCATCGCACGCATGAGCTTCTCCGGGGCCAACCGCTCCGACTGAATTATCCATAGAATGGTTGGACGACCAGTCCTTGACGTCGGTCAACGCCTGTTTCCGGCTGACCGGACCGAGTTCCCTTGGCTTGACGAGGATCAAGCCTCTCGACGAAAGCCGGCCTATTGTGGCGGCCAAGGAGAATCCCGATGCCCATCAAGGATGTCTTTCTGCCGCTTGTCGGCCAGCCGCGCGGGCCGGCCCTGGTTGCGATCGAGAAATGTGTGGCCGTCGCCGCCGCCCTCGGCGCCAGGATCACCGCGTTGGCGCTTGAGGAAGAGGTCTATGAGCGGCCGAAGGTGATGCTGCCCTACGATCGCGATTCCGGGGAGGCTGCTAGCTCGCGTGAGGCGGCCGACGTGCAGCAGCTGCTGAACGCCTTTACCCATGCGGCGTCCCGCACGAACGTTCGCGCCCAGAGCCGAACGGGCAAGGTGCCGGCAGACCAGATCGCGGCGGTCCTGGCCGAGCACGCCCGTTTCAGCGATCTGACCCTGTTTCCCGTGAAGCCGCACGACAGCCGAACGGAGAGCTTTGTCGAAGCTTTCCTGTTCGAATCTGGGCGGCCGCTGCTGCTTTGTCCCGAGCAGCATGCGGAGCAGTTGCGGCCGGAGTTCGAGAACGTCATGGTCGCCTGGGATCACTCCGCCCGTGCGGCGCGAGCGGTCGGCGACGCGCTGCCGGTTCTGCAGGCGGCGGCCTCTGTCCGCGTGGTGACCGTGGCGGATGACAAGACCGAAGCGATCGTGCAATCCGGAACCGCTTTCGTCGATCATTTGCGGGAACACGGCGTTCCCGCCTCGTTCGAAACGACCAAAGGCAGCGGCAGCTCAATCGGCAAGGTCCTGGGAAACTGGGCGAATTCCCACGGCATGGATGTGATCGTGATGGGTGCCTATCACCATTCGCGCCTGAACGAGATCGTGTGGGGCGGTGTGACAAAGACCGTCATTGGCCAGCCACCATGCTGGGTTATGATCTCCCACTAGGCGCGTCACTTTCCAGCCTGATCGTCAACCATCGGAACTGTCGCTGACTGGGCGCATTTGCTTTCATGTCAACCTATCGTCTGAACAATCTGCTGGCGCCGCGTTCAGTCGCGCTCGTCGGCGCGAGCGCGCGTCCGGTCTCGGTCGGACGTGCCGTTCTGGAGAACATTCACAAGACCGGATTCAAGGGGCGGTTCGGCCTCGTCAATCCGCGCCATGCCGAAATCGGCGGCGTTGCCGCGGTGAAGAGTCTGGACCGGTTGGACTTCGTGCCCGAGCTCGTGGTCATCACGGCGCCGGCGCGTGAGATTCCGGACATCATCGATCAGGCCGGGCGTCGTGGCTCGGCGGGCGCCTTGATCGTCTCGGCCGGGCTCGGCTACGGACCGGGATCTCTGCACGAGGCCGCAATCGTGGCGGCCCGCAAATACGGCATGCGGCTGATCGGACCGAACTGCCTCGGCATCATGATGCCCGGCGTCAGCCTCAATGCCAGCTTTGCCGCGCATATGCCGGGGGCGGGCAGCCTCGCGCTGATCTCGCAATCGGGCGCGATCGCTGCCGGCATGGTCGACTGGGCTGCGCAGCGCGGCGTCGGCTTCTCCGGCATCGTGTCGATCGGCGATCAAATCGACGTCGATATTGCCGATCTGCTCGATTATTTCGCGATGGATCACAAGACGCGCGCGATCCTGCTCTACATCGAGTCCATCAAGGATGCGCGCAAGTTCATGTCGGCGGCGCGTGCCGCCGCGCGCGTGAAGCCTGTCGTCGTGGTGAAATCCGGCCGCATGGCGCAGGGCGCGAAAGCCGCGGCCACGCATACCGGCGCGCTCGCCGGCGCCGACGCGGTCTATGACGCGGCGTTTCGCCGCGCGGGTGTCCTGCGGGTCTCCGACCTGCGTGAGCTGTTCGATTGTGCCGAGACACTCGGCCGCGTCGAATCGCCGACGGGAAAGCGTCTCGCCATCCTGACCAATGGCGGCGGCATCGGCGTGCTCGCCGTCGATCGATTGGTCGAACTCGGCGGAATTCCGGCGACCCTCTCGCCGGAGGTGCGCAAGACGCTCGATGCGGTTCTGCCGCCGACTTGGTCCGGTGCAAATCCCGTCGACATCGTCGGCGACGCTGACGCATCGCGCTACGCGGCGGCTTTGGAGGTGCTGCTGGCCGATCGTGACAATGATGCAGTCCTGGTCCTCAACGTGCAAACGGCGATCGCCTCGGCCGCCGCGATCGCCACGACCGTGACGGAGCTCGTCGCCAAATATCGAAAAGAGCACCGCAGCTGGGCGAAGCCTGTATTGGCAGCCTGGGTTGGAGCCGATCAGCACATCATTCAGGCACTCTCCAGCGCCGGTGTGCCGAACTATCCGACCGAGGACGATGCCGTCCGCGGCTTCATGTATCTGGTCCGGCACCGCGAAGTGGTGGAGGAGCTGAGCCAGGTTCCTCCCGCGATGCCCGACACGTTCGTTCCGGATGCCCGGGGCGCGAGGCAGGTCGTCACCGCCGCGATCGCGGACGGTCGTGAGTGGCTCGAGCCTGTCGAGATCAAAAACCTGCTCGAAGCCTACGACATCGCGATGGTGCCGACCTATGCGGCATCCGATGTCGAGCAGGCGGTTGGCTATGCAAACGAGATCTTCGCACAGGGTGGCACCGTCGTGCTGAAGATCATGTCGCGGGACATCACCCACAAATCCGATGTCGGCGGTGTCGTTCTCAATCTGACCACGCCTGAAGCCGTGCGAGGGGCTGCCGCGAACATTCTTGCGCGGGCGAAGAAGCTGCGTCCGGAGGCGCGTATCGGCGGCGTCATCGTCCAGGCGATGGTCGTCAAGGCGAAGGCGCGCGAGCTGATCCTGGGCCTCGCCGATGATCCCACGTTCGGCACCGTCGTCGTGTTCGGTCGCGGAGGCACGGCGGTGGAAATCATCAACGACAAGGCGCTGGCGCTGCCGCCACTGGATTTGCAGCTCGCTCGCGACCTGATCGATCGCACGCGCGTATCGCGGCTGCTAAAGGCCTATCGTGACGTGCCGGCGGTCAAGCAAGACGCCGTCGCCATGGTGCTGGTCAAGCTGGCGCAGATGGCGGCCGATATTCCCGAGATCCGCGAATTCGACATCAATCCGCTGCTGGCGGACGAAACCGGCGTGACCGCAGTCGACGCCCGCGTCGCGGTCGGGCCGCCGCAACGGAAGTTCGCCGGCTCCGGCCCGGCCAATTTCGCCGTTCGCGCCTATCCCTCGCAATGGGAGCGCCGCCTCAAGGTCAAGGACGACTGGCGCATCTTCGTGCGGCCCATGCGCCCCGAGGACGAGCCGACCATCCACGAATTCCTGCGCCACGTCACGGCGCACGACCTTCGCCTGCGTTTCTTCGCACCGATGAAGGAGTTCACGCACGAGTTCATCGCGCGCCTGACCCAGCTCGACTATGCGCGCGCGATGGCCTTCATTGCCTTCGACGAGGCTACTGGCGAAATGGTCGGCGTGGTCCGGCTGCATTCGGATTCGATCTACGAGAGCGGCGAATACGCCATCCTGCTACGGTCCGATCTCAAGGGCAGGGGGCTCGGCTGGGCCCTCATGCAGTTGATCATCGACTACGCGCGGTCGGAAGGTCTGAAGGTCATATCGGGCGACGTGCTCAAGGAGAACGCCGTGATGCTCGAGATGTGCCGCGACCTCGGCTTCGAGGTCAAGCCTGATCCGTCCGAGCCTGATATCTGCGACGTCAAATTGAAGCTCTGACGAGCGCGCTTCAAGAGCGCGCTTCAGCCGAACTCGTCGCGGCGGATGTCTTTGCGGATGCCTTGGCGGTCGTCCGCAAGTTCCGAATGATGATGGCGATCAAGGGCACCAGCACCGGCACGATCGTGCTGAGCGGATGATGCACCGCGCCTGACACCTGGGCCTGGAACGCGCGCGCCTCGACTTGAAGGGCTTCGATGGAGGTGTCGTGAATTTCGTTGGCAAGCTCGATGTCGCGGCCTGACGGAGCCCGGCCGGCGATCGCGAAGAGTGCGGCCGCGATGGCGAAATTGACCGCGCCGAGGATGGCGGCCGCGGCAATCGCGCTCCAGATCTGGACCAGCGCGAAATAGGCGGACAGCTCCAGCATCAGAAGTCCGAACGCCGCGATCAGCGCCGCAAACGCCCGCAAGCCGAGGCCGATCAGCAGATGGCGCAGCCTGATGTCCGCGATGATCCTGTCGGTGCGCCACAGCGCGCGCAGGTGTTTGACCACATTCTCGGTATTCACTTAGTGTCTCCTCAGCATGAAGCCGACAACGACGCCGAGCGCGAAGGCGGAGGCGAGCGATGTGATCGGGCGGTCCGCAATGAGCCCCTGAAGCTGCTCTTGCTCTTCGTCGACGGTGTCGCCGAGTTCGCTCAACGCGGCCCGGATCTGATCGGCGAGCGCTTCGGCGCGATCCTTCGAGCTCTCGAACATCTCCTCGCCGGCGGTGCTCAGCAAGCGTGTGACATCGACCTTCAGCGCCCGCAATTCTTCGCTCATCCTGTCACTGTTGAACATGGACTTGATATCCCCGTTGAATGCAAGCAAGCCTAGGACCCGCGCACGTGATTGCGCTTGATTTGCGTCAATCGGCGGGCGCGGTCCGGGGCTTGAGACAGGTCAAGCCGGCGGCCATATGCTGACCTAGAAATGCCGTCTGAATGGGGACCGATTGTCCCGATGAGGTGGAAGCGTGAACCACGAACCGCTGTTGCTCGCAACGCCGTCCGGCGATGCGCTGAACTTGCGCCCCGAAGGGCCCTGGACCGCCGCGAATGTGGTCACGCTCGAGACATTGTCCCGGTCGGTCGGTGCAGACGTCGATCGCTCGCGCGTCGTCACCCTGGACATGTCGGGCGTCAGCGCGCTCGACACGCTCGGCGCCTGGGTCCTGGAAAAACTGTCGCGCAGGGCTGCATCAGCAGGCAGATCGACCGAATTCGTCGGTGTCGCCGATCATTTCAGCGGGCTGATGGACGAGGTACGTCAGGTCAACCGCCACACGCCGGCCCCGACGGCTGCGCCCAATCCGGTGCTGGCGAGGCTGGGCGACCTCGGCAAATCCACGGTCGGGGCGCGGGAGGACATCACGATCTTCCTCCAGATGCTCGGCGCATTGTTCATGGCGGTGGTCGGCGTGCTGCGCCGGCCGCGGTCGCTGCGGCTGACGTCGCTGGTGTATCAGCTCTACCGCATCGGGTGGCAGGCGATTCCCATCGTTGCACTGATTACCTTCCTGATCGGCGCCATCATCGCGCAGCAGGGCTTCTTTCACTTCCGCAGATTCGGCGCGGAGTCCTACACCGTCGACATGGTCGGCATTCTGGTGCTGCGTGAGCTCGGCGTGCTGATCGTTGCCATCATGGTCGCCGGCCGGTCGGGCAGCGCCTACACCGCCGAGCTCGGCTCGATGAAGATGCGCGAGGAGATCGACGCGCTCTCGACCATGGGGCTCGATCCGGTCGAGATACTGATCCTTCCGCGTGTTGCGGCCCTGGTCATTGCGCTGCCGATCCTCACCTTCATCGGATCGATCGCCGCGCTCTATGGCGGCGGCCTCGTCGCGCAGTTCTATGGCGACATGGGGCCGGCGATCTACATCGCGCGTCTGCACGAGGCCATCACCGTCACCCATTTCGAGGTGGGCATCCTGAAGGCGCCGTTCATGGCATTGGTCATCGGGATCGTGGCCTGCAGCGAGGGATTGCGCGTCAAGGGCAGCGCAGAGTCGCTCGGGCGGCAGACCACGACGTCGGTGGTGAAGTCGATTTTCCTGGTGATCGTGCTCGACGGCCTGTTCGCGATCTTCTTCGCCTCGATCGGAATGTGACGATGGATGCACCGCAAGACCAGTTCGCGATCCGCGTCCGTGATCTCGTGGTCGGTTTCGGTCGCCAGACCGTGCTCGACCATCTGTCGCTCGACGTCCGCCGGGGCGAGATCCTCGGGTTGGTAGGGGCGTCCGGCGGCGGCAAGTCGGTGCTGATGCGGACCATTATCGGCCTCATCAAGGGGCAGAGCGGGACCATCGAAGTCATGGGGCAGCCCATCGGCGGCCACGGCCGCGGCGCAGCCACGACATGGGGCATCCTGTTCCAGCAGGGCGCGCTGTTCTCCTCGCTGACGGTCCGCCAGAACGTCCAGTTTCCTTTGCGTGAAAATCTCGTCCTGTCGCAAGAGCTGATGGACGAGATCGCGATCGCCAAGCTCGAAATGGTGGGCTTGCGTGCCCAGGATGCGGACAAATATCCGGCGGAGCTGTCCGGCGGCATGACCAAGCGCGTGGCGCTGGCGCGCGCGCTCGCGCTCGATCCGCCGATCCTGTTCCTGGACGAGCCGACCTCCGGCCTCGATCCGATCGCCGCCGGTGATTTCGACGCGCTGATCACGACGCTGCAAAAGACGCTGGGGCTGACCGTGTTCATGGTGACCCACGACCTGGCGAGCCTGACCACGGTCTGCGACCGCGTCGCCGCGCTCGCCGACGGCAAGATCGTCGCGATCGGCCCGATGCGCGAATTGCTGCAATCCGAGCATCCATGGGTGCGCGCCTATTTCCACGGCAAGCGCTCGCAGATGCTGCAACACGAAATGAGATGAGACATGGAAACCCGCGCTCCCTACGTGCTGATCGGCAGTTTCGTGCTGGCCGCGATCCTGGCGGTGTTTGGCTTCGTCTATTGGCTGAACAACACCGGCGGCATCGGGCCGCGCACGAACTACCACGTGCAATTCCAGGGGCCGGTCCCTGGCCTCCTGGTCGGCGCCGGCGTGCTGTTCAACGGCATCCGGGTCGGAGAAGTGACCCAGCTCGGGCTCGCGCCTGATAATCCGCGCTTCGTCAACGCGACGATCTCGGTTGCCGCCGCCACGCCGGTGCGTTCCGACACCAAGGTCGGTCTGGAATTCCAGGGCCTGACCGGTGTGCCGGTGGTGACGTTGGAGGGCGGGGTAATCACGGCCAAATCCGGCGAGCCGCCGTCTTTGATCGCGGAAGCCGGTGCCGGTCAAAGCATGACGCAGGCGGCGCGCGATGCGCTGCGCCGGGTCGACACGGTGCTCGAGGACAATTCCGGCCCGCTGAAGGACACCATCGCCAATCTCAAGACGTTCTCCGACGGGCTCGCGCGCAACACCGGCAAGATCGACGGCATTCTGGCCGGCCTGGAGAAGATGACTGGCGGCGGCACACCTGCGCCGAAGGTCACCTACGATCTGCACACGCCGCAGAACCTCGGCCCGGCCGCCAAGACGCTCTCGGCGTCACTGGCCATCCCCGAGCCAAGCGCGGTCGCGATGCTGCAGACCCAGCGCATGCTGTTCTCACCCAGCGGGGACAGGCCGGGTTTTGCCGATTTCCTCTGGGCCGACAGCATTCCGAAATTGCTCCAGGCGCGCCTGATCGACAGTTTTGAGAATTACGACATCGCCCACGCCCCGTTGCGCACGTCGGATCTCGGTCAGGCTGATTATCAGCTGCTGATCGACATCCGGCGCTTCCGGATCGCCACGGAGGGCGAGCCACGGGTCGAGATCGGACTGTCGGCGCGGATCGTCGACAAGAACGGCAAGGTGGTTGCCTCGCGCCTGGTCGAGACCAGCGAGAAGCTCGACAAGGTCGAGCCGGCCGCTTCGGTCGCCGCCTTCGACGCGGCTTTTGCCCGCATCGCTAAAGAGCTGATCGGGTGGACCGTGCAGGCGGTGTGACGCCGTCTATTCCAGCGTCTTCAGGTAGGACAGAAGGTCGTGGATCTGGTCCGGACTGAGCTCGAAGGCCGGCATGTCGGCGTGACCGGTGTAGATCCCTTCGGCCAGCGCCTCACCGAGGCTCTCGATTGGATAACGCCGATGCAGGGTGCGCAGCGGGGGCGCGGCCTCGAGCGGGCTGCGGGAGGCGCGGTCGATCGCGTGGCAGCGTGCGCAATTGGCCCGTGCGAAGGCCTTGCCGCGCTGTTCGGCACTCGGGGCCGCCAGCGCGGGTGTCATCAGAAGCAGCGCAATCAGGCCGTGACGCAGGGCGCCTTGCAGCATGGAAAAGATCCCGTCGAATTCTGGACGCAGAATAAAGAATAAGATGGGGATGCCACTCAAATTTGATCTGAGTCAATTGGCTTTGGCGCAGTGCAGTAAAATGCAGCCGCGTGGCGGGCTCGGCCGGGGGGCGGAGCTGGACCGACGCTGGGAGCGGTGGATGAAGCCTTCCGTGGTCACGATCGAGCCGAGTGGGCATTTTTGCGACGATTGCGCCGTGCGCGGAGCGGCGGTGTGTTCGTCGCTGGATGCGGCCGAGCTCAGGGAATTCGAGCATCTCGGACGCCGCGTTCATTTTGACTCCGGCGAGACCGTGTTTTCCGAGGAGGACATCACCACCTCGTTCTACAACGTCCTCGAAGGCGTCATGCGGCTGTACAAGCTGCTGCCCGACGGCCGGCGGCAGATCGTGGGCTTTGCCTTGCCCGGCGATTTCCTGGGGATGAATTTGTCCGGCCGGCATAATTTTTCCGCGGACGCGATCGGCGCGGTGACCGTGTGCCAGTTCGCGAAAGCGCCGTTCGGCCGCTTCATCGAAGACCGGCCGCAGCTGCTGAGGCGGATCAACGAGCTCGCCATTCGCGAATTGAGCCAGGCACGCGACCATATGGTCCTGCTCGGCCGCCGCTCGGCCGACGAGAAGGTCGCGACCTTTCTGCTCGGCTGGCGTGAACGGCTGGTCGGGCGCAACGGGTTGTCCGACACGGTTCCGCTTCCGATGAGCCGTCAGGACATCGCGGACTATCTCGGCCTCACCATCGAAACCGTCAGTCGCACCTTCACCAAGCTGGAGCGCCACGGGGTGATCGAGATCATCCATGGCGGCATCAGCCTGCTCGATCCTGCGCGCGCTGAGGCGCTGGCCGCAGCGTGACGGTCTGTCCCCCACGTTTTTGATCTCGATCAATGACGCCGGCCGCCCGCGGCAAATAATGCCCCAAACTATCGGGAGGGGATCATGCCTGCTGACGCGTTGCTGGTGACCGTTGTCGTCGTCGCGATCTTCGTGACATTTGCCGCGGCCTTGGCTTGGGCTGACCGGCAAACCAGCTCAGGCCGCCTCGATCCGGATTCCAAGCGCTGAAGTTCTCGAGGTCCCGATCCGCACAGACAGGCCGACCGCCAACGCTCGGGCGGCTCCGCCGTTCGCCCAGCGTCTCAACGCAATCGCGGCTTGCGTCGCTTGCAACTCTGCAGCGATCAGAACGCATTGGCGCATCCTTCGGATGCCGACTTCCGGCTCAACCGCGGCTTTTTCGCGGCATTTGCTTCAAACCGCGCGCGTGCTTTCCGGTTGAAAAGCCTGATAACGTTGACTACGCAGGAACCCCAGTGCCTCGTAGTCTTAGGAGCCCCGCGGCGTGCCTCAGGACAAGACCGGCGACCCCCGACAGTCGGCGGGCAACAAACTATCGGTCCTGCGCAAGCACCCGATCTTCGCGGATCTGGAGCCGGAGGCGCTCGATCAGCTCTGCCGCTACGCCAAGCACACCACCGTGAAGCGCGGCGCCACGATCGCCGCCAAGGGCGATCCCGGCAACAATCTGTTCGCGGTGATCACGGGGACGGTGAAGATCTCCTCCTCGTCGCCCGATGGACGGAACGCCATTCTCAATCTGATCGGTCCCGGAGAAATCTTCGGCGAGATCGCGGTGCTCGACGGCGCTCCCAGGTCGGCCGATGCGACCGCCAACACCAATTGCGAGCTCTACATCATCGATCGCCGGGACTTCCTGCCGTTCGTGAAGAGCCAGCCCGCGCTGGCGATGAAATTCATCGAGCTGCTTTGCGCGCGTCTGCGCTGGACCAGCCAGCAGGTCGAGCAGGTGATCCTGCAAAATCTGCCGGGCCGGCTGGCGAGCGCTCTGCTCGGTCTCACCGAGGAGCGCAAGTTCGACTCGGGTAGCGGCACGCTCGCCATCACGCAGCAGGAGATCAGCGAGATGGTGGGGATGACGCGCGAGAGCATCAACAAGCAATTGCGCGCCTGGGCCGGCCGCAACTGGGTTCGCCTCGAGCACGGCGCCATCGTCGTGCTGGATACGGACGCGCTGCGCGAACTCGCCGAGAGCGGCCTCGACGGCGAGTGATGCCTCAGGCCTGATCGTCGATGATCGCGATCGCGCGGGTCCAGCCGGCGGAGGCGCGTTCGATCTTCACCGGGAAGCATGAGACCGTGAACCCGGCCGTGGGCAATTGGTCGAGATTGTGCAGCTTCTCGAGATGGCAATAGCCGATGTGCCGTCCCGCCTTGTGGCCTTCCCAGATCAGGCCGGCGTCTTTTGTCTCGGCATATTTCTTCGCGGTGTAGACGAACGGCGCGTCCCAGCTCCAGCCGTCAGTGCCGGTGAGCCGCACGCCGCGTTCGAGCAGGTACATGGTGGCTTCATAGCCCATGCCGCAGCCGGAATTGACGTATTCGGCCTTACCGAATTTCGCGCCGGCGCTGGTGTTGACGACGACGATTTCCAGCGGCGACAGCGTGTGCCCGATGCGTCTCAGCTCCTTCTCGACGTCGTCGGCGCTCGCCACGTAGCCATCGGGCAGGTGCCGGAAGTCGAGCTTCACGCCGGGCTGAAAGCACCATTCCAGCGGCACCTCGTCGATCGTCCATGACCGCTCGCCGCGGTTCATGGTCGGATGGAAGTGCCAGGGCGCGTCGAGATGCGTGCCGTTATGGGTCGACAGCGAGACCTGCTCGACGGCCCAGCCCTGACCGTCCGGCAGATCCTGCGCCTTGAGGCCGTCGAAGAACTGCAGCATCCGGGGCAGGCCCTGCTGGTGATCGATATACTGGATTGTCGGGTGATTGCCGGGCGGATCGGACGTCACGTCGCTTCGAAGCGGCACGGAGATATCGATCAGCTTCCGCGGCATGGGCATTCCCTCAACTTGGACCGACGTTTCGAATATCTTGATGGGCCTGCATTGGCGGCGTCAAGTCACGTGGCGGCGACGTCTGCCAGCCCCCGTACCCGCCATAAAGCGAATTGCGTCGCAAATTGATCGATGCAACTCTTGCATCGATCGATGCTGGAATTGGCTTGGACAGAAAATGCCGGCCGCCCTAGGGACGACTTGGTCCTTGACTTCACGCTTGAAGTGGAGCGACCCAAGGCGGCCCGCAGCCTGCCCGACAACGACATAATCAACCCCGGAGGAAGCCCAGATGAAGACACTGACCGGTATCATCACAGCCGTTGCGCTGGCGCTCTCAGCGCCCCTGGCGACCGCACGCGATTTCCGCTCCGCCGACATCCATCCCGCCGATTATCCGACCGTCGAGGCCGTCAAGTTCATGGGCAAGCAGCTCGCGACGGCGAGCGGCGGCAAGCTCGGCGTCAAGGTGTTTCCCAACGGCGCCTTGGGCTCCGAGAAGGACACCATCGAGCAGCTCAAGATCGGCGCGCTCGACATGATGCGGATCAACGCATCGCCCCTGAACAATTTCGTGCCCGAGACCATCGCTTTGTGCCTGCCCTTCGTCTTCCGCGACACGCAGCACATGCGCACCGTGCTCGACGGCCCGATCGGCGACGAGATCCTGGCGGCCATGGAGCCCGCAGGCCTGGTCGGCCTCGCCTATTACGATAGTGGCGCGCGGTCGATCTACACCGTCAAGGCACCGGTCAAGTCGCTTGCCGATCTCAAGGGCCTGAAGATCCGCGTCCAGCAGTCAGATTTGTGGGTCGGCATGATCCAGAGCTTGGGGGCCAACCCGACGCCGATGCCGTATGGCGAGGTCTATACCGCGCTCAAGACCGGCCTCGTCGATGCGGCCGAGAACAACTGGCCGTCCTACGAATCCTCGCGCCATTTCGAGGCCGCCAAGTTCTACAACATCACCGAGCACTCGCTTGCGCCCGAAGTTCTCGTGATGTCGAAAAAGGTCTGGGACACGCTGAGCAAGGAGGACCAGGCCATGGTCCGCAAGGCGGCCAAGGAATCGGTGCCCGTCATGCGCAAGCTCTGGGACGAGCGTGAGCAGGCCTCCCGCAAGACGGTCGAGGCGGCCGGCGTTCAGGTCGTGACGATCGCCAACAAGGCGGAGTTCGTCGACGCGATGAAGCCGGTGTACGACAAGTTCGCCGGTGACGAGAAGTTGAAGGGGCTCGTCAAGCGTATCCAGGACACGAAGTAATAAAACATCGGAGCGGGTCCGGCGTCACCGCGAGGTGACATCGGACCTCGCGGGGAGGCGCGGAATGACAGATCCACACGTCGCAGATCACGAACAGGACGCCGGACGCCCGTCCACCGTCTTGCTGTCGCGGATCAACGCGCCGGTTGCGCGCGCCGGCATGTATCTGTCCGTGACCGGCCTGCTCGTCATCGTCACCATCGTGTTTTATCAGGTGTTCGGGCGTTACGTGCTCAATTCCAGCCCGACCTGGACCGAGAACCTCGCACTGGTCCTCATCCTCTACGTCACCCTGATCGGCGCCGCCGTCGGCGTGCGCGATGCCGGACATATCGGCATGGATAGTCTCCTGGTGATGCTCCCGGATCACGCGCGCGAGAAGATCGAGATCGTGATCCACGTGCTGGTCGCCATGTTCGGCATTGCGATGGCCTATAATGGCTGGATCCTCGGCGCGTCGGTCGGCACCGTAAAAATCCCCAATCTTGGACTGCCTGAGGTGATCCGCTATGTGCCGCTGATCGCCTCCGGCGTCCTGATCGTGTCCTTTTCGATCGAGCACATCATCGCACTCCTGCGCGGCGAAGAGGTCGTCCCCTCATGGAACTGATCATCCTCGGCGCCACCTTCTTCGGCTTTCTGATCCTCGGCGTTCCCGTTGCCTTCGCCATCGGCCTGTCGGCGATCTGCACCATCCTTTACGAAGGCCTGCCGGTTGCCGTCATCTTCCAGCAAATGATGTCGGGGATGAACATCTTCTCCTTCCTCGCGATTCCCTTCTTCGTCTTCAGCGGCGAGCTGATGCTGCATGGCGGCGTTGCCGACAAGATCGTGCAGCTCGCGAAGAATCTGGTCGGGCACATCCGCGGCGGCCTCGGCATGTCGAACGTGGTCGCCTGCACGCTGTTCGGCGGCGTCTCAGGATCGCCCGTGGCCGACGTGTCGGCGATGGGCGCGGTGATGATCCCGATGATGAAAAAGGAAGGGTTCGACACCGACTACGCCGTCAATGTCACCACCCATGCCTCGCTGGTCGGGGCCTTGATGCCGACCAGTCACAACATGATCATTTATGCTCTGGCCGCCGGCGGCAAGGTCTCGATCGGCGCGCTGATCGCGGCCGGCCTCCTTCCGGCGATGGTGCTGATGGTCTGCATGCTCGTCGCTGCCTACGCGGTTGCGGTGAAGCGCGGCTATCCCGCCGGCAAGTTCCCGGGCTGGGCCGAGGTGTTCCGCTCGTTCGCGGCGGCGCTGCCTGGCCTCCTGATCGTCGGCATCATCCTGACGGGCATCCTCTCCGGCGTGTTCACGGCGACGGAATCCGCCGCCGTCGCGGTCACCTATACGATCCTGCTGACCTTCTTCATCTACCGCACCATGACGCTGCCGAACTTCCTGCGCGCGGCCGCCAAGGCGGTGAAGACGACGGGCGTGGTGCTGCTGCTGATCGGCGTCTCCACCATGTTCCAGTACCTGATGGGGCTGTACGAGGTGGCTGACTTCGCCGGCGAGATGATGAGCAAGGTGTCCTCGCAACCCTGGATCATCTTCCTGCTGATCAACGTCATCCTGTTCGTGCTCGGCACCTTCATGGACATGGCGGCGACCATCCTGATCTGCACGCCGATCTTCCTGCCGATCGCGATGAAGGCGGGGATGGATCCGGTGCAGTTCGGCATGCTGATGCTGATCAACTGCGCGCTCGGGCTGAACACGCCCCCGGTCGGAACCACCCAGTTCGTCGGCTGCGCCATCGGCGGCATTTCGGTCGGCGCGGTGATGCGCACCATCCTGCCTTTCTATGCTGCCTTGATCGCAGCTCTGATGTTCGTGACCTACGTGCCTGCGTTCTCGCTGTGGCTGCCCCGCCTGCTGATGGGCTACAAGGGCTAACAGCACCAGGAGAAGTTATCAGTGACGGACTATCGCAAGCTCTTCGATCTCACCGGCAAAACCGCAGTCGTCCTCGGCGCCGCATCCGGCATCGGAAAATCGTCGGCCGAGGCCCTTGCCGGGTTGGGGGCCCGTGTCATCTGCGCCGATCGCACGCTTGACGCGGCGGAGGCGACCGCCGCCGGCATTCGCGACAAGGGCTGCTGGGCCGAAGCCGCGAGCTGCGACGCCGCGAGCGCCGCGGATGTCAACGCGCTCGCCAAGACGGTGATGCAGAAGTTTTCACGGCTCGACATCGCCGTGACGACGCCCGGTCTCAACATCCGCAAGACCATCCTCGACTATACCGAGGAGGATCTCGATCGCGTCCTGAGCCTCAACGTCAAGGGCACCGTCTTTTTCTTCCAGGCCTTCGGCCGCATCATGGTCGCGCAGAAGGGCGGCAGCATCATTGCCTGCTCCTCGGTGCGCGCCGTGACCATCGAGCCGGGCCTCGGCGTCTACGGCTCGACCAAAGCGGCGATCGGCCTCCTGGTGAAGGGCTTCGCCTCCGAGGTCGGCCATGCCGGCGTCCGCGTCAACGCCATCGCGCCCAGCATCGCCGAGACCGCGCTGACCGGTCCGTTCAAGCAGCGTCCCGACATCTACAATCTCTATGCCGGCCACACCGTGTTCAATCGCTGGAGCAGCGCCGACGAGGTTGCCACGGCCGTCGCCTATCTCGCCTCGGATGCCGCGAGCTATGTCAGCGGCAGCACGCTGTTCGTCGATGGCGGCTGGACCGCGGTCGACGGTCCGCCGACCGGTCTCACCCAACTGCACAAATAGGCGGCCGTCTAGCCGGCGAAGCCCGCACTCTGGCGCAGCTCTCTGTGATCTGCGTCAGTCAGCAGCGCGATCAGCGCTGCCGCCTCCTTTGGATGTGCGGCGCGCACGGTCACGCCGGCCGTGTACATGGTCACGAGCTCGCAGCCCGGCGGCAGTGACCCCGACAGCACAATGCCGTCGGTCGCGATGATCTCGGTCGCCTGGGTGCATCCGATCGGCCGCGTCGCGGTCGAATTCGCAAGCTCGCGCATCGCCGTTGCGCCGTTCGGGAATATCTTGAGGCGCGATGCGACTTCGTAGGCGATGCCGAGCTGGTCCAGCACTTTTGTGACGTGCTGGCCTGCGGTCGAGGCCTTGGTGTCGGGGACGTAGATCGCGTCGGCGGAGCGTAACACGTCTCGCAAATCAGTCTCGGTCTTCACCGTCACCTTGGGATCGCGGTTGCGGACCGCCAGCGCGGTCTCGACCCGGCCGACATCCGTGATCGAGGAGGGCGCGACGAGCGTCTCTTCGGCGAGCTTTGCCAGCAGCGCCTGTGTCAGGATCACGAGGTCGGCGGGCGTGCCCGCGCGCAGCTTACCGGCCATGAGGCCGACCGCGCCGAATTCGCCGCCGATGCCGAAGCCGGTCTGCGCCTTGAAGGTTTCGGCGAGGCTGCGCACCAGGCCTTGCGCCGCGCCGCCGCTCAAAATGGTCACTGTCGTCACGATGCGAGCTCCATGGCTGCAATGATCCTGTCGCGCGTGATCGGCAGGTCGCGCACGCGCACGCCGAGGCAATCGTAGACTGCATTGGCGATCGCCGCTGTCACGGGGCCGTGGGCGGCCTCGCCGGCGCCGACCGGCTCGATCTCCGGCCGCTGGATGATCTCGACGTCGACGGCCGGCGCCTCGCTGAAGGTCAAGATTGGATAGTCGGTCCAGGACGTCGAAGTGATGCGCGACCGATCGAAACGAACGCGCTCCTTCAGCACCCAGCTCGTCGCCTGGATCGCGCCGCCCTCGATCTGGTTGATCACACCGTCCGGATTGATAGCCTCGCCGACATCGACCGCGAGCGTCAGCCGCCTGACTCGGATATCGTCGGCGCCCTCGATCTCTGCGATGGCAGCGCAATAGGCGCCCGTGTTCTTGTAGCGGGCGAAGCCGACGCCTTGGCCGATGCCGGCGCGCTTCTGCGGCTTCCAACCGGCACGTCCCGCTGCGGCGCGGATGACATCTCGCGCTCGTTCGTCGCGCAGATGCCGCAGGCGGAATGCGATCGGGTCTTCGCCGCGCAAGGCCGCGATTTCGTCGAGCAGGGACTCGATGGCGAACACGTTGCCTTGTCCGCCCAGCGTCCGCAGCGCCGAGGTCCGCACCGGCATGGTCAGCAGCCGGTGGCTCGTGATCGTCCAGGCAGGAAAATCATAGAGCGGAACGGAGTTGCGATCGCCGCCGCCGCCATTCGCGGCCGGCGGGTTGGTCGAGATCATGCGCGGGTAGGGATTTGCGATTTCGGTTGCGGCCAGCAATGCCGGCTGTGCCGCCCGCCCGGGCCGTGCAGCGTGGCCGTTGCTCCAGATCGCGTGGCGCCAGCCGACGATCTCGTTGTCCGCATCGAGATCGGCCTCGATCTCGATCGCCATTGCCGCGCCAAACGGCGCATGGGACATCTCGTCGTGGCGCGACCACTGGACCCGCAAGGGACGGCGATCGGCCGCTCTCGCCAGCAACGCGGCATCGAGCGCGACGTCATCGGCGGCGTTGTGTCCATAGCAGCCGGCGCCCTCCATGTGCTCGACCACAATGTTCTCCGGCGGCAATTTGAGCACGATCGCGAGATCGGCGCGGAGCAGATAGACGCCCTGGCTGTGGGTCCAGACGTGGACACGCTCACCGTCCCATTGCGCCATCGCGCAGGACGGCGCGATCGAGGCATGGGCGATGTAGGGGCGGGTATATTGCCGACGCAGGGTTTGGGCGGGCTTGCGCGCCCGCGCCGCCATCCTGGTGTCGATCATTGAGGTCTCGACCGGCTGGCTCCTGAGAAAGCCGGCCAGGTCGTCTTCATCGGGTAGCGGCTCGCCGGCCGACCATGTCGCGCCCTTGCGCAGGGCTTTCAACGCGGCGTCCGCCGCCGCCTCGCTGTCGGCGACCACGCCGGAAAAGCCGCCATCACGCACGATCGCAACGAGACCGGGGACGGCGCGTGCAGCTTCCTCATCGAGCGCGATCAGTTTGGCGCCCGAGATTTCCGGCCGCAGCACGCGACCATGCACCAGTCCCGGGAGCGTGAGGTCGTGGATGAAACGCGGCCGCGCGAATACCTTGTCGGGAATATCCACGCGCTGGACCGATTGGCCAGCCACAACGCGCTTGGCGATGCTCTTCGCGCGCGTCTCCGCGGTGGCATCGTGGTCGAGCGAAACGTCTCCAGCCAGCTCCCAATAGCTGATCCTGACATTGCCGGGGCCCGAGATCGTGCCGTCATCCACATCGAGCAGCGAGACATCGACGTCGAGGCGTTCCGATGCCGCGCGAAGGAAGCGCTGGCGCACCTCGGCGCAGGCGTGCCGGAGCGCACGGCCGGATTGCTGGATCGACAAGCTGCCGGAGGTGACGCCCTCGTTCGGGCTCATCGCCGTCGAGGCACGGATCATCTCGATCCTGGAGATATCGACGTCGAGCTCGTCCGCCGCGATTTGCGCCAGCGCCGTGACGATGCCTTGGCCGATCTCGACCTTGCCGGGCGAAATCGCGACACGGTCGCCATCGATGAATTTCACCCATGACGATAGTTTTGGATTGGCCGCAAGGCTGACCGGCAGTTTCGGGGCAGAGGATGGCATGCTCATGACTCTGCCATCTCCGTCGCCGCACGCAGCACGGCGCGGACCACGCGGTTGTGCGATCCGCACCGGCACAGATTGCGATCCAGTGCTTCTCTGACCTCGGCCTCCGTCGGTGCCGGGTTGCGCTTCAGCAACGCCGCGGCGCTGACGAGGATCCCGGAGACGCAATAGCCGCACTGCATCGCCTGTTCGGAGATGAAGGCGCGCTGCAACGGATGTGGCTGCTCTGCCGTGCCGAGGCCTTCGACCGTGACGACGTCCTTATCTGCGACCGACCATAACGGCATGTCGCAGGAGGCCATCGCGCGATCGCCAACCATGACGTAACAGGCGCCGCATTCGTTCGCGCCGCAGCCGAAATGCGCTCCGGTGGCGCCGAGCCGGCCGCGGAGCACATCGAGCAGCATCTGGTCGAGATCGGCATCGACGGCCGTCGCCGCACCGTTGAGGCGGAACTGAATGGTTGGCATGCTCGCTCTGCGGCCTCAGGACTTGTCGAATTTCTTGACGACGTCGGCCCATTTTTCGATGTCGCCCCGCAGGAACTTGTCGAACTGGTCCGGCGTCATCGACATGGGCACGGCGCCTTGTTCCGTCCAGAGCTTGATGATGTCGGGCCGCTTCACCATTGCGTTGACGGCCGCATTGAGCTTGTCGATGACGGGCTTCGGCGTGCCGGCAGGCGCCATCAAGCCGAGCCAGATCGTCGCCTCATAGCCGGGAACGCCCGCCTCGATCGCCGTCGGCAGATTCGCCAGCACGATCGAGCGCTGCTTGCCGGTGGTGGCGAGCGCGCGCACCTGGTTCTCGGCGACGTTCGGCGCCATCGCCGGCACCGCGTCGATCATCATCTGAACCTGTCCGCCGATCACGCCGCTGCGGGCCTCACCGCTGTTGCGATAGGGCACATGCACGACATCGATACCGGCCATGGCTTTGAACAGCTCGCCGGCCATGTGATAGGGCGTGCCCTGGCCGGAGGAGGCGTAGTTCAGCTTGCCCGGTTGCGCCTTGGCGAGCGCGATGAACTCGGCAAGAGTCTTCGCCGGGACTTGCGGATTCACCACGATGACGAGATCGGAATAGTTCACCGGCGCGATCGGCGCGAGGTCGCGCATCAGCTCGTATTTGCGTTTGTCCGGCGTCAGAAGCGATTCATTCGCGGTCTGGGTGTTGGACATCATCAATAGCGTGTAGCCGTCGGCCGGCGACTTCGCAGCTTCCACGGTGCCGATGACACCGCCGGCGCCGGTGCGGTTCTCGATCACGAAGGGCTGGCCAAGACTCTCCTGCAGCACGTTGCCGATCAGCCGTGCCGCGACATCGGCCGGTCCGCCGGCGCCGAAGGGCACGACGATGCGGACCGCGTGGGTGGGATAATCCTGTGCGAGTGAGGCGGGCGCGGAGAACGCGGCGAGCAGGCCGGCAGCCAGCGCCAGCATGAAGCTTCGGGCCGTCATGCCCACCTCCCTGATGTCGTTCTTGTTGGCCGGCACTGTAGCGGCAGGGACTGCGGACTGTCGACGCCTTACAAAACCGGCCGGGCCGGGAATATCGAGCGGCTTTCGGTGTGATGGCCCCGCCTTTCGCAGGCGCGGTAGGAACCGCTGGCGCATGCGCCTTGAGCAATTCGCATGGGAAATGCCGGCAAAATGCTCTCGGCTGGCTGGTATTTTGGTGTTACGAACTGAGACATGAACCAGCACGCCAAGATCGACACCAAGATCGAAATCCGCCATTCGACCTGTCCGCACGATTGCCCCTCGGCCTGTGCCCTCGATGTCGAGGTGGTCGAAGGCCGCAGCATCGGCCGCGTCCGCGGTTCGAAAAAGCAGACCTACACGGCCGGTGTCGTCTGCGCCAAGGTCGCACGCTACGCCGAGCGCATCCATCACCCTGAGCGGGTGACGTTTCCGATGCGCCGCATTGGGTCCAAGGGCTCGGGGCAATTCGCGCGAATCTCCTGGGACGAGGCGCTAGACGAGATCGCGGAACGTTTCAACGCGGCGGAGCGCGAGTTCGGCGCGGAATCGATCTGGCCTTATTACTACGCCGGCACGATGGGCCTCGTGATGCGTGACGGCCTCAACCGCCTGACGCATGTGAAGAAATATTCGCGCTTCTATCAGACGATCTGCGCCAATGTCGCGCGCATCGGCTTTGCGATCGGCACCGGCAAGATCGCCGGCGTCGATCCGCGCGAGATGGCGCTGTCCGATCTCGTCGTGATCTGGGGCACCAATCCCGTCCACACCCAGGTCAACGTGATGACGCATGCCGCGCGTGCCCGCAAGGAGCGCGGCGCGAAGATCGCTGCGGTCGACATCTACGACAACGACACGATGAAGCAGGCCGACATCAAGATCATCCTGCGGCCGGGCACCGACGGCGCGTTCGCTTGCGGCGTGATGCACGTGCTGTTCCGCGACGGCTATGCCGACCGCGCCTATATGGACCAATACACCGATTGCCCTGCCGAGCTCGAGGCGCATCTTGAGACGCGCACGCCGGAATGGGCCTCCGCCATCTGCGGCGTGCCGGTGGCGGAGATCGAGGCCTTTGCCAAGGCCGTCGGCGAGACCAAGCGGACCTTCTTCCGCTTTGGCTACGGCTTTACGCGCAGCCGCAATGGTGCGACGCAGATGCATGCGGCCAATAGCATTCCCGCAGTGACCGGTGCCTGGCAATACGAAGGCGGCGGCGCCTTCTTCAACAATTACGCGCTCTGGCATTTCAACGAATCCATCATCGAGGGGCACGAGGCCATCGACCCGAGTGTCCGCGCGCTCGATCAGTCCAAGATCGGCCGTATCCTCACCGGCGATGCCGAGGCGTTGTGCGGCAAGGGGCCGGTCAAGGCGCTGCTGATCCAGAACACCAACCCGATGACGGTGGCGCCGGAGCAGGCGCTGGTGCGGCAGGGTTTTGCGCGCGAGGATCTGTTCGTCGCCGTGCACGAGCAGTTCATGACCGAGACGGCGCAAATGGCCGACATCGTGCTACCGGCGACCATGTTCATGGAGCATGACGATCTCTATTACGGCGGCGGTCACCAGCACATCTCGGTCGGGCCGAAGCTGATCGACCCGCCCGGCGAATGCCGCTCCAACCATGAAGTCCTGCAAGCGCTGGCGCCGCGGCTTGGTGCGAAGCACCGGGGTTTCGAGATGACGCCGCGCGAATTGATCGACGCGACGCTGAAGCTGAGCAATCACGGCGACATCGCCGGCCTCGAAGCCGACATCTGGCGCGACCTGCAACCGGATTTCCGCACCTCGCATTATCTCGACGGCTTCGCGCATGCCGACGGCAAATTCCACTTCAGGGCGGATTGGGCCCATCCGCCGTTCGGCGTGACGATGGGCGATGTCGACAACATGCCTGCTCTGCCGGACCACTGGGCGGTGATTGAGCACGCCGACCGGGCCCATCCGTTCCGGCTTGCGACCAGCCCTTCGCGCAGCTTCCTCAATACCACCTTCAACGAGACGCCGTCCTCGCAGGCGCGCGAGGGCAAGGCGAGCGTGATGATCCATCCCATGGATGCTGCCGCGCTCGACATTGCCGACGGCGACGCGGTGACGCTCGGCAATACCCGCGGCGAGACCTCGCTGGTTGCCACGCTGTTCGACGGCGTGCGGCGCGGCGTGCTGATCGCGGAATCCGTTCATCCCAACAAGAACCATATCGGCGGGCGGGGCATCAACATGCTGACGGGCGCCGAAGCCGTCGCGCCGATCGGCGGGGCCGCCTTCCACGACAACAAGGTCTGGATCAGGAAAGCCTCCGCCGCTCAGGGCACGCATTCCGTGACGCCGTAGCCCGCGAACTCCTTCGCGATGTCTGGGTTCATGGACTTCGCCTGCGCGATATCGGTGGCGCCGTCGCCGCCGCTTTTGCGCCTGGCGACGCCCCGGCCGAACAGCGACGATGACGAGCGCGGGTTGCGCTGGATCGCGTCGTCGTAGTCCTTGATCGCCTCCGCGGTCCGGCCGAGCTTGAGGTTGACCAGACCGCGGCTGTCGAGCGCATCGCTCAAGCCGGGATTGATCTGCAGCGCCAGATTGCAGTCGGCCAGCGCGCCCTGCAGATCGCCGGTCGCCGCGCGCGTCCAGCAGCGGTTGTTGAGCGCCTGTGCATCCCTGGGATTCCCGCGGATCACCACGTCGAAATCCTGCATGGCGAGCGCATAGGCCCGCTTGATCGCATAGACCTGGCCGCGTTTGTAGCGCGAGACGACATCATTGGCGTTCGCTGCGATCTTGCGGCTGAGATCGGCGATGACCGAATCCTTGGCGAGACTGTCCGCGCTCGGGGGCGGCTCCGCTTGCGGCGCCTCGCAGGCCGGCTTCTGCGGCGCCGGTTTCTGAGGCTCCGGCTTGGTCGGATCGCCGCCCGCGTTGTCGGTCGGCCTGGTCACCGAACCCCCGAACGAGAATTCCGTGGTCAGCGAGGACGACAGCCACGGCACCTGTTCGCGGTTGGTGGCGGCGACCACGCCGTTCTTGGTGTTGGTCAGGGCCTGCTCGGCGCTGATGCTCGGCGCGCGCATCTCGCGCAGCAGCTCGGCGACGAACAGGCCATGATCGGTCTTGCCGCCGGCCGTGACCGCGCCGAGCGCCGCGGAATAGAGCACGAGCGAATTGCTCGGCGCGATCGCGGGGGCTAGGCCAGCCGAATAGCGGCGGAAGCGCCGCTCGAACGGGTTGCGGCGCGAGGCGTCGATCAGCGCGATCTTGATCGCGGCGCCGCGCGTGTTCATCTCGGCGAGGATGGCGTCGAGGCTGAAGCCGTCGCGCGCCACGTCCGGCTCGGTCCAGATCTGCGCGTCGACCGGAAGCAAATAGGTTTGCCGGTTGGACTGGATGGCAAAGCCGTCGAAGAAGATCAGCGCCACCGCGCCGCGGTCGATGCGGGCATAGAAGCGATCCAGCGCCTGCCGCATGGTGTCGGCCGTCAGATTGCTCTGGCGATCGACGACGAAGCCGTCGCGCTTCAATTCTTCAGTGACGTCCTGGGTATCGTTGGCGACGTCATTCAGCACGAATTCGTTGTCGGGATATCTCGCGTTGCCGATCACCAGCGCGAGCTTGGCGGCGTCGGCCGCGCGGCTTGCAGGTGCTGCGCTCGTCACGAGCAAGCCTGCCAGCAACATCGTCATCGCGGTGCGCATGAAATGGCTCATCGGTGATCAAAATCTCCAGTCAGGATAGCGGCCGTCACCGTTAATTCAATCGCCAAGCCAATTTGTGCCCACACGCTATGGTGACGGGGCGTTACAGATTGCCCTTGCACGCGCGGCCGGTCCTGCCGCAAATGGCGGCAAAACGGAAGGCAAGGAAGCGAGCGTACCATGACCGACACCACAGCCGTCATCACCGAGAAGCGCGGGCAGGCGTTCTGGATCACCATCAACCGGCCGGAGAAACGCAACGCATTGAACGGCGAGGTCATCGCCGGCATCACCAAGGGCTATCGCGACGCGCATGACGACAAGGACGTCCGCGTCATCGTGCTGACGGGTGCGGGCGACAAGGCGTTCTGCGCTGGCGCCGATTTGCAGAATTCCGGCGCCGCTTTCGCGATGGATCATTCCAAACCAAATGTCGACTATGCCGATCTGTTACGTTTGTCACAGAACGCCACCAAACCGGCAATTGCGCGGGTCGGCGGCGTCTGCATGGCCGGCGGCATGGGCCTTCTGTGCATGACCGACATGGCTGTTGCGGCCGATCAGGTCGTCTTTGGTCTGCCGGAGGTGAAGGTCGGGGTGTTCCCGATGCAGGTGCTGAGCCTGTTGCAGAACATCGCGCCGCCGCGCCTCGTCAACGAATGGGCGCTCACCGGCGAGCCGTTCGACGCCAGGGCTGCGCAGGGCGCGGGCCTTCTCAACTACGTGGTGCCCGCGGCCGAGCTCGATGCCAAGGTCGACTGGCTGATCGGCCGCATCGTCGACAAATCCCCGACCGCGATCCGCCGCGGCAAATATGCGATGCGCGCCATCGCCGCGATGTCGTTCGACGAGAGCATCGCCTACACTGAAAGCCAGATCGCGCTGCTCGCGATGACCGAGGACGCCAAGGAGGGCCTGAAGGCGTTCAGCGAGAAGCGGAAGCCGGTCTGGACGGGGAGGTGAGCGGGACCTGATCTCGTGTCCCGGACGCGCTGCAGCGTGCAACGCTGCCGCGCAGAGCCGGGACCCAGACGTACCAGTGGAACATCCGGCGAGATGGGCCCCGGCTCTGCAGCGCACCGCTGAAGAAGCGCTGCGCTGCGTCCGGGGCACGAGAGTGGGCTCACCAGCTCCATTCGATTTTCAAAGAGAATGCAGCCACACTCTCCACCGTCATTCCGGGCTCGCGCTTCGCGCGCCCCGGAATGACGAGCGCTACCCCGCGTTCGCTTTCAGTCCCGCCGCCTGGATACCCGCGACCGCGCAGGCCTCGTCATTGTCGGAGGTGTCGCCGGAGACGCCGACCGCGCCGAGCAGCGTCGTGCCATCCATGATCAGCACGCCGCCGGGCACCGGGACCAGGGCGCCCTTGGCAATCGTGTTCACCGCGTCGATGAAATAGGCCTGCTCCTGCGCGCGCTGGAACAGGGCGCGCGAGCCCATGCCCATCGCGAGTGCGCCATAGGCCTTGCCGTGAGCGATCTCGGCGCGCATCAGGCTGGTGCCGTCCTGGGCCGCGGCGAGCTTGAGCACGCCGCGGGCGTCGAGGATGGTGACGACCAGCGGCTTCAGCTTCAGCTCGTTGGATTTTGCGAAGGCGGCGTCGAGGATCTTGCGGGCGGTGTCGAGGGTGAGGTCAGCCATGGCTGGTTTCCTTTGCAGCGGTTGAGGTGGAATTTCCTTCGGCGCGATCGAGGCTCATCGCCAGCACGCGTGCGACGTGAAGCGCCTCGCGCTTCGTGCCGTCATGGATCTGATGCCGGCAAGAGGTGCCGTCGGCAACAACGAGTGTGTTCTGGTCGGCGCGCCGCACGGCGGGCAGCAGCGACAGCTCGGCCATCTCGATCGAGGCGTCATAGGTGTCCGCGCCATAGCCGAAGGCGCCGGCCATGCCGCAACAGCTCGATTCGATGGTCTCGAGCTCAAGGCCGGGAACAAGGCGCAGCACCTGCTCGACCGGCTTGAAGGCGCCGAAGGATTTTTGATGGCAATGGCCATGCACCATCGCCTTGTCGGCGACGACGCGGAGCGGCAATTGCAGTCGGCCCGCCTCGGCTTCGCGCACCAGAAATTCCTCGAAGGTCAACGCGTGCGCGCCGACCGCCTTGGCGTCATTGTCCTTGCGCAGCGAGGCCAGCTCGTCACGCAGTGTCAGCAGGCAGCTCGGCTCGAGACCGACGATCGGCACGCCGCGCGCGGCAAAGGGGGCGAATGCGGCCACGAGTCGGTCGAGCTCGGCCTTGGCTTCGTCGACGAGACCGGCAGACAGGAAGGTGCGTCCGCAGCACAGAGGACGGCTGCCGCTCACGGGCTGCGGCAGGTGCACGCGATAGCCGCCCGCCGTAAGCACCCGCAGCGCGGCATCGAGGTTTTCTCGCTCATAGATGCGATTGAAGGTGTCGGCGAAGAGAACGACCTCGCGGCCGCTCTCCGGTCCGACGCTGCCCGCCGGCGGAACAAACACGTCGCTGCGGAAGGCGGGGAGTGCCCGGCGCGCGCTGATGCCGGCAAAGCGCTCGAACAGCTTTCGCAGCAGCGGGCTGCGGTTGCGCAAATTCGCCAACGGTGCGAAGCGCGCGGCAAGGCCGGCATAGCGCGGCAGATAACCGACCAGACGATCGCGCAGCGTCAGGCCGTGGGAGGCCGCGCGCGCGGCAAGCACCTCGATCTTCATCTTGGCCATGTCGACGCCGGTCGGGCACTCGTGGCGGCAGGCCTTGCAGGAGACGCACAGTTTGAGCGTCTCCATCATCTCGTCGGAGGAGAGCGCATCGGGGCCGAGCTGGCCGGAGATCGCGAGCCGCAAGGTGTTGGCCCGTCCTCGGGTGACATCCTTCTCGTTGCGCGTGGCGCGATAGGACGGGCACATCACGCCGCCCTCGAGCTTGCGGCAGGCGCCGTTGTTGTTGCACATCTCGACCGCGCCCTGGAAGCCGACGCCGGCGCCGGGATAGGCCGACCAGTCGAGTTTTGTCGTGAGCTCACCGACGCGATAATCCGGCTTGAAGCGGAACAGCGAGCGGTCGTCCATTTTGGGCGCATCGACGATCTTGCCGGGATTGAGCACGCCCTCAGGATCGAAGCGCTGCTTCACTTCCTTGAAGTCCGCGACGAGGCGCTCGCCGAACATCGTCTCGTGGAATTCCGAGCGCACCAGGCCGTCGCCATGCTCGCCGGAATGCGAGCCCTTGTACTCGCGCACCAGCGCGAACGCCTCCTCGGCGATGGCGCGCATCGCCTTGACGTCCTTCTCCAGCTTCAAATTCAGCACCGGGCGCACATGCAGGCAGCCCTCGGAGGCGTGCGCGTACATCGTGCCGCTGGTGCCGTGCTTGGCGAACACCTCGTTCAAGCGCGCCGTGTAGTCGGCCAGATGCGGCAGCGGCACGGCGCAATCCTCGACGAAGGAGACCGGCTTGCCCTCCTGCTTCATCGACATCATGACGTTGAGGCCGGCGGCACGGAAATCGGCGATGCCGCCCTGCAGCGCGGGCTCTGTGATTTCGACCACGCCGCCCCATTTGCGCGGCTCGTTGTTCCAGCCGAAGCCGAGATCCCCCATCAGCTCGGAGAGCTGCTTCAGGCGCACCAGATTATCCGCCTGGTCATCCTCGGCGAACTCGACCACCAGCACGGCGTCCGGATCGCCCTTGATCGCGGCATTGATGATCGGCTTGAACATCGCGATGTCGCGGCCGAGCGCGAGCATGGTGCGGTCGACCAGCTCGACCGCGATCGGCTTCAGCTTGACCAGATGCTGGGCCGCGTCCATCGCCTCGTAGAAACTGCCAAAATGGCAGACGCCCAGCGCCTTGTTGCGGATCACCGGCCACAGCTTCAGCTCGACCTTGGTGGTGAAGGCGAGGGTGCCTTCCGAGCCGACCAGCAGATGCGCCATGTTGTTGCGCGCATTGCGCGGCACCAGCGCATCCAGATTGTAGCCGCCGACGCGGCGCTGCACCTTTGGGAAGCGCGCTGCGATTTCTTCAGCCTCGCGCGCGCCGAGTTCGAGCATGTCGCGGAACAGGGGGCGCACGCTCTCGCTCGCGTCGAGATCAGAGAGATCGTGCGAGACCTCACCAAAACGGCTCAGCGTGCCGTCGGCCAGCGCCGCCTCCATCGACAGTGTGTTGTCGCGCATTGTGCCGTAACGAAGCGAGCGGCCGCCGCAGGAATTGTTGCCGGCCATGCCGCCGATGGTGGCGCGCGAGGCCGTGGAGACGTCGACGGGAAACCAAAGGCCGTGCTTTCTGAGCTGGCGGTTGAGATCGTCGAGCACGATGCCGGGCTCGACGACGCAGGTGCGGCCCTCGACGTCGAGCGACAGGATGCGGTTGAGGTGTTTTGAGAGATCGACCACGAGCCCGTCATTGACGGTCTGGCCGCATTGCGAGGTGCCGCCGCCGCGCGGCGTGACCTTGACGCCCTCGCCGCGGGCGATCGCCAGCGCGCGCAGGGCCTCGTCCATGGTCTTCGGGACCACCACGCCTGACGGCACGATCTGGTAGAACGAGGCGTCGGTGGCGTAGCGGCCACGGCTGAAGCGGTCGAACAGGACGTCGCCGGTGATTTCTCGGGCCAGACGCGCCGCCAGACGGTCCGTTTCGACCGATTCCGGTGATTTCCCAGCCACTTCCGCCGCCATGATCCGCCTTCGCCTTGTTTGCCGGCACCGTCTTGCCTCCCGTCACGGCCCTTGGCAAGCGAGCCCTGCTTCTTGTGCATTGACGGACCCCGCCGGGCGAGGGACAAGCCCGGCGAATAGTGATATGCGAGCGGCTCGCGGAGCCCCGAATTCGGGCTCTCCGAGACCAAGGCCGACACAAGCTTCAAAGACCGGGAAGGACGCCGATGACCGTGCATACTGGAAGGCATTTCCTACAGATTCCAGGACCGACCAATGTGCCCGACCGGGTGCTGCGGGCGATGGACATGCCGACGCTGGACCATCGCGGTCCGGAGTTCGCCGAGCTCGGTTTTGCCGTCCTTGCCGCGATGCAGCGGGTGTTCCGCACCAAGCAGCCCGTGATCATCTTCCCCTCGTCCGGCACCGGCGCCTGGGAAGCGGCGATGGTCAACGTGTTCGCACCCGGTGACAAGCTCCTGATGTGCGAGACCGGCCAGTTCGCCGTGCTGTGGCGCGGAATCGCCGACAAGTTCAAGCTCGACGTCGATTTCATCCCGAGCGACTGGCGCCACGGCGCCGACCTCGCTGAGATCGAGAAGCGTCTGGTCGCCGACAAGCAGCACGCCATCAAGGCGGTCTGCGTCGTCCACAACGAGACCTCGACCGGTTGCGTGACGCCGCCGCTGGAGGTGCGCAAGCTGCTCGACCGCGTCAAGCATCCGGCGCTGCTGATGGTCGACACCATCTCCGGCCTCGGCTCGATGGAATATGAGCACGATGCCTGGGGCATCGACGTCTCCGTTGCCGGTTCGCAGAAGGGCCTGATGCTGCCGCCCGGCCTCGGCTTCAACGCCGTCTCCGAGAAGGCGCTGGCCGTGGCGAAAGCCAATCCCGGCATGCGCTCCTATTGGGACTGGCAGGAGGTGATCAGCTTCAACAAGCTCGGCACCTTCCCCTATACGCCGGCGACGAACCTGCTCTACGGGCTGCGCGAAGCCGTGAAGATGCTGGAAGAGGAGGGGCTGGAGAACGTCTGGTCCCGCCACAAGCGCCACAGCGCCGCGACGCGCGCCGCGGTCAAGGTCTGGGGCCTGGAGACGCAGTGCTCCGACCCCGCCGCGCATTCGCCGGCGCTGACAGGTGTGCGCGTGCCGGATGGACACGACGCCGACGCGTTCCGCAAGGTCGTGCTGGAAGCCTTCGACATGTCGCTCGGCACCGGCCTGAACAAGGTCAAGGGCAAGGTATTCCGCATCGGCCATATCGGCCATTTCAACGATCTGATGCTGATGGGCACGCTCGCCGGCGTCGAGATGGGCCTCGATCTTGCAAAGATTCCGCACCGGAGCGGCGGCGTGCTGGCGGCCATGGACGTCCTCAAGGGGCGCGACGCGGTGCCGATGACCAAGGCGCAAGTGGCCTGAGCTAACCTGGAAGAGAAGTGAGCGCGCGATGAACGCACCGACGACGACCAACGAAGACCTGCTCTACTCCGTCACGGACGGCATCGCGCGGATCACCTTCAACCGCCCGCAGGCGCGCAACGCCATGACCTTCGCCATGTATGACCGCATGGCGGAGATCTGCACCGAGATCAACGCCGATCGCTCGATCAAGGCGCTCATCCTGACCGGCGCCGGCGACAAAGCGTTCGCCTCCGGCACCGACATCTCGCAATTCCGTGCGTTCAAGACCGCGCAGGACGCGCTCGACTACGAGGCGCGCATCGACCGCGTGCTCGGCACGCTCGAGCAGTGCCGCGTGCCCGTGATCGCGGCCATCGCCGGCGCCTGCACCGGCGGAGGCGCCGGCATCGCTGCTTGCTGCGATCTTCGCATTGGCACCGAGACGACGCGGATGGGTTTCCCGATCGCGCGCACGCTCGGCAACTGCCTGTCGATGTCCAACATCAGCCGCGTCGTCGCGCTGGTCGGACCCGCCCGCACCAAGGATCTGATCTTCAAGGCGCGTCTCGTCGAGGCGCAGGAGGCGCTGTCGCTCGGCCTGCTCAACGAGATCGTCCCTGATGTCGAGACGCTGCAGCGCCGCGCCGACGAGACCGCAAAGCTCGTCGCCAGCCACGCGCCGCTGACGCTGGAAGCGACCAAGGAAGCGGTGCGCCGCATCCGCCGCACGCTGTCGCGCGAGGAGGGCGAGGACCTGATCCTGAAGGCCTATATGAGCGAGGATTTCCGCGAGGGCATGGACGCCTTCCTCAACAAGCGCACGCCGGTCTGGAAGGGCAAATAGGCCGCGCTACCCCAACAGGAAGCAAACGACAGCCCAGAGCGACGCCGGCGCCGCCCTGTCAGGGTGATCCCGGGCGTTTTCGGACAGTGGCAGGCGGGGAAGTAGCGCCTGCTCCACTCACCAGCTGTATTTGAACACGCCCTTGCCGGAATAGCTGGTGACGTTGCCGGAGAACTCGCCGTCGAAGGTGGTGGCGATCGAGAAGCCGCTCAGCCATTTCATCTCGGCGCTGCCGCTCACGAGCGCGGAATCGGCATCGACCCTGGCGCCGTTCACGACGAAGCTGGTGCCCGGCAGGGTCTGGAACAGCGCGGTGACGGCGCGGTTCGGGTTGTAATCGTGCGCCCAGGCGGCGCGGCCGCGCAAGGTCAACACGCCGTTCTGCATCGCGTAGGACTTGTCGGTGCGGAGGCCGAGCTCGGAGCGGGTATCGGTCAGCGATTGCGAGGCGTAGTTCAGCGCGAACAGGCCGCCGCCGTTGAGGCTGACTTCGGAGTAGTTGGGCAGGTTGAAATTGGTCACCTGCGCCGCCGCATAGGGCGTGATGCCGATCAGCGGCGTCGCGAAGCGATAGCCGCCCTCGAAGCGAGCCGAGAACGTGTCGGCCTTGAAGCGGCCCTGGAGCTGGTCGAGCCCGGCAAGCGCCACGGCGCGGTTGGTGGTGACGTCGTGCCAGCCATAGGCGAGCGCCGCCGAGACGTAGGCCGGCCCGAAATTGTGCCGGCCATAGACGCCGGCCTGGAACAAATCGGCCGAGCCCGAGCCCATCGCATTGGCCAGCGAGTAGTTCAGCCCGCCGCCGCCGAGCGCGAAGCCGACCAGCGTGTCCACCGAGAGGCGGTAGTCGGCACCGGCCGCGCCGCCCCAGACCCGCGCGGTCAGGTCCTGCGAGCCGACCTGCGCATTGCCGCCGACCTCGGCCGAGCCGCCATAGCCGGCCGCCCAGACGCTCCAGCGGCTGCTTGGCTGCGCGGACAACAACGACGGCGCTTTTCTCGCCATCGCATAAGCCTCGCGCTCGCGCGCATCGGCCGGACGCATGGTCGCGAAGGCGGAAGCGTCATCGCTCTCGGCAAATTGTGCGACACTGCCCGCCTTGGCGAAGCCGCCGCTGCGTCCGACGACGGTCGGGTCGAGCATCAGGTTAAGGAACTGGCCGTCGGCATTGATCGCGGACTGGATGATGCCGGTGCCGAGCTCGCCCGAAGCGGTGGTCAGCCCCGCCGGGCCCAGCGCGGCGAAGGCCGCTGGAATGCCGCCGGTGGTGTTGAAGAAATTGGTCAGCGTGTTCGCGACGTTCTGCTGGTTGACGTTGAGGCCGCTCGCCGGTGTGAAATTGAGGCCGATGTTGAGGTAGGCAGTCAGGGCGTCGTAGCTCAGCGTCGCATTGACCGTTGGTATGTTGGAGACGACGGTCGGATTAAAGGTAGTGCCGACGAGGCCGCCCGCCGCGTAGAAGATCGCGTACTGCTTCTTCAGCGTGCCGGTCCCGAAATTCGCGCGCACCGTCGCGCCGCCGAGGTCGCCCGTGCCGTTGGCCTGGGTCAGACTGGCACTGGCCGAGGAGACCTGGACCAGATAGGTCGACGCCGCGGTAAAGGTGACGTTTCCGGCGACGCTGAGCGTGCCGTACGGGTTTACCGCACTGCCCGGGGCAAGGGTTCCGCCGTTCACCCCGATGCCGGCGACCGTGCCAATGCCGGCGAGCGTGCCGCCTGTATTCACGCTGACTGGGCTATTCAGGAGCGAGCCGTCCACCACCAGCGTGCCGCCGGCGACGGTGGTAAAGCCACTGTAGGTACTCGCGCCCGTAAGGGTTTCCGTGCCGCCGGTAATCGTGAGCCCGGCGCTGCCGCCGCTTTCGTCGATGACACCGGCGAAGGTGCCGTTGCCGGCCGTGATCGTCAGCGTATTGACGCCGAGATGGACATTGCCGGACCCCGACAACGACTTGATTGAGGTGCCCGCGTTGAGGCCCGTGATGTCGAACGTGCCGTTGACCACAGCGCCGCTCGAGGTCGCGATGCTGCCATCGGTGCCCCGGAGTTGACGAGGTCCAGCTCGCCGAGGGCCCGGATCGTGGTCGCTCCGGTATAGGTGTTGACGCCTCCGAGCGCCTGAACGGCGCCAGCGGCGATGACGACGCTGCCGCCCGTGCCGCCGCCGATGCCGCCGTCCTGGATCACGCCGCCGAAGGTGCTGCCGGACGTGATCGTCAGCGTCTTGGAGCCCAGCGCGACGATGCCGCTGCCGCCGGGGGAGCCCAGACCGCGAACCGACGTGCCGGAGGTGGTCTGCGAGATGTCGAGCGTGGCGTTCGGCGCGCTGAACGAGACGAATGCCGAACTCGCGATCGAGCCAGCCCCCTTCAGCGCCAAGGTGCCGCCGGCATCGATCTGGGTGGCGTTCGAATAAGTGTTAACGCCGGAGAGCGTCTGCGTGCCGCTGAAAACCTCGAGCCCGCCGGTGCCCTGGATCACGCCCGCAAATTCGGTCGAGGCATTGGTCATCACCAGCCCGTTGCCGCCCAAATTGACGACGCCGGAAGAGCCGCCGGCAAGCGTTGTGATGGCGTTGAACGGAACGGCGGCCGCGGAAATATCGAACGTCGCATCCACCGTGACGACGCTGGACGACGCGATGCTGCCGAAGCCGGAGATCGCCAGCGTCCCGGCCGAGATCGTCGTCGCGCCGCTATAGGTGTTGGTGCCGGTCAGCGTCAGCGTGCCGGTGCCGACCTTGGTCAGCCCGCCGCCGGCGCCGGAAATCACGCCGTCGACCTGGGTCGAGGTGTTGAGGCTGCCGGTGGTGAGCGTGTTGGCGCCGAGAACGTAATTGCCGGCGCCTTCGATCGAGCCGGACGTCATCCCGCCGCTGGTGAGGCCCGAGATGTCGACGGTGCCGCCGGCATTCGTGATGAACGTGGCGCTGCCGCCGGTCGCCGACCCGCTGAAATTCGTCGTTGCGCCGTTATTGGTGGTGATGGTGGCGCTGCCTGCGGTGGCGGAGCCGTCGAAGTTCACGGTTCCGTCGTTGATGATGGACGAGGTCGCGGCGGTGGTGGTGTTGTGGAAGTTCAGCATTCCGCCGGCGCCGTTGTTGATCGTCGCCATGCCGGCCGAGGCGTTGGTGAAGAAATCGATTTGGCCGGTGGCGTTGTTGGTGATCTGGGCGCTGCCGGCGGAGGCCGAATCCTCGAACGTGACGAAGCCGCTGTTGACGAGGCGCGCCGATCCGGCCGTGCTGTCCTGGATGAAGTTGACGTTGCCGCCGACGTCGTTCGTGATGATCACGATCCCCGCGCCGCCGCTCGCGGTGCTGCTGTTCTGGAACACCAGATTGTTGCCCGAGGTGACCACGAAATTCTGGTTATTGACCGTGTCGCTGTTGATGATGCCCGTTGCGTTGACGATGAACGGGTTGCCGATCGTGAACGTGTAGGCCTGCGCGGTGCCCCCGAACTGGATCGTGCCGATGCTGATGACACCGTTGTTGTTGTCGACCGCCGTGCTTCCGATGGTGCTGAAGATCGCGGTCCCATCGGGCACGCTCGGGTTCGATGTCCAATTGGTCGGGTCCGTCCAGTCGGAGGAGCCGCCGGTCCAGGTGCCGTCCACGGCATGCGCGGCGACGACGCCGAGCGCCGTGGTGGCGAGGAGCGCCGCCAGGGAGCGGCGCACGACAGAACGCAGCCCGTATCCGATCCGCCCTCGTGCCATTGTCGGTCCAGCCATCCGATCGTCTCAAATCAGCAAAGAAATCATCGCAAACATGCAACCGGGGCGCGTGCCGGGGTCCGGCGCCCACGCCATGATCTCATGGCGCAGGAACGCGCTGCAATGAACGGGCATCCATGCGCGCCTGGCCCCTGTCCGTTTCGCTTGCATTTTTCGATCATCGTGGCTCTCGGGCAACATATTTGTCCGTTCCCGCGCCATCATCGCTTGTCGGAGAATCGGTGCACCGGACCAGCTACATGTTTACGCGGGAAGAGAGGCTTATGTAGGCGAGATGCGCGAGAGCATCGATGATGCACGTGTAGGTCTGACGGGAGCTGGCTATTTCGCCGTCCCAACAAAGTATCCTTCTGCCCCGCCGTCCTTGTTGAATCTTGGGCAGACGCAAAAGCCCCCCGGTGAGCTTCGAGTTGGACAGATGACGTCTGGTGTTCCCGCCGGCAGTTCGGAGGCATTCACGAGGCAATGCGATTTGGGTTTTGGATCTTGCGGCACGCCCTTGGCGAAGACGGCCGTACCAGCACCGACCAACATTAAGGCAACCAGGGCGTCCTGTAGGAAGCTCATACATAGTCCTTACGGCAGCAAGCACGGCATCTTACGGCATCGACGAGCTGAATTACCCTGCCCTGCAACAATCCATCCAGAGGCCGCTGCGCAAGTACGACCGCTCTATGATCGAAATAACTGCCTGGACTTGCAGCGCATTGCTTGCGAATGCATGGCTCGCGATAACTCCTGCGATCTCCTAGTTCATGGCGTTTCAACATTGAGAGCCGCTTCGGTGGACCTGCCCGATCTCCAGAACTATTTGGACGACCACAACAAGGAAGTTCACTCCGGTTCGGAGCGGGGCCTTGTGCTCTTTGCATTTCCTACCTGGACCACCTTCTTAAAGAGCTACTTTCAAGCCTCCTGCCTGCAACGGAAAGGAGCCGAATTCCTTCTCTTCGAGGATCATCGCCGCGCACAAGTCGGCCTGATCACGGACTTTGAGAAGGTCAAGGTTGAAGCGATGCGCCGGCTGCGCAACTCGCTCGCCACGAGTTCGGAGTCTCCCTTCGTGGGCTAGATCATCTGGCGATGTGGGAGGACGTGATTAATGGCTATTCCCTGAACGGAATACCTCAACACCAAATCTCAGCCGCCGGCAAGGCTAGCTTGTTAGCGACCACTATGGGCGCGAACCCAATCAGCAGGGGCAACAGCCCGCCTCGCTTGAGTTGACAATCAGCAAAAGCCAAAAAGCCCAGTTCGGGTAGCACCGCCCAAACGCGTCAGCGATGATACGATGATTTTGAACCTATCTCGGTCCCGGAGGACTCACTCTACTACGGACGTGAGGGACGCAAGCCATGACTACGATCGATATCGTCGGCTGGGCTTTATTGGCAGCGGTGCTAGCGGCTACGCTGAGCGCGACGAAAAAGCCTTCGGCGTGAGCCAGAAGCCGTTGACGTTCAGCCAGGACAAACTCCCGCGTTACCAAGGGAGATTGGCGATCGCGTAGGCGGCAAACGCCAGGAGCGCGATCCAAACCAACGACAAGCACCAATTTCTGATTGCAGGATTCGAGCCGTATGCCCTCGCGGCACGGCTGACTGTAATAAGCTCCACCATACCCCCCTCCCAAATCGTTGGTTCGTGCCATCAAACTTCAAAATGGGAATCACACCCACGTGCGTCGTCCTAAGAGTATCCTATTCGCCCGCAGGTTGATGTACCCAATCCGCAACACCCAGTCACCGCCTTCAGGGTAGATCCCTTTTGCTGTAGACACTTACGGGGAACCAAATGCACATTATGGTGCAAAGAAGAGGACAGTGTTGCCATGCAGCACCTAGGGAAAGCCGCTCGACGATGGCAGCAGTTCCGCTTTGCAGGTAACGAAAGGCTTTGGTGGCCAGAAGGTCCTCGATAATTGATTGTTTTTCATATGGAGGAGCGCGAATGCTCAAGGAGAACTGGCGCGTAATTTTGGTGACGCTCCTTGGGGCCAATCTTGTTTTCATGGCCCTTCTACAGCTGCAAAGGCTTGAAATCTGGCGGACTGAACAGAGCTATTTCGATCGGATCCAGCAACCCTCGACCGAACGGTTTGATTTCTTGGCCAAGGAGCTGCTTGAGGCCAAGAAGAGCGAGACGCTGTATCTGGACCTCATTTACCGGAAACTGGTCGAAATGAATCGTCGCATGACCAGGCTCGAAAAGGCCGCCGAAGAAGCGCCACTCGATCCCGCAGAAACAAAAGCAATTGAGGCAGAGGCGGACGCGATGAAGGCCACAGTCGAACGAGGCTCTACCGGCAAGCACTAGCCGTCTCGCGACGCTTTGTCTCGATAGTGGCATGCCTGAGCCCCTACGTGCACATCCGTCTGATCTGCTGCGACGATCGACCTCACCCGTCGTGCTCAATAATAGTGCTTAAGCGTTCCCGGCCGGAATCGCTTTGAGAAGCTCCTTCAGCGCTTTGCCATTGCGAAGCTGCTCAACGACCCAGATCCTGGATCTCTATCACGTTACGTTCCTGCAGGACCGCACGGACTTGATCAGTATGCTGCGGCGATCATCCGTCCGTCGAGAGGTTCTGATTCATATCCTCCGCTACCGCGACCAAGGACTCTACAGTCTGCACCGCAATGCTCCAGCTAAGATACGAGGTGAGATCGCTGTGGAGCTCCGTGTCGATTTTCCTCATTGCCTAAACGATACCGCAAACCAATATTTGGCAGAGCCTTGTCTTCATGCCTCGCGCCGATAAGAATTCCGCCGCGTCTGTGTCTTGCAGATTTCTCGGTAGCTCGTCGCTTCGTCTATGAGACGCATCGTGCATGAGCGCTCGAACTGCTCGGCGATAATTTGGGCGCGATTAGCGATATTGAGTTGAGTAGCCTTTAAGACTTTAGCGTGTTGAGCCCGCGCAAAGACATCACAGACCTTTTGGAGAAAGCTCGGCGCGTACCCAAATATCTTAACGCCCTGTTGGGTACGGAACTCGATCTGTTTAGCTAGCACCAAGAGGTCTCCATGGGCAAAAGGCTTCAGATTTTGCGCTGTCAAGAAGGCGGGGAGATTGGCGCCGTTCCTGTGATATTGACGTCTTTTGGCTGGCCGAATGCGACCAAGGCCGGCCATGAAGCCATGTTGAGTAATTACACGCTGACCGTTGTCGAGGACGGCAACCTCGATTTCGATGTCTCCAAAACGGAGGGCACCTTGATGCGTCGCCTGCGGCAAGTTCCTCGCCCAACGCGCCTTGGCCGCCTTCCGAGCAATCTCCCGTCGCTCGTCACTTGATAGGGCGGCCGCTCTTGCAGCGCCGCCAGCGGCTCTGGCGGGAACTCCCCACTGGACTTTCCACCGCGTTCTCCGCCGCCCGTAGTCGAGATCTAAACGTACTTTTCCACGCGTATTCATACTTCACGAATATGGTTAGATCAGAAAATTGCAAGCGCCGCGTTGTAGCAAAAAATGGCTTGGTGACGCGCAGCTGTTTTACGCGGCGAGCAACCCCGGATCGTTTAACACGATCTTCACACGTTCCGGCGACGAGCACTGCCAGGCTGCTGTACAGAATGCCTTCAGCATCATGTCCTTGCACTTAATTTGTGGAACCGGACGGAATGTGGCCGCGAGAGCCTGCGCGACGCTGAGTGCTTGATAGATATTCCGCTCCTGGTAGAGCTTCGGACCAAGGACGCTTCCCAGTAGTCCGCCCCAGAAGCTGTGCTTGTGCGAACGGACTAAGACCCCCTTCTTGCCCACGGAGATCCAGCAGGCGTCTCCGCTGTCCAATATGATCGTCGCATCGTGACCAAATTTTTCGTTGATGTAAATCAGGCGCGGCATCACTCGTCACTCTTTGCTCTTTTGCATTTTCGGAAATTTCGCTTAATCGAAGCGCCTCTTCCTCTGATGGACCGGATCAGGGCCATTGATTACTCTTCTTGAGCCGGTGAGCACTAGCGGATCGCTTGTAGCTCAGTTGCCCGAGCATTGTCCCATATCGGATCTCATTCCAAAGTCATAACGGGGACGACGTCGGATGGCTTGAACTCGGCTGAATTCGCCCGCACAATGGCTCCGAATTCAGCTCTGAATTTCCAATTCAAACAAGAACATAGGGAAGACGCCCGTGGGACATGGAATGAAGGCCGCGATCGCGCTGACAGTCGCGCTTTGCGGCACGCCGGCATTTGCCGGCTGGGAGCCGGCAAAGCCGGTCGAGATTGTGGTCGCCGCGGGCGCGGGTGGCGCCTCCGACCAGATGGCGCGGATGATGCAGGCCGCGATCCAGAAGAACAATCTGATGAAGCAGCCGATCGTCGTCTCGCTCAAGGGCGGCGCCTCGGGTGCGGAAGCGCTGATGTACATGAAGTCCAGCGAGGGCGATCCGAACAAGGTGCTGATCGCCTACTCGCTGATCTACATGCTGCCGTTGTCGGCGAAGATCCCGTTCAACTGGCGTGAGCTGACCCCGGTTTCGGTGGTCGCGCTCGACCAGTTCGTGCTCTGGGACAACAGCGCGGGCCCCAAGACGGTGAAGGAGTTCGTCGCGGCCGCGAAGGCCGCGAGCGCGCCTTTCAAGATGGGCGGCACCGGCTCCAAGCGCGAGGATCACGTGCTGACCGTCTTCCTGGAGCAGAAGACCGGTGCGAAATTCTCCTATCTGCCCTACAAGTCCGGCGGTGAGGCCGCGACCCAGCTGGTCGGCAACCATACCGAGGCCAACGTCAATAACCCCAGCGAAAATCTTGAAGTCTGGCGCGCGGGCCAGGTGCGGCCGCTCTGCGTGTTCGACAAGGAGCGCATCTCCTACACCAGCAAGGTGACGGAGACCCAGTCCTGGGCAGACATCCCGACCTGCAAGGAAGAGGGCGTCGACGTGCAATATCTGATGCTGCGCGCGATGTTCCTGCCCGGCAAGGTCACGCCGGAGCAGCAGGCGTTCTATGTCGATCTGTTCTACAAGGTGACGCAGACGGCGGAATACAAGGACTACATGGAGAAGCAAGCGCTGAAGCCGATCTTCCTCACCGGCAAGGACATGGTGCAGTTTCTCGAGGAGGATGATGCGCTGAACAAGTCGCTGATGACGGAAGCCGGGTTCGTCGCGAAGTAGCCGTCTCCCTCTTCTCCCTCTCCCGTTCTTGCTGGGAGAGGGCAGGGGTGAGGGGTTCTCTCCACGAGTCTGCAATCGTGGAGAGAACCCCTGACCCGGTGCTTCGCGCCGACCTCTCCCCGTAAGCACGGGGAAAGGTGAGTAATTCCCAGACGTGCATCAGAGCTCATGTCCCAAACAGATCTTGAAATCGTCGTCGACGATCCGACCGCGCCTGAAGACAACTCGCCCTCCGTCGTCTCCTCCGGCACGGTCGAGATCGTCGTCTGTCTGCTGCTGCTCGCGCTGGCGGTCACTCTCGGCACCGACAATTGGCGCACCGGCGCGTCCTGGGATTCGACCGGGCCCGAACCCGGATATTTCCCGTTCTATCTCTCGGTGATCCTCGGCGGCGGCAGCCTCTACGGGCTGGTCGTGGCGCTGCTGGCACGTCGCACGGTGTCTGACACCTTCGTCACGCGCGCACAGGCCCGCCGCGTGCTGGCGGTGTTCGTGCCGACGCTGCTGTTCTGTCTCGTGACACAGTTCCTCGGCCTCTATGTCGCGAGCTTCCTGCTGATCTCCGGCTTCATGCGCTTCGTCGGCAAGATCGCGCTGTGGAAGTCGCTGCTCACCGCCTTCCTGTTCACGGCGATCATGTTCGTCACCTTCGACATCGCCTTTGACGTCATCATGCCGAAAGGGCCGCTCGAAGCGGCCTTCGGCCGCTAGGCGGTTTCGCGATGGAAGCTTTCGGTCTCCTGCTCCACGGCTTTGCCGTCTTGCTGACGTGGAAGACGCTCGTCCTGATGATGGTCGGGCTGGTGCTCGGCATCTTTGTCGGCGTGCTGCCCGGGCTCGGCGGCCCTAACGGCGTTGCCATCCTGCTGCCGCTCACCTTCACGATGGATCCGACCTCGGCGATCGTGATGCTGTCCTGCATCTATTGGGGCGCGCTGTTCGGCGGTGCGATCACCTCGATCCTGTTCAACATCCCGGGCGAAGCCTGGTCGGTCGCGACCACCTTCGACGGCTATCCGATGGCGCAGCAGGGCAGGGCGGCGGAGGCGCTGACCGCCGCGTTCACCTCCTCCTTCATGGGCTCGCTGGTCGCGGTGCTCCTGATCACCTTCCTTGCACCGATGATCTCGTCCTTTGCGCTGAAGTTCGGCCCGCCCGAGTTCTTCGCCGTCTATCTGCTCACCTTCTGCTCCTTCGTCGGATTGGGGCGCGAGGCCAAGCACAAGACGGTCATCTCGATGTCGCTGGGGCTGCTGCTCGCCGGCATCGGCATGGACACGGTGTCGGGCAATCTGCGCATGACCTTCGGCTCGCCGGAACTGCTCCGGGGCATCAACTTCCTGGTTGCCGTCATCGGCCTGTTCGGCATCAGCGAGATCCTGTTGACGATGGAGGAGCGGCTGGCGCTACGCGGACATGCGGCGAGCATTTCATTGCGCGTCGTGCTCAGCGTCTGGAAGGACCTGCCGAAATATTGGGTGACGCTGCTGCGCTCCTCTTTCATCGGCTGCTGGCTCGGCATTACTCCGGGCGGCGCCATCGCGGCCTCCTTCATGGGCTACAACCTCGCCAAGCGCTTCGCCAAGGATCCCGAGAGCTTCGGCAAGGGCCGCATCGAAGGCGTATTCGCGCCGGAGACGGCGGCGCATGCCTCCGGCACCGCGGCGCTGTTGCCGATGCTGGCGCTCGGCATTCCAGGCTCCGGCACCGCGGCGATCCTGCTCGGCGGGCTGATGGTGTGGGGGCTCAACCCAGGGCCGCTACTGTTCGTCGAGCACAAGGATTTCGTCTGGGGCCTGATCGCCTCGATGTATCTCGGCAACATCGTCGGCCTCGTGCTGGTGCTGACGACGGTGCCGATCTTCGCCTCGATCCTGCGCGTGCCGTTCGCTGCAGTGGCGCCGATGATCGTGGTGTCCTGCGCGATCGGCGCCTATGCGATCCAGAACGCGATGTTCGACATCTGGCTGATGCTCGGCTTCGGCGTGGTCGGCTACGTCTTCAAGAAGATCGGCATTCCCCTGGCGCCGTTTACCCTCGCGCTCGTGCTCGGCAACCGCGCCGAGGATGCCTTCCGCCTGTCGATGATCGGCTCCGGCGGGAACCTCGGGGTGTTCTGGTCGAACGGCCTGGTCGGCTTCATCACGACGCTGGCGATTGTCCTGTTGTTCTGGCCGGTGATCGACAGCATGCTCGCCCGCGTCGGACTGACGCAGCGCGGCGGGGCGGTTCAACGCAGGGGTGCATAGTCCTTTTAGGTCAAAGGGATAGGGTTGTCGCTGGTGTCCTGATACGTCGCGTGAGGCAGGTCCAATTGTTGCTGAATGTTGCAATCGCGGCACAACCCTTGGGCGCGAGGCAGTGTATATTTCCAATCACAACATCGTGCGAGGGGGAGATCTCCATGAAGCGGATCGTGATTGGTATGGCGGCGGCAATGTCGCTGTTCGCGACGGGTGCAATGGCTGCCGATCTCGCGGCCCGGCCTTACGTGAAGGCCCCGGTGATGGACCCGGTCTGGAGCTGGACCGGCTGGTACGTCGGCGTCAACGGCGGCTATAGCTGGGGTCGCTCGCGGACTGATGTGACCTATAACAACTCGGCGACCGGTGCGGTGATCGTGCCGCCGGCCGGTTCTGTTACCAGCGCCTCGTTCGACATGAACGGCGGAGTCGCGGGTGGCCAGGCCGGCTACAACTGGCAGAACGCCAACTGGGTGTACGGCATCGAGGGCGACCTGCAGTGGTCCGGTGAAAGAGGAAGCGCCGGCTTCAACTGCGCCCCCTCCAGCCTCGCAGGCGGCGCCTGTCTGCCGGGCCTGACCTTCCTTCCCCCGGGTTCCGCTGCCGGAACGTCGCTGACGATCGACCAACATCTTCAGTGGTTCGGCACGGTCCGCGGCCGAATCGGCATCCTCGCGACCCCGAAGGTGCTGTTCTACGGCACCGGCGGTCTGGCCTTCGGCGAGATCAAGACCACCGGCACCCTGTTTGGCTTCACCCCGGCGGGCGTTGCAATTGCCTCGATCGGCTCGACCTCGACGACGCGTGCTGGCTGGACCGTCGGCGCCGGCGTCGAAGGCAAGATCACCCAGAACTGGAGCGCCAAGCTCGAATATCTCTACATGGATCTCGGCCGCTTCTCGTCCGGTCCGTTCACGCTCGCGCCTGCTGCCGCGATCGCGGCCACCGGATCGTCGCGCTTCACCGATCACATCCTGCGCGCAGGCATCAACTACCAGTTCGGCGGCCCGGTGGTCGCCAGGTATTGAGCTCAACAGAGCGTCAAACTAGGAAGCAAAGCCCGGCTCGCGCCGGGCTTTGTCGTTTCCGGCTCGCCCCTTTGCCAGAGCATCGCGACGGTGGTGGCGCCGATGATCGTGGTGTTTTGCGCTACCGGCGCCTACGCGATCCAGAACGCGATGGTCCATATGTCCCTATGCTCTCGGCTTTGGCGGGGTTGGCTACGTCGTCAAGAAGATCGGCATTCCGCTTATGGTGCGCGGGCAGAGAAAAGATCGGTGGTTCTGTTCTCGTTCGCTATAGCCACCGCAAAAGCCAACTTTGTGTTACGAGGGGGCTCGACAGGCCGCGATAAGATCACTTGGTCGCAAATTGTGTAGATGGGCACATACGACGTATGCCATTGCGCGATGAGCTTGCCACAAGTGTGACATGAGAACTGCCCCATCTCGGGCCTTAGGGAGGCTCTTATGGAACGCACATATACGGCCTGGCATACCGGGCAGATTATGTGAAAGGTATTTTGATCGGCCATGGTACCTTCGCCCTAAATCGAAAGGGCGTAGTTTAGGATATTAGTGGTCACTAAAGCGGTCAATGTCCGCCGCTGTTCCCGACGCTTCGATCTCGTTCTTCCGGCCTCACATCGACTTTTCGCGGAATTCCATAGTTCATTGGGTACCAGGCTCCGCTAGGCCTAGGAAAAGGCTTTGCTTGGTGAAAGAGTGCGAGGCACACGATCGGTGCGCCGCTTCTTCATTAGCATATTGCCGTTTGACACGCGGGCTTGGTTTTATAGCATTGGACGGCGCAACTCCCAGTTCCGCCCGAAAGTCCGCCGGCTCGGCTATTCCCCAAGAGTTGCCCCAAGGGGGTCGGCGGACTGAGGTGGTCGTAGATGGTCCCCGTTCAGCAACCTATCTGATGCTTCCAACGAGCATCGTTGTCTGCAAAACAGTCTCCTTGCCGATGAGTTTGCAGTTTTGCAGGGCTCGAACTTACGGGTCTGGCTTCGCCCGAAACGAAAAGTAGATGAAATAGGAGGTTGTCCGTTTTGGACCTGGAGAGACTCCATTCCTTATTAAATGACCAACCGAAAAGTGCGGCTGACTGCTGGCCGAAATCAATGGAAACTTCTCGCAAGTGCCGCAATCATTCCGGCAAATGCGAGTTGCGAACCTACACCAAATAATCCCGTCAACACGCGCTTTGAGTGTATCCACCAATGAAAGCGTTGGAGGGCATGAAGTAGGCCACGGGGGTAAAGGGTGTGGACGAATTGCAGCGCGTCTGGCAACATTGCGGCGAAGGCGCCAATCGCAATCGTCCAAATCGATCCTTCCGTTGCAAACATCCAAAGCGCCAGGCCGAGTCCAGCGCACGCATCAATTCCGATAATTGCAAAATCCATCAGGGTCGCGCTGCTGAAGGGCAGGCGGCGATTGTTAGCACCTTTGCCTAGAGTTATTGAGCGAAGTGGATAGTCCCAGTGCGGAATTGCATCGATGGCAAAATGGCTCGCGAACCCAGCGATTGCCGCGGCTGCCGGCTGAGATGGAAGTAGGCTGGCGACCGCGCCGCCGACAACTGCATGTGTGCTCAAAATCATCTGATCATCTATAAGGCGCCCGGATGTTTGGCGGAGGCAACAACCACATGGTTTAGCTTGATCTCATCGTTGCAATCTTAGGTTGCTACGACTTGGCCCAAAACAGATCACTCTTTCCACCCATCGCGGCCACCGAATACTGTACGGGACCGGCCTTCCGACCAATTGTCCCTTCGCAGTTCCCGGCTTGCTGCGTCCTATAATGACTTTCGGAGAATAATTGCGGGCTCGACGGCTTCTGCACCTTAATGTTATTTACATTCGACTCAGCTGGGTGCTCGGCATGCGGGAAGCTTCATCTCGATCGAGGCGTTTGGCGTACGGTATCAGGATAGTTTGGGGCGCCGCTGCAGTCGCGGCAAGCCTAGGTACTTCTTCTTGCGTGAGCTCTGACGACATCTCTTCCAAATCCAAAAGTGCAGCTGGTGCTCCGTGGGCCCGAGATCTGAACGTGCCGCCGCCTAGCCGACCGCCAGTACGCAGACCTGACTAGCTACTACTCCGCCGCGAATAGCAGCCAAAGGATTACCTATTGGCTTGCTTGTTCGCTGGCGTTGGCTCAAGGGCGGATTTCTCGGTCTCGCGCCGCCCGGTTCCGTAAAACAAAAAGAGGGACAGGATGCGTTTGCGTGGGGAGGCTTTCGCATGAGGCCATCACCAGTTTACAATACTACACCAAATGCTTCGGTTATCCGAGCCAGTTTAGCCAACAGATTCACGCAAACAGAGCTTACAATGAGAGTAGATCGTTTTCGCTTTTGGGTTTTCGGAGGTCTGTTCAGCCTGATAGATTATTGGAAAGCTAAGCGTCTGCCCCTTGTGTGTCCCAGCTGTCTTGAGCCGCCGACAAGCGCCACCTTGGTGCGGGGACAAAGGCTAATGGGCGAGAAGCAGCTGCGTTGCGAGGCGTGCGGTGCAGCCAACGACATTGCAGGATGGCGACTTGCCGCGGAGTATCAGAAGAGAGGCGATCCCTTCCCGTTTCTGGCCGGAAATTGAACCGTATTGCATCAGATCAATCGGAGCGAGTTTTCGCCGGGGCCAACTGAGTTAGTTTCCATGCTCCGCCCGAAACTGCAGCGTTTGCACAGCCGAGAGCACCAGCCATCCTCAAGTAGGCGGCGTGTCGCGTTAAGATACGCTTGGGCCTGTAGTGCATCTTTAGATTGCTCGGACTCTTCTCAGGTTTGAAATCTCGTCCGCGTCGAAGCCGAATTCCTTCAGCACCTCTTCGGTCTGTTCGCCGAATTCCGGCGGCCGCGCCACTATCCTGCTCGGCGTCCGCGAGAGTGTCACAGGCTGGCTAACCAGGCGGATCTGGCGGCCCTCGTCGTTCGGCACGTCCTGGGCGATGCCGAGATGCTTGACCTGCGCATCCTCGAACATCTCGTCGATGGCATAGATCGGCCCGCAGGGCACGCCGGCCTCGTTAAGCTCGCGCACCCAGGTCTCGGTCGACTTAGTCATGGTGCGCTTCTCGATCTCGGCGTTGAGCGCGTCGCGGTTCTTGGAGCGGGCAGGGGCGGTCGCGTAGTCGGGATGGCTGTAGAGCTCCGGTGCGCCGATCGCCTGCGCGCAGCGCTCCCAGATCCGTCCCCCCGTCGTGGCGATGTTGATGTAGCCGTCGGAGGTCTTGAACACGCCGGTTGGAATGCTGGTCGGGTGGTTGTTGCCGGCCTGCTTGGCGACCTCCTTTTCCATCAGCCAGCGCGCCGCCTGGAAGTCGAGCATGAAGATCTGGGCCTGGAGCAGCGAGGTCTGCACCCACTGGCCCTTGCCCGAGACCTCGCGCTCGAGCAGCGCGGTGAGGATGCCCATGGCGCAGAACAGGCCCGCCGTCAGGTCCGCGACGGGAACGCCGACCCGCATCGGGCCTTCGCCCGGCGCCCCCGTGATCGACATCAGCCCGCCCATGCCTTGCGCGATCTGATCGAAGCCGGGCCGCTTGTGATAGGGGCCGTCCTGGCCGAAGCCGGAGATGCTGCCATAGACGATGCGTGGGTTGATTGCGGCGAGACTCTCGTAATCGATGCCGAGCTTCTTCTTCACGTCGGGCCGGAAATTCTCGACCACCACGTCGGCCTTGACGGCGAGGCGCTTGAACACGGCTAGCCCGCGCTCGTCCTTCAGGTTCAGCGTCATGGCCCGCTTGTTGCGGTGCAAATTCTGGAAGTCGGAACCGCGCCGGGGCCCGCCCGGCTGCTCGCCGCCGGCATCCTCGGTCAGCGCGTCGATCTTGACGACATTCGCCCCCCAGTCCGCCAGTTGCCGCACGCAGGTCGGCCCGGAGCGGACGCGGGTCAGATCGAGCACGGTGAAGCGCGACAGGGCTTCCGAGGCA
>Ga0209257_1000796_pt1 | contig 46060 bp, 48 predicted proteins | sample AraplaCvi_mCL_r2_FD_184277 | JGI IMG/M metagenome (GOLD analysis project Ga0209257, IMG submission 184277) | Arabidopsis root microbial communities from North Carolina, USA - plate scrape MF_Cvi_mCL_r2 (SPAdes) (version 2) | ecosystem: Host-associated > Plants > Roots > Endosphere | place: USA...
TCGTTGCGGTAATGGAATAAATCTGGTCAAATGTCACTAACTGTTCTGGGATTGGAATTATGGCCATGCAAGACCTGAACGACCTCTACTACTTCGCGATGGTGGTCGAGCACGCCGGCTTCGCCGCGGCCGAGCGCGCCCTGGGCATCCCCAAGTCCCGACTGAGCCGCCGCATCAGCCAGCTCGAGACCGACCTGGGCGTCCGCCTGCTGCAGCGTTCCACGCGCCGTTTCGCCGTTACAGACGTCGGTAACAGCGTCTATCGCCATGCGCAATCGATGCTCGCCGAAGCCCAGGCCGCGCACGAAGTCGTCGACCGCCTCAGCGCCGAGCCGCGCGGCGTGATCCGCGTCAGCGTGCCGGTGGGGATGGCGCAGCAGCAGATGCCCAAGCTGTTGCCGGAATTCCTCGCGCGCTTCCCGCAGGTGCGCGTGCAGCTGCTGGTGAGCAACCGCCGCGTCGACATCATCAACGAAGGCATCGACGTCGCCCTGCGCGTGCGTTCCAAGCTCGACGACGACGGCAGCCTGGTGATGCGCAGCTTCGGCCAGATCGCCGAACTGCTGGTCGCCAGTCCGGATTACCTCAAGCGCATGGGCCGTCCGAAGAACCCGGACGAACTCAGCGACCACGTCACCCTCAGCATGAGCGAGGACGACGCGCGCCAGCGCTGGGAACTGCACGGCCCCGATGGCGACGTGCGTCGCGTCGAGCTCAAACCGCGCGTGATGGGCTTCGATTTCCCCATGCTGATGCAACTGGCCCAGCAGGGCGTGGGCATCACGCTGCTGCCGGAAACCATCTGCGCCGAAGCCGTGCGTCGTGGCGAACTGGAAGTGGTGCTGCCCGACTGGCGCCTGCCGCAGGGCATCTTCCACGCCGTGTTCGCCTCGCGCCGTGGCCTGCTGCCGGCGGTACGCGTCTTCATCGACTTCATCGCCGAGAAGGCCCCGGGCCTGGTCGAATCCGCCCGCCTGCAATGCAGCGAGATCAAGGGCAAGCCGTGCCCGGAAGACATGGCGAAGCTTTCGCCCGCCGCGCCCCCCGCGCCGGCCCCCCGCATCGTCACCGAGGCATGAGAGAATGCGGCCCGCATCACGCGGGTCGCTTCTCTTGAACGACCCGATGTCCCGGGCGACCGGGCTCGCGATCGCCGCGCAACGCGGCGTCGATGCAAGGCGCAACGCCGATACGGAGAGATGGCCGAGTGGTTTAAGGCAGCGGTCTTGAAAACCGCCGAAGGGTCAAACCTTCCGTGGGTTCGAATCCCACTCTCTCCGCCAGACGTACTCAAAAATGCCCGGAATTTCCGGGGGCTCTTGTTTAGGGTCGATCTTCGCTCCCTACTTTGCTCCCTACGCGAGTGGGGCGGAAATTCCTTTCTTCCTTGCCCCGTCATCCTCGACCAGCCGCCCTCATTGAGCGCCTGCAAACGACCAGGATGAGCACCCGTCAGATTGCACGGGAGGCCGATCTGAGTCAGTCCTACGTGTTTCTGTTACGTCAGGGCGACCGCGGGCTAGTCCGGTCGTCCTGCGCCACGTTGAGCGCGCTGCTGGGGCTTGTGGACCGGCGCTGCGAAGACGGGCACAAGCCGGGCACCTAGCCCACAGAACCTGCCACCACAATCGCGCGCAACGTCTAACCGTGTATCCACCGCGCAGGCGGGTACTGACCCGAAATCGGCCCGCCACGATGGCGGGTCGATTCCATCGCTTCGCGATACTCAGTCAATTGGCCGCCGAGTCGGCGGTCAATTTTCTGGGGCCTGTTGATACCCCCGAGAGGTTGCCGGGCGCGACGCCCGGCAACCTCCATCGCGGCCAGAAGGTTCTGCAACTGCGAGCCCGACGGGCAGCGGCCGGGGCCGCGCGCGATCCGGGGCGCGTTGACGGGGAGCGGGCCACTGGTCGAGCATGGCCGGAACAATGAGGGGGATTCCATGGAATTGGACATTGAGCTGCTGGCAAAGCTGCTGGCACCCGTCGTCTCAGGCCTCCTGCTTGCTTGGGGAAAGCGCTACACGGATGCCCGGACCAAGCTGATTCGTATCTCGTCCATAGTTCGGCCATCGCGCTGGCGCCATCAAACCAGAACCCACAGGGCGGGCCGCCACAAACGTCGCAGCCGGCTCAGCCCTCCGCGCAGGCCACGATCGTTCACTCGCACACCATCGTTGTCGCCAACTCGGGCCGAAAGACCGCCCATAACGTCCGAATCTCGCACTCGGTCCCGCATCTTCCCGACCTCGCGATGCACCCCCAAGTGCAGTACAGCATCGAGACGAATCCACAGGGGTATTCGGATGTTGTCATCCCCACTCTGGTCGCAAAGGAACAGGTGTCGATCTCTTACCTCTACTTCCCGCCTTTAACGGTCAACAACATTCTGGGCACTGTGAAGAGCGATGAGGGAATGGCCAAAATCCTAGACGTGATTCCGATGCCAAGGCCCAATAAGTATGTTCTCGCGGCCATTTGGGGGCTGGTATTTGTAGGCGCCGCATTCATTGCCTACTGGGTAGTCCGCTGGCTGATGCACTGGGCTCTCTCGTAATCGTTCGCCGCTACCGATCCGTGGCAGACAGCCTTGCCCCAAATTCGGTCTAGTCATCCGATGAAGAAGAAGCCGTCGCGCCGCCCAAAGACCAAACCACTGCCTCGTTCCCCAGTTCCTGCTCGCTCCGAGCAGGAGGTCTTGGCCGAGCTCCAGGCGCTGTGCACGAGTCCTGGCTATGTTCATGCAGTGGCGGCCCTTTGCTTCCGCGACAACATGCTCATTTTTTCCGAGCGCCTCACCGAGGCGGACATGCGGGATCGCTTCGATTCCAGTCGCCTGATCCGCACAGAGATCAACACACTGCTCGGACTGATGCTCACGTCGCCTATCGACTGGGCGCTCCCCAGTCCTGAAGTGCTTGGCGAGTACGCCACCTCAAGTGACCGGTTGCTGCAGGAACTCCACGACGCGATGTCTAGCGCATTCTCGCTAGGGGAGGCAGTAGCGGGCCTAGAGCGGGGGGAGCGTGTAAACCCGTTCGATTCGGGCAATGCGATGCGCGAGCCGATCTTCTACGCGGCCGAATCGGCCTACAACTTCCAGTACTTGGATCTGGCAGCGCAGCGCTACGCCGCGGATGCGGAGTGGCTCCAAGCCAATGTCGGCTTCACGATCGCAGAGGCGTGTGCCGTCGCAGACGCAATTGATCGGCTTCAGATGGACCGATTTCCGGAATTCATGGAGTCCCTGCGAACGCTGCCGCCGGACCAGTGGACAATGGTGCCCGCGTTTTTCGTCGCGCCAGCCGAAATCGCGGCTTATGCCGGTCTAGAGGAGGCGCTGGTCGAACGGATACTGCTCCATTTCACCGTGCCGGACGGTGACACCAACCCACGTTTTGCCGCGCTGCAGGATTTCAATCAAATCACGGCGACACCGTTGCTTCGGTCGCCCGATGGGAGATTCGTTTCGCTGCAGAACTACGCGCTGGCGGAAGCCATCTACGACTCGCCGTTCTACTGGATGCAGAACGACAAGGCCTACCGTCCGCACCGGGACCGGCACCGCGGCGAGTTCACCGAGAACTTCGTGGCCGAGCGTCTGAAGGCCGTCTTCGGTGCCGAACGGGTGCTCTCTAACATCGACATTTGGCAGGGTAAGTCCAAAGTCGCAGAGATCGATGTCCTGGTGCTCTGGGCCGACCGAGCGATCATCGTCCAGGCGAAGGCCAAGCGCCTGACTGTAGAGGGGCGCAAAGGGAATGACCAAGTTATTCGGGACGACTTCAAGAAGAGTGTCCAAGATGCCTATGATCAAGGCCTGACCTGCGCCGAATGCCTGGGCGATCCGCGCTACCGGTTCGCCCGAGCCGACGACTCGACGGTCGAGCTGCCGGACATCACCGAAATATTTATGTTCTGCGTGGTCAGCGACTACTACCCCGCGCTGAGCTTCCAGACCCGCCAGTTCCTCAATGTCCGCGAGGTGGCACGCGTTCGGGCGGCTCTGGTTTGCGACGTGTTCTTGATCGATGTGCTCACCGAAATGTTGTCGACCCCGCTGCAGTTCCTGAGCTACATCGCCCGTCGTACCCGCTACGCCGATCGGCTGTTAGCTGCGCAAGAGTTGACGATCCTTGCCTACCACCTTAAGCAAAACCTGTGGATGGAAGATAAGACGGCGATGCTGCACCTAGCCGAAGACTTTACCGCCGGCCTAGACATAGCCATGACGGTTCGCCGCCGGGGAATCGACGGAGATGCCACTCCCGAGGGTTTCATGACGCGCTTTGAGGGCAAGACGCTCGGGCGCATCGTGCAGGAGATCGAACGTCGCCCCGAGCCAGCAGTCCTTGATCAGGGCTTCCAGTTGCTCGAGATGAACGGTGATGCGTTCGACAACCTCAGTCGCATCATTGAGCGACAGGCCCGACGCGCGGCGCAGGATGGCCAGCCGCACGACGTGGCGATGATGTTCGACGATGCCAGCGGTCTTACCGTCGCGTGCACGGATCAATCCAATGACGTCGCAGCTCCGAAGTTGGCCTCGCTTTGTACCCGCCGAAAGTATCGGCATAAGGCAAATCGGTGGTTCGGCCTGTGTTTGACCCCGGGGGATGCTCGGTTGCGCTTCGGTCTGCGTCTGTCCGATCCGTGGGAGCAAGACGACACGCTGGAATCAGCCACCGCTGACATGATCGAGCCAATGTCGCCGGAGCTCGCCGTCGAACGCGCATTCCGCGGCGGCCGCATGCACGCTAAAGTCGGGCGCAATGACCCATGTCCCTGTGGAAGTGGTCGCAAATTCAAGAAATGCTGCATTGACAGCTAGCACCCCCAAAAGCGGATCGAAGTTGCGCGCAATGCCCTTTCATTTGCCGATAGCGGACATTGCCGCTGGTGGAAGTTGTGGCGCGTCAGAGGTCTGGGGCTCGCCTCAAGAGCAGCGCTCACGGATCAGCGCAGGTCATGTTCGCATGCTGCTGCGCCACACCGAAGTGGGTGCGGAGCGCGGTCAAGATTTCACGCCGGCGTCACCATGGCCGGCGCATTAGCGACTGCAACATTCTGCTAGTTGTTCGCATTGCATCGATTCTTTGACGCCGCATAGTCTTCCGTGCGGTTCCGGAAACTCACTGAGGAGAGGGTGGCATGCGGTTAATCCATTTCGCCGCGACAGCGTTGGTATCGAGCGCCGCGCTCGTCGCGGGCTGTCAGCGCGTTGATACGACGCAACAACCTGGCGCAGCTCCTCCGAAAGCCGCGCCCACCGAGGCGATCTCACCCACGCAGGTCAAGGCGCCGAGTACGGCTGCCGAGATCTCCGGAACGCCTCCCGGAACGGTGATGACGCCGGGCTACATCGAGACCGCAGGCCGCATGATCTATGTGTGGGGCTGGCCGCTGGTGAACCACTACAACCGGGCGATGGCCCTTGCAGACCTGCCCGAACCGGGTCGCAACGGCGGCGTGTTGCCCGTGGCTCCGCCCGGGTCGATCAGCATGCTGACCGACTACATTCAGGCGAACCAGAAGTTCGTCACGTGCCCGAACCAGGACACCGTTTACGGCGCGGGTTACCAGCACGTCGATACACAGCCGGTTGTCATCCAGGTGCCGGACTTCGGCAAGCGGTTCTTCGTCTACCAGATGGCCGACTCGCGCACCGAGTCGTTCTGTTCCATCGGTCAGCAATATGGCACCAAGCCGGGCTTCTACCTGTTGGTCGGGCCGAACTGGAAGGGCGAAGTGCCCAAGGGCATCAACGCCGTGTGCCGCGCATCGACCGACCTTGTCGCAGTGTTGCCGCGCATCTTCATGGACGACACGCCGGAAGACCGCGAGGCCGTGCGCCCGCTGGTCAATCAGGTGGTGCTGTATCCGCTCGATCAGTTCGACGGAACAATGAAGACCAAGGACTGGGCGAAGACGCCCAGTTTCCCCGCGCCGAAGACCGAAGGCCAAGGCGAGATCAAGTTCGTCGTGCCCGAGAAGTTCTTCGATGAACTTCCCTCGGTGATGAAGGGCGTTCCGCCGCTACCCGGCGAGGAGGCGCTGTACGCCACCGCGCAAACGTTGCTTGATGCGGCCGCGAAGGACCCGAAGATCAAGGAACAATTGACGCGGATAGCGGTTGAGACCGAGAAGGACGTCATCGCGCCGCTGTTCGACTTCCGCAACAACGGGCGGCCGGTGGGCAATGGCTGGACGTCTCCGCCCAACGGCGCGCGGTGGGGCTTCGATTACCTCTCGCGCACGGCGTCGGCGAAATCCAACATCTATGACAATGCACCCAACGAAACGCGCTACATCTACACCGACGTCGATTCGGAGGGGCTTCGCCTGAGTGGTGCCGGCGGCGCGACCTACACGGTGACGTTCCCCAAGGGGCAGACGCCGCCCGTGCATGGCTTCTGGTCCCTGACGCTCTACAACAAGCATCATCTCTTCGAGCCCAACGCACTCAACCGCTTCGGCGTTGGCACGAAGAACAAGGACCTCAAGCTCGGCGACGATGGCTCGCTGACGCTGTACGTCCAGAACGCTTCGCCCGGCCCGGACAAGGAAAGCAACTGGCTGCCCGCGCCGGCGGATGAGTTCTCGCTCTACATCCGAGCGTATTGGCCGGATGCTGCGATCACCGAAGGGCGCTGGACACCACCGGCGGTGATCAAGCGGCAGTGATGTGGGGCGGGGAGCCGGGCGCTGGTGTGATAGCCGAGCTGCCCGTGCTTCCCGCACCAGCGTCCAACTGCGCTGCGGGGCGTCTGCGGCGGGCATTAGCGACCGCCTGTACTGGGCGCGGGTATGGATCAGCAGCTCAAGCGCGTGGGGTGCCGTTGCTTTCTCCCCGCGCAGATGCGGGCCCCGTTCGGCTCCGGATTGGGGCGATCCGGAGCGGACGGAGATGCACGGTGAACGCGCTGAAAGCCCTATGAAACAAGGCTTTATCGGCCTATCGCCCACGGTCGCGAACAGGTAGGCGAAGGACCCTCTCTCCGCCATCCACGCTTCTGCCCAGCTAGGCCGCCCGCCATCGCGCGACGGTGCTTCCGCGACGCCTGCCCCAATGGGGCCGCTGGTCGACGGGCACTGCGTTCATCGTGAAGGGCGCCTCGGGTGTCGCGCGCGACTGCGCGCGCCGTTCCGCGCCTACGTGCCCATCCGTCATGGAAGGAGGGTAGATGAAGCGGCTGCATGTCCAGGCGGCGGTCACCCTGCTCGTGGCGGGGTTCTGGATCGCCCTGTTCTGGCGCGGATACGGCGGCAGCTGGGGCATCAGCGACGTTCCCGTGGACGGGAATCCGTACGTGGGGAGCATCGCGCCCACGCCGCTGTTCCCCGTCCCCATGCCACCGGGCGTGGCAGAAGGCGACCGCTTCGATCGCCGCACCCTTTCGAGCCGCGATCGCCTGCAGCTGCTGTTGAACAACCCGGTCGTGGGAAGCGAACTGCGCCTGCAACTACAGCGCGGGAACACCACCACGACGGCGGTGCTGCGCGCGACGCCGGCCCCCAGCTTCGACCTGGAGGACGTGTTGCTGAAAGCGTTGCTGATGCTGCAGACGGTGCTCGGCCTCGTGCTGCTATGGCGTGGCCGCGACTGGGTGGCCTGGGGGTTGGGCGTGTTCGCCCTGTCCTACGGCATGAAGGACGTGGTGGGCTTCGCCGTGACGCTCGATGCAAAGATGGGATCCATGATCGCCCTGCGCATCGCGCGCGATCTCGCGCTCTACGTGGCGGTGCGCCAGCTGGTGCGAGTGCAGATGTCGCCGCGCGTCGCCGCGGCCTCGCTCTGGGCGATCCTGTTGGTCGTAGCGAGCTATGGCGTCGCGATGCTGTACTTCACCTACGCGTACGTCTTCCTTGGCCGGTACGTTCCATGGCTGGTGCACGTGATCGATTACGGCATGGCGACGGCCGCAGCCATCTGCGCGGTCGTCATGGCCATCGGCTATCGCCACGCCGACGAATCGCTTCGCCTGCGAATCCGCTGGATCGTGGTGGGCGTGTTCCTGCATGCGCTGAGCTTTGCGATCTGGAGCTCGGTGCCGTTCTGGTTCGCCACGCCGCTTGCCGTACTGGCGACGCTCTGCTTCGCGTATGCAGCGTTGCGTCACCGCCTTGTGGACCTGTCGTTCGCGATCAGCCGCACGCTGGTCTACGCCACGGTGGTGGCGCTGGTGGTCGGCATCTTCGCCATCATCGAGCACGCGATCGCGTCCATGGCGATAGGAGAGGGGGCCGGCCTCGTGCTGCACCTCGTCGTGCCGCTGGTGCTGGGCATCACGCTGCACAAGTTGCTCGCCCGCGTTGAGCGGGTGATCGAACGCCTGTTCTTCCGGCGCCAGTTCGAGGCCGAGCGGGCATTGCTCCGGCTCGCGCGCGAAAGCGCCTTCATGGAACGCGAGGACCGCCTTGTCGCGCGCACGCTGCTCGATATCGACAAGCACGTGGCGCCTTCGCGCGCGGCGGTCTACCGGCGCACCGACCACGGATACGAGCAGGTGGCGCAGAGCGGCGCGCCGGAATGGCCGCAGTGCGTCGAAGCCGACGACCCGACACTCCTCTCGCTGCGGGCTGGCGCCGCGGAGCAGGCCCTGTCCGCACAAGGTAGCGTGCTGGGGCAGGGCGGCTTCGCCTTCCCCATGTTCCTTGCGGGACGGCTGGAAGGCGCGATCGTCTGTGGCGACCGCGTGCGCCAGTACACGCACGTCGAACGCGAGCTGCTCAGGCGCGTGGCACGCGAGGTCGGCGCGGCGTTGCAGGGGCTGAAGGCGCAGCGCGCCGAGCGCCAGCTGGACGCGCTGGCACGCGGCACGCTGTCGGTGCGGGAGTTGCGCGAGCAGGCGGGCGTTTCGCGCCCACTGGTGCGTGAGCGGGATTCGGAGCTCGGGACACCGGGCTGATTGGTCCGCTCCTTCCGAGCGCGCTGCTTCGTTAGCGTCGCGCCTCACGCAGCGTCGCGCCCGGTGAGACGATCATCGGCGAGCCTGCTCCGATCCTCGAAACCCGGAGGCGTCGCCGTGTGCTATTCCGCCCAGGTCCGCGCGAACTACAGGAAGCTGGTGCGCCAGTACGGCGCCATCATGTCCATCCAGGAGTTCGCCAAGCTCTACTTCTACGACCCGGGCAAGGCGCGGCCGAAGACGCCGAAAGGCATGGACGATGCCTTCGCCGGCGGCGACACGCCGGCCGAGCGGGAAGTCTGGGCCGCCATCTCCGCATGGAACGCCGAAGCCGCCACGAAGTGGGAGAAGGAGCTGTTCCAGCAGACCACGCGCCTCAACAACGCGCAGCGCGTGCTCGCCACCAAACCGACGAAGAAGGCGCAGGAAGACGTACGCATCGCGACCAACAAGATCGCCATCGCGCGCGAGAAACTGGCCGACCTGCGCCGCACCGAACCTCTGCCCCGCGACGAACGCATCTTTCCCGGTGTCTACGCGCCCGTGATGGTCATGGAGAACGGCCAGCGCGTCATCAAGCCGATGCGTTACCAGTGCCGGCTTCCCGGCTGGAACGAGGCCACCGAACGCCAGTACCCCGGCACCTACAATGCCCGACGCGACAAACTCGAATCGTCATGGCGCGAGTTGTTCGGCTACCAGCATGGCCTGATCGTGGCGGACGTCTTCTACGAGAACGTCGAAGACGCGGAAGGGAAAAACCAGGTCCTCGCCTTCACCCCGCGCACCGGCGAGCCCATGCTGATCGCCTGCCTCTGGTCGCGTTCGCCGGGCAAACCGGGCGAGGCGGAACTGCTGTCATTCGCCGCGATTACCGACGACCCCGAACCCGAAGTCGCCGAAGCCGGACACGACCGCACGGTGATCAACATAAAGCCGGAACACATCGACGCCTGGTTGAATCCGGACCCGCAGAACCTGGCCGCACTGTTCGCGATCTTCGATGACCGGCGGCATCCGTTCTACCTGCATGAGGTTGCGGCGTGACGGGGGTGGAAACACCGTAGCCCGGGTAAGCGAAGCGCACCCGGGACTTCCTCTGATTCGTGAGGGCAACCCGGGTGCGGCCTTCGGCCTTACCCGGGCTACGTTGTCCAGATCCGAAACGTCAGCGGCTTACACGCGTGTTGGAGCCATCGGACGCGACCTGCACCCGGTCACCCACGCGGAACTCGTTGACGCTGCCCTCCTGCGTGACGGCAATGGTTCGGCCGGACTCCAGCTCGACGGTGATTTCGATGCCGCTCCGCGCACCGCGCGTCACCCTGTTGCCGACCGCGCCGCCGGCCACCGCACCGGCGACTGCACCGGCGGTGTTCGCGCGTCGTCCGCCGCCGATGGTGCTGCCTGCGATTCCGCCCAGCGCCGCGCCGGTCGCGGTGCCGACGCCGCGGGAGTCGTTCTGTATCGTCACTGCCAGCACGCGGCGGACCTTCCCGAATTCCACCGAGCGAGCCGTACCCACTTCATTACTGCCCACGGTCTGGGCCATGACGCTGGAAAGGGGGAGCAGCGACAGCGCCATGCACAGTCCAAGAACGCGGAGCTTTCCGTTCATTGAGATTCCCCTCGCAGGTGAGTTGGACCCAGGCGTTCGGATCAGGAGCGGGGTTACGCTTGGGGCGGTGAAGCGATGGTGAAGTCCGATGTGACACGTCAGCGCCCGCATCGACTACGCGTGTACGGCGCCTACGCGCGGCTGGACTGCACGCCTGAAACTTCCGGAGGTTTTTGTGGGAACGATCTCAAACATGATGGACCGCCTGCGTCGTGCACGCGAAGATTCGCGTCCTCCTGTCGAGGTAAGTCCGTTCGGCTTCTCGGTGGGCAGCGCGGTCGTGGTTTGGCAACTCGTTTCGGAAATCTGGGCGTTCAAGGCAGACCTGCTTACGACCGACGAGGTCTTCCTTGAGTTTCACATTGCGGATCAGATCATTCGCGTGAGCGAGGAGCAGCCTGGATTCGGTGCCCTCGAAGAGGCAATGCGTGCGGCATTTCCCGCAACGGCCACCTGGCGCTCCGCAGTGCTGCAGCCACCCTTTGCGCAGAATCAGACGCTTCTGTTTCGGCGTGGTGGCGATCAGGGGAAAGGGTAGGGATCGGAAGCGGCGTAGCCCGGGTAAGCGAAGCGCACCCGGGGCTTGCGATGATCGGCCAGGTGCATCCCGGGGCAGCCTGCGGCCTTCCCCGGGCTACGCTGGCTGGAACCGTGATCGATCTCCGGATATGCAACGCGACGCGTTGCTATACGGACCAGGCCGCAATTCTGCGGCTGAGGAGAAACCTATGGACAGGTTGAAAGGGTGGGTCATCACCGGCATCGCATTGTCCGCTGCACTGGTCGGCGGTGCTGCGCTGGCTGCGCGTGCAACGGAAGTGGAGATCGGTTACTTCGACGAGTACGGAAACCTCAACGGCTCCATTACGTATCCCTGTGGTGGCGGCCGTTACATCGAAGGCGAACTGGTCGGCACGCCGCGCGTGATCTACCAGGTCTCATGCGATGAGCCCAACGGTCCTGGCACGCCGCTGCCGTGGCCGTGCATTCCGCCGCAGTGTCACGGCGCGCTGTACGAAGTCCCGCTGGGGTTGCCTGAAAAGCTGATCGCCACCCGAGAAGCCACTGTCGGTCCAGCGGTTGCCCACACTATTGGGTGATCCATCGGCCGGGCCTTCGCGGCCCGGCTTTCCATGGGCAGCTCATGTTGCCGATCCGCATGCGTGACTTTAGGTCCTCCCGGCCCGCGATGTGCCTTGCCATGATCATCTCTGGATTCCCGGGATGGTCATTCCATGAGCCGACAGTCGCGTTTTCTCGCACCGCTTGCAGTCCTTGCAATAACCACCGCTGTACAGGCCCAGCCGCCGAGGGGGCCGGAGATCCTCACCAGCGACGTCGCGCGCTTCTACGCTCTGTACGATGCGACCTCGGGCAATCCGACCGTAGAGCAGCTTGAGCGGGATTACCTCGCCAAGGCCACGCCCAGCCTGATCGCGTTCGCCAGGCTGCGCCGCGTGACTGCGCAGAGCATCGCCGACCGCATCAAGAAAGACCCTGCGATCTACGAGAAGGCAAAGGCGTGCATGGCCGTGCTCCCGGACGTGAGTGCGCGACTGACCGCATCGTTCTCGACCTTTGCCGACCTCTATCCGCAAGCCCGGTTTCCGCCCGTGGCGATCGTCGTCGGACGCGGCAAACCGGTGGGCACAGCCGATCGGGACGGCCTGTACATCGGCCTGGAAGCACTATGCGCCGCGGACTTCATGAATCCCGACCTCGAGGACCGTTTTGTCCACGTGATCGCGCACGAATACGGGCACATCCAGCAGCCAGGTTCCCAGTTCGAGGAAGGCGACCCGAGTGTCACGGTGCTGCGGGTGTCGTTGCTGGAAGGTGTCGCCGAGCTGATCGCGGAGCTGACGTCCGGCAACGTCGGCAATCCGGGCCTGACGCGCTGGACGCACGGCAGGGAAGCCGAGATCGAAACTGCGTTCGTGCGTGACATGGACAGCACCGACCTGTCGAAGTGGGCATACAACTACCGCCCGGGCTCGGATGAGCCTTACGACATGGGTTACTGGGTCGGCTACCGCATTGCAAAGGCGTACTACCTGCGATCAGACGACCGCAAGGCCGCGCTGAAGCAGCTGATTGAACTGGAGGATCCGAAGGCGATCCTCAAGGCGAGTGGGTGGACACCGGGCATGACACTGCCGGAAGCGCACGTCACACACCGTTCGAACGCCCAGGAACCATCGGCGCACCTCGCGCAATGATGGAAGCAGTCGCGAAGCCGCGCGCGGGCTCCCGGTCCGCGCCCGGCGGGTCGCGGCGGAGCTGAAGCCAGGCATCCCACGGAGGCGACTTCGCCCTGCTGCCAACGACCGGTCGCAACCGCGACGGCGGTGCTAATGTTCGCTTTCGACCCAAAGCGGACATTAGACTCCTGTCCCGTCCGGCTAGGCATGGGCTTGTTAGCGGACCCAAGTCTCCCGAGGAAGGTAGCTGTCTGCCATGATGCAAATCCTCGCTGTCCTGCTGCTCATTGCGGGATGCATGCCAACGCAGGCGTCTGCATGCGTGTGTAGCCCTGGGGAAAGGGAGCAGCGGCCCCTAGAACAGGCGGAGATGGTCTTCGTTGGTCGCCCAGTCAAGATTGAAGTAGTGCCACCGGCTCAGGCGTCAGGGGGCGGCGCTTGGCAGAGCATCAAGGATGCTGTTTCGAGCCTGTTCCGAAGCGGTCCAACGAGCGCCACGCCGGTCCGCCCAAGATTCCTTGATTCCGTTCGCGTCACGTTCGAAGTTTCGAACTACATCAAGGGTGCGGGCCCCAAGACCATTTCGGTGATGACCGGCTATGGGGGCTCTGATTGTGGGCTGCCCGTTTCGATCTCGAAAAAGTACACGATCTACGCAAGGTGCCGCGATGGTGCGCTTCGGACATCGTATTGCTTTGGAAGTACCGAGTATGTGCGCGCCGGTGTCACGCCGTCATGCAGCGCTGGTCGATAGCGGTCATTCCATCGGCCGGATATCATCAGGATGTCCCTCAATGTGAGCTCTTCCATGCGGATGGTCGTGTCGCTGTTGCTCTTCGGCGGCGGTTGTCCGGCTGCTCAACACATGGCGGTCTTTCATCCGAACGCGAACGCGAGGCCATTGAAGCCAAGCAGGCGCACTACCAGAAGCTGGCCTCGGAAATGCCGCCGGACTCCTGGCGTGCAGGTGCGGAATGGGAGCCCGTAGGATGGGTTGAGCGAAGCGAAACCCATCTTTGGGCGCCATTTGACGGGTTTCGCTTCGCTCAACCCATCCTACGCACTGGCCGATAGCCAGCGTAGTTCCGGTAAGCGAAGTCCGGGGCTTGCGATGATCGTTGAGGGGCATCCCGGGTGCGGCCTGCGGACTTACCCGGGCTACGCTGGCTGCCGTAGGCTAGCTTGAGTAGGACTTACCACACCGGCTTGCAATGAGTGGGGCCAAGGGGGAGGGAGATGCCGAGTAAAGCGAGGGTTGCATTGGACAATAACCTGAAGGATGTCGAGAACCTTCTTGCATTGCATGCCGCGGTAGGTGGGGCGGGTCCGGGCCGGCGGCACGGTCTAGAGGTGTTGAATAAGTCAGCGATAGTTCTCCTAACGTCGTTTTGGGAAGCGTACTGCGAAGACATTGCAGCCGAAGGACTTGAGTGCATCGTCGCAAATGCGAAGGATGCAGATGCGTTGCCGAAAGAGATCAAGAAGCTCATTGCCAAGAAACTTAAGTCAGACGCGAATGAACTCGCGATTTGGAATGTGTCAGATGACAAATGGCGACAAGTACTAAAAGACCACATGGCAGCGCTGAAGGAAGCGCGCGATAAGCGCTTGAACACCCCTAAGTGGAAGAACATTGATGAGCTGTTTGAGTCGGCTGTCGGCTTGTCGAACGTATCTTCGAAGTGGCTATGGTCGAAGAGGCTGACAGTCGAGAAGGCGCGGGCGAAGCTGGATAAGTTCGTCGAGCTTCGGGGCGAGATTGCGCATCGAGGAAAGGCAAAGACTTCTGTGTCGAAGGCGCAAGTAGAGGACTTTCTTGGATTCGTTAAGAGCGCTGCCGCGAAAACCGGCGGGGCCGTGAATGCTCATGTGCTTAAGGTTTCTGGAAGCAAGCTCTTTTGAATCTTTCCTGCGCCGCTGCGTTGATAACGCGCAGCGGGGTCATCGCGCTCGGCGAAGCTAGCCTCGCGTGTCGGCCCTGCCAGGACGACGCTGGCCATGGTCTTGAAAACGTGACGACAGCCCCTAAGCTCAGTATTCCATCAGCGCAAGGAGCAAGGTATGGCAACAACGAACGAGGAGATTGCACGAGACCTTCTGATCGCCGCGATCAGCGGGATTGCGACCGGGGCAAGTGACGGGCAGGCGGCGAAAATCGCCGCTGCGTATAAGACAATACTTGAAGGCGTCGACGCTGCATCAGACGAAAACTGGCTCCGAATGCGCAAGCGCGCAAACGAACGCTGAGGTCTTGGCGCCAGGCCCAGTGTGAACGTCTGGACGGGCTGGATAGCTGCGCCCCGCCTTGTGCGGGGCGTTTTCGTTTCTGGTATGCAAGCTCGGCCAGGCTCGTTCCGGGAAGCGAAGCGCACCCGGGTCGGGTGCGGCTGAGATCATCGGCGTGTCAGTTGGCGCCTCGCGCATCGATGAGCAAACACTCGATGCAGGAGAAGAAGCCGACCCAGTAAGCATTGCGGTCGGCGGCTTTGTAGTCGATGTCGGAGGCGATCCAGCCCAGGACGCCCATGCCGACCATGCTTGGGTTGGCTTCAAGCCATCGCATGAATTGCATCGCGTATTGGCGGCCGGTCGCTTCGGCGTTCTTGTAGCTCTGGAGGCCGCCGTCTACGGGCGGGACGTTCCAGCAGTGCGGTTTGCCGCGTGGGCGAGGGGAGACGAAGGGCAGCGTTGCGATGGGGAACGTCGCGGTGCGGGTGTCGTCGGGATACGCAGGGCGTTTACGCATTTGAGAACTCCACAAGTAGACAAGGAGTCCGGCGCCCCGACGCCAATCGGGGGGACGGACGACGCGGAGTTGGCGTGCCGGCTTGTGGTCCGGTGAGCCTTGCGGCTCCTCCGCGCCGCCCGCCATAGGCGAGCCGCGAACGTGTGCAAGGCCCATCATCGCGAGGCCAAACAAAAAGCGCCACCATCGGATGATGGGCGCTTGCACGCCACAAACTCGGGACGCCAATCCCGGCACCGGAGTTCGCCGGTGCAATGTCAGCGTGCCGATGCGATGCGCGCGATTCAACAACGCATGTGCGCCACTTCAAAGTTCGGCGTCAGCCTTTTTCGCAGTCGCTGCGAGAAGCCGTCATTCCGGCGAATTCCGGCGCAGGCCATCACGCCATCACTTCCTTCTCGTCATTCCAGCGAAAGCTGGAATCCATTTGCTTTTGCGAAGCACCTTCGAAATGCAGGGAAGCAACAGCGCAGCGTTGTGTTGCACTGACCGGTCGCCGCTGCCACTTCGTTGCCCCTCACCCCAACCCCTCTCCCGATAGGAGAGGGGCTCAGGCTTTCCTGTTCGTTGCCCCTCACCCCCAACCCCTCTCCCGATGGGAGAGGGGCTCAGGCTTTCATGCGTCGCGCCATCCGGAAGCCAGAACGACTCGTCGCGATGGAGTTCCGCCTTCTCGTGAATGACAGCTTGGAAGGCAGGCGCCGCGCCTCCCGATCTACGGTCCTTCGGCCCAATACCCACCCCGCCAGATCGGCGTAAGGTGGCTTTCGACCCTTCCCCCACGAGGATCGAACCATGGACCGCACCATGAAGGCCGCCGTCGTGCGCGCGTTCGGACAGCCGCTGGTGATCGAGGAAGTTCCCGTGCCGCGACCCGGCGCCGGCGAAGTGCTGGTGAAGGTCGAGGCGTGCGGCGTGTGCCACACCGACCTGCACGCGGCCGAAGGCGACTGGCCGGTGAAGCCGTCGCCGCCTTTCATCCCCGGCCACGAAGGCGTGGGCCACGTGGTGGCGGTCGGCGCCAACGTCGGCCACGTGAAAGAGGGCGATCGCGTCGGCGTGCCATGGCTGTATTCGGCCTGCGGTTTCTGCGAGCACTGCCTGGGTGGCTGGGAAACGTTGTGCGAGAAGCAAAACAACACCGGCTATTCGGTCAACGGCGGTTTCGCGCAGTACGTCCTCGCCGATGCCGGCTACGTCGGGCACTTGCCCAAGGGCATCGGGTTCGTCGAGATCGCGCCGGTCCTGTGCGCCGGCGTCACCGTCTACAAGGGTTTGAAGATGACCGACACGCGCCCCGGTGAGTGGGTGGTGATCTCCGGCATCGGTGGCCTGGGCCACATGGCGGTGCAGTACGCGAAGGCGATGGGCCTGAATGTCGCCGCGGTGGACGTGGACGACGACAAGCTCGACCTGGCGCGGCTGCTGGGCGCCACGGTCACGGTGAACGCGCTCAAGACCGATCCTGCCGCATTCCTCAAGCGTGAGATCGGCGGCGCGCACGGCGCGCTGGTCACGGCGGTGTCGCCGAAGGCGTTCGAGCAGGCGCTGGGGATGTTGCGGCGTCGCGGCACGATGTCGTTGGTGGGCCTGCCGCCGGGCAGCTTCCCGCTGGACATCTTCGGCATCGTGCTCAACGGCATCACCGTGCGCGGCTCGATCGTCGGCACGCGACTGGACTTGCAGGAATCGCTGGAGTTCGCAGAGCAAGGCAAGGTCGCCGCGACCGTTGCCGCCGACAAGCTCGAAAACATCAACGGCATCTTCGACCGCATGCGCAGGGGCGAGATCGAAGGCCGCATCGTCCTCGACATGGCAGCCTAGAAGGCGAGGGCAGCCGCATGCCGATCCGGTGCGCCGGATGGCATGCGGCCTTGCCGTGCTACACGCAGGCGCGTTCGTGCATCAACTGTTCGGATGCAGCGATCCCACCTGCTTGAGGCGCTTCTTCACCTTGCGAGTTGCGCGGTCGTGAAATCGGTGCTGGATGGCCAGCGCGGTGCAGCGCGAAATGCGCTTGTCGGAGTTGCCGAACACAAGGATCGCAGCGCCTGGATCATTCCGTCGGCGAATTCCCGCGAAGCCACAACGGAACGAGGCCGACGACGAGGGCGGCGCCGATTCCCACGATGGTTTCCCACGCGCGTTGGAATGCGTAGAGCCAGGAATCCTGGCTGTGCGTGAACATGACGATTGCAGCGACGTAACCGGCCACGCGCGCAGCCGGCGGTTCCAGTTGCAGCATGAAGGTGATGAGCATCGCGCACAGGATCGCCACGCCCAGCGCCACGGGCCCATGCGGAATGAAGTTCAGCAGCGTGGCGCCCACTGCCGCGCCTATCAGTGTTCCCGCGAGCCGTTGGATGGCCAGTTTCCTGCTTGTCCGTGGGGACAGGTCCGTGACGATGACGGCGCCGATCAGCGCGTAGATCGCATGGTCGGCACCCAGCAGTATCGCAACCCAGAAGGCAAGCGCCGCGGCCGAGGCCGCTCGCACGGAAAGTTGTAGCGCGGTGGTACGCAGGATCGGCATGGTGTCTACCGCTTGGGGTGCAGGTTTGCGGAGGCGGAGAACGCTGCATCCGGCAAATGCCATCCATCACGCTAGGGCGAAGGCCCGAATAAATACATCGGCCTTTGGCCCTAGATTGGCCATCCTTGCCATCCGGCACGAGCCGGGTCGTTTGGCTGATCTCCCTTTGTGGCCGTTAGCGGACATCCGGCCGGTAGGCCGCTACGGTAGTGCGAATGTCCGCGTCCGACCCGTAGCGGCCATTCGGTCTGGGGCGTGTAACCCCATCTCTCGGCGCTAGCTCCCAAACACTCATGCGCAAAGCCTTCAAGGTCTTCATCTGGATAGCCGGCACGTGCCTCGCGCTTGCGCTGGTTTCTGTCATTGGCCTTTCGAGCACGCTCGACTCCGCGTGCGCCAACGACGTGCTCGCAGAGTTGCCGTCACCGGATGGAAAGAACAAGGCGGTGGTGTTTCAACGCGACTGCGGCGCTACAACTGACTTCAGCACGCAAGTCTCGGTGCTTCGGTCGGGACAAGCGCTTGGTGGCGACTCCGCCAACGTGTTTATTGGGGATACGAATCATGGGGCTGCGCCATCGGGTCCTGGGGGCGGGCCCTCGCTGCGAGTACATTGGGTTGGGCCAGATGCACTGGTTGTATCGCACCACTCAGCGGTGCGTGTATTCGCCGCCGAGCCGGAGTCTGGCAGCGTACGCATCGCGTACCGCGTGTCTGAGTAGCCAGAGGCAGGCGAACGACACTATGCGCTCACCGACGATGGTCGCCTCTCCATAGTCGGATTGCCTGACGCACAACCCACTCCGTTGTCCTGATGCGATGAATGGCAGGCCCGAGCCCTGAAGGCGTATGAGCGGCTGGCCCGCCGTGCTCGACCGCAGGTTGGATCAGTCCGACGCGGTCATAGCAGATGGCGCAGCGTCGGCAGGTACTTCTCGCTGGAGCCGGTGTTGACCGCGACTACCCGCTCGCCACGCCGGATGAGGCCGCGGTCGAGTAGTTGCGGCAGGGCCGCAAGGCAGGCTGCGCCCTCCGGTGAGATCCAGTCGTGCGTGCGTCGCCACTGCGTTGCGAGTTCCGTTTCGATCTGCGCTTCATCGACCGCGACCGCCGCGCCACCGCTTGCCCGGATGATGTCCAGCACGCGGAAATGACCAACACCGCCGGGCACGTTGAGCCCCACGGCGAGGGTCGCGCCCGCCGCGACGACTGTCGTGTCCGCCGCGCCGTCGTCGAACGCACGCACGAGCGGGGCCGTCCGTGCGCTCTGCACGCACAGCATGCGCGGGCGTCGCGCATCGATCATGCCGAGCGCCTCGAGTTCGTCCCACGCCTTCCACATGCCCAGCACGCCGGTGCCGCCGCCGGTGGGATAGATCACCGCATCGGGCAACGACCAGCGCGTTTCGCCCGGCAGCGGCTCAGCGAGTTCGAGGCCGAGCGACTTCTTGCCCTCGATCCGCCACCCCGGTTCCTGAAACGTTGCGACGGAGAACCAGCCATTCGGGATGTAGTGCTCCTTGAGGAACGCGCCGGCCTCGCGGATGGTCGGGCCAACCAGCTCAAGCATCACCCGATCGGGATAGCGCTTGGCGGCTGCGGCGACGCCGCCGAGAATCGGCATCGGCGTGTCGTCCGGCATCGCGACAACGACGCTCAGCCCGCCTTCGAGCGCGTAACGCACCAGCGAATCGCCGGCGTTGCCCTGCGTCGGCACCGCGAGCCTGGTCAGACCGAGTCGTCGCGCCTGCGCGGCGACCATCGCCATGCCGCGATCCTTGAAGCTCTGCGTCGGGTTCGCGCCATAGCCGGGATGCGCTTTGCCTTCGTCCTTGAGCTGGAGTGCAAGGCCTGCCTTTGCCGCGACCGGATGCGTCGAGTAATCGAGCAGCGGCGTCGCGCCTTCGCCGAGCGGGACGAGATGCGCGGCGTCGACGGGATCGTCGGCATCGAGCGCCATCAACGCGCCAAAGCGCCACAGGTCGCGACGCTGCGGGCGATACCACGTCGCATCCGGTTTCTCGCGCGCCAGTCGCTCGAGGTCGAGCACCATCTCGACCGGCCTGCCGTCGACCGGATCGAGGTTCATCGGTACGTCGGCGGAATACTCGACGCCGGAAGCGATACCGCGAACGCAGCGGACGTAGGACATGGGCGGATCCGATCGGAGGTCCGTCGTTGTCTCAGCCCCGCGCCCGGATTGCAACCACGCGCGGGTCTGCCGTTGACGGCGGGTGGGCGTTGGTCGGTGAGGAATGGAGGCGCTCGAAGCATCTGTTGTGCGGGCCCCGCATGGATGGCGCGTACTCCACGAAAAGTGTCCGATTCCGACCCGAAGCGGACACCCGTTACTCACACCCGACAGTCGATGCGTCATGCGCTGCTTGACCACCGCTCGTGCGTCTCTCTTCCGTCGTGAGCCATGTCGTCGAGTCACACAGTTGCCGCGGAGGCGGATGCGGATCGCCCAGTTCTCGCGGAGCTTCAACGGGGACTTCTGGCCGACGATTCTGTCCTTGTTCCAAGGATGGCGGCAGCGCCTTTTGCGGGTTGCCATGTTGGACTCCAGCCCGGGAGCCCGGACTTGTGATCAAGTCCGCGAACGAGGGGTTCTGACCTGAAGGAACGTCCGCTTCCAACACCCGGGTCAAGCCGCGCCGCGAAGCGGCGTCGGATTGACGAACCGTCAGTCGACCGGGCTGCGAAGCGACGACTGCGACGCCTCCGGGGCAGGCGCAGCCGCCGCCGATCAGCCGCGCCCCGCGTGCAGAGCCATGCCCCGCGTCATCGACTGGGCATCGCCCACGGCCTGTATCCGCGTCGACGCCAGTTCTTCGGCCAGGTAGCGCGCATTCGTGCCGCCGAGCCACACGGGCACGCCGGGCGCCAGCTCGGCATCGAGAAGGCGCAGTTCCTCCAGCGCCGGGCGGGCCTGCTGCGGGTCCACCGAACTCAGCGCGACGCCGGCCGCGCCGAGCTTGACCGCGACGCGCACAATTTCAAGGGCCGGCAGTTCGGTGCCGAGGTAGAGCACCGGTATGCCCGCTTCGCGCGTCTGCAGCGCCGCGCCGATCAGGCCCAGCTCGTGGCGTTCGTCGGGAAGCGTCGCGAACAGCACCCAGGGCCGTTGTTCGCGCGGAGGGGGGCTGAGGACCGCGAGCAGGCGCATGCGCAGCAGGCTGCTGACCAGTCGTTCCTGCGCGACCGCGAGCCGGCCGTCGGCCCAGCGCAGCCCCACCTCCCGCAACAGCGGCATGACGACACGCGTCATCAGCACCGTCATCGGCAGCGTGGCGATCGCCACCGAAAGGTCGCGGTCGAACACGTCGACGCGGTAGTCGGCGATCGCATCGAGCATGCGTGACGGAAGCCCCTCGACGCCGCCGTAGGCCGCCCGCCGACCGTCGTCGAGCAAGCGGTCGAGGGCATCGTCGTCCAACGCTGCGAGGTCGCGGATCGGGTGGCCGCGGGCGGTCAGTCGGTGCAAACGCGAGAGCCGCTCGATCGTTTCAGGGCCGTACAGGCGCCGGCCCTGGGCATCCCGGACAGGGCGGATCGCGCCGTGCCGGCGCTCCCAGGCGCGCAGCGTCTCGGTGCTCAGTCCGACGAGTTCGGCGGCGGCCTTGATGGGATACATGGGACGGAAGGTACATGGCGAAACGTACATGCTCTGTACATGGCCAGGTTGTACAGGCGTCTAACAGCACGGGAGGGAGACTCTGCCTTGTGCCATCCCTTCCTTCTGGAGAACCGCCATGTCATTCCGCCTCCTGCCGATCCGCGCCCTTGCCGTGGCCCTGGTCCTGGCCGTCTCGACGCCGGCCGCCTTCGCGGCCCCCGCCGGCGGCAACGGTGCCGCCAATAACGCCGCTCCGGCGCAGGCACGCGCCGACATCGTCGACACCGCCGTCGGTGCCGGACAGTTCAAGACCCTCGCTGCCGCGATCCAGGCAGCTGGCCTGGTCGACACGCTCAAGGGCGCCGGCCCATTCACCGTATTCGCGCCAACCGATGCCGCCTTCGCCGCGCTGCCGAAAGGCACCGTCGAAAGCCTGCTTAAACCGGAAAACCACGACAAGCTGGTCGCAATCCTCACCTACCACGTGGTGCCGGGCCGCGTGACCGCGAGCCAGGTTGCGGGGATGGATGCCGCCACCACGGTGCAGGGCGGCGAGCTCGCGATCCGTGCGTCCGGCGGCGCAGTGACCGTCAACGGTGCCCGCGTAGTCAGTGCCGACGTGGCCGCCAGCAATGGCGTGATCCACGTCATCGACAAGGTGCTCATGCCGCAGGGCTGACTGCCCACCCCGCGCACACGGAGAGATAAACAATGAAGAGTCTGAATCTCGTAACGCTGGTACTACTGATCGTTGGTGGTCTGAACTGGGGCCTGGTCGGTGCATTCCAGTTCGATCTCGTCGCCGCGTTGTTCGGCGGTCAGGACGCGATGCTCGCACGCGTGGTGTACGTCCTGGTTGGCCTGTCGGCCCTGTGGCAGGTCATCTCGTTGACGCGCCCCGCGTCGCACTCGGCCGCAGTACGTAGCCCGTAGCACGCCTGCAGGTTCCGTTGGCGCCAGACGCACCATCGCGGCTGGCGTCGACGCTTTTTTTACAGGTGCCGGTGTGCTCCGAAGCATCTCCAGCACGACTGTTGTGGGCTTCGCAGAGGCCCATTACCCCGACCGTTCGGGGAGCATGTCGCCGTGCGACATCAACCACCCGCCTTGCCCAGGGCAGATGTCTGCTTGTATAGCGCACGCATCTGCAATGGTATGGCCACGATCAGCGCCAGCAGAAGCGCGCCTTGTGCACCCAGTAGCAACGGGTCTTTCATGTCGGTCACCAGCGGATGGGCGGCAGGCAATCTCCGCAAGGTTTCGCTCACCGTGGGCACCATCAGCAGGAATACGCTGATGCTCAGCGCGGCCGTCTCGACATAACGGCCGGATCGTTTCGCCGCCGGCCATCTCGCGATGCCGTACCCGAGTACGAGCACCAGAAGCGTGACAGTAGCGATGATCGAGCTTATGGGCTGATGCGCGATCGGATAGACCGTGAGCGCACCCAGCACCATGAACCAGAAATAGGCCCGGCCTGCCTTGGAGTCCGGCGTGATCCGTCCGTGTTTGAGAAGCATGTAGACGGCGAGCGGTATGGCCGGGAGGCTGCCCAGCGTATGAAGCCAGCCAATAGGCGAGATGTTCATGTGTCTTCCTGTGGGGAATGCTTTGAAATCGACCCACCAACAGGTGGGCTCTGAACGACCGGACGATCAACTTGCGCGTGTTCGATCCCGGTAGCGTCGGCCTCTTGTCCTCACCCGTCAGTCGAACGCGTGAGTTCCTCCCAATCGGAGAGTTCTTGCTGCAGGCTGGCCAACTTCTGGCGGATCAGCGCCAACGCGTCGCTGCCCAGTACCAGATGAGCGGGCGGCGTCTCGCTCTCGATGACCTGGAGCATGGCTTGCGCCGCCTTGTCGGGATCGCCGAGTTGCTTTCCACTGACCTCCTGACGCCGCTGGCGAACGGGATCGAACAACGCGTCGTAATCGCTGATGGTGCGCGGTGTGCGCAGCATCGATCGGCCGGCCCACTCGGTGCGGAAAGAGCCCGGAGCCACGGCGGTCACATGGATGCCAAGGCCGCGCACTTCCTTGGACACCGCTTCGCTGATGCCCTCCAGCGCGAACTTGCTACCGCAGTAGTAGGCGATGCCGGGCATCGTGATGAAGCCTCCCATCGAGGTGATGTTGAGGATCCTCCCGGCGCGTCGGGCACGCATGCCGGGAAGCACCGCTTTCATCATGGCCACCGCGCCGAACACGTTGACGTCGAACTGCCGCTGCATTTCCGTCAGTGGCGATTCCTCCATCACCCCTTCGTGGCCATAGCCGGCGTTGTTGACCAACACGTCGATCGCCCCAAGCGTGCCTTCGACTTCGCGTACCAGCGGATCGATGGCCTCGAAGTCGGCGACATCGAGGAGGCGCGCATGCGCTCGCCCGGGCGCCAGTGCCTGGAACGCGGCAGCGGCATCGGTGTTGCGCACCGTGCCCACGACGTGGTGGCCGGCCGCCAGCGCCTCCTGCGCGAGTGCCCGGCCGAAGCCGCTGCTGACACCAGTGATGAGGAAGAGTTTCGAGTGGGACATTGCGCGCTCCAGGACTAGGATGGGCGCACAATACGCAGGCCATTTCAGCCCGATAAGCCACAAAAGGCTTCCATGATTGCCTATTCCTATGAGCCCTTCGAAAGCCGCTGCCCAGCGTGAGGCCCTTGGGCTGGTGCCGCTGGCGCCGCTGGTCCTCGCGTTGGCTCCGGACGAGGGCTACAACCTGACCCCCATTCCCAGCGTGCGGCTGCTGAGGTCGAACCGACCGCTGACCCGTACGCCGGTCCTCTACGACCCGGGCATCGTGATCGTCTGCCAGGGACGCAAGCGAGGCTACTTCGGCAATCGCACGTTCGTTTACGACGCGCACCAGTATCTGGCGGTCTCGGTGCCCGTGCCCTTCACCATGGAAACGGACGCGACGGCAGCGGCGCCGCTCCTGGCGCTGTACCTGCACTTGGAATTCCCTCTTGCCGCCGAGCTCATGCTGGAGATCGCTCGCCACGGAGGCGAAACGAACGAAGCGGAGCCGCAAAGCATGATGTCCAGCCCATTGGACGGTGCCATGCATCTATCCGTGCAGCGCCTTCTGCAAAGCCTGGCCAATCCCATGGAGTCCGCGATTCTTGGGCCGCAACTCCTGCGCGAACTGTACTACCGCATCCTGACGGGTCCGCAGGGCCCCACGATGCGTGCCGCGCTGAGCATGCAGGGCCGGTTCGGAAAGATCGGCAAAGCACTGCAGCGCATCCACGCGTCATACGACCAGCCGCTGACCGTGGCCCAACTGGCGGAAGAAGCCGGCATGAGCACGCCGTCATTCCACAGCCACTTCAAGACCGTGACGTGCACGTCGCCAATTCAGTACCTCAAGTCGACGCGACTGCATCAGGCGCGCCTGCTCATGGCCCAGGATGGGATGACTGCGGCGGCGGCCGCGTACGCGGTGGGAATTGAAAGCACATCGCAGTTCAGTCGCGAGTTCAAACGTCTCTTCGGACTCACGCCCGCCAAGGAAGTGCGGCGTATGCGCGAAAGCTTCGCGCTACCGCACAGGCCGCAAGGCGCCAGGTATGTCTCGTCGCACTGACGAATGCCTGCTTTCGACCATAAGTGTTCGAGCCGAGGCGGGAGCGTCTGCTTCGGCCCGAAAGCGGTCAGCAGCCAGTCACGACCCGCGGTGTCGCCTTACACCGACACCATGCTCGTACACGAGCTTTCCGCCCATCCTTCCCGCGAAGCACATGACGACGAAGCCGGTCGCGCTCAGTGCCACGCCGAGCACGCCTGGGCGGGTCAGCGTGGTTCCGTCCAGGCGCAGGAACAGGCTCGCGGCGTAGCAACACCAGGCGGCCATCATGAGCAGCATGTGGCGATTGACGTCGCGGTTGGCTGGACTGTCGGCGTCCACCTTCAGCAGTTCGATGAAGCCTGCCGCCATCGCAACCAGCGCGGTGAGCGTGCCGACCACGATCGAGATGCCCGCGAATCGCCACGCGGGTTCCCCCCAGTGGAAACCCGCAAGGTCGCCCGCCGTGGCCAGCGACCAGGTTGCGATCGGGAAGTGGACCAGGGCAGGGTGCAGCGGGTGTTTCATACACCCAGCGCCGCGCTCAGCAGTGTGAGGAAGCCGGCCACGGCGACGCCGGCGTGGATGAACACCACGCCTTTGGGCGCGACCTTTTTCCGCAGATGGATCGACGCGAGATAGAAGCCGCCGAGCGCAGCGAGCACCAGCAATCCCAGCGCCGCCGTGACGCGTCCTGCCGCCGTGCCCTGCAGCACCATGACGACCAGGATTGCCAGGCCAGTGGCACCCAGCAGGGCATGCAGGATCGAAATCGCCCAGGGCGCCAATCGCCCCCTGAGCACGCTCGATGCGAGCACCAGTCCACCCAGCGCGGCTACGGCGAAGATGCACAACGCATAGATCAACATGTCGATTCTCCGTCAGGTAAGGGATCGAACGACGCGGCGATGGGATGTCACTCGCCGCGCGGGTCGGGGTCTTCCACAGCAAGTCGTCGCATCACCGCGTCGGTCATGCGATCGCAGCGCGTGCCCAGGAACGGAAACACATCGCCCAGGCTTTCAGACAGCGTGTCATGCAAGGCAGCACGCAGGAGGCGGCGCGCGCGATGCAGGCGCGTCTTCACCGTTTCGGCGCGCAGCTCCAGGCTCGCTGCGGTTTCTTCGACCGTACAGCCTTCGATCTCGCGCATGACGAACACGATCCGGAACGCTTCGGGCAGGCGGTCGATGGCCTCCTCCAGCAGTGTGCGCGCCTGTTCGCGCGCCGCTGCCACCGCAGGGTCCTCGTGGCCGAACTTCGCGGGGAAGGGAACGATGCTTGCACTGTCCATCTGCGAGGCCTCGATCTGTTCGACGTCCACCACCCATCGACGCCGGCGCAGTCGCCCGTTGGCTTCGTTGAGCACGATCCGGGTCAACCAGGTCAGCAGGGCTGCGTCACCGCGGAACGTGGGCAGCTTCTCGAACGCGTGCACGTAGGCTTCCTGCACCACGTCCTCGGCTTCGGCATCGTCATTGACCACGCCGCGTGCCACGCGGAAAAGACGCTGGTTGCAGCGCCGCATGATGTCGCGGAAGGCGTCGCGGTCGCCGCGCTGCACCGCACCCACCAATGCCGTGTCGTCCATCGAGGCGTAGTCGATGCGCAGCGTGTTGCCTGGCCTGACCATGTGTTTCTCCTGGCTCTACACATCGGATGCAGCAACGGGCAGGAGGTTCCCGGGTCGAATCCGGTCGAGCCGCCGTCCCATCAGGCGCCCTCCTGCGCTGATTCGCAACGTTTGCGTCCGACCCAAGGCAGTCCCTCCGCGTCGCCCGTCCCTGGCGGCTACCCGGCGCCGAGCCCCCGTGATAGCGTCGCCCACGGATTCTCCACGGGGGTGCAGGATGCGCAGGTGGATCGAATGCGGTTTGGGACTCGTCGTCGCCTTCTTGTCGGCTCAGGCTTCGGCGGCGGATCCGGGGCCGTTGAACGACGCGCAGCTGAAGGCATTCGTGCGTACGCAGGCGATATCGACGCGCTGCCAGAAAGCGTTGCCGGGCCTGAAACCGCAGTTGCTGGATGCCCACGCCAACTGGGTATCGATGCTCGACGCATCGCAGCGCCAGGCAGCCGAGGCATATGCAGGCAGCAAGGACGGGAAGAAGCTCGCCAAATCCGCCGACGCCGAAGCGTCCAGTGCATTCGGCAGGAACGTCATTTCAGCCGCCGAGAACTGCATCGGTTTGCTCAAGAAGTTCAACGTCGTCTATCCGGCGCCGCCCGATACGGCAATGCCCGCCGATAGTGTGAAGTGGCACCAGGCCAACTTCGCGCCCATGGTCCTGGCTGCGCTGAAATGCGCGCGGCTGGATGGCGTCGACGCTGCGCCGGCACCGGACGGCGCGGAAACGTGGAGTTACCGTGGTTGCGGTCGAGTCGAAACGATGCGCGTGGCGCCGGACGGTCGACTGTGGTCGATGGACCCTGCGAGCGCGAACCGCCTGTTCGCCGCCATGGTCGATTAACGGGCACACCGGCTTTCTTCGCAGGAAGGATCAAGGAGCATACGTGGCAGTCGAAGTAGCAATCCGCAGGGCGCAGGCAGGCGACGAACACGCCTTGTCGCTGGTGGGCCAGGCGACATTCCTGGAGACGTTCTCGGGCATTCTTGACGGGTCCGCCATCACGCAACACTGCCGGAACGCGCATTCGCCCTCGCAGTACCTGCATTGGCTGGGCGACGCACGGTCAGCGGTGTGGCTGGCAGGTGCCGCTCCGGGTGATGCGCCGATCGGCTACGTCGTCGTATCGACGCCTGATCTGCCAGGCGCCGATACCGCCCGCGATCTGGAACTGAAGCGCATCTACCTGCTCAGGCGCTACCAGGGCGGTGGGCTGGGCAAGCGGTTGCTGGGGCAGGCGATCGAGCATGCACGGAATGTTGGAGCGGCCCGCCTGCTGCTGGGTGTCTTTGCCGGAAACCAATCGGCCATCGCCTTCTACACGAAGCAGGGGTTCACGCACTTTGCGGATCGCCACTTCGTGGTGGGTGGAACCGCCTACGAAGACCATGTGATGAGTCTGGACCTGGGTGGATGATCGGCCTCGCTTCCGCGTGGTGAGTGAAATGGTCCGCTTCCGATCCATCGCTGGCGGATCGGAGATCCTCGCGACGAACTCGTGACGAATGGATAACGTCCGTTTCCGGCCCCATGGCGGACATGGGGTCGCCGGTCTATCCTGCCCGGATGACTCGGTACGCCCACGAGATCATCCATTGGATTTGGGCTTCGACGCGCCAGGTGCGCGTGCCTCGGCCCCTGAATGACGGCGTTGAACCCGCGCCTCCGGATGCACCGCATGCTAAGACTGACCGACCTCAACCTCCCGCTGGATCACTCCGAGGCCGCGCTGCGCGAAGCGATCCTGGCGCGACTGGGCATCGGCGACGACGAACTGGTCGGCTACACCATCGCCAAGCGCAGCTATGACGCGCGCCGACGTGGCGCGATCGTGCTGATCTATTCGGTCGACGTGGACACGCCGCGCGAAGCCGACATCCTTCGGCAGCTGCAACTGGACGCCGAAGCCGCGGAGTTCGCGCGCGCCGGCGACAAAAGCAAAGTAATGAGCACGCCGGACACGAGCTACAAGTTCGTGGCCCGCGCGCCGGAGAACCTTCCGCTGCGCCCTCTCGTCATCGGCATGGGACCGTGCGGCCTGTTCGCAGGCCTCGTGCTCGCGCAGATGGGCTTCCGGCCGATCATCCTCGAGCGCGGCAAGGCCGTTCGCGAACGCACGAAGGACACGTGGGGACTTTGGCGCAAGAAGCAGCTGAACCCCGAATCCAATGTGCAGTTTGGCGAGGGCGGGGCGGGCACGTTCTCCGACGGCAAGTTGTGGAGCCAGATCAGCGACCCGAAGCATTTCGGGCGCAAGGTCATCGATGAGTTCGTCAAGGCCGGCGCGCCGGAGGAGATCGCTTACGTCAGCAAGCCGCACATCGGCACGTTCCGCCTGGTGTCCATGGTGGAGCAGATGCGGGCGACGATCGAATCACTGGGCGGCGAAATCCGGTTCAGCCAGCGCGTCGACGATCTGCTGGTGGAGACGGACAGCACAGGTACGCGCCACGTGCGCGGTGTGACGCTCGAAGGCGGCGAGCAACTACGCGCCGACCACGTCGTGCTGGCGCTGGGCCACAGCGCACGCGATACGTTCGCGATGCTGCATGGGCGCGGCGTGTTCGTCGAAGCAAAACCGTTCTCGATCGGCTTCCGCATCGAACATCCGCAATCACTCATCGATACCGCACGCTTCGGCGCGCAGGCCGGGCATCCGCTGCTCGGGGCGGCCGATTACAAGCTCGTGCACCATTGCCGCAACGGTCGCTCGGTTTACAGCTTCTGCATGTGTCCGGGCGGCACCGTGGTCGCCGCGGCCAGCGAGCCCGGGCGCGTGGTCACCAATGGCATGAGCCAGTACTCGCGCAACGAACGCAACGCGAATGCGGCGATCGTCTGTGGCATCTCACCCGAGGATTACGCGCCCTACGGCGAAGGTCCTCTGGCCGGCATCGAGCTGCAACGGCACTGGGAAGCGCGGGCGTTCGAGCTCGGGGGCGGAGAATACGAGGCGCCGGGGCAACTGGTGGGCGACTTCCTGAAGGGCAAGGCGTCCAGCACGCTCCGCACGGTACTGCCCTCGTACAAGCCCGGCGTGCGCCTGGGCGACCTCGCGCCATCGCTGCCCGAGTATGCAATCGAGGCGATCCGCGAAGCGCTGCCGGCCTTCGAAAAGCAGATCCGGGGCTTCGCGATGCACGACGCGGTACTGACCGGCGTGGAAACCCGCACGTCCTCGCCGGTGCGGATCAAACGTGGAGAAGACGGCCACAGTGTGAACACCCGCGGGCTGTTTCCCGCAGGCGAAGGCGCAGGCTACGCGGGCGGCATCCTGTCGGCCGGGGTCGATGGCATCCGCACGGCTGAAGCGGTCGCGCTCGACATTGTGTCCCGCGCCACGCGCGCAGCGTGAGGTTTGCTCATGCGGTCGGAAGCAGTCACGTAGGCCGCAGCATGTGCCAGGCAGCGGCGTCAGTGAGTCTGCCGCTGCCGGAGGGAAGAGGCTTGACGCCTCTCGCCCGGGATGCGCGCTGGATGCGCTCGTCGAAGCCGACTAGTTCTTCGTCTCCAGCAGGTTGAGCTCGCCCAGCTTCTTCTGCGCGTCGTCGCGTCGACTCTCGTGCTCCTCCTTGATCTGGTGTTCTTCCTGCGCCAGCTTCTGGAACTGCGCCATGCGCTGGTTGAACCCGTCGAGCGTCGCTTGATCCGGGAACACCAGTTCGCGGTTCGGCGAGATCTCCACACCGGCCTGGTGTTCGGCCATGAAATCGACCACGCCGGCGATGGCCGCCAACACGGCGACCTGGTTCGCAGCCGACTGCTGAAGCAACTGTTGCTGCTGGCCGGACGTACGCGCCATGCCTTCCCAGAAGGGCGCCCATGCCTCGGTGGAGGGCACGATGGCCCGGATGCGTTCTTCCGCCTGCTTCAGGTGATCGCGCGCCATCTGCTGGCGGCGGTTCTCGATCTCGCCGGCACTGGCCAGCGTTGCCCGGCTGCGCTTGATGCCTTCCGGTGTTGCCAGGTTTTCCGCGCTCAGGATCTGACCGACACCGGTCGCCATGAACTCGCGTTCGATGTCCTCCTTCATCTTTGCCTGTGCCGCCAGCGCCTCCTGGATCATGGGCTTGAGCTTGGCGAACACCGCAGCCATCTCGCGCTCCTGCTCGGCCCGGAGCACCTGGATGGGCACGATGTCGATCGGCTTGCCGGTGGATGCCGCGAAGGACGCGAAGCTCGCGCAGAAGAGGGAGATGGCCAGGGACGCGCGCGCGGTGTTCTTCATGTGGTTTCTTTCGAGAAGTGGAGTCGGTGTCGAACGACGGCGAGGGCCGCACGCGCCGTCGGCGCGGATCGTGGTTGCGTTTGATGGTTCCCCAATGCGCCCCCGCGCCCGGAGAGGTTATCACCGGGCGGGCTGGGAGCGATTTGGCTGCTAGGCTCGGCAACAGGCCCAGGGCGGGCAGGGACAAGGGGAGCAGGGATCATGCGCAGCGTCAAAGCAGTGGCAGTGGGTGTGCTCGTTCTGGTGTGCGGTATGTCGAAGGCCGCCGACCAGGCCGAGATCAGGGCGCATTACCTCGACATGCGCACGTTCGCGCAGTCGGTGCAGATGGATTACCTCACGCAGGAGTGCCTGAAAGTGGCGCCCGGGCAGGGCGCGCTGATGCAGGCGGCGCTAGTGCAATGGCGCGCCGAGAATGGCGAAGCGGCGATACGCGGAAGCGACGCCGCGCTCAGGCTGATGCCCGATGCGGGCAAGACGCCTGCCGAACAGGCCAGCATCATCCGGGAGGATGCGGTCGCCTCGTTTGCGCCCGAGCTGGCATCGGCGCCCGAAAAGACCTGCCAGCGGGGACTCAACGGCATCCGTTTCAGTGTTCCGGTCGAGATGCGCGGCGACACGCTGGCCGATCGCAATCTTCGCTACGACATCTACAAGCAGGCGTACGTGCCGACCGCAGGCCTGATGCGATGCATGGACCTGGACGCGATCGAGACCCACGTCGTCAGCGACAAGGGCGCAGGCGCGGATCGTGTGATCGAGGAAAGCTGGACCATGCATGGCTGCGGGAAGGAACAGAAGGCCAGCGTCGTCTACGCTCCCGCCGCGGGCGGAACGTCGGTGGTGGTGTCGTTCCCGAACATCACGCTGCCGCCGAAGCCGGCCGACTGAGGAGGGCGATTGCGTGGCAGCCGGGAGCACCGCAGCGACGCTGCGCTGGCGCTCGGAATCGCGGGAATCGTGCTTGCGTACTTCACCCGGAAGGCGCCCGCGCCAGTCGAGTGCGCAAGCGCGGGGCAGTGATGTCCGAAGTTCCGCCCCGACTTGAACTCGTCCCAGACGCCACGCAGACTCGCAGCGGGGACAACCAGGGGGCAGGGATGAAGGCGATCGTATGGATGGCGATGCTGGCCGCGTGCGTGGCAGGGCCGGCATGGGGCGGGACATTCGACAGGAACGACACCCTCAAACCGGACGAGGGCATTGCGCTCACCAGCATTGCCTGCAGCAGCGGCCCGATACTCGGCGTGCAGGTGTTTGCAGAGAATACGTCGAGCAGCGGCTTCTTCGCGCCGTTCAAGGGCGCAGGAAGCATCGGTTGTCGTGAGGGGATCTGGACGCTTCGCCTGAAGGCGGGGCGCTACTACATCGGGCAGCTCTACGGCGCTTCCAACAGCCTGGCAGTGGCGCCGGAGAAAGCTCCACACTTCAATGTCGAAGCCGGCAAGCTCAACTACGTCGGGGATCTGTACGTGGGCGGCGATGGCGGACCGACGCTGGACTACGAAACGCAGATGCGCGTCCTCAGTCGCGTGCTGACCGTGCTCAACCACGAGCCGCAGATGCGCGAGCGGCTGCAGCAGCCGGAGCACGAGTGGATGGCGCGTTATCCGTGGGTCGTCGACAAGGACCTGCCGCCCCCCGTGCCGGTCGCAGCAATGACGTCGGGGCAGGCCGGACTGGTGCAGGTGTCGGTACGGCTGGGCAAGTGGACCTGGAAGCGGGGCGATGACGGCCAGTTGCTCATCTGCCCCCGCATGGTGCCCTTGCCGGAGGGCGTCAAGCTGGTGCCGGGCGAGCCGCTGCACTGCGATGGCGACTTCATGCCGCTCGCGCAGTACGTCACGGCGGAATACGGCCCGGATGCGGTGCTTCATCGCGCCGAGGCGTTCGATGGCGATGACGGCGTGCTCTCGCTGGCGTTGTCGGCCAGGCGCGAGTCGATGCCCGCCAGCATGACCGCGTGGATGCTGGACACCCGGCAGAAAGAGACGGTGCGCCGCCAGCTGGAGGTGCCTGCCGGGCGCTGGTTGCACGGCCGCCTCGGCGTGGGCGTCTGCTACAGCACGGCGACCGCAGACGCCATCGACGTATCGAGCGCGCCCGACAAGGAATGCAGCGCGAACCTCATCACCACGCGCGAATACCTGCGCGTCAAGATCGGTGCCGGTGCCCGCTATGTGTCCACCATCGGCAGTGGCCTCGGCGTCGGGCCGCTGCGCATCGACTACGACATCGATGTGCCGAAGCAGTAGCCGTTCTACTGCGCACGCTTTCGCCAATCACTGACGGGAGTTGGCATGCGTCACCCAGGAAAGTGTTTGATCACGGCCGCCCTCATGGGGTGGATGGGAGTGCATGCGATGCCGTGCCTCGCAAACGATACGGCCAGTAGCAGCGCAGACGATGCAAAGGCGATCTATGTCGCGTTCCTGACCCAGTGGATGGGCAAGGACGATGCGCCCACCAACGTGGCCGACACGGCGAAGCAACCGACACCTGACGACATCGGGCACTACACCCAATGCGCGGGTAGCGACGGAAGCGGCAGCATCCGCTGGGTGTCTGGCACGACGGACGCGGACCTCAGGAACGCGATCGGGTCGCTTGCGCGCGTGAAGCTGGTGGCGCCGGGGCAATGGCAGGCGGTGGACCCGGGTGACCTCATCGCACACGGTCGCTCCGCAGATGCGGCCGTGGAAGCGGGGTTCGCCGGCGGCCTCATGACGCTGTCCGCGATCAGCTTCAACCAAGCGCATGACGTTGCGCTCTTCACCTTCTCCTTCGAGTGCGGCAGGCTCTGCGGCCATGGCGGAACCGTGATGTTCACCAAGACACCCAGAGGCTGGGTGCAGGACAGGCGATCCTGCGACAGCTGGATGTCGTGAGCCACGCCGGCCCATACTGCAAGACACTCCTTCAGCCACCGTCCGGAGACTCCATGCGTCGTCGCGACTTCCTCAGTGCAGCGGCAGCCACCGCCGGCGCGCTCATGCTGCCCGGCCAGTCGGTCTTCGCCGCACCTTCCGGCGTGGCCGGCTTGACCTCGTTGACCGTCGGCGCGAAACCGATCTCTGCGCAGGAGCGCCTGGCACGGATCGCCAAACTGCAACGGTTGATGGTGGAGCAACAGATCGGCGCGCTGATACTGGAGTCGGGCTCCAGCCTGGATTACTTCACCGGCGTGCAGTGGCATCGTTCCGAACGCACGACGGCCGCGGTGATCCCGGCTCGCGGCGACGTCGTCGTGGTGACGCCTGCGTTCGAAGAGCCCTCGGTTCGCGAGACGCTGGCCGTGGGCGGCGACGTACGCCCGTGGAACGAGCATGAAAGCCCGTTCGAACGCATCGTCGGCGCGCTGCGCGATCGCGGCGTGCGTTCCGGTGCGATCGCGTTCGAACCGACCACGCGTGCGTTCATCGTCGACGGCGTGCGCGACGCAAGTGGCGGTGCCTACAACGTGGTGTCCGGCGACGCGCTGGTGAAAGCCGTGCGGCTGATCAAGTCGCCGGCCGAACTCGCGCTGATGCAGGCCGCCAACAACGTCACGCTGGCCGCGCTGCGTCATGTCCACGGCAACGTCCGCGTGGGCATGCGTCCCGACGAGATCGCCGCCATGATCGACACCGCCACCGCCGCATTGGGTGGCGATCCGGGCTTTGCCCTCGTGCTGCTCAACGAGGCCAGCGCCTTTCCGCATGGTTCGAAGCTGCCGCAGACGGTGCGCGAAGGTTCGGTCATCCTGACGGACGTCGGGTGCACCGTGCATGGCTATCAGTCGGACATCTCGCGCACGTGGGTGATGGGCCGGCCGACGGCAAAGCAGCGGAAGGTCTGGGACACCGTCAAGCGCGGGCAGGAACTCGCGTTGGCGACCGCGAAGCCGGGCACGCCGGTGGGCGTGATCGACGACGCCGTGCGCGCCTACTACGAAAAGGAAGGCTGGGGCCCGGGCTATCGCCTGCCGGGTCTGTCGCACCGCACCGGCCATGGCATCGGTCTGGATGGCCACGAGCCTCCGTATCTCGTGCATGGCGACACCACGCCGCTGGCACCTGGCATGTGCTTCTCGGACGAGCCGGGCCTCTATATTCCGGGCGAATTCGGCATCCGGATGGAAGACTGCTGGTACATGACCGCGACGGGGCCGAAGCTTTTCACCGAGCTGGCCAAGTCGATCGACGATCCGATCTGACGGTTCCGGGGATTCGACCTGCCATGGAGCGCACCGGATGACCAGCGGGAACAGGCTGACCCTGGCGGCAGGCGTGCTCGCGCCGCTGCTTGGACTTGCCTTGCACGTGCACATCGCATCGAAGGCCGAAGGAGGATGGAGTGGCTTCACGCTGGGGCTGCTGCTCTGGTCCGCGCTCCCGTACGTGCTGTGCGTTCTCGCCGCGCTGGTCGCAAAGCGGCCCGTGCATGCGGCCGTTGCCGCGGCATGCTGCCTGGTGCTCGATGCCCTCACGTACCGCTCGGTGTTCGTGTCGCCGACCAGTTCGACAGCCGCACTCGGGCTGCTCTTCACGCCGCTGGCGAACCTGCTGGTCGCCGCTCCGGTGGGGTATCTCGCGGCCGCGTTGCTGTTGCGCCTGCGCAGTGCGAAGGCACGTTGACGCCCACCTCAACCTGATTGTCTGGTGGTGACCCGATGGAGTTCCTGGCCGTTCTCGCAATCGCGATCGGTAGCTGGCTGCACGTGCCGGGCGGGTCATGGAATCCCGACGCCCAGCAGGTGACACAAGCGCGGTCGCAACTTGAATCCTATATCTCGCGCAGTGCCCGTCTCGCCGGAGAGACGCTTCCCGCATGGGACAGCTACACGTTCCAATACCAGGGGCGGGAGCAGGGCGGCAAGCAGGTGATCGTCGTCAATGCATTCTGTGGCACGCCGCCTTCCTTTGCGGACGTGGAATGGGTGGAAGTTTTCGATGGAGGCGCGTGCTACTTCAACGCGTACTGGGATCCTGTCGAGAAGGTCTACGTGAGCGTCCAGTTCAATGGGCACGCATGAGGACAGCAGGCATGACCGATACACCCGGCGAGATACCCGGCGAGCGCTGCACGCCCTGACCGGTCCGAAGGTGGAGTCCCGGCTGCGGCCCGCACTTCGCCCATCCTGAATGGCCCGCAGAGCCGGCGGAGCAGGGTTTTCGGGTACCGCAGGCCTATCCGGGCTACACTGGGGCCTCGCTGGCCGACTAGCGCCTTCGGGTGCGCCGCGCCCATCCCTCTACCGCAGCCTGAGCGCCTCGCCGCACACGAGCGCGCAACGAAGGCTGCATTCACGACGACTTTCCGCCATTGGTGGCACAAGTGAGGCGCGCGGACGCGCGATCACGCATGGCCCGGCATCACACAGCCCGGGCCCAGGAGCAACGACGCAATGCCGGATCGACAACGGAGCGCCCCACCGCAGTCCAGCGCCCATGCCCTCGGGCCGGCGGACTGTGCGCGGTGCGACGCGGTCTGCTGCCGGCTGACAGTGGTGCTGCAACCTGAAGACAACATTCCGTCCCACCTGTCCACCGAGCTTCCGGGCGGGTTGCGGGTCATGGCCAAGGACGAGGACGGCTGGTGCGTGGCGCTGGACGGTGCGCGCATGAATTGCGGCATCTACGAGAGCCGGCCCGACGTTTGCCGCCGGTTCGTCATGGGCGGGCCATACTGCAATGCGATCCGCGTCGATTACGCGGAAGAACGTGCCCGCCAGATCGAGCTCATCCTTCAATGATTTTCAGTTACCGGAGGCACCACCCATGTCTACCTATCGCCCGAGTGGGGCGAACGGATACTCCACATCCCCCTTCGGCAAGCCGGCTCTGGACAAGGAGCTGACCCACGAGCGGATCGCAGCCGACATGGCCGCTTTCAGCAAGGCCGGCGGGAAGGTCGAAGTCCTGGGCGTGACTCCGCTGCGTCGCAAACCCGAAAAGGATGCCGCCGCCACGAACACCGGCGCATCGGCGAAGAAATCCGCTCCCGTCCGCCCCAAGGCAGACTGAGCAGGAAATACGCGACGACCTCGCGTCGTCGTGGATTTACGTTCGACCAACCCTCCAGACAGAGCGAGAAGCCCACTTGGCAAAGCCCAACTACTCTTTCGAAAAGCGTCAGCGCGAAATCGCGAAGAAGAAGCAGCAGGACGAAAAGCAGGCGAAAAAGGCCGCTGCACGCGAGGCCAACAAGCCCGCCACCGGAAGCGACAACGACCGCAATGGCGATCGCGAACCGCAGGCCGGCCAGCAGTAAGCGCGGCTGATGTCGCCCGCCCCTCGGGTTCGAGGGGCGGCATTGAATGGCGCGTGCCGCGTTCAGGCACGTAAGGGTCGCGTGCGTGATTCCGCGGCCATGTGACACCCAGGGGTCAGACACAAGTCCGGCCGAAACCTGCCGATATCTCCACCGAGTCAGGAGATACGGCCATGCCCGAGACCTTTCCAAGCAGACGCCAGCTGATGCTGGGCGTCGTCGCGCTCGCCTTGCTGGCGACGCTGGGATCGATCGTGGTGCAGTCGCGCGCGGCGCAAGCGTGCCGGGCGGCGATTTCGCAGGCCACCACGTCGTACAAGGTCGAGCAGGTGTTGCGCAGCGCTACGTGCATCGAGGCGCAGCGCGACAGTCAGGGTCGTTGACGACGCACGCCCGCCTCAGCGGGCGACCACCATCGGGGGCTTTTGCCAGGTGCGATCGACCACTTCCGCTTTCGGGCTGTAGTTGCGCAGCACGACGTAGAAGGGGCCGCCTGGCGCGGGCAGCCAGTTGGATTCCTTGTCCTTGCCCGGCGAGGCCTGCTGCACGTACAGCGCGATCGAACCGTCCGCATCGCGCTTCAGCGAGCCGAGCATGGGCGAGTTGATCAGGTAGCGGTTGATCGGGTTGTCGACCAGCAGCTTGCTCTTGCCGTCGTACAGGGTCGCCGACCAGAACGCGTTCGTCGGCGGCAACGCGTCCTTCGGGAAGCGCAGCACGTAGTCGTGCCTGGAGCCGTCCAGCGGTTCGCCTTTCGCGTCGACGTAATAGCCCTGGTAATCCGCCTCGGACGCCGAGTTGCCATAGATGCCCTGCTTGGCGCCGGCATAGCGGTACAGTGCGTTGCCTTTCATGTGCGCGCGCGTACCGAACAGATCGGCGCTGCTCACTTTGTCGGTGTTGATCTGCGTGGTGATGAAGGTGTCGAGTTCCTTGCCGGCATCGCCGATGCCGTCCAGCAGCGCCTGGCGCATCGCCGGCGACAATGCGTTCTCGTCGAACGGCTTGCCGGGGACGACGCCGATCTTCGCCAGCCGGTCGCGCAATGCGGCTTCGTCGGCATTCATCGGCGCGTACTGGAGCAGGAAGGCGAGGTAGGAGAAGAAACCCAGGTCGTTGGCCTTGGCCGCGTCGTACGCCGGGAACTGCACCGCGGGCGCCGGCGGCGGCGCGGGCGTTCCGGCGAAGGCGCTCAACGGTTGCACCTTGAGCTGCGCCTGCAGGCGCTTGACGTTGTCCAGGTCCTTTGGATCGAACAACTGCGTTCGGAACAGTCCGTACGCGAACGGCGTCTCCGAGTGGAACACCTTGTCGATGCCCTTGGGCGTTTCGCCGTTCCAGTCGGGTCCGGCGATCAGGTAATGCCCGGCCTTGCCCTTCGTCACCGACTGGTTGATGTAGTCGAAGTTGAACGTGTACAGGTCGATCAGCTGCACGGAGAAATAGCGCTTGTCGCCCATCGCCGGGATGGACAGCACCAGAGGTTCGGCGCGCAGGTCCATCCACAGGAACGAGTACGGCGTGTCCGAGTTCGGCGTGATGATCGCCGTGTCCTTCGGCGTGGCGACGTTGGCCGAATTGCCGATCTCGTTCAGGGGCGCGTGGAAGTTCGGCCCGCTCTTGTCGATCGCCTGCTGGTAGAGCGTCTTGTAGTTCTCCACCAGCGGAAAGCCCCAGATGTACGCGTCCTTTGCGATGGCGCGTGCTTCCGCGATCGCGGGATCGGCTGCGGCGGCGGGTGTGGCCGCTGGCGTGGCCGGGCCAGCGGTGGGCCCGGTCGGCGCCTGCCGGTTGCAGCCGGTGAGCGCGATGCACAGCGCGGCGCTCGCGAACAACGAGGTGGTCAGGCGGTTCATCGACTTCTCCCGGCGGATGGAGGAAGGCAGGACGACGCGATCAGGATGCGGGCACCGCTTCCGGGAATTTCCACGTGCCATTGAGGATTTCCGCGCGCGGACGGTACAGCCGCACGAGGTAGTTCCAGCCGGGCGTGATCGGCAGGCAGTTGGGCACCTGCCCGTCGCAACCGCCGAACTGGATGCGCACGGAACCGTCGTCTGCCTTCTTCGCGGTGAGGTTGTTGAGCGAATAGGCGTTCTGCGGATTCGGATCGAAGTAGCCCTTGGCGTTGTAGACCGTTACCGACCAGAAGCCATCGACCGGCACGTCCTTCACGTCGAGGTGGTAGACGGTGGTGCCATCGTTCTTCGCGGGCACGAAGTTCAGGTAGGTGGCGTCCTTGGCAGGATTGCCGCCCCAGGCGGTCGCAAGGCCGATCAGGCGACGCACCGGGTCGACGTCTTTCTTGCTGCCGAACATGTTGTTCTTGTCGGGAAGCGTGTCGCCGAGCACGGTGAGTGCATCGGTGAGTTTGCCAAGGCTCACCGTATCCCACTGGGGAATCTCGAACTTGCCCGGCCCACCGGGCTGGCTGACTTTCACCGCGTCCTGCAACGCGTGCACGGCTTTCACATCCTCGGGATTGTTCGGATCGACCAGGATGCGCAGCGCCGCGAGCGCGTATCGCGTGCCGATGTCGTCCTTCCGCAGCGTGTACGTGCCCGGCTTGTAGGCGACCTGGTGCGTGTACTGGTCTTCATCGAACACCTGCATCGACATGAAGCGGTTGCCCGGATCGGGCAGGGTGATCGTTACCGGCCCGGCGTCCAGGTCGAACACGGCTGGCGAGTAGAGCGTGTCGCGGTTCTGGCGGATGACGATCTGCTTGTCGAGCGGCGAGAGTTCTCGGAAGTGGTTGAACTTCCCGAAGCCGTCCTTCACGACGTTGGCAAACGCGAGATCGGTCGCCGCGCGACCGTAGTTGTCGGCGGTCACTGGCACGGAGCCGGGCGCCGGCGTTGCGCGGGTGGCCGGAGCCGTCGCGCTTTCCGATGCAGCCGGCGCTGCACTCGGTGCGGTTTCGGCGGGTGCCGGGGACACGGTGCTGGCGGGCTGGGGCTCCTCGCGCCGGCATGCGGCAAGCGCGAGGATGGCGATCAGTACGGTTGCGGAACGGCGCATCACGCATCTCCCCACTGGGTCGAAGTGCCGAGATGCACTCAGCCGCGTGGACAAGACGTGAAGATGGCCCGGACAGGGCACGGACGTCGGTCTAGCGTGCCCCTGCTTCAGGAGGGGCCTCTTCCATGACGAGCTTGACTGCGCCGATGGCGACGACCACACCGATCGCCTGTGCAGCGATGAAGCCCGCCACATCGACCGCCCTGATGCCTGCGAAGGTCGTGGTCAGTGCGCGCGCCAAGGTCACGGCGGGGTTTGCGAACGACGTGCTGGCGGTGAACCAGTACGCGGCGAAGATGTAGCTTGCGACCAGCGCCGGCAACGCGGCCGGCCGATGGCGCACGCCCAGCAGGATGGTCAGCAACAGTCCGAACGTGGCCACCGCTTCACTGATCCACTGCGGCCAACCTGTGCGGACATGGGTACCGGCTTGCAGCAAGGGCAGGCCGAACATGGCATGCGCGAGCAGGACGCCTGCCACGGCGCCCGTCACTTGTGCCGCGATGTAGGCGATGGCATCGGTCCGCCCCAGTTCACCGCGTAATCGCGCCACGACGGTCACCGCCGGATTGAAATGCGCCCCCGAGATCGGCGCGAAGATCACGATCAGTACGTACAGCGCGCCGGCTGTCGCTGCCGCATTCGCCAGCAGCGCGATGCCATCATTCCCGCGCGACAGTGCGTCGCCCATGATGCCGGAGCCGACGACGGCCGCGAGGAGAAGTGCAGTACCGATGAACTCCGCAGCGAGTTTTCGCGAACGCTGCATCACAGTGAGGCCAGCAGCGCCTTGACGCGCGCGGATATGTCGTCCCGCACTGCGCGGTAGTCGTCGTCGCTCATGTGCTTGGGGTCGGGAAGTGCCCAGTCCTCGCGACGCTTCGCCGGTACCCAGGGGCAGTTGTCGCCGCAGCCCATCGTGATGACGGCGTCGAACTCGCCTTTGATCGCATCCAGCGACTTCGATGCGTGACGGCTAAGGTCGTAGTCCAGTTCGGACATGAAGCGCACGGCCTTCGGGTTGATCTGGCCAGACGGCTTCGAGCCGGCGCTCAAGGCCTCGACATCGTCGCCGCCGTGGATATGCGCGAAGGCTTCGGCCATCTGGCTGCGGTTCGAGTTTTCCACGCAGACGAACAGGATGCGTTTCATGGTGGATCAATCCAGGATCTTGGTCATGCAGGTGGCCGAAGCGGGGCAGAGCGAACGGAACTCTTCCGCGCTGCGGACGTTTGCGGGCGCGGCATCGCGTTCGATGACGCGATAGCCACGACTGGCGAAGAACGGCGCCGCGGTTTGCGTCAGGAGAATCAGCTGACGGCAACCGCTTTCGCGCGCCAGCGATTCGAGCGCATCCACCAGCCGTCCGCCGATGCCCGTCCCGCGCAGGGCGGGACGCACGACGAGCGAGCGCAGCAGGCCTGCATCGCCGAAAGACTCCAAACCGATCGCACCCACCGGCTCGTCGTTATCTGTGGCGACGATGAACTGCACGCGGGTGTCATCGAGATCCGCGACGGGTAACGCGGCACCGATGAGCAACGACCGGACGGCGTCGCGTTCGTGGGGACGTTCGTTGCGCAGATTCATGGGAGGCATCAGCAGCAACCCGATGCTGGTGCGCAGCAATCGCCGGTGCTTTCCGTCTTCGCCTTCGTGGTGGCTGCGCCCGGGCTGCAGGCGGCGCCGTCCATCGAACAAGCGTCGTCCGCGGCGTAATACGTCACGGCATCGCCAAAGGTGTGGAAGGTTTCCCACCGCGTTCCCTGCGGATCTTCCGTCCACATCTTGTCCGAGCGCGCGTAGCAACAGGTGGCGTCGGGTTCCGGTACGACGGTGCTGCCGGCGGCATCCAGGCGCTGGCCGAGCGCTGCGAGCTCGCCGCCGCTGTCGACCTGGATGCCCAGATGATCGATGCCCGGCGAACGGCCCGTGGTGGAGATGGCGAAATTCACGCGTGGGTCTTCGAGCATCCACTTGGCGTAATCGTCCTTCACCACGGCCGGTGTGCTGGCGAATAGTTGCGAGTAGAAGCGGATGCTGTCGTCGAGGTTGGAGACGTTGAGGTGTACGTGGAATCGATTCATTTCGAGGCTCCTTTCTTTTTAGGCGTACAGCCAGTGGCGGGCTCGCAGACGGTTTGGCCGCTGCAGCAGTTCTCGGTGAGATAGGCGATGAGGTCGTTCATCTGGAGGTAGTTCGCGCGCACGCGTATGACGCGTCCCTCGCGCTGGTCGTGCACCAGTGCGGCGCTGCGCAGGATGTTGAGTTGCGCGCTCAGCGTGGCGGCCGGCAGATCGAGGCGGTCGCGAAGTTCGCCGACGGCCAGGCCGTCCGGGCCGGCCTGTACAAGTTCGCGGAACGCGGCGAGCCGGGCTTCGTGGCTGAGGGCTGCAAGCGCCTTGAGTGCGGTGTCGGTCTTCATAATTCCATAATCATGGAAATATGGAATCATGTCAACACGACCTCGCCGGGCGTTGCGCGGCAGGGTTCAAGGGGGGATGAGGCCGTTCGCGTCAGGCGTGCGCGAGCACGTACACCCGCAGCGGATTCGCGGGATCGGACAGCAGCTTCATCGTCAGCAGCAACGACATCGTCACCAGCAACGGGCGGATCACCCGACCGCCGACGCGCATCGCCAGATGCGCGCCGAGCTGGCCGCCTGCGATGCTCGAAACGGCCATCAGCAGGCCGACCGTCCACATCACGTGGCCGCCGATGATGAGCGTGAGCAGTGCAGCGATGTTGCTGGAGAGATTGAGGAACTTGGTGTGCGCCGTCGCCGACACCAGGCCGAGGCCGAACAGCGCGACGAGCGCGGTGGTCAGGAACGAGCCGGTGCCCGGGCCGAAGAAGCCATCGTAGAAACCGATCGCCGTGACGATCGCCAGCAGTGCGATCGGGCCGAGGCGGCCCTGGCGGTCTTCCTCGCTCGCCTTCGGGGCGAAGAGGAAATAGATGACCATCAGGATCAGCAGCATCGGGATCAGGCCCGACAGGAACGCCGGGTTCAATCGCTGCAAGGTCAGCGCGCCCAGTACGGAGCCGAGGAATGCGCCGATCGCAGGCTTCATGAAACGGCGGAAATCGATGCGCCCCTTCCGCGCGAAGGCGACCACCGCGCTCGCGGTGCCGAAGGCGCTTTGCAGCTTGTTGGTGGCGATGGCGTTGACGGGAGGCAGGCCGGCGGCCATCAGCGCGGGGATGGTCAGCAGGCCGCCGCCGCCCGCGATGGCGTCGATGAGACCGGCTACGAAGGCGACGCCCATGAGCAGGGCGATCGTGTCGGTGCCGAGTTCCATCGGGTGTGTCCGCGCGCCAGAGAGGGGCGGGCATTGTAAGGCCGCAAAGGGTTGCGCCAGTCATGCGCCGAGCGATTCTCCCCTTCTGCCAAAGCTGTCATTCCCGCGAAGGCGGGAACCCATCGGCCCGATTCAATGGTCGTTCCGAAAGAGGGATGCGGCTGAAGGAGGGATCCCCGACTTCGCGGGGATGGCAGCTCTTGAACCGGATGGCAACTGCAGGCGGGACGACACCGATCACCGCCCGTTATAAGGCCCCTCGCCGAACGCAATGTCCCAGCAGAACACCATCGCGACGATCATCAGCGCGGCATGGAAGCCGAAGGTCATCAGCATGCCGAACGTGAGCCGGCCCAGCGGCATGTCGAAGATGCGAGGACCGGTGCGCAGGAACAACGCGTGGTAGGCCAGCAGGCCGAGGCCCATGCCCAGCGCGATGCGCAACGTGCGGGTGATGGAGCGTGAGATGCGGTGGTGCATCGCCTCCACCGGCGTTTCAGCGCGTACGTTCAGCACCTCGCAACCGGCTTCACCCAGTTGTGTGCGAGCGATGCGCTCGGCCAGGGCGGGGTCGGGAAAGCGCCCGAACACGCGCGTGGTCGTCTCTCCGCTGTGCGGATGCCGATAGGTGACGAAGTAACGGGGTGCGTCCACGGACAGCCTCGGCTGTGGGGGGATGCCGGCGCGGTCCGCGCGGACCGACATCGCATTTGACGTGATGAGCGGGTTGGACCGGACATCGACGCCTGCACGCGCCTCAGCGGAAATCCCGCGACGGCGATTGCAGTTCGCCCAGCAGGCCGCTCAGGTCGGTCAGCTGGCCGGCAATGAGGTGCTCCACGCCATCCACGCGTTCCCAGCGACCACGCACGGCCAGCAGCGTGGCATCCAGCAGCGGCTTGCGTTGGCGCGCGGCGAGGTCGGGCCAGACGATCACGTTGATCATCCCGTGCTCGTCTTCCAGCGTGACGAAGATCGTGCCCTTGGCGGTGGCCGGACGCTGGCGCTGCGTGACCAGCCCGGCGACATGCACGCCGCGACCGTGGCGCGTTTCGCGCAGCTCGCGCGAACCCCTGATACGCCGCGCATCCAGCTGCGGCCGCAGCAGCGCCATCGGATGCGACGACAGGCTGAGCCCGGTGGCGCGGTAGTCGGAGAGGAGTTCCTCGCCGATGCGCGGTGCGGGCAGGTCGATGTCGCGCTCGTCCGGGCTGCCGGGCAGCAGCGGGCGGCGGCGTTCGAGGCCGGCGACGGACCAGCGCGCCTGGTGGCGATGGCCGACCAGGCTCTTCAGTGCATCGGCTTCGGCCAGCGCCTTGCAGGTTTTCTCGTCGAGGCCCGCGCGTTGCCGCAAGTCCTGCAGGTCGATGAAGGCGCGACGCGCGCGTGCGGCGGCTATGGCATTCGCGGCGGCTTCCGACAGCCCTTTGACTTCGCGCAGGCCGAGGCGGATCGCCGGCTGCGTTCGCGCATCGCCGCCGACCAGCGTGCAATCCCAGTCGCTGTGCATGACGTCCACCGGCAACACGTCCACGGCGTCGCGCATCGCACGCGCGCGCGCTTGTTCGTCGGCGAATTCGTCCGCCGCGCGTTTCGGCGCGCCGCGTCGTGCGTCCTGCACGATCTGGCTGGGCGAGTAGAAGCCCATCGGCTGCGAATTCAGCAGCGCGCACGCGAACGCCGCCGGCTCGTGCCGCTTGAGCCAGCAACTCACGTACACCAGTTTCGCGAACGACGCGGCGTGGCTCTGCGGGAATCCGTAGGAACCGAAGCCCTTGATCTGTTCGAAGATCTGCTCGATGAACTCCGGCTTGTAGCCGTTGCCGAGCATGCGCTGGCGAATGAGCTGGCGATGCGGCTCCATGTCGCCGCTCACGCCCCACGCGGCCATCGAACGCCGCAGCTTGTCCGCTTCGCCCGGCGTGTAATCCGCCGCGGCGATGACCAGTTCCATCACCTGTTCCTGGAACAGCGGCACGCCGAGCGTGGGCTTGAGGATTTCCTCCAGCTGCGGCGATGGATATTCCACCTTTTCCTGCTTCATCCTCCGCTTGAGGTACGGGTGCACCATGCCGCCCTGGATCGGGCCCGGGCGCACGATCGCGACTTCGATGACCAGGTCGTAGAAGCACTCGGGCTTCAATCGCGGCAGCATCGTCATCTGCGCCCGCGATTCGATCTGGAACACGCCCACCGTGTCGGCGCGCTGGATCATCGCGTAGGTGGGCTTGTCGCCCGCGGGGATCGTGGCGATGTCGAGCTTGCGGCCGCGATGTCTTTCGACCAGGTCGATGGCCTTGCGGATGCAGGTCAACATGCCCAGCGCGAGGCAGTCGACCTTCAGCAGCTTCATCGTTTCCAGGTCGTCCTTGTCCCACTGGATGATGGTGCGGTCGGCCATCGCGGCGTTCTCCACCGGCACGACGGTGGACAGCGGCGCT
>Ga0209257_1000802_pt1 | contig 45783 bp, 43 predicted proteins | sample AraplaCvi_mCL_r2_FD_184277 | JGI IMG/M metagenome (GOLD analysis project Ga0209257, IMG submission 184277) | Arabidopsis root microbial communities from North Carolina, USA - plate scrape MF_Cvi_mCL_r2 (SPAdes) (version 2) | ecosystem: Host-associated > Plants > Roots > Endosphere | place: USA...
CGGGAAGATCATTTCCAGACGCACATCGGCGCTTTCGCCATACAGTTCCTTCAAACGCAGGCGCGTGTTCGACAGGCCGATGCCGTGTCCGGCCGCATCGCTGGGGCCGGCGGCCAGCGTGCTGTTGCCGTTGCGCACGTCGATGCAAAGCATGTCGCCTTCGCGGCGGCTTTCGATCTCGATGTTGTCGCTGCCCACGCGCTGGCCGATGCCATGGCGGATCGCGTTCTCCACGATGGGTTGCAGGATCAGGCTGGGCACCGCGCAATCCAGCGTGTCCGGCGCGATGTAGATGCGCGTGGTCAACCGGTCCTTGAAGCGCGTGCGCTGGATGCCCATGTAAAGCTCGATCAAGGTCAGTTCCTGGCGCAGGCTGATTTCCTGGCCGTCGTAGTCTTCCAGGAACGCGCGCAGCAGCTCGCTCAGCCGCAACAGCATGTCTTCGGCCGAAACCTTGTCTTCATCCAGCAGGGTGATGATGGCGTGCAGCGTGTTGAACAGGAAATGCGGCTGCAACTGCGACTTCAACGCCAGCAGTCGCGACTGCGCCAGTTCGGTCGCCAGACGGCTGGCTTCCACTTCCCGGCGCGCCTTCTCGGCGTGGAAATGGATCGCCTGGTGGATGGCGAACAAAGCCCAATAGGTCAGCAATCCGGTCGCGAAGTGCTGGGCGATGAAATACCAGAACTGCTCGCCGAAGCCGCTGGGCTCGAACACGGTCGAGACCATGGCGCCAATGGCCATGGCCAGCAGCGTGACGCCGAGGCTCGCCGTGAGCTGGGCACCCAAGCCGCGGACGCGGAAGGGCGCGCGCACCGGATGCCGCTCGGCGATGCGGAACACCCAGGGCGCCAGCGCGGCCCAGGTGTACCACTGGATCATCGACCAGCGCAGATGGGTGAACAAGTTGAAGTGCGGGCCTGAACCCAGGCCATCGGTCAGCGAACCCTGGACGCCGAACACCACCGCGACGAGGGTCCACAAGGCCAGGTACTTCCAGAATCCCATTTCGGTGCTGCCCAGGCGGATCTTCATCGCATGTATCCAAAGAGTCCCGGGTGTCGGGGCAGGGCCATCCTAGGCGCGAGGGACGGCGCTGCAAAGCGCCGATGGCGGCTCGCTACGATTGGCAACCCCGCAACGACGATTCGTCCCACTTCGATTGTGGCCTGTCTCCGGCTTGGGCCTGATGCAAGCGTCGGACCGCGCGATGCATTGCATCGACAGCCGGCGCCACATACCCCAATCGGAGAACCCGTCATGCGTCTGATTCGAACCGCCACCATTGCTGCGTTGCTGTTCGCCGCCGCTGCCGCACAGGCCGGCGCCGGCGAACAAACCCGATACCTGGACCTGGTCAACCGCGCGCACGACAGCGTGACCTCGCTTGCCATTGCGCCGGCCGGCACCGACGCCTGGCAGGACAAGCCGCTGGGCAAGCCGCTGCAGGGCGGCGGCGACGCCGCCACCGTGGAAGTCGCAGGTCAAGCCTGCCTGTACGACGTGCGCTTGCTGTTCCGCAACGGCCGCGCGCTGATCTACAAGGATGTGGACATGTGCAGCGGCGGCAAACTGAGCATCCGTCCCCTGCCTGCCAAGGAAACGCAAGTTCGCTACGCGGACAGGCAGTCGCCCTGATCGGCGCTGCGCTTCGCCGGACCGCCTACTGGTCGCGTATTTCGCCGCCCGGCAGGAACTGCCAGGTGCGGGTGACGTGCAGGATGTCGATGTTCTCGTCGGTCTTGGGCAGCGGCGGGAACGGCACCGACAGCTGCACGATGCGCAGCGCGGTGGAGTCCAACAGCGGAATGCCGCTCGACTGGATGATCCGGGTGTTCTCCACCGAGCCGTCGCGGCGCACGGCCACGCTGATCACCAGCTGGCCCTTCAAGCGCTTGCGCCGGGCTTCGTCCGGATAGTTCAGGTTGCCCACGCGCTCGGCGCGGTCCACCCAGGCGCGCAGATAGTTGGCGTAGGCGTATTCCTTGGTGCTGGCGGAAACGAATTTCCGTTTCGGGCGCTTGGCGTAGAGATCGGAGCGCAGGTGGATCTCGGCGGCCAGGCGCGCCATCTCCGCATCGCGGTCGATCTTCAGATCGCCGCGTGGCAGTTCCGGACGGTCGGGCTCGGGCCGGGTTTGCGCGGGAGGCACGGCAGTGTCGCCGTTTCTCGAAGTGACTACACGCGTTTCCGGCGGAGGAGCGACATCGGGCGATTGCGCGCGCAAGGGTTGTGGTGCCACCCCGGCCTGCGTCTGCGGCACCCAGCCGGCCTGGCTGTCGCGCGGGCGCTGGGCTTTGTCGTGATCGCCACCGCCCTGTTGATTGGCCGCGGCCAGGAAGTCGGCCTGCTTCGGCGTGAGCGGGGTCTGGGTCTGGCTGAGGATCACATCCAGCGTAGGCACCACCGGCGCCGCATCGTCCAAGGCGAAGCCCAGGCCCAGCACCAGCATGCCGTGCACGATCAGCGACAACGCCAGGGTGGCGGTGAGGCGTTCGTTGGAACCGATCTTGGGCGGGGCAACGGCTGCGGACATTTCAGCTGAAGATTAAAAGCCCCTCTCCCATCGGGAGAGGGGTTGGGGTGAGGGTACGGCGAAGTGAGAATGTTGGAAGGCCATCGGCAATTCGGCAATCGCTGCTCCGCCGCACCCTGTTCCGCCCTTCGGGCACCTTCTCCCGAGGGGAGAAGGGAACAGGTCGCTGCGCCGCCTTCCAATCACCCATTCGCGATTCTGCTTTCAATCGCATCAAACAACATCCCCGCAATGTTCAACCCGAACTGCGCATCCAGCTCGCGCGCGCAGGTGGGGCTGGTGACGTTGACTTCGGTCAGGTAGTCGCCAATCACGTCCAGGCCTACGAACAACATGCCGCGCCGCTTCATTTCCGGCGCCACCTGTTCGGCGATCCAGCGGTCGCGGTCGGAGATCGGGCGGCCTTCGCCGCGTCCCCCGGCGGCCAGGTTGCCGCGGAACTCGTCGCCTTGCGGAATCCGCGCCAGCACATAGTCCACCGGCACCCCGTCGACCAGCAGGATGCGCTTGTCGCCGGCGGTGATGTCGGGAATGAAGCGCTGGGCAAGGGTCAGGTTGCCGCGGCCTACCAGGGTCTCCAGGATCACGTTGAGGTTGGAGTCGCCGGCGTGGGCGCGGAAGATCGAGCGGCCGCCCATGCCGTCAAGCGGCTTGAGCACGGCTTCGCCATGTTCGGCCACAAAGGCCTTGAGCGCCGCCGGATCGCGACTGACCAGGGTCGGCGGGCAGCATTGGGGGAACAGCAGGGCGGCCAGCTTCTCGTTGAAGTCGCGCAGGCCCTGAGGATCGTTGACCACCAGCGCGCCGGCGCCCTGGGCGATGCTGAGGATATGGGTGTCGTAGAGGAACTGGTCGTCGAACGGCGGGTCCTTGCGCATCAGCACCGCCTGGCCCGGGCCGAAGGCCAGTTCCGCGGTCTCGCCCAGGGTGAACCAACCGGCCTTGTCGTCCTTCACCGTCAGCAGGGCGACCTGCGCAACGGCGCGGCCGTCGCGCAAAGAGAGCCCTCCGGGCTGCACATAGTGCAGGCGGTGGCCACGGCGCTGGGCTTCCAGCAACAGGGCGAAAGTAGTGTCCTTGGCGATCTTGATGGACCCGATGGGGTCCATCACCACGACGACATCGAGCGGCATAGCCAGCAATCCAGGGGGTTTTTCGACCCAAGATGTTAGCAGGCGCAAAATGAGACGGAGTTCGCATCAATGCGTTCAGCTTGAGCCGGACATGAAGCTCAGCTTGACAGTGTGCGCTGGTGCTGGGATATAAGAGGCTTCGCAGCGGTGCCGATTAAGAAGCGCCGCGCTTGGGGAAAATGGCAATGACAGAACTAGAAAACCCGGCCGGGGGGTTCAGCGGCCTCCGGGTGATGGTGATTGACGACTCGAAAACCATTCGTCGCACTGCTGAAACCCTGCTCAAGCGGGAAGGCTGCGAAGTGGTCACGGCAACGGACGGCTTCGAGGCGCTCGCCAAGATCGCCGACCAGCAGCCGCAGATCATCTTCGTGGACATCATGATGCCGCGCCTGGATGGCTATCAGACCTGCGCGCTGATCAAGAACAACCAGGTCTTCAAGAGCACGCCGGTGATCATGCTGTCCTCCAAGGACGGCCTGTTCGACAAGGCGCGCGGCCGCATCGTCGGCTCCGAGCAGTACCTGACCAAACCCTTCACCCGCGAAGAGCTGCTCGACGCGATTCGCACCCACGTCGGCTGACGGGAAGGAACGACGCCATGAGCCGCACTCCTTTCGACATCCTGGCCGAGTACGAGCGCCGCAGCCTGGCCCACGCCGTGGCCCTGCCTGCGCGCGAAGCCGTTGCCGAACAATGGCGCGGCGTCGGTTACCGGGTCGGCCAGCGCCGGCTGGTGTCCGGCTTCGAGGACGTGGTGGAAATCGTGCCGATTCCGCCGACCACGCCGGTGCCGGGCGCGCAGCCGTGGTTGCTGGGCATCGGCAACCTGCGCGGCAACCTGTTCCCGGTGATCGATCTCAAGCACTTCCTGGAAGGCGAGCGCACCGTGCTGCACGAAGGCCAGCGCGTGCTGGTGGTGCGCCAGGCCGGCGGCGACGTGGCCTTGACCATCGACGAGCTGTACGGCCAGCGCAGTTTCACCGAAGACCAGAGCGTCGAACCCGGCGCGCTGGCCGACGGGCGTTACGGGCATTTCGTGGAGCGCGCCTTCCACGGCGACGAGCATGACTGGGGAGTCTTTGCTTTGTCGCTGCTGGCGCGTACGCCGGAATTCCGCCAGGCCTCGCTGTAAGGCCGATAGCGGCGGAAGTCGAACAAGGGCCGTTGGAAACGACCCGTGGAAATTCGCCGGGAAGGCGACAACACCGACCCGGCACCCGCAGGTGGGGTGGGTGAGAAAAGGTCCGGAACCACCGGGCCACGTATCGGTTGATGCACGGGGAGTGCGCAGCCGGTAAGCGCGGAACCATTGCTGCACTTTGTCCAAATTTTCCAGGGGTTTGAAAGATGAGCACTGCACCGGATTCTCCCAAAGCCAGCAAACTCGGCAGCCTGGGAAGCAGCTTCTGGCTGGTCCTGCTGGCGTTGTCGGTGATCCTGTTCGGCGCCAACACCGGCGTCGCCACCTACACCGGCAGCCGTCTGTCCGGCGCCTCCACCGGCGCGGCCGACTTGCAGGTGCTTTCGCAGCAGCTGGCCAACCAGGGCCGTGAAGCGGTAGCGGGCAACGCGGAAGCGTTCAAGTCGTTCAAGGCCACCAAGGCGCAGATCGAATCGACCGTCGCCACCACCAACAGCCGCTACGGTTCCGAAGGCACCGTATCGGGCCCGCTGAGCCAGTTGACCGCCACCTGGGCGCCGCTGGGCAAGAGCGCCGACCAGTTGATCGGCAGCGAACCCGCAGTGCTCGCCCTGGCCGGCAACGCCGACCGCTTCACCTCGCAGGTGCCGCAGCTACAGGCGCAGTTGAACGAAGTGGTGCGCGCCATGTCGGCCAGCGGTGCGCAGTCATCGCAGATCTACAACGCCCTGCAGCAGGTCGTGGTGGCAGGCACCATGGCCCGTCGCGTGACTGAAATGCGCGCCGGCGGCAGCGGTGCGGCCATGGCCGGCGACGCGCTGGTGCGCGACGCGGTGGTGTTCGGCCAGGTGCTGGAAGGCCTGCGCAACGGCAACGCCGACCTGGGCATCGCCCCGCTGCGCAATGCCGACGCGCTGTCGGCGCTGACCCAGTCGCAGACGCTTTGGGCGAACATGAAGAAGGACCTGGACGCCATCACCGGCAGCTCCAAGAACCTGTTCGCCGCGCAATCGGCCGCCACCACCATCACCAACGGCTCGGGCAAGATGCTGGAAGACAGCAAGAAGCTGTTCGACGCGTTCTCCTCGTTCGGTTCGGCGCGCGACACGCGCATCTTCCCCAATTTCTGGCTCGGCATCGTTTCCGGTATCGCCGCGCTGATCTCCATCATCGGCTTGCTCTGGTCGCTGTACCGCAACCGCCAGCGCGAGCAGGAAATGCGCTACCAGACCCAGGTCGAATACAACAGCCGCAACCAGCAAGCGATTATGCGTTTGCTGGACGAAATCAGCTCGCTGGGTGAAGGCGATCTGACCGTGAAGGCCACGGTGACCGAAGACATGACCGGCGCCATCGCCGACGCTATCAACTACGCCGTCGACGAATTGCGCCACCTGGTGACCACCATCAACGACACCACCGTGCAGGTGGCCGCCTCGACCCAGGAAACCCAGGCCACCGCCATGCAGCTGGCCGAAGCGGCGGGCCACCAGTCCGACCAGATCAACAGCGCTTCGGAGCGCATCAACGAAATCGCGGTCAGCATCGACCAAGTCTCGCGCAACTCCACCGAGTCGGCCGAAGTGGCGCAGCGCTCGGTGCAGATCGCCACCGAGGGCGCCGGCGTGGTCCGCGAGACCATCCGCGGCATGGACCAGATCCGCGACCAGATCCAGGAAACCTCCAAGCGCATCAAGCGCCTGGGCGAGTCCTCGCAGGAAATCGGCTCGGTGGTGGAACTGATCAACGACATTTCCGAACAGACCAACATCCTGGCGCTCAACGCGGCCGTGCAGGCGGCCTCGGCCGGTGAAGCGGGCCGCGGTTTCGCAGTGGTGGCCGACGAAGTGCAACGCCTCGCCGAACGCACTTCCAGCGCTACCCGACGCATCGAATCGCTGGTGCAGACCATTCAGGCCGATACCAACGAAGCGGTCAGTTCGATGGAACAGACCACTTCGGAAGTGGTGTCCGGTGCGCGCCTGGCCGAAGACGCCGGTACCGCGCTGGGCGAGATCGAACGCGTGTCCAGCGATCTCAACGAACTCATCAAGAGTATTTCCGGCGCGGCGCAGAAGCAGTCCGCGGCGGCGACCGACATCACCCAGACCATGGGCGTGATCCGGCAGATCACCTCGCAGACCTCGCTGGGCGCCGGCCAGACCGCCGAGTCCATCGGCCATCTGACCGAACTGTCGGCCGAGCTGCGTCGTTCGGTCGCCGACTTCAAGTTGCCGGGTTGAGGGCAGGAAGCACATCAATGGAAGTCAGGAATTCCCGAAAGGCATCACCCTTGCGCGGCCTGCGTGCCGCCGCCATGGGGGCACGCCGATGAGTGCGCTGCGCGATGCCATGAGCCATGCCGTACTGGGCTGGGTAAAGCCCGAACTGGACGAAACCCTGCGCCTGGCGCGTTCGGAAGTGGAGTTCTTCGCCGAAGATCCCGCCGACACCTCGCGCATGCATTTCTGCGCCGGCTACCTGCACCAGGTGCAGGGCACCTTGCGCATGGTCGAGCTGTACGCGCCGGCGATGGTGGCCGAAGAACTGGAACTGCTGGCGCGCGCGCTGCAGGAGAAAACCACGGTCGACCAGGACGAAGCCTGCGGCACCTTGATGCGCGGCACCGTATTGCTTCCCGATTACCTGGAACGCCTGCAGGGCGGCCATCGCGATATTCCGATCGTGCTGCTGCCGTTGCTCAACGACATCCGCGCCGCGCGCGGTGCTTCGGGCCTAAGCGAGAGCGTGCTGTTCGCGCCGGATCTGGAACAACCGTTGCCGCAGGAATTGCCGCTGCCGGAAGTGCTTTCCTGGCAAACGCGGCAAGCGCGCGTGGGCGAAGCGCAGGAACAACTGGATCAAGCGTTGTCGAGGTGGCCTGAAGAGGGCGCCCCGGCCGACCCGGTGGGACTGACCCGCGCCATCGGCAAGGTCCTGGAAAGCGTCGAGCACATCGCCACGCGGCGCATGCTGTGGGTGGCCTCGGCCGTGTCCGAAGGCCTGCGCGACGGCGCGCTCGAATCCACGCCCGCATTGCGCCAGGCATTCGCCGGCGTCAGCCGCGCGGTGCGCGCCTCGCAGGAAGGAGCGGCCAGTTCCACGCCTAGCAGCCAGGAACCCACTCGCCAGCTGTTGTACCTGGTGGCCCAGTCGCCGGCCAAACACGCCGCGCTGGACCAGTTGCGCGAAGCGTTCGCGCTGGACGCCGAACTTCCCAGCGAAGAAGAACTCGATCACGCCCGCGGCAGCGTCAGCGGACGCAACCGCGCACTGCTCGATACCGTAGCCGGCGCGGTCAAGGAAGAACTGCTGCGCATCAAGGACGCGCTGGACCTGCATCTGCGCACCGGCGCCGAAGTCGGTGCGCTACAGACCCAGGTCAACGAATTGGGCAATGTCGCCGATACCCTGGGCATGGTGGGCCTGGGCGTAGCACGCGGAGTAGTGGTGCAGCAACGCGATGCGCTGCGCGAAATGGTCGAAGGCCAGCGCGTGGCCGACGAAGGCGCGCTGCTGGATATCGCCGGCGCGCTGCTTTACGTCGATGCTTCGCTGGACGACCAGGTCTCGCGCCTGGGCGAGGCTGCGGTGGGCAACGCCGACGGCGGCAGTTCCGAATCCCAGCGTACGGTCGAGGTGCTTGCGCAGGAGGCCATGCGCAACTTCTCGGCCGCGCGCGAAGGCTTCGTGGCCTTCATCGAAACCAACTGGAACCACGCCGAGCTGGAGCAGGTGCCGCGCCTGCTGTCCGAAGTCTCAGGCGCATTGCGCATGCTGGAATTGCCGGAACCGGCCGAATACCTGCTGGGCGTGCGCCAGTACGTGGCGGTGGAACTGATCGGCAAGCGGCGCGTTCCCGGCGGCCAGCAGCTCGACACGCTGGCCGATGCCATGGCCAGCCTGGAGTACTACCTGGAAGCCCTGCGCGAACGCCGCCCCAACCGCGACGAGATCCTGGACATCACCCGCAGCAGCCTGGAAAAACTGCGCTACTGGCCGGTGCCGGCCGAAGAAGCGTCCGCACCGGAGACGCTGGCCTTCGTGGAAGAGGAAGTGCCTGCGGTGATCCTGGAGGAGGCCGAATCGGCTTCTTTCGATGCGCCGTTGGAATCGCCCGTCGAAACCGCCGAAACCGCCGAGATCGATCACTCCACCGTCGCCGCTGTGGCGATGGATGAAGAAGCCGTGACCTTGGACGAAGCAAGCGCCATCGCTCCGTCGCTGGATACCGCTGCGCTGGAAGCGTTGGAAGTGGAAGAGGCGTTGCAGGCGCTCGAGCTTGAAGCCGCCTCCCTGGCGGAGGACGAGCCCACGCTGGAATCCGAACCTGAGCCCGCGCAAGCGCAAGTCGAGGCTGTGCAGGAGGAAGCGCCCGTTGCCTCGCCCGTTGAAGCTTTCGCGTCGCACAACGCGCCTGGCCAGGGTGGTTTCGAAACCGCCGCAAGCGATATCGACGACGACATACGCGAAGTGTTCCTGGAAGAGTTCGACGAGGAAATCGTCAACCTCAACCAGATGCTGCCGGCATGGAGCGCCGCGCCCAACGATATGGAGCGCCTGCGTTCCATCCGCCGCGTGTTCCACACGCTCAAGGGCAGCGGCCGTCTGGTCGGCGCCAAGTTGCTTGGCGAGTTCAGCTGGAAGATCGAGAACATGCTCAACCGCGTGCTTGACGGCACGCGCCCGCCTTCGGGCGCGGTGATTTCATTGCTGGAACATTCCACACAAGTGTTGCCCCAGCTCAACGCCGCATTGCGCGGGCAGGGCCAGGTCACTGCCGATCTGATCGGCTTGCAGGAGCTCGGCGACCGCGTTGCCGCGGGCGAGGAAGCGTTCTACAAGGCTGCCGCCACGCCCGGCAGCGTTGCTGTCGAACTGGAACCGGAAAGCGAGGCGCTGCCGGAATTCGAACCTGAAACCGAAGGCACGCCGGCCTCGGTGGACGGAGTGCTGCGCGAGATCCTGGAAACGGAAGTCGGCGCGCACCTGGAAACCGTCGACGCATGGCTGGCGCGCGCGCAGGCCGCGCCTGCCCATGCCGACGAATCGTTGCTGCGCGCGTTCCACACCATGAACGGCGCGTTCGCCATGGCCGACGTGCCCGAGATCACCGAAGTCACCGGCGCCGCCGAGCAGTACGTAAAGCGCCTGTCTTCGGCCAAGGAAACCGCATCGGCCGAAGGCGTGGCCGCATTGGCCGACAGCGCTTATGCGATCCGTCGCAGCATCGCCGCCTTGCAGGCGCCTTCGCCCCGCATCCCGGTGTTCGCCGCGCTTGCCGCCCAGCTGACGGGCCTGCGCGACAGCCTGCCGGAAGTCAGGTCTTCGGCGGTCATCGTCGACGACTCGGCGCAAGGCACTTATGCCGAAGCCATGCCCAGCATCGCACCGCCGGTATCGCCGAGCGATGTCGAGCTGTCGGCGCACGATCTTTCCGCCTACTTCGGCCATGAAACCGAAACGGCAGCGCCGGCAAGCGACGCGCATGGCCTTGCAGCCAACGACGAATTGACCTTCGACGACCAGCCGATCGCGCTGGAAATCGAAGAAGCGTCGCCCGGGCAGCAGGCGGTCACCTTCTACGATGTGGAGCTGACTTACGTACCCCAACCGGTCGAGCCGCCGCCTGTGGCCGCTGGCGAAACCGGGGAGAGCGCCGAACAGACGCTGCCCGCGCTCGAGGAGTCGGCGACGAACGAGGAACCCGCCGCAGCGGAAGCATCTGCGACGGAGGAGCTCACTTTCGAAGAGGCGACTGCCGAAGAGCCCGCTATCGAAGAGCCCGCTGTCGAAGAGCCCGCCGTCGAAGAACCGACCGTCGAAGAGGCCGCTCTTGTGCTTGAGGAGCCTGTCCTCGAAGAGCCTGCCGCCGTTGAAGAGAGGGTCGTCGAAGAGCCTGCCATCGAAGAGGCTGTGTTGGAAGAACCGGCCATCGACGAAGCGGAATTCGAAGCGCCCGTCGAGGCGTTGCTGGCCGATGAGGCCGTCAGCGGAACGGTGGAATCAGGAGCTGTCGAAGCCGGTTCTGCGCAGTCGGATGCCGAAGAAGTCGAAGTAGCGGAAACAATCATCGATACCGTCGAGCCCCCGAGCGACGTCGTGCCGGAACAGCCGGCAGTGGAGACAGGGGTACAGGAAATGATGGACACCGTGGCGGCAGGACCCGACGAACCCGGCGATGCGTCGCCAGTCGAAGAATTCGCCGAAGAACAGGAAGCGCCTGTCCTCGCCGCAACGCTTGCGGCAGCGTCCCAGGCGCCCGACGACGCGCTGGATTTCACCGAGCTCGATCGCGACCTGGTCGACATCTTCGTCGAAGAAGGCAACGACCTGCTCGACCACTCAGACGGCCTGCTGGCCAAGCTGCGCGAAACCCCGGACGACCGCTCGCTGGTCACCGGCCTGCAGCGCGATCTGCACACCATCAAGGGTGGCGCGCGCATGGCGGGAATCAACGCCATCGGCGACCTGGGCCATGCGATCGAATCGCTGCTGGAACAGGTGGCTGCGCAGCGGGTCGACCTGGATAGCGACAGCGTGCGTCTGCTCGAACGCGGTTTCGACGGCCTGCATGGCCTGGTGACCCGGGTCGGCGCGCATCGCAAGGCGCCGATGCCTACCGATCTGATCGCCGAGTTCGAACAACGCGCCTATCCGAAAGCGGCGGTCGCGGCCGACGCCTCCGGCGATGGCCAGGTCCCCGCACCTGCGGTCGTGCTGGCCCCGCTCTCGGCGCCCATCGACACCGCCTTCGCGGGCGACGACGAGGCGATGCCCTACGCGGCGCAGGAACAGGTGCGCGTCCGTGCCGATCTGCTGGACCGCCTGGTCAACCATGCCGGCGAAGTGGCCATCTACCGTTCGCGCCTGGAGCAACAGCTGGGCGCGTTCCGTGGCGCGATGTCCGAACTGGATCGCACCAACATCCGTCTGCACGACCAGCTGCGCCGCCTGGACCTGGAAACCGAAGCGCAGATCGTCGCGCGTTACCAGCGCGAGCAGGACAAGCGCGATCCGACCTTCGATCCCCTCGAGCTCGACCGCTTCTCCACCCTGCAACAGCTCAGCCGCGGTCTGGCCGAATCGGCCGCCGACATCACCGGTCTGCAGGGCGTGCTGGACGATCTGGCCCGCCAGTACGACACCCTGCTGCAACAGCAGTCGCGCGTGAGTTCCGAGTTGCAGGACGGCCTGATGCGCGCGCGCATGGTGCCGTTCGACGGCCTGGTTCCGCGCTTGCGCCGCGTGTTGCGCCAGGCTGCCACCGATACCGGCAAGCAGGTCAAGCTGCACCTGGACGGCGCCCACGGCGAACTCGACCGCAACGTGCTGGAGCGCATGACCGCGCCGCTGGAGCATCTGCTGCGCAATGCCGTGGCCCATGGTCTGGAATCGCCCAAGCAGCGCCGCAAGAAGCACAAGCCCGAAGAAGGCACGGTGCAGATCGCGCTGCGCCGCGAAGGTGCGGAAATGGTGTTCCAGGTGTCCGACGATGGCGCCGGCATCGACCATGCCGCGATCCGTCGCCGCGCCGAACAGCGCGGCATGGTCCAGTCCGACGCGCAACTGACCGATAGCGATCTGGAACGCCTGATTCTGGAATCGGGCTTCAGCACCTCCGACAGTATCAGCCAGCTCGCCGGTCGCGGCGTCGGCATGGACGTGGTCTACAGCGAAGTGCGCCAGCTCGGCGGCTCGCTGGAAATCGCATCCGAATCCGACAAGGGCACCACTTTCACCCTACGCCTGCCGCAGACCCTGGCGGTCACCCAGGCGGTGTTCGTACAGATCGGCGAAACCCAGTTCGCGGTGCCGGTGGCGGCCGTGGGCGGCGTGGGCCGGATCTCGCGCGACCGTTTCGAAACCGCCGGCGCGGTCTACGTCTACGGTGGCGAGGAATACGTGCTGCACGACCTGGGCGCGCTGATCGGACAACCGCCGGCGCGCGCCGAAGGCCAACCGCAGGTGCCGTTGCTGCTGGTGCACGCAGGCGACCTGCGCGCGGCGGTGGCGGTGGACCAGGTGCTGGGCAACCGCGAGATCGTGGTCAAGCCGGTGGGCCCGCAGATCGCCTCGGTACCCGGCATCTACGGCGCCACCATTACCGGCGATGGCCGCATCGTGGTGATCCTGGACGTCGCGCCGCTGGTGCGCCGCCATATCCTGCAGCCGAACCTGTTCGTCAGCGAGACGCCGGCGCCGGAAGAACGCCGCGTACCGCTGGTGATGGTGGTCGACGACTCGTTGACCATGCGCAAGGTCACCGGCCGCGTGCTGGAGCGCCACAACTTGGAAGTCACCGTCGCCCGCGACGGCGTCGAAGCGCTGGAGCGCCTGGAAGAGCGCGTGCCCGACCTGATGCTGCTGGACATCGAAATGCCGCGCATGGACGGTTACGAGCTTGCCACGGCGATGAAGGCCGACCCGCGCTTCAAGGATGTGCCGATCGTGATGATCACCTCGCGCACCGGCGACAAGCACCGCCAGCGCGCCATGGAGATCGGCGTGCAACGCTACATGGGCAAGCCCTATCAAGAGCTGGATCTGATGCGCAACGTCTACGACCTGCTGGGAATCGCCCGTGTCCGCGAATGATCAGGTGCAAGGGGGCATGAGCGCCGGTTCCAAACGCGTGGCTTTGTTGGCGCGTGCCGGCGCGGCGCGCGAACAACTGCGCCTGGCGCTGCACGAAGCCGGCGCAGACATCGTGCTTGAAGACGACCCCAACGCGATCGATCCGCAGACCCTGGGCGATGCAGCGCCGCAGGTGGTGCTGGTGGCGCTGGAAGCGGCCATCGAAGACAGCCTGTCGCGCTTCGACGACGTGCTGCACGACCCGGCGGTGGCGGTGATCTTCGACGAAGCCGAACTGGCCGCGCGCCGCGAAGGTTGGGAAGCCAAGCGCTGGGCGCGGCATCTGTCGGCCAAATTGAACGGCCATGCCGACGTGTTGCCGCCCGGCGGCGAAATCGACGACACGCGCCCGGAACCGGGCCTGCCGCGCACCCCGGCCCAGATCCACGCCGACGCGCGCATCGAACCGCATCTGCAGGAAGCGCAGGGAGTGGCCTTCGAACTGCCGCGCGGCGGGCTTTCGCTGGTCGAGACCGACGAAGGCCCGGGTTCCGACCAGGCGTTCGACCCGGAAAACTGGAAGCCCGCCGAGGATCCCTCGCACGCCATGCCGTTGCAGCACGGTTTTGGGGAAGCTGCCGAACAGGCACCGGCCGTGGTGCAAGAGTCCGCGGTATCCGTCCCGCCTCCGTTGCCGCCTGCGGCGCCGGCCAAGAGCAGCGGACTGACCCTGGAGCTCGAGTCACTGCACGCCACCGCCGCAGGTACCTCCGGCAACGTGGTGCGCGGCGCGGCATTGTTGTTCGCCGGCATCGGCGGACCGGATGCCGTGCGCAAAGTGCTGGCCGACCTGCCTCCGGATCTGTCGCGCCCGGTACTGGTGCAGTTGCGCCTGGACGGCGGCCGCTACGACAACCTGGTCAAGCAGATGGAACGCGTTTCCACCTTGCCGGTGCTGTTGGCCAAAGCCGGCGAAACCGCGCACGGCGCGCATGTGTACGTGCTGCCCAACGATGTCGCTGTCGATGTGGTGGAAGGCGTGGTCCATTTCGCCGAAGGCACGCTGCAGCCCGAGACGCTGATCGCGGCGCTGCCGGCGGCCGAGAGCGCGGTGCTGCTGTTGAGCGGCAGCGATCCGGCGCAGGTAGAAGCGGCGCTGGCGCTGGCGGCGCAGGGCGGCCTGGCCGCAGGACAATCGCCGCAAGGCTGTTACGACCCCGCCGCTTCCAAGGCGTTGGCGGCCCGTGGCGGAAAAGTGGCAACCCCGGCCGAACTGGCGACGCATCTTGCTTCGCATTGGCCCGATTGACCGGAACGATTACAAGGAATTACCGATGGCGAGTTCCAACGACGAAATACGCGGCGTATTGGTGCAGGTAGGCGAAGAACGCCTGTTGCTGCCGAACGCGACCGTGGCCGAGGTGCTGGCCCGAGTACCGGTGGAATCCATCGCCGATGCGCCCGCGTGGCTACCTGGGCAGATCCTCTGGCATGGCTGGCAGGTGCCTCTGGTTTCCTTCCCCGGCCTTACCGGCCAGGGCCAGGAGAGCGTAGTGGCCAGCAGCAAGATCGTGGTGCTCAAATCGCTGGGCGGCGGCGAAGCCATGCCGTACTTCGCATTGCTGACGCAATCGTTTCCGCGCCTGATTTCGGTGCCGCGCGATGGTCTGCTGGCCGATGCGACCGAGGAAGAACTGCCGGCGGGCGTGCAAATGCGCGTGCTGCTGGGCGATGAAGCGGCCCTGCTGCCGGATCTGGAAAGCATCGAAGTCATGATCGGCGACGCGCTGGCCCAGGCGGCGTAAGCGGCGGGTCGGCCTTAGCTGGCCGACCAGCCTGGATGCGCATGATGATTGGATTTCATGCGTCGGGGGCGTAGCCCCGACCTACAGGTCGCCGAAACGTGCTTGCAGGGCGGCGATGGCCGCCAAGCCCGCGGTCTCCGTGCGCAGCACGCGTGGGCCCAGGCGCAGACCTTCGAATCCGGCGGCCTGCAGTGTCTGGCGATCGCGCGGCGACCAGCCGCCTTCGGGCCCGATTGCGATCGCAAGGCCAGCGGTGGGAACTCGCACCCGCTTCAGCGACTGCTCGCCTTGCGGGTCCAGGGTGAGCTTCATGCAATCGCTTTCCAACGACGCGGCGGCCGCGCTCAAGGGCGCCGGCGCCTCCAAGGTGGGCACGCGCGCGCGGCCGGACTGTTCGCAAGCCGACACGATCACGCTTTGCCAGTGGCTCATGCGCTTGGCGGTGCGTTCGGCATCCAGCTTGACCTCGGTGCGCTCGGCCAACACCGGCATCACCCGCGCGACGCCGAGCTCGGTGGCCTTCTGCAGGATCAGGTCCATCTTCTCGCCACGCGCGATGCCTTGCACCAGTGTGATCGCCAGCGGCGATTCGCTGGCAACGGCCTGCATCGAATCGATCCGCACATTGACCACGCGCTTGCCGGCTTCGACGATGCACGCCGCATAGTCGTGGCCGTCGCCGTTGAACAGGACGCAGGGGTCGCCTTCGCCCAAACGCAGCACGCGTACCAGATGCGCTGCGGCCGATTCCGGTAGCGCCAACGAAACGCCGACGGCCAAGGGCATGTCCACATGGCACCGGGTCAGTCTCATGCCACTGCCTCGTCGATCGCGCGGCGCGTCACCTGGGCCAGCATTTCCAGCTGTGCATCGTCCACGCAGTAGGGCGGCATCCAGTACAGCACGTCGCCCAGCGGGCGCAGCACCACGCCTTGGGCAAGCGCCGAGCGATAAGCCTTCAAGCCGACGCGCTGCGCGGCGGGGAAGGGGGTGCGCTTGTCGCCGTCGCGGGTCAGCTCGAAGGCCACGATCATGCCGGCCTGGCGCAGGTCGGCCACGTGCGCGTGATCGGCGAACGGTGCGGCCAGGGCACCCATGCGGGCGGCAGTGAGCGCGTTCCGCTGTAGCACCTCGTCGCCTTCGAATATATCCAGCGTCGCCAGCGCCGCCGCGCAAGCCAACGGATTGCCGGTGTAACTGTGCGAATGCAGGAAGGCGCGTTCGCGCGAATCGTCCAGGAAGGCGTCGTAGATCTCCTGGGTGGCCAGCACCGCGGCCAACGGCAGGAAACCGCCGGTCAAGCCTTTCGACAGGCACATCAGGTCCGGCATCACGCCGCTCTCCTGGCTGGCGAACATGGGCCCGGTGCGGCCGAAGCCCACCGCGATCTCGTCGGCGATCAGGAACACGCCGTGGGCATCGCAGAGTTGGCGCACGCGCGCCAGGTAGGCGGGGTCGTGCATGCGCATGCCGCCGGCGCACTGCACGCGCGGCTCCACGATCATCGCGCAGATTTCGCCCGGGTGTCGGTCGAACAGGTCGGCCAGCGCATCGGCCGCGCGCGCGGCTCGCGCGCCAGGCGATTCGCCCGGCTCGGCCAGGTACGCATCGGGCGACGGCGCGAACAAGGCTTCGGTCAGCAGCGGCGCATAGACGCGGCGGTACAACGGGATGTCGCCCACCGACAATGCGCCGATGGTCTCGCCGTGGTAGCCGTTCTCCAGCGCGACGAACTTGCTGCGCCGGTGCTCGCCGCGATTGTGGAAATAATGGAACGCCATTTTCAACGCCACTTCCACGCCGGCCGAGCCGTTGTCGGCATAGAAGACCTTGGCCAGCGGCTTGCGCCCGTGCTGGCGCGGCGCAATGGCCAGCAGGCGTTCGGCCAGATTCACGGCCGGCGCATGGGTGAAACCGGCCAGCATCACCTGTTCAAGGGTCTGGGCCTGGCGCGCGATCGCGTTGCCGATACGCGCTTCGCCATGGCCGAACAGATTGGTCCACCAGCTGCTCACCGCGTCCAGGTAGCGGCGTCCGTCGTAACCTACCAGCCACGGGCCTTCGCCCCGTGCGATCGGCACCAGCGGCAAAGTGTCCGGGTGCTCGCGCATCTGCGTGCACGGGTGCCACAGCACCGACAGATCGCGCGAGCGCCAGTGGCCGGCCTCTGTCAGCCCTGCCTCTGTTAGCATTCCTGCTTCATGATCTTTTTCCTGCATCCGCACATCATATCGGTCACCGACCACGCTCGCACCGGAGTGGGCCGATGAGCCGCCGCCTGCCTGTCATCCATTCGATTACCGAACGCAGCGAAGGCCCCGGCGACCGCACCGTGGAAGTGCTGGATCTGGAGTTCAGCAATGGCGAGCGCCGTCATTTCCACCGGCAGAAGCCGCATGGGCACGGCGCGGTGGTGGTGGTGCCCATGTTGGACGAGGACACCGTGCTGCTGGTGCGCGAATACGCCGCAGGCGTGCACCGCTACGAGCTGGGCCTGGTCAAGGGCCGCATCGATGCCGGCGAAACCCCGGCGCAGGCCGCGGACCGCGAGTTGAAGGAAGAAGCCGGCTACGGTTCGCGCCGCATCGACGTGCTGCGGGCCATGAGCCTGGCCCCCACCTACATGAGCCACCAGTCGTGGCTGGTGCTGGCGCGCGACCTGTATCCCGAGCGCCTGCCTGGCGACGAACCGGAAGAACTGGAAGTGGTGCCGTGGAAGCTGGACGCGCTGGACGAACTGATGCTGCGCGAGGATTTCTCCGAAGGGCGTTCGTTGGCCGCCTTGTTCATCGCGCGGGAATGGCTGAGGAACCCCTCGTGAGTTCTCCGGTGACCGCCGACCTGCAGGAAGCGGTGATCGTGATCGCGCGCGAGGCCGGCGCGGCCATCATGCAGGTGTATGCGAACGCGTTCGAGGTCGAACGCAAGTCCGACGCCAGCCCGCTGACGGCGGCCGACATGGCCGCCCACCACGCCATCGTGGATGGCCTGCAACGGTTGACCCCCGATTGGCCCGTGTTGTCCGAGGAAGCGGCGGATATCCCATGGGAAACGCGCCGGCACTGGAGCCGTTACTGGCTGGTGGATCCGCTGGATGGCACCCGCGAGTTCGTCAAGCGCAACGGCGAGTTCACCGTCAACATCGCGCTGATCGATTGCGGCGTGCCGGTGTTCGGGGTGGTGCTGGCTCCCGTGGACGGCGCTTTGTGGCATGGGGTAGTGGGCCAGCAGGCCTATCGGCGCGACGGCGAAATCGACGTGGAATTGCGGACGCGCGCGCCCGCCACCGGAACGCTGCGGGTGGCCGCCAGCCGTTCGCACCGCGATCCGCGCACCGATGCGTTGCTGGCGCGCATTGGCGATGCCGAGACTATCGGTCTGGGCTCTTCACTGAAATTCTGCCGCATCGCCGAGGGCAGCCTGGATGTGTATCCGCGCTTCGGTCCGACTTCGGAATGGGACACGGCCGCGGCGCAATGCGTGCTGGAAGCGGCCGGCGGCGCAGTGCTGGCCCCAGACGGCCGCGCCTTCCGCTACAACCGGCGCGAGACGCTGTTGAACGGCGATTTCATCGCCTTGGGCGATACACAGCTGCCGTGGAAGTCCTGGCTGTAGGCGTTGCCATCGGCATCGCATCGCCTCGCATCGTCATTCTCCGCAGACGCGAAATCAGCGTCTGTCCACCAACACCAGATCCCCCATAACGTCATCCCAGCGCAAGCTGGGATCCATCTTGATCTTGCTGTTGCTCTTGCTTGTGCCTCCTCCCTTGCGCGAAGCGCAGGGGAGGATTGAGGAGGGATGCTCTTGCTCTTTGCTCTTTGCTCTTTGCTAAAAGTCCAAAGCGTTTCGCGCTACGCGCGAGTCACTTTTCTTTGAACGGCAAAGAAAAGTAACCAAAAGAAAGCCGCCCTACGGCGCGCCCGGCGATGAAGCCGCCGGGTCCGCAAATGGGCCGGGAATTTCCGGAAGGCGCATCCCCGTATCAAGTACGGGGCAGGCTCTGCGCCTCCGGAAACGGCGCACATCCTTGTGCGCCGCCCCTGCGGGGTTTGCCCGCCCCATTTGCCGCGCCTCACGGGGTGGTTAGGCCAAAGCCAGAGCCAAAGCCAAAGCCAAAGCCAAAGCCCCCGGTTCGTCATCGGCGCGAAGGCGGGGACCCAGCGCTTTTCGCGCAGCCGCCGGTGGCCGTGACCGCGTCGCTTGGACCCTTTGCAACTCTCTATACTTCGTGCGCAGGATCTTTCGACTCTTTTCTTTTACTTTCGAGCTTCCCTTGAGCGCCAACCCCGACATCAACGATCTCCTCACCATCATGTCCCGCCTGCGCGACCCACAAAGCGGGTGTCCGTGGGATGTTGAGCAGGACTTCGCCAGCATCGCCGCCTACACCATCGAGGAAGCCTACGAAGTAGCCGATGCGATCGACCGCAACGACCTGGCCGACCTCAAGGACGAACTGGGCGATCTGCTGCTGCAGGTGGTGTTCCATTCGCAGATGGCCAAGGAGCAAGGCGCGTTCGATTTCGGCGACGTGGTCGCGGCGATCTGCGACAAGATGACCCGCCGCCATCCGCACGTGTTCGCTGGGGCCACGGTCGAAGACGCCGAAGCACAGACCCGCGAATGGGAACAGCTCAAGCGGCAGGAACGCCAGGCGCGTGGCGAATCCGATGGTTCTGCGCTCGCGGGGGTGTCGCGCGGCATGCCGGAATGGCAGCGCGCCGCCAAACTGCAGTCGCGTGCGGCGCGGGTGGGTTTCGATTGGCCAGGCCCTGAGCCGGTGATCGCCAAACTGCACGAAGAAATAGAAGAGGTGCGCGCGGAGTTCGCCCACGGTGATGTGCAGGCCAACCGCGAAAGGCTCCAGGACGAGATCGGCGATGTGCTGTTCGTCTGCGCCAATCTTGCGCGGCATGCCAAGGTAGATGCCGGGGCCGCGCTGCGCCAGGCCAACCTCAAGTTCGAGCGTCGCTTCCGCGCCATGGAAGCGCTGGCCGGGAGCGACGGCGTCGCCCTGCCTGCATTGTCGCTGGAAGCCCAGGAGGACTACTGGCAACGCGTGAAGCGGTCCGAACGCGGCCAGGATTCATAGGGACGTTGTGCCCCTGCGGACGCGGCGGCATGATGGCCGCGTCCCCGCCGCAGACCGCCAGGATTTCCCATGAACCGCTTCGCCAGCTTCCGCGAGTTCTATCCTTTCTATCTGGAAGAACACCGCAACACCGTTTCACGCCGGCTGCATTTCATCGGCAGTTGGGGAGTGTTGGCATTGCTGGCGACGGCCCTGTTCACCGGCAACCCCTGGTGGGCGTTGGGCGCCTTGTTCTGCGGTTACGGATTCGCGTGGGTCGGGCACTTTTTCTTCGAGAAGAACCGGCCCGCCACCTTCAAGCATCCGTTCTATTCATTCGCCGGCGACTGGGTGATGTTCAAGGACATCCTGACCGGCAAGCTCAAGCTGTAGCGGCGGCCGGTTCGTAGAACATCAGGAAGGCCGCGCCCACGATCAGCGCGAACGCCGCGTAGTGGTTCCACTTCAACGGTTGCCCCAGATACCAGACCGAGAATCCGGCGAACACCACCAGGGTGAGGATTTCCTGGATGGTCTTCAATTGCACCACCGAATACACGCTGCTGCCCAGCCGGTTGGCCGGCACCATCAAGGTGTATTCGAAGAAGGCGATACCCCAGCTGGCCAGAATGGCCACGATCAGCGGCGAGGTCTTGTACTTCAAATGACCGTACCAGGCGAAGGTCATGAAAATATTGGAGCCGAGCAACAAGAGTAGGGGCAGAAGGCGTGCGGTCATGGGACTGGCGGGATGAAAAAAAGGAACCGCTAGCCTACCGCCTCGCCAACGCCGCCCGGCCTTCACATGGCGTCAACTTGCAAGCAGGTAGCTTCACAAACCTGAAGCAATAGGAGGCAGCATGCGTCACACACAGGAAACGGCCGGCCTTGTGCTGGTGGTGGAAGACAACCGCAACATCTCCGAGATGATCGGGGAATACCTTGAAGGCCGGGGCTTCGAGGTGGACTACGCCACCGACGGCCTGGACGGCTACCGGCTTGCGGTGGAGAACAGCTACGACGTGCTGGTGCTGGATCTCATGCTGCCGCGCATGGACGGCATGGAAGTCTGTCGCCGGCTGCGCAACGAAGCCCGCAAATCCACGCCGGTATTGATGCTGACCGCACGCGACACCCTGGACGACAAATTGACCGGGCTCGGTTCGGGCGCCGACGACTACCTCACCAAGCCTTTCGCCATCCAGGAACTGGAAGCGCGCCTGCGCGCGCTGATCCGGCGCGAACGCCGCCAGGTGGGCGCCGAAGTGCTGAAGGTCGCCGACCTGGTGCTGGACCCGGTGAGCATGCGGGCCACCCGCGGCGGGTCGGAGCTGATGCTGTCGCCGATAGGTCTGCGCCTGTTGACCATCCTGATGCGCGAATCGCCGCGCGTGGTCACCCGGCAGGAAATAGAGCGGGAAATATGGGGTAACGGCCTGCCCGATTCGGATACGCTGCGCAGCCATCTGTACAACCTGCGCAAAGTGATCGACAAGCCCTTCGACAAACCGCTGCTGCATACCGTCCAGAGCGCGGGTTATCGCATCGCCGATATCGCTTGACGGCGTTCGCGCACCGCAGCCGACCGCAAACAACGGAATCAAGAATGCCGCAGGGGCTGCCACGCAAATTCAGGATCGCTTTTATCGTGCAAGTAGCGCTTGCCAGCCTGGCCATCGTGCTGGGCGTGTTCCTGGTGTCGGTGGTGATCAAGCGCAGCCTGATCAACACCGCCCTGCAGGAAGAAGCCGCGCATTTCTGGGATCTGTACGGCGCTTCCGAAGCCCAGCCGCCGCCCAACACCTACAACATGCGTGGCTACCTGGTGCTGCGAGGCCGCTCGAACCTGCTGCTTCCGGAAAACCTGCAAGCGCTGAAACCCGGGTTCCACGAATTGAAGGCCGACGACCTGCTGGTGCTGGTCGATGAGAAGCCGCAGGGCCGCCTGTACCTGGTGTTCCTGCGCTCGCAGGCCACGCGCCTGGCCTTCTACTTCGGCACGCTGCCCATCATCCTGACCCTGGTCACCATCTATTTCGTCTCCTGGCTCACCTACCGCGCTTCCAAGCGGCTGATTTCCCCGGTCACCTGGCTGGCCCGGCAGGTCACCCAATGGGACCCGCGCCATCCCGACGTCAGCAACCTGGCCCCCGACAAGCTCCCGCCGGACGTGCAAGGCGAAGCGCGCCAGCTCGCCTCGGCGCTGCACGGCCTGGCCCATCGCGTATCGGCGCATGTGGCGCGCGAGCGCGACTTCACCCGCGATGCCAGCCACGAACTGCGCACGCCCCTGACCGTCATCCGCGTAGCCAGCGACATGGCCATGACCGAGGACTCCTCGCCGCGGGTGACCCGTTCGCTGCAGCGCATACAACGTGCCGGACGCGACATGGAGGCGGTCATCGACGCCTTCCTGATCCTGGCGCGCGAGAACGAAGTGGAGCCGCAGAGCGAGGACTTCGAATTGGCCGATATTTTGCTCGACGAAGCCGACAACGCCCGAGCGCTGCTGGTCGGCAAGCACGTGGATCTGGAAGTGACCTGCAACGCCAAGCCGCGCCTGCACGCCCCGCCGCGGGTGATGCACGTGGTGATCAGCAACCTGCTGCGCAACGCCTGCGCCTATACCGACCGCGGACGCATCGACGTGGTGCTGGAGCAGGATCGGGTCATCGTCCGCGACACCGGCATCGGCATGAGCGAGGATTCCATGGCGCGGGCGTTCGAGCCGTTCTACCGTGCCGACCCCTCGCGTCCGCAGGGTACGGGCCTGGGCCTGTCGATCGTGCGGCGCCTGTGCGACCGCTTCGGCTGGAAGATTGATCTGGAGAGCACGTTGGGTGCCGGCACCACCGCCACCATCCGCTTCCGCGATTTGAGCCTGGGGTGAACGGGCCCGCAGCGGGAACTGCGGCCTTGCCTCTACTGTCAACGATGTGCGCAGCCGTGCGTTAATTGCGCGAACTCCCACTTCCCCAGGTCCGATCTCCGCATGAGCCAGACGCGACGCAGCGCCCCCCGTTCCCGCAAGCTGGTTTCAAGAATCGCGTTGTCCGTGGTGGCCGTGGCCTTGCTCGGGGCCGGCTTTTGGTACTGGAACCACCGCGAAGAGGATGCCGCCGAAGGCGCCTACCGGACCACGCCGGTCGAACGCGGCGACATCCGGGTGGCGATTTCCGCCACCGGCACCCTGAGCGCGATTTCCACGGTCACCGTGGGCAGCCAGATCTCCGGCCAGGTCACCGATGTGCTGGTCGATTTCAACAGCCAGGTGAAAAAGGGCGACGTGCTCGCCCGCATCGATCCCAGCACCTACGAGGCGCAGATCGAACAAGGTACGGCACAGATCGCCAGCGCAAGCGCCTCGCTGGCTCAGGCGCGGGCAACCTTGCGCAACGCCGAGCTGGATTACCAGCGCAAGGCGGACCTGGGCAAACAGAAGCTGGTTGCCCAGAGCGATGTGGACCTGGCGCGCGCAGCGCTGGATCAGGCCCGCGCGCAGGTCAATTCCTCGCAGGCGCAGATCCGCCAGCAGACCGCCTCCACCCAGACCACGCGCGTCAACCTGCAACGCACCGTGATCACTTCGCCGGTGGATGGCGTGGTGCTGACCCGCACCATCGAGCCTGGACAGACGGTGGCGGCCAACTTCTCGGCGCCCGAGCTGTTCACCATCGCCGAGGACCTGAGCAAGATGAAGATCGAGCTGGCGGTGGACGAATCGGATATCGGCCAGGTCAAGGTGGGGCAGGTGGTTTCCTTCACCGCCGATGCGTTCGCAGACCGCCAGTTCAAGGGCTCGGTCGAACAGGTGCGGCTGGCGGCAACCACCACCAACAACGTGGTCACCTACCCGGTAGTCGTGACCGTTGACAACAGCGACGGCACGCTGCTGCCGGGCCTGACCGTCAACGCCGAGATCGAAGTGAGCAAGCGCGACAAGGTGTTGAAAGTCTCCAACGCTGCGCTGCGCTACAAGCCAGCGGCCAATGCCGCGGGCGCGCCCCCAGCGCAGGGGCAGGGGCCGCAACGTGTTGGCGGCGGTGGCAGCGGCATCACCGACGATCTGGCGCGTACCGTCGCCGAGCTCAAGGTCAATCCGCAGCAACAGGCCGCATTCGATGCGGCCGTGGCTGCGGTTCGGGAACGCCAGGCCGCACGCCAGGCGCAGGCAGCGCAGGGTGGCAACAGCATGTTCGGCGGCGGCCGTGGCGGCCCGCAGGGCATGGTGGTAATCGGCGGCAGCGGTTCGGGCGCCATGCAGGCGCAGATGCGCCAGCGCATGGCCGACCGGTTCCAGCAGGATTTCGCCGCGTTCCGCAGCGGCCTGGACGATGCGCAGAAGCAGAAGTGGGACGCGGCGCTGGGCGCGTTGCTCAACGCCAAGCGCGCTGCGATCTACCGCCTGGTCGACGGCAAGCCCGAACCGGTGATGGTGCGCATCGGCGCCAGCGACGGCACCGCCACCGAAGTCTCTGGCGGCGGACTGAAGGAAGGCGATCAGATCGTCACCGGCGAGCGCGCCAAGGAATGAGCGCGCCATCTTCCGCAAGGGCCGCCGATACGCCGGTCATCCTGACCCGCGCGCTCTCCAAGATCTATTCTCCCGGCAGCGAAGCGGAGGTCGTGGCCTTGCGAGGCGTCGACCTGCGCATCGGCCGCGGCGATTTCGTCGCCATCATGGGGCCGTCGGGTTCGGGCAAGTCCACCTTGATGAACCTGATCGGCTGCCTGGACACGCCCACTTCCGGCGTCTACGAATGCGATGGCGTGGATGTGTCCACGCTGGACAAGGAAGCGTTGGCCGAACTGCGCCGCGACAAGATCGGTTTCGTGTTCCAGGGCTTCAACCTGTTGCCGCGTATGAGCGCGCTGGAGAACGTCGCCATGCCGTTGGGCTACGCGCAGGTCAAGCAGGCCGAACGCACCCGGCGCGCGCAGGAGGCGCTGGCATCGGTCGGCTTGGGCGAGCGTTCCTCGCACCGGCCCAGCGAGCTCTCCGGTGGACAGCAGCAGCGCGTGGCCATCGCGCGCGCGTTGATCAACCGTCCGCCGATCCTGCTGGCCGACGAACCCACCGGCGCGCTCGACAGCAAGACCGGCGAAGAGATCCTGGCCCTATTCAAGCAACTGCGCGACGACGACCACACCGTGGTGCTGATCACCCACGATGCGGAAGTGGCCGCGCATGCCGACCGCACCTTCGTGATGCGCGACGGTGAGTTGCATGCAACGGAGCAGGGAACAGGGAATGGAGAATCGGGAATCGTGGAAAGCCGGTCCCCATGAATCTGTCATCCCGAGCGCAGCGAGGGATCTGCTCTTCTCAGGGAGATGAAGCAGATCCCTCGCTGCGCTCGGGATGACAAAACAGCAATACGCCATTCCTAATTCCCCATTTCCATTCCCCATTCCCCATCCCCATCCCCATCCCCCCTATGAACTTCACCGATATCCTGCGCACCGCCATCCACGCCCTGCGCGGCAACTGGATGCGCAGCGCGCTGACTTCGCTGGGCGTGATCATCGGCATCGCCGCGGTGATCGTGATGGTGTCGGTAGGCCAGGGCACCCAGGCCGAGATCGACAAGATGGTCTCCGGCCTGGGCTCGCAGCGCCTGGATATTTCGCCGGGCGCCGGTCGCGGCGGTGGCGGCGCGCGCATGAGTGCCAGCAGCTTCTTCACCCTCAACGAGGGCGACGTGGAAGCGATCCGCAGCGAGATTCCCGAAGTGCAGTACGTGGCCGGCGCGCTGCGCGGCAACACCCAGGTGGTGTATGCCGAGAACAACGCTTCCACCAGTTGGCAGGGCGTGCAGGCCGATTACTTCGACATCAACAGCTGGACCATCGACAACGGCCAGGGATTCGACGCGCAGGACTACACCAGCGCCGGCAAAACGGTGATCCTGGGCGAAACCGTGCGGCGCACGCTGTTCGGCGACGACCCTGGCGTTGGCCAGACCATCCGTCTGGGCCGGGTGCCGTTCACCGTGGTGGGCACGCTGAAGCCCAAAGGACAGGGTGGCTTCGGCCAGGACCAGGACGATGTGGTGATGGTCCCGCTGGAAACCGCACGCCGTCGTCTGATGGGCGCCATGGGCCTGCCATCGGGCGCGGTGATGCAGATCGCCCTGACCGTGGCCAGCGCCAAGGACCTGACCTACGCGCAAGGTGAAGTCGAAGCGCTGCTGCGCCAGCGCCACAAGATCGCCCCGGGCGAGGACGACGATTTCAACGTGCGCAACATCTCCGAGATCGTCGCCACGCGTACCGCCACCACCAACCTGATGTCGAAACTGCTGGGCGCGGTGGCCACCATCTGCCTGATCATCGGCGGCATCGGCATCATGAACATCATGCTGGTGTCGGTGACCGAACGCATCCGTGAAATCGGCCTGCGCATGGCCGTCGGTGCAGGACCTTCTGACGTGCGCCGGCAGTTCCTGGCCGAAGCCATGCTGATCTCGCTGATCGGCGGGGTGATCGGCATCGCCATCGGCGTGGTGGGCGCGCTGCTGGTAGGCAAGTTCAGCGACCTGCCCATCGTGCTCAACGGACAGGTGGTGGCGCTGGCGGCGGCGTTCTCCATCGCCACGGGCCTGTTCTTCGGCTACTACCCGGCCAGAAAAGCCTCACAGCTTGACCCGATCGAGGCGCTGCGCCAGCAATAGAGGCGATTGCAAGCGCTGTCGTAGGAGCTGCGTAAGCTGCGACCCTCAATAGCGATGGCGATCATCGTAGCCAGTCCAACGAAAGCTCGCAGCTTACGCAGCTCCTACGGGATGGCGGGCATCGGCTATCCTTCCCACCTACTTTTCCGCCGATCGTCCTGATGACCGCATTGTCCAGCCCTTTCGCCCTCGTCATCCACGGCGGCGCCGGTGTAATCGAACGCGACCAGTTGTCCGCGGAAGAGGAACAGGCCATCCGATCCGAACTGGACGCTGCGCTAGAAGCCGGGCGCCGCATCCTTGCCGACGGCGGCAGCGCGCTCGATGCGGTCGAGGCGGCCGTGGTGGCCCTGGAGGAATCGCCGCGGTTCAACGCCGGCAAGGGCTCGGTCTACAACGCCGACGGCCAGCACGAACTGGACGCTTCCATCATGGAAGGCCAAACGCGGCGCGCCGGCGCGGTGGCGGGCGTGGAAACCATACGCAACCCGGTGCGTCTGGCCCGTGCGGTGATGGAAGAATCGCCGCACGTCATGATGATCGGCGCGGGCGCCGAACGCTTCGCCGACACGCAGCCGCAGATCGAACGGGTGGCCAACGACTGGTTCGACACCGACACCCGCCGCGCGCAACTGGACCAGGAGCAGGCGCGCGAACGCAGCGAGGCGAACGACCAAGGCCTGCGCGGAAAATATTTCGGCACCGTGGGCGCAGTGGCGCTGGACGCGCATGGCAATCTGGCCGCGGCCACGTCAACGGGCGGCATGACCAACAAGCGCTACGGGCGCGTAGGCGATTCGCCCTTGATCGGCGCCGGCACCTGGGCAGACGAACGTTGCGCGGTGTCTGGGACGGGCTGGGGCGAATTCTTCATCCGCAATGCCGTCGCGCACGATGTGGCCGCGCGCGTTGCCTACGGCAGTTACAGCCTGGCCGACGCCGCCGATGCGGTGATCATGCAACGCGTACCCGAACTTGGCGGAGACGGCGGCGCCATCGCAGTGGGTCGAGATGGCAACATCGCCATGCCGTTCAGCACGGCGGGCATGTACCGCGGATGGATCGCAACGGACGGCTCGCGCGGTACCGCGATCTTTCGCGATTGAGACAGACTTCGGGCGCTTTGTTCGTCCCTCGAAAGGGACGGGTAGCGTGGCCGCCAACGGCTCGCAAGGCGTCGGCTTCGGTCTGGATCAACGACCGTCCAGATAAGGGGCCACTCGCTGCCGCCACAGCGCGTATCCCGCGGCATTCATGTGCAGCCGGTCCTCAACGAAAAGCTCTGCGCGCGGCTGTCCGTCCGCACCCAGCATGGCGGAGTAGACGTCGATGAAATCCACACCCAATCGTGCCGATTCCTGTTCGATCAACGCGTTGGCCTGCCGTTGCTGCTGCAGCAGAACCACGCGCGAAGGGCTGGGTTTGTTGGAGATGTAGGCGATGCGCACCTTGGGCAGGTCGCGACGCACGCGCAGGACGAAAGTGCGGAAATCCGCGGCCACCTGCTGCGGCGTGCGCCCCGCCTGCAGGTCGTTTTCGCCCGCGTACATCACGATCTGCCGCGGCGCGTAGGGAATGACGATGCGGTCGGCGTAGTAGGTGCTGTCGCGCAGTTCCGAACCGCCGAAACCGCGGTTGATCACCGCCACGTCCGGGAAGTCCGCCGCCAGGGTTTCCCACAGGCGGATCGACGAACTTCCCAGGAACAACACCGCGTTGCGCGGTGGAGGCGATGCCGCATCCTCGGCAGCGAAACGCTGCATGTCCTGCTCCCACTCCGCATTGGAGACCTGTTCCGGGATGCGGGGCGGCCCCTGTGGCGCCGGGGCGGGGCTGGCGCAGGCGGCCAGCAGGGCCAGCAGGCCGGACAGCGCGAAGCGGCTGAATGCAGTCATCAAATGCGATTCCAGTGGTTTTCCCTAGTGAAACAGCCAGCGCCGGCCGACGCAAACCGGCTGCCGGCACCGCCTTGTGGCAAAATCAGGCCCTGACCACCCAAACCCATCGATCCATGCCCACTATCGCTGAGCTTTTTCGACATGGCCGATGAAAAAGGGCATCTGCCGCGTGGGCCGGGCAGGATACTGAAAGCTACGGTATGGTCCTTCCAGGGCCTGCAGGCCGCCTGGCTGCATGAATCCTCGTTCCGCCTGGAATGCTATCTGCTGGCCGTGCTGGCGCCGCTGGCGTTGTGGCTGGGCGACAGTGGCATCGAACGCGCGGTGCTGATCGGCAGCTGCCTGCTGGTGTTGTCGGCCGAGCTGCTCAATTCGGCGGTCGAGGCGGTGATAGAACGCTACGGTCCCGAGTTCCACGAGCTGGCCGGGCGCGCCAAGGACATGGGTTCGGCGGCGGTGTTCGTGCTGATGATGAACGTATTGCTGTGCTGGGGCCTGATCCTGGGCCCACGACTTTTTTCGCTTTGAAGGATTGATTGACGATGAGTTTCGAATTTCTCGCCGACCCCAACGTCTGGCTCACCCTGGTCACCCTGAGTGCGCTCGAGATCGTATTGGGCATAGACAACCTGGTGTTCATCTCCATCGCCGTGGGCAAGTTGCCGGAGCATCAGCGCGATGTGGCCCGCAAGTTCGGCATCGCGGTGGCCTGCATCACGCGCGTCGCCTTGCTGATCTCGCTGGCGTTCCTGGCGCGCATGCAAACCGACTTGTTCACCCTGTTCGGCATGGGATTCTCGGTGCGCGACCTGGTGCTGATCCTCGGCGGCCTGTTCCTGCTGATCAAGGGCAGCATGGAAATCCGCGAGCTGATCACCGGCGGCCACGATGCGGATCCGAACACGACCAAGGCTTCGGGCGTGTTCGCCATGGTGATCTTCCAGATCGCCATCATCGATATCGTGTTCTCGCTGGACTCGGTGATCACCGCGGTGGGCATGGCCCAGCATATTCCGGTGATGGTGGCGGCGATCCTGCTGGCGGTGGCGGTGATGCTGCTGGCGGCCAATCCGCTGGGCCGTTTCATCGACGCCAACCCCACCATCAAGATGCTGGCGCTGGCCTTCATCGTGCTGATCGGCGTGGTGCTGATCCTGGACGGCTTCGAGGTCCACGTGCCCAAGCCTTACATCTACTTCGCCATGGGCTTCTCGGTGATGGTGGAATGGCTGAACCTGCTGATGCGCCGCCGCGGCGCCCAGCACCACCACCCCATCGTCCCCTGACGCGAAAGGTAGAGCCGAGCTTGCTCGACTGCTCCTGGCGCGGAGGCCGAAAGATCAAGGGCAGCCGAGCGAGCTCGGCTCTACCCCGGCGGACGGGGCAGTTGCGCCGGGGACGGTGCGGTGCTGCAATGCCCGCAATCCAACCGGAAGGACTCCCGCCATGCGCCTGCTTTCCCGTTCGTTCCTGATCCTCGCCCTGGCCGCGCTGCTGTCGGGCTGCGGCTACAACGCCATCCAGCAGAAGGACGAAGCGGTGAAGGCCGGCTGGTCCGAGGTGCTGAACCAGTACAAGCGCCGCGCCGATCTGATTCCCAACCTGGTCAAGACCGTGCAGGGCTATGCCCAGCAGGAACGCCAGGTGCTGACCGACGTCACCAACGCGCGCGCGCGGGTAGGCCAGATCAACGTCAATGCCGACGATGCCGCATCGCTGCAGCAGTTCCAGGCCGCGCAAGGCGAGCTCTCCGGTGCGCTGTCGCGCCTGCTGGTGGTCACCGAGAACTATCCCAACCTCAAGTCCGACCAGTCCTTCCGCGACCTGCAGGCGCAGCTGGAAGGCACCGAGAACCGCATCACCGTGGCCCGTGGCCGCTATATCGAAACCGTGCAGGGCTACAACACCTACGTACGCTCGTTCCCGCAGAACCTCACCGCGATGATCTTCGGTTACAAGGAAAAGCCCAACTTCACGGTCGAGAACGAAGCGCAGATCTCCTCGGCGCCGAACGTGGATTTCGGCACCCCGCCGCCGCCCGCGCCGGCTGCTCCGGCAGCGCCCACCCCGCCGCCTCCGCCTCCGCCGGCACCGGGCAATTGATCGCAAGCCACGGTTGATCGCGATGCTGCGACGCGCGCTGGCGCTCGCCTTTCTGCTGCTCGCCTGTTCGCCCGCATGGGCGCAGCAGGCGGCGGCGATTCCCGCGCTGACTTCGCCGGTGGTGGATGTCACCGGCACGCTGAGCGCAGAACAGAAGCAGCAACTGGAACAGCAGGCGCTGGCCTTGCAGCAACGCAAGGGTAGCCAGTTGCAGGTGCTGGTGGTGGCCAGCACGCAGCCTGAAACCATCGAGCAATACACCCAACGCGTGTTCGACCAGTGGAAACTGGGGCGCAAAGGCGTTGACGATGCCGTGATCCTGGTGGTGGCCAAGGACGACCGCCGCGTGCGCATCCAGCCAGGCTATGGGCTGGAGGGAGCCATTCCCGACGCCATCGCCAACCGCGTGATCCAGGAATACCTGGCGCCGAAATTCCGCGCGGGCGACTTCGGCGGCGGCATCGCCGATGCCACCGCGCAGTTGGTCAAGCTGATCGATGGCGAACCCTTGCCGGCCCCGGTCAGCGACAACCGCACGCGGGACGCCGACGGCGGCGGCGATTGGCTGTTCGCGCTGTTCGCTGCGTTCATCGCCGCCACCTTCGTGCGTGGCGTACTAGGCAAGGCGCCCAAGCGCCTGCGCAGCCTGGTCACCGGCGGCGCGGCCGGCGGCGTAGCCTGGCTGCTGTCTTCGATCATCCCGCTGGCAGGTGTGGCGGGCTTCTTCGGTTTGATCTACGGATTGATGTCGGTTTCGGCCGGCCGCTACGCCAGTCATGGCGGTTGGGGCGGTTTCGGTGGCGGCGGAGGCTGGGGCGGCGGTGGTTTTGGCGGGGGCGGCGGCGGTTTCGGTGGCGGCGGTGGTGGCTGGTCCGGTGGCGGCGGCATGTCCGGCGGCGGCGGTGCCTCGGGGAGCTGGTGATGCGACTTCTCCGCCATGTGTTCGCGCGTTCGGCCCAGCATCTGTTCCCCGAGGACAGCCTGCAGCGGATTGCCGACGCGATCGCGGCGGGCGAGCTGAGGCATCGCGGCGAAATCCTGTTCGCGGTGGAATCGGAGCTCTCTCCCGGCATGGTGCTGCGTGGCGTGCAGGCGCGTGCGCGTGCCGAAGCCGCCTTCGCGCGCTTGCGTGCCTGGGACACCGACGCCAACAACGGCGTGCTGATCTACCTGCTGCTGGCCGACCACCGCATCGAGATCGTGGCCGATCGCGGCCTGAACGGCCTGGTCAGCGCCGAACAATGGCGCGGCGTCTGCCAACTGATGGAAGAGCGCATGCAGGCCGGCGAGCCGGAGCAGGCGGTGGTGCGCGGGATAGCGGCGGTTTCGGATCTGCTGGCCGAACATTTCCCGCAGATCGACGGCGTGCCCGATCGCGACGAATTGCCCAACCGGCCGCTGATACTGGATTGACCCTACGGGTTTACGCGGCGGACGCTGCGCTGGGGCAAAATAGGGGCTTGCCCAATCCCTAGCAGGCCACATGACCTACCTCCACCAGATCGATCCGATCGCGCTTTCGCTGGGCCCGCTCAAGATCCATTGGTACGGCCTGATGTATCTGCTGGCCTTCGCCAGTGCATGGTGGCTGGGCCGCCAGCGCATCCGTGCAGGGCGCCTGCCGGGCGTGGACATGAACGGGCTGTCGGACCTGGCTTTCTACGGCATGTTGGGCGTGGTGTTGGGCGGGCGCATCGGCTACATCCTGTTCTATTCGTTCGGCGCCTTCCTCGACAACCCCTTGATGATCTTCAAGGTGTGGGAAGGCGGCATGAGCTTCCACGGCGGCCTACTGGGCGTGATGGCGGCGGCGCTGTGGTGGACGCGCAAGCAGAAACTGCATTTCTTCGACACCATGGATTTCGTGGCGCCGCTGGTGCCGGCTGGGCTTGGCTTCGGGCGCATCGGCAATTTCATCGGCGCCGAGCTCTGGGGCAAGTACACGCAGGCCGGTTGGGGAGTGATTTTCCCCAGCACCGATCCCAATGTGCTGCAGCTGGGACTGAATGCCACGCAGCTGCAGGCCCAATACGCGGCCGGCGCTTTGGACAAGTTCGCCCGCCATCCTTCCCAGCTTTACCAGGCGTTCCTGGAGGGGCTGGTGATGTTCTGCGTGCTGTGGTGGTTCTCGCGCAAACCGCGCCCGCGTTATGCGGTGTCGGGGATGTTCGCGCTGCTGTACGGAGTGTTCCGTTTCCTGGTGGAATTCGTGCGCGTGCCGGACGAGGGCATCGGTTATCTTGCTTTCGGCTGGCTGACCATGGGCCAGGTGCTGAGCCTGCCGTTGATCGTGTTGGGCCTGTTCCTGTTCTGGCTGTCGCACCGTTCCCCCACGCTGCAACCGGTATTGCCGGTGGCTGCCGATGCCAAACAGGAGCACGCATGAAGCAATACCTGGACCTGCTGCGCCATGTGCTCGAGCAGGGCGCCGAGAAATCCGACCGCACCGGCACCGGCACCCGCAGTGTGTTCGGCTGGCAGATGCGCTTCGACCTCAACCAGGGCTTTCCGCTGGTCACCACCAAGAAGCTGCACCTGCGCTCCATCGTGCACGAGCTGCTGTGGTTCCTGAAGGGCGAAACCAACATCGCCTACCTGAAGGACCACAAGGTGGGCATCTGGGACGAGTGGGCCGATGAGAACGGCGAGCTGGGCCCGGTCTACGGCAAGCAGTGGCGCCGTTGGGCCACGGCCGACGGCGGCGAGATCGACCAGATCAAGTGGGTCGTTGAAGAGATCAAGCGCAATCCGGATTCGCGCCGCCTGATCGTCTCGGCCTGGAACGTGGCCGACCTGCCCAGGATGGCGTTGATGCCGTGCCACACTCTGTTCCAGTTCTACGTGGTGGAAGGCAAGCTCAGCTGCCAGCTGTACCAGCGCAGCGGCGACATCTTCCTGGGCGTGCCTTTCAATATCGCCAGCTACGCCCTGCTCACGCACATGGTGGCGCAGGCCTGCGGGCTGGGGGTGGGCGATTTCGTGCATACCTTGGGCGATGCGCACTTGTATTCGAACCATTACGAGCAAGCACGGGAGCAGTTGTCGCGCCAGCCGCAGCCTTTGCCGACCTTGCGGCTCAATCAGGAAATCACCGACCTTTTCACGTTCGACTACAGCGACATCGAGATATGCGACTACAAACCACTGCCGGCCATCAAGGCGCCCGTCGCGGTCTGATCGCGACGCTGGCGCTTATCGTGTTGGCGTCGACGGGCTGCGGAAGATCCGGACAAACGACGGACGCAGTGGCGTCCGCGTCCAGCGCGCCGCAAACCGCGCAATCCAGTTGCAACGACGGCGACGCGGCGCAGGCGGCGCGAGCCTTCTATGCGAAGGTGATGGCCGACGGGATCCGCGGATTGCCTTCCAAGGAAAACATGAATGCGCTGGCGCCCTTGATGACCGCCTCGATGCGCGCGGCCGTGGAAAAAGCCCGCGTCCGCCAGCAGGCCTTCATCGCTGCACATCCAGACGAAAAACCGGATTTCATCGAAGGCAGCCTGTTCACCAGTCTTTTCGAAGGCCCGACCGCACTGGAGTCGGCGTCGGCCGTCGCCAAGGACAACGGTGCGGTCGTCGAAGTCGGCTTCGCCTATGCCCAAGCCGGTGCCGAAACCTTCCGCTGGAAAGACCAGGCGCTGCTGCGTTGCGAACAAGGCCGCTGGCGCCTGGATGACGTGCGCTACGGCGGCGATTGGGATTTCGCATCCAAAGGGCAGCTCAAGCAGGCGCTGGAATCGGAATGACCGGACCTGCGGTTGTGTTGGTGGCGGCGCTGGATCGCAATCATGCGATCGGCAAAGGCAACGACTTGCCGTGGCGCTTGCCCGACGATCTGAAACGCTTCAAGGCGCTGACTCTGGGCAAGCCGGTGTTGATGGGCCGCAAGACCGCTCAATCGCTAGGTCGTGCGTTACCGGGCAGGACCAACCTGGTGCTTACCCGTTCGGGGCAGGCGCCTTTCGACGGCATGCGCGCGGTGCGGTCGCTGGATGAGGCGATGCAAGTGGCGCGCGATGAATCGGCAGCCGAATTGTGCGTCATCGGAGGCGGAGAGATATATGCCTTGACGTTGCCGCTCGCCGACCGCTTGGATCTGACCCACGTAGATACGTTGGTGGAAGACGCGGACGCGTTCTTTCCCGCGTTCGATGCCTCGGAATGGCTTGTCGAATCGCGCCAGGCGCATGCGGCCGACGATCGGCACGCCTTTGCGTTCGAGTTCGTGGACTACGTGCGCGACAAATAATCCTGTCATCCCGAACGTAGTGAGGGATCTGCTTCGCAAGCCGGAAGCTTCGCAGTTCGCGGCCTGCAAGCTTGATAGCAGATCCCTCACTGCGTTCGGAATGACAAGGTTGTTGTGTGAGTTGAATCAGGCAGTACATTTGACTATCGTCATGCCAAACGCAGCAAGGAATGCGCAGCATGGCCAGGATGGCCCGGGAATATTTCGTCTACATGCTTTCCAATAGATCAGGCACGCTCTACGTGGGCGTCACCAACGATCTGGTGCGGCGCGTCTGGCAGCACAAGCAAGGGACCAATGACGGGTTCACCAAGCGCTACCGTATCGACCGGCTCGTTTGGCTCGAATCCGGTGGCGACGTGCTGGTAGCCATTGCGCGGGAGAAGCAGATCAAGGGCTGGCGGCGGGAGAAGAAGGTGTCGCTGATTGTGGCGGGGAACCCTGCTTGGGACGATTTGTCTGCCGGTTGGTTTGATTCGACGCGTGGGTGAAGCAGATCCCTCACTGCGTTCGGGATGACATGATTCTATCGTTCGCAATGTCAGAGGAAGAGAATCTTTGAAGTTGTCATCCCGAACGAAGTGAGGGATCTGCTTCACAAGTAGGAAGCCCTGCAGCTCGTCGACTGCGATCTCTAGCAGATCCCTCACTTCGTTCGGGATGACAAGATTATTGTTGTTGCGGGTTGAAGATTGGCGAGCCGGAGAAAGCGGGACGGTAATGCCCGATCACCGCATGCCGGAACAGAATGTCCTCCTCCTGCGTGCCATTGCCGATGTTGTGGAGGATCAACGGCGTGCCGTCGCGGCTCTTGCGGTCGGACACTATGCCGATATGCAGCAGGCCGCTGCCGCTCAGCTTCCACGCTGCGATATCGCCGGCTGCGTAGTCGCTGGCATTGGCCGTGATCGGTCGCGACCAGCCTTGGCGTTCGAACCAGCGCATCTGGTTGGGCACGCGGCGGTGGTCGATGCTGCGGTTCGGTCCTTGCAGCCCCCACTGCTGCGGGTATTCGGCGAAGTGCGTGCGCATGTCTTCGTGGATCGCCTGCTGCAGGTCGAGGCCGCTCACGCGCAGCGCGCGCACGACGACATCGGTGCATACGCCGCGCTCGACGGGTACGTCGCCGCCGGGGTAGGGCATCTCGACGTACGCCGGGTCGTACAGAAGCGTCACGCCGACCTGGCGTCGTGCTGCGGCCACCAGCGGCGGCGACGCCGTATTGGCTGCGGCAACGGGCGCGGCGGGCGCGCGTTCGGCCTGGGTGTGTTCTGGCGGGGAAGGGCGGCAGGCAACGAGCAGCGCGAGCGACAGCAGCGCGCCGATGCGGGCCGGCTTCATCCTGGCGGCGGCACGTCGCGCCCGGCTACTTGCACCAGCCGCAGTTCGTCGGTATCCAGTTGCAAGGCGGTCAGTTTTCCGCCCCACACCGCGCCGGTATCGATGGCATGCACACCGTGGCCGATCATCAGGCCCAGCGTGGACCAATGCCCACACACGATCTTCAGATCGCGCTCGGCGCGACCCGGCACTTCGTACCAGGGGTACAGGCCTTGAGCCTGGGTGCCGGGCCCACCTTTTTCCTCGATTGCCATGCGCCCGCGCGGCGTGCAGTAGCGCATGCGGGTGAGCACGTTGATGATGGCGCGCGCGCGGTCGTAACCGCCCAGCTGCGGCGACCAGTTGGGCTTGTCGCCGTACATGTTGCGGAACAGTTTGCGATAGCCGTCGCCGTGCAGCTGCTTCTCGACTTCGCGCGCATGCTTTTCTGCGAGCGCCGTGGTCCATTTCGGCGCCAGCCCGGCGTGGATCATCATCCAGCCCAGCCCGCGGTCCACGTGGACCAGTTCCTGCATCCGCAACCAGCTCAGCAGCTCGTCGCGGTCGTCGGCCAGGACCACGCGCTGCAGGTCGGCGTTGACCTTGCGCTGCTCGTCGGGGGTGCGTTCGCCTATGGCCAGCAGCGAGAGGTCGTGGTTGCCCAGCACCACCACGCTGTTGGCGCGCAGCGAATGCACCAGGCGCAGGGTTTCCAGCGATTGACCGCCGCGGTTGACCAGGTCGCCGCAGAACCACAGCTTGTCCACGGCCGGATCGAAACGCAGGCGCTCCAGCAGGCGCTGGGTAGCGTCGTAGCAGCCCTGCAGATCGCCGATGGCCCAGACACTCATCGGGCCGGCCCTCAGTGCACCGTGCGCGGAATGGATAGGGTGAAGGCAGCGATGGGCGCGTCGAAGCGCGTGCCATCGTCGGCCAGCATGTCGTAGCTTCCCTGCATGGTGCCCAGCGCGGTTTCCAGCACCGCGCCGGAGGTGTATTGGAAGTCGTCGCCCGGACGCAGCCAGGGCTGCTCGCCGACCACGCCTTCGCCCCGCACTTCCTGCACCTTGCCGTTGGCGTCGGCGATGATCCAGTGGCGTCCCAGCAGGCGCGCGGGCACCTTGCCGCGGTTGCGGATATGGATGGTGTAGGAAAAAACGAAGCGCCCGTCCTCGGGTACGGACTGGTCGTCGAGGAAACGGGTGGCTACGTCGATGGCGATGGCGTAGTCGGAGGGGCTCATGCCGACAGTGTATGCAAAAACGGGATTCGGGATTCGGGAATCGGCGCAATTCCCGCTCTATCGAATCCCGTCTCCCGAATCCCGAATCCCGCCGCCATTGGCCAAGCGCACAAAGCCCTCAACTTCCACCTGCTCGGCGCGCGCATCGGCGCGCAATCCGGCCGCTTCGATCTGCTCGGCGGTGCACGTGCCCATCAGCGCGTTGCGCAGGGTCTTGCGCCGTTGGCCGAATGCGGCGCGAACCACTTCGGCGAACCATTTGGGGTCGTTCACGCCGATGGTTTCGGGCGCGCGCGGTATCAACCGAACCACCGCCGAATCCACCTTCGGCGGCGGGCGGAAGGCGGCCGGCGGCACATCGAACAGCGGCGTGACCGTGCAATAGGCCTGCAGCATGACACTGAGCCGGCCGTAGACCTTGCTCCCCGGCCCCGCGGCCATGCGGTCCACCACTTCCTTCTGCAACATGAAATGCATGTCGCGCACCGCCGCCGCATGGTCCAACGCATGGAACAGGATGGGCGAAGACAGGTTGTAGGGCAGGTTGCCTACCAGTCGCAGTTTTTCCTCGCCGGCCATGCGGCTGAAGTCCACCTCCAGCACGTCCTTGTGGATCACGGTCAGCTGGCCCACGCCGTGTGCGGCCTGCGACAGTGGAACCACCAGGTCGCGGTCGAACTCGATGGCGGTCAGCTCGCCGTGCCTGCGCAACAAGGGCAAGGTGATCGCGCCTTGCCCGGGGCCGATCTCCACCAGCCGGTCGCCGGGCTGCGGGTTCACGGCCAGCACGATCATTTCGATCATGCCGCGGTCGGTCAGAAAGTGTTGGCCCAGGGATTTTTTGGGCGGCGCCTTGAAGTTCATCCGGCGAGTTTACGTTGCGCGGCGATGCGCGCGCAGGTTTCCACCGCGGCGAACAGGCTGGAAGGATCGGCGAGGCCCTTGCCGGCCAGGTCCAGCGCGGTGCCATGGTCCACGGCCACGCGCGGATAGGGCAGTCCCAGGGTCAGGTTCACCGCGCGCTCGAAACCGCTGTACTTGAGCACGGGCAAGCCCTGGTCGTGGTACATGGCCAGCACCGCATCGAAGCCGGCAAGTTTCTGCGGCAGGAAGGCGGTATCGGCAGGCAGCGGGCCCACCAGGCGCATGCCTTCGTTGCGCAGTATTTCCAGCACGGGCTCGATCACTTCGATTTCCTCGCGCCCCAGATGTCCGGATTCGCCCGCGTGCGGATTGAGACCCAGCACGGCGATGACCGGTGTCGCGATTCCGAAATCCTTGCGCAGCGCCTGTTCGGTGATGCGCAACACGCGGACCAGCGTGGGCGCGTCGATCGCGTCGGGCACTGCGCGCAGCGGCAGATGGGTGGTGGCCAACGCCACGCGTACGATGTCGTTGGCCAGCATCATCACCACATCGCAGCCGGCGCGCTCTGCCAGCAGTTCGGTGGTGCCGGTGTAGGCGATGCCGCCTGCATTGATCGCGGCCTTGTGCACCGGGCCGGTGACCAGGCCGTCCAGTCCGCCGCGCAGGCAGGCATCGGAAGCGGTATCCAACGCATCGATCACCGCGCGCGCGTTGCTGGGGTCTGTACTGCCGAAACGGTTGGAGACCGCGTTGGGAAGCGAATGCAGGCGCAGATCGCCGGGAACGCTGGCGGCATCGCCCGCTTCAAGCAGGCGTAGCGGCAAATCCAGGGCGCGTGCGGCGGCCTGCAAGACGTCCGCGTCGCCGAAGGCCAGCAGCGTGCAATCAGAGCGCGGCTGCTGGGCCAAGCGCACGCATAGTTCCGGGCCGATGCCGGCCGGCTCGCCCGGAACCAGCGCGAGCCTGGGTTTCACTCAGCTGCCGCTGGCGGGGGCCGCGGCGGCCGGGGTTTCGTCGTCGCCCTTGCCGTTACGCAAATCGACGAACGCGTCGCCGCGCAGTTCCTGCAGGTAGCGGGTGTATTCGTCTTCCACTTTCCGGCGGAAGATGGTCTCGCGGACCTGGGCGCGCTGGGTGCTGCTGGTGACGTCGGTCTGACGCTGGCCCACGCGCTGCAGGATGTGCCAGCCGGCTTCAGTGCGGAACGGCGCCGAAACGGCCCCATCGGCGGTAGCGGTGACTTCCTTGCCGAAGGCGGGACCGAAGGCGTTGGCCTCGAACCAGCCCAGATCTCCGCCTTCGCCCTTGCTGTTGGCGTCTTCGGAGGACTCCTTGGCCACAGCAACGAAATCGGCGCCGCCGGCGATGCGCGCACGCAGGGTATCGATCTTGGCCTTGGCCGCGGCTGCGTCCTGCACCGGCGTGACCCGGACCAGGATGTGGCGGGCGTGGTACTCGGTGACTGTCTTGGCCGCAGCCTGGCTGCCGTCGCGGACTTCCACCAGCTTGAGCAATTGGAAGCCGCTGGGGCCGCGGATCGGGCCCACTACTTGGCCCGGAGTCATGGACTTCAGCATCTGGGCGAAAGCGCCGGGAATTTCATCCACGCTGCGCCAGCCCAGATCTCCGCCTTCCAACGCGTTGGGACTGTCCGAATAACGCACGGCGGCGGCGGAGAAATCGAGTTCGTTCCTGTCGACCAGGCCTTTGACGCCTTCGATCTTCTTCTGGCCCGTGGCGATCTGCTCGGCAGTGGCGCCGTCAGGCAACCCGACCAGGATGTGGGCCAGGTGGTATTGGGTGTTGTTGGCCTGGGCGGCGATGGCGGCATCGATCTCGGCTTCGCTCACCTGCACCCGGTTCTGGCCGAAACTCTGACGCAGGCGTTGCACGGTGATCTCATCGCGAATGGAGTTGCGGAAGTCGGAGAACGACATGCCTTCGGCCGCCAGACGCTGGCGCAGCGCATCGACCGTCACGTTGTTCTGCTGGGCGACGGCGGCGACCGCATTGTTCAGCTCGTCGTCGCTGACGCGGATGCCGGTTTCGGCGGCGCGCGACACCTGCAGCCGCACCAGCACCAGGCGTTCCAGCACCTGGCGCTCCAGCACCTCGCGCGGTGGCAGCTGCCCCGGCTGGTTGGCGTATTGCGCAGTGACGTTCTTCACGGCGCGGTCGAGCTCGCTCTGCAGGATCACCTCTTCGTTGACCACCGCGGCGATGCGGTCCAATGGTTGCAGGTTGTTCTGGGCGGCCACGGGCGTGGACGCCATCAGCGCAGCAAGCACGCCGGCGAGTAGCAATCGGATAGTCATAGTCTTCATGGGGTTCATTCCGGTCCGGAATCGTTGTCGTCGGGGTCCGGCGTAGTGTTGCTTGGCGGGACGAGATAGAGGTCGTCGCGGTAGTAACCGAGAATAGCACGGCGCAAGGTGCGCTCCGTGTTCTGCCCGGCCGAACCGAGACCCTTGAGTACGAATTCGACCTGGAAGGAATTGTTCAGATCGCCTTCGCGATTGCGCACGTAGCGGCGCACCAACGCGCGCACCGCCAGGCAGCAACTGTCCCATTGAACGCCCGCAAGGGCTTCCAGCGGCTTTTTATCCAGGATCGAGTAGTAGTAACGGCCAACCACGCTCCAGGTGGGCGTGACCGGATAGAGGAACGAGAAATCAGCCTGTTCCAGCAGGTCCGAACCGTTGGAAACGTTCCGGCGGTAACGGTAGCCCAGGTTGACCACGCCGTCGTTGGGAAGCAGATAGCGCGCGCGCAGGCTGGCCAGGTCTTCGCGCCGGAACTTGGGATTCCATTGATAGGACGCGCCGATGGTCCAGCGGTCGGTCGGCGCGTAGTTGAGGTCGGCGACCCAGGCCGATTTGCCGCTTTCCACCGGCAACTCGCCGGGTGCGGTGACCCGCGATTCGTCGAAATAGAAAATCTGGCCCAGGCTGGCGGAAAGTTTCTCGTGGCCATCGGCCTGGCGGAGCAGGCGGCTGGTCAGGGCCAGCGTCAGCTGGTTGGCATCGGTCTGGCGGTCCGGGCCGGAATATCGGTTGTCGCGGAACAGCTGGCCCCAGCTGAAAGTGAAGGGCCGCGTGTCGAAGATCGGGATGCCGCTCTGGTCGCGGTAGGGGGCATTGAGATAGAACAGGCGCGGCTCCAGCGTATGCAGGTAACGCTCGCCCTTGATCTCGGTATCGCGGTCGAAGAACAGGCCGGCATCCAGCGATCCGATCGGCAGGCTGCGCGACGGGCTGGTATCGGTAAAGCGCGGATCGGCTGCGAATTCCTCGTCCAGCTTGTAGCTGGTGTAGCGCCAGGCCAATGTGGGCGTGATGTACCAGGAGGCGCCCTGCAGGGGCATCGACACGAACGGCTTGAGATCCAGGCGGCTGCCGCCCGGCGTGGTGTTCAGGTCGTTGGTATCGAGCACCCGGTTGTGCTGGAAGCGCACGACTTCCGCATCGACGCCTGCGGTAAGCCAGCGCCCGAAAGGCTGTTCCCAGTTGAAGTACAGGCGCGGCAAGCGGTTGTAGGGCAGCGAGGCTTCGGTCAGCGTGTAGTCCGACAGTTGCCAGACATCGGCCATCGCACCGGCGCTCCAGTAACGGCCGCGTCCGTACAAACCCAGCGTGCTCACCAGCGAAGTGGCCGAGACGCCATAGAGTGAATTGGCGAAGTCCTCGACATAACGCGAGTCGCTGACCCAGGCCAAGTCGGCGCGCGCCTGCCATTCGCTATTGACGTTATGGAAGCCGCTGTAACGGAACATGCCGCGATTCTTGCTGCGCAAGGGATCGCCGTACAAATCCACTTCGGTGCCGTTCTCGTAGTCGCGCTCGCGATCCTTGACCAGATCGTCGCTGGGCATCCAGTTGAGGTCGAAGGTGCCGCGCCCGTCTTCGTACAGATAGCGGAACTGCCCGGCCACCGAAGCCCCGCGCTGGGTCATGATGCGTGGAGTGATGGTGGCGTCGTAATTGGGCGCCAGATTCAGATAGATGGGCTGGCGGTAATCGAAGCCGTTGCGCCCGGACATGCTGATGGCCGGATACAGCAGGCCGGTATGGCGGCGGTCGTCGATCGGGAACTTGATCCAGGGCACGTACAGCACCGGCACCTTGCCGATGCGGATGGTGGCGCCGTGGGCCACGCCCCAGCCCTCGTCGGTATCCACGTCGATGCGGTTGGAGCGAAGCTCCCACACACGCTGCTGGGGATCGCAGGTGGAATAGGTGGAACCGTGCAAGCGGCCCTTGGCGCCGGTGAGGTCGATGCTTTCGGCGCCGCCGTTGCCGCGGCGCGAGACCAGCTGGTACTGCACATCCTCGATTTCGTGGGTGTCGGTGCCCTGGTCGCCGTGCGCCCGCGCGGCCATGATGCGCATGGTGCCGTCCTGGTAACGCACGTTGCCGTCGGCTACGTAGGTGTCGGTTTCCTGGTCGTATTTCAGATTGTCGGCATTGAGGAACTGGTCGCCACGGCGCAACACCACATTGCCTTCGTAGGCCATGTTCACGTCGGTGCCGCTCTGGCGGTCGCCTTCGATGGCGGTGGGCTGGGTGGCGCGTTGTTCGCGCGCCTGGGCCGCGGTGGTGCCGGGTTTGGGCGTTTCGGCCTGGTCGAACGCCGGAATGGCGTCGGTGATCGGGCACAGGTCCCAGTTCTCGGGTTTGTCCTCGGCCAGCGCCGGCAGGCACAAAGCGATACTGAACGGCAGCGGTAGCAGGCGAAGGACTGGGCGCACGCGGTGTATGGCTCGTCTGGAGAAGGTCAAAAGCGGCCGCTAGCTTGCCGTATCCCCAGCATACGGGCAATGAAAGGCGGGGTCAGGTTTCGGGCGAGGTTCATCCTGCACGCCGCAGGGCTTGCCACTGCCCTGCGTCAGCGGAGCTCGTTTACGTGCGCCACGCTGCAGTCGCGCAACGCTTCCAGGTCGTAGCCGCCTTCCAGCAGGGACACGATCCGCCCTGCCGCGTGGCGGTCGGCGATGACCCGCAGCTGGCGGGTCAGCCAGGCGAAATCCTCGGTTTCCAGCATCAGGTCGGCCAGCGGATCGCGCATGTGCGCGTCGAAGCCGGCCGAGATGAGCAACAACTGCGGTCGGAAATCGTCCAGCACCGGCAGCAGGGTGTCGGCCCAGACGTTGCGGAACCGGAAACCGCCCGTGCCCGGCGGCAGCAAGGCGTTGAACACATTGCCTACCCCGCGTTCGCGCGGCATGCCGCTGTTGGGATAGATGCCCGATTCATGGGTGCTGAAATAGTCCACCCGCGGCTCTTCGTAGAAGATCGCCTGGGTGCCATTGCCGTGGTGCACATCGAAATCGACGATGGCCACCCGCTCCAGCCCATGCCGATCACAGGCGTGGGCGGCCGCCACGGCAATGTTGTTGAGCAGGCAGAAACCCATGGCGGTGTCGCCGGTGGCGTGGTGGCCCGGAGGGCGCACCGCGCAGAACGCGGCCCGGCTGTCGCCTTGCATGACCGCATCCACCGCCGCCACCGCGGCCCCGGCGGCGCGCAGCGCCGCAGCACGCGAATCCGGACAGGTCACCGTGTCCGGGTCGAGCATGCGGTAACCCTTGAAGTCGGTGTCCAGCACCTCGCGCAGCAGCGATTCGGAGTGCACGCGGCGCAAATCGCCCAGTTTGGCCAGCGGCGCCTCGCGCCAGTCCAGGTCGCCGTGCTCTGCGCGCAACCCGGCCAGCACCGCTTCCAACCGGGCCGGCCGCTCCGGATGCTCGGGACCGGGGTCGTGGGCCAGGCAGGCGGGGTGGGTGAAGATGATCATATTGCTGGGATCATTTTGCTGTGATCGCGGCGCTGGACGGAATGCCGGGCGGACCGGCTCAGGCGTGCCTGCGTTCGTGGTTCCACAGTACTTCGCCCTGGCCATCGGCCCGGGCCAGCACCCGCGCCAGCACGAAGAGCAGGTCCGAGAGGCGATTGAGGTAGCGGATGGCTTCGGGGCGCACGGCGTCATGCCGGGCCAGGGTCACAGTCTCGCGTTCGGCGCGGCGTACGATGGTGCGCGCCAGGTGGCAGCGCGCCGCAGCCTCTCCGCCGGCCGGCAGAATGAAGTCCTTCAGCGCCGGCAGGTTTTCGTTGTACCGGTCCAGTTGGCGCTCCAGCGCGTCCACATCTTCGGCTTTGATCGCTGCGTGGCCCGGGATGCAGAGCTCGCCGCCCAAGTCGAACAACTGGTGCTGGACCGTGGTCAGCAGCGCGCGGATATCGTCGGGTACCTGCGCGGCAAGCACCACGCCGATGCTGGAATTGGCTTCGTCCACGGTGCCGTAGGCATTGACCCGCGCCGAATCCTTGCCCACCCGGGTGCCGTCGCCCAGACCGGTGGTGCCGTCGTCGCCGGTACGGGTGTAGATCTTGGACAGGCGATTACCCATGGGACGGTTAACGCGGCAATTTGGCCCGCGCCCGCAGGCGAGAAGCCTGGGTGACGCCGACGTGCACGATTACCGCCAGGCCGACATAGATGGCGGCGGTACGCAGGTAGGGGACGAACCAGTCGCTGTAGTTCTTCCACCAGCCGGCGAAGGTGGGGTTGGAGACGCTGTCGCTGATCCAGTAGAAGCTGCCCTGGCTCAGCAGATGGCACAGCACCACAGCGCCGAACAGGCTAGCGGCCAGCACCGCCAGCACCTTGCCGCTGGTGGCGGCTCCTTCGGTAGCGTTGTAGTAACGCCGCGCCAGCAGGCCGCCGAACCACAGCGCGAAGTAGGCCGGCACGAGGAACCAGTACGCGGCCGACATGCAGTAATGGGCGAAGAAATCCATGCCCTGGCCGCTGATCACGACATAGTCGGCCAGCACCGCCAGCGCCATGAACACCGGGAACGCCCAGCGCGACCAGCCGCGTAGATAGAAACCGCCCAGGAAGAACGCAGCCCAGGAAGCATCCGGAATCGGCCCGAAATGGGTCAGCGAAAGAGGCAGGTTCAGCCGCGTCGCCACCAGCAACGAAGCGATCAGGGTGAAGACGATGGCGCGCTGGGTCGAGGTGTTCATGCAAGGCCTATCCGGGAAGCTCAGGCGCTCATTCTAACGGAGAGCCCACCGCAGCGGGCTTATCATAGGGACATGACCGAAAAACACGATGTATGCACACACGACGTACTCATCGTCGGCTGCGGCTTGGTC
>Ga0209257_1000804_pt1 | contig 45644 bp, 33 predicted proteins | sample AraplaCvi_mCL_r2_FD_184277 | JGI IMG/M metagenome (GOLD analysis project Ga0209257, IMG submission 184277) | Arabidopsis root microbial communities from North Carolina, USA - plate scrape MF_Cvi_mCL_r2 (SPAdes) (version 2) | ecosystem: Host-associated > Plants > Roots > Endosphere | place: USA...
GCGTGCGCCAGTCGACGAGGTTGTGCACCTGCATCAGGTCCATGCGCTGCGTGCGCAGCCGCGCGAAGGACTGCTCCATCTGCGCGATGCCGGCCTCGCGGCCCGAGGTCCAGACCTTGGTGGCGAGAAAGGCCTTGCCCTGCTGCTTCGAGGCGGCCAGCAGTTCGCCGGTGCTTTCCTCGGAGCGGCCGTACATCGGCGAGCTGTCGATTACCGTTCCGCCGGCCGCGAACAGCGCGTCGAGCACGCCGGGCAGGCGCGCGTATTCCTCGCTGCCGGGGCGCTGGTCGAAGCCGATCCAGGTGCCGCAGCCGATCACGGGCAGGGCCTCCTGGGTGGAGGGGATGGGGCGGGTGTTCATCTTCATCGCAGGCCTGCCTTGTTGCTGGGCGAAGGAGGGGAGCGCGGCGCCGGCGCAAAGTGCGATGCTCGCACGCAGCAGCCGGGCGCGCGTGAGAGCGGGGATGTGGGGCTCGTTCGTGAAAGGCGTCGTCACGGACGAAATTCTGCGCCGACAGGTTTCGGCTTGGAACCTGTCGGGGCCAGCAGCAGGCAAGGTCCTCAGCGCAGGTAGCGCCCGTCGGCCTTCAGCATCGACAGTTCGGAGAAGGTGAGGCCGCGGTGCTCGCCGGGCCGGTACGACACCGCAATGCCGCCGATGTCGAGCGTCTTGAACGACTCCAAACCCTTCTGCAGCGATTCCGGCGTCGGGTTCGCCCCGGCGCGCTTCAGGCCTTCGACCATGACCTTCGCAGCGACGTAGCCCTCGAGGCTGGCATAGCCGAACTCGGTCGCGCCGATCTTCTTCATGGCCGCCTGGTACTCGGCGATCACCGGCATCGCGTTGTTCCAGGGATAGGGAACGACCTGCGAGATGACCACGCCGGCAGCGTCCTTCTTGATGTCCTGGAACAGCTTCTGCCCGTTCAGGAAGGAGAACGAATAGAAGGCCGTCTCGTTGCCCGTCGCGCGGTAGGCCGTGATGAACTTCGCCGCCACTTCGTTGGTGGCCGCCAGCACCACCGCCTTGGGCTTGAGCTTGGCCAGCTCCGCGGCGCGCTCGGCGGCGTCGGAGCCGTCGTTCTTGATCGCCACGCTGCCGGCCATCTTCTCGCCGCGCTCGGCAATGAACTTCTGCGTGCTTTCCAGCGCCGACCGTGCGCCCGGGTTGTCGTTGTGGGCGAAGGCGATGCGCGAGAGGCCGATCGTGAAGAGATGGTTCACGATGCGGCTGTACTCCTCGTCGAAGCTGATGCGCACCGGGAAGCCGTATTCGGTGGGCTTCACCACCGGGCCAGAACCCGTGTAGGGCCCGACGATGGGGACCTTGAGTTCGTTGGCCGCCTTGATCGCGCCGATCGACGACGAAGTGCCGATGGGCATCAGCACGCCGATGGCGCCGTCCTTCACGAAGGTCTTGACGTTCTCGGCGCCCTTGGCGGGGTCGTAGGCGTCGTCGAGCTGGCGCAGCTCGACCGGCCGGCCGTTGATGCCGCCGTTCGCGTTCACCGCGGCGAACATGGCACGGATGCCGAGCAGGGGCTCGGGCGACAGGGACGCCAGCGGCCCCGTCTGCACGTAGGTCTGGCCGATCAGGAGCGGCTTGGTCTGCGCCTGCACCGCAGACGGAAGCCCCAGGACAGTGGAGAGAGCGACGAAGGCCGAAGCCAGCAGATGAATCTTTTTGTGCATGTTGGTAACTTAGTGTTAGCGATGCCATCTTAAGGCGATGGCCCTGCCAGGTAAATCGGGTCTTTGGTTGCGGTCTGGAAAGTACTGTATAAAAATACAGTTAACAGTCTTCACCCATGGGCCTCCCTTTCCTCGACTCCTTTTCCGCTGCCGCGGGCCGCGGCGTCTGGCATGCCGACGAACTCGGCTTGGCCGACGCGCAGGTCGCCGCCACCGGCCACGCCGCGCTCGATGCGCAGCTGCCGGGCGGCGGCTGGCCGGTCGGTGCGATGACGGAACTGCTGCAAACCGCACCCGAGGCCCATGTCTGGCGGCTGCTGCTGCCCGCGCTGGCGCAGGCGGTGCAGGCGCGCGGCGGGCCGGTGGTGCTGGTCGGTGCGCCTTACGAGCCCTGCGGGCCGTCGCTCGCGGCGCAGGGGCTGCCGGTGGAAGCCCTGATGTGGGTCAGGAGCGAGGCTCCGGCTGCGCGGCTGTGGGCCTGCGAGCAGGCGCTGCGCTGCGCGGACATCGCCGCCGTCGTGGCGTGGCTGCCACAGGCGCGGGTGGGCGAATTGCGGCGGTTGCAACTGGCGGCCGCGCAGCACGAGGTGCTGCTGTTCGTGTGCCGGCCCGAATCGGCCGCGCTGTCGGCCTCGCCGGCGCGGCTGCGCATCCGCGCCGGACGCTGCGAATCGGATGCGTCGCAGATCGAGTTGCACATCCTCAAGCGCCGCGGCCCGCCGCTGGCTGCGCCGGTGATGCTGCCGGCGCGCAACGAACGCATGGCCGCGCTGCTGGCCGCCGCCCGGCTGCGGCGCAAGCTGCGGTTGCAACAGTCGGGCACGGTGCCGGCCGGCGAGACGGCAGCGCCTTCGGCGACCGTGGTGCGCATCGACGCGTGGAAAGGAGGAGGCCCGGATGCACTGGATCGCCTTGCAGTGGTCGCTTGACGCCGACATGCCCGACGCTCCCGCGCTGCCCACGCCCGAATCGCTGGGCTGGTGGGCGCTGCAGTACACCCCGCACGTCGCCTGGCAGGACGAAGCGCTGATGCTCGAAGTCTCCGCCTGCGAGCGCCTGTGGGGCGGGCGGCTGCAGCTGATGCGCCAGTTGCTGGCCGCCAACCCTGCGCCCGATGTGCGCATGCTGGGCGCGCAGGGCGCCACGAGCCTGATCGCGCTGGCGCGGCTGCGCCTGTTCGAGCGCGACGAGAACAGGCCCCAGGACATTCCGGCTGGCCTGCCGCTCGACACCCTGAGCGCCGCGCGCGACCACCTCGACCTGCTCGCGCGCCTGGGCTGCCGCACCTGGGGCGATGTGGCGGCACTGCCGCGCGGCGGCCTCACGCGGCGCTTCGGCACCGGCTTGCGCGAGGCGCTCGACGCCGCCTGGGGCCTGCGCCCCGAAAGCCATGCCTGGCTCACGCTGCCCGACGTGTTCGAGCAGAAGCTCGAACTGCCCGCGCTGGCCGAGACCGCGCCCGAACTCATGTGGTCGGCCAACCGGCTGCTGTCGGCCCTGCAGATCTGGCTGCGCGCCCGTCAGCGCGGTGCGTGCGCGCTCGAGCTGCAATGGACGCTCGACCTCAAGCGCTTCAACGGCGTGAACCTGCCGCCGCACCAGCAGGTCACCGTGCGCACGGCCGAGCCCACGCAGGACATGGCGCACCTGCGCCGCCTGCTGTCGGAAAAGCTCGCCCTCACCACGCTCGCGGCGCCCGCGAGCTGGCTCAGGCTGCGCACGCTCGAAACCGATGCGTGGGCCGGCGCCAGCACCAGCTTCCTGCCCGAGGACAACCGCAAGGGCGACAGGCTGCACGAGATGGTCGAGCGGCTCAGCGTGCGGCTCGGAGCGCAGCAGGTGGTGGTGCCGTCGGCGCAGGCCGACCACCGGCCCGAGCGCAAGCAGGCGTGGCGGCCCGCGCTGCAAAAGGAGAACGCGCCCGCCAAGGCCCGCAAGGACGAAAAAACCGCAGCCTCGCAGCCCGATGCCATCTATCCGCCGTGGCTGTTGCCCGAGCCGCTGCTGCTCGAGATGGACGGCGAGCGCCCGTGCTACCGCGGCCCGCTGAGCAGGCTGATCGGGCCGCAGCGTGTCGAGGCCGGCTGGTGGGGCGACAAGGAAGACGGCGGCCAGCCCGCCATGCGCGACTACTACGTCGCCGAAAGCCCCGAAGCCGGCCTGGTGTGGATCTTCCGCGAGCGGCCCTCCGCTCGTTTTTCGTCCGGCGAGGTGCGCTGGTACCTGCAGGGGTTCTATGCCTGACCTGAGCGGCAAGCAACTGCGTGGACGCAACTCGGTGAAGGTGCATGCGCTGCCTTTGCCGCTGCGCGGGAAGCCCACGTTCACGCTGCCCGACTACGCCGAGCTGCATTGCCTCACCCACTTCAGCTTCCAGCGTGGCGCCTCGACGCCGGAGGAAATGGTGGAGCGGGCCTACCAGCTCGGCTACACGGCGCTGGCGATCACCGACGAGTGCTCGGTGGCGGGCATCGTGCGCGCGCATGTGGCCCTGCGCGACCTGCCTGCGAAGCTGGACGAGTACGAGCGCGAACATCCCGATGAGCCGCCGATTCCGCGCAATCCCGGTTTCCGCCTGCTGTTCGGCAGCGAGTTCCAGTTCGAGCGCTTCAGGCTCGTGGTGATCGCGAACGGCACCGAAGGCTGGGGCAATCTCTGCGAGTTCATCACCGCCGCGCGCAACACCGAACTGCCCAAGGGCGAGTACCGCGTGAGCTGGGAAGACAGCGACGTGGCCTCGCTGCGGGACTGCCAGGTTCTTTTCGTGCCGCAGCGCAACCCCGGCGGCGCGATGGACATGGCGACGCTGCACGAAGACCTGATGGCTGCCAAGGCGCTGTACGACGACAACCTCTGGCTGGCCGTGGAGCTGTTCAACGAGCTCGACGACGACCTCTGGTTCGTCACGCTGATGCAGGCGGGCGAAGAGGCCGGCGTGCCGCTGGTGGCGGCCGGCGACGTACACATGCATGCGCGTTCGTGCAAGCCGCTGCACGACGTGCTGACGGCCGTGCGAGAGGGGAAGACCGTGGCCGAGTGCGGCTTCGCGTTGCAGTCGAATGCCGAGCGGCACTTGCGTCAGCGCGTGCGGCTGGCGGAGCTCTATCTGCCGCAGATGCTGACGAACACGCTGGTGGTGGCAGGGCGGTGCAGCTTCGATCCGAATGTGATCCGGGAGAACTACAAGTACCCGCTGGAAAACCTGGGCAGCGACGAGACGCCGGCGCAGGCGCTGGCGCGCAAGACGTGGGAAGGGGCGCGGAATCGCTATCCCGACGGCATTCCCGACAAGGTGCGGGCGCAGGTCCAGAAAGAGCTCGACATCATCATCGGCCTTGAGTACGAGATGTTCTTCCTCACCGTGGAGGACATCGTGCGCTTCGCCCGCTCGAAGGACATTCTTTGCCAGGGGCGCGGGTCGTCGGCCAATTCGGCGGTCTGCTTCTGCCTGGGCATCACCGCCATCGATCCGGAGAAAGGCACGCTGCTGTTCGAGCGCTTCCTGAGCCGCCACCGCCGCGAGCCGCCCGACATCGACGTCGACTTCGAGCACCAGCGGCGCGAAGAGGTCATCCAGTACATCTACGACAAATACGGCCGCGAGCGCGCCGCCATCGCGGCCGTCGTCATCTGCTACCGCTCGCGCAGCGCGTTGCGCGACGTGGGCAAGGCCATCGGCATCGACGAGCGGCTGATCGACGAGTTTGCGAAAGACCACTACTGGTTCGACGACACCGTGCTCGGAGAACAGTTGTTCAAGGCGGCCGCGCGCGTGGGCGTGGAGGAGGACGAACTCAAGCTGGTGCAATGGATCGAGATGACGCAGCGGCTCAAGGGCTTTCCGCGCCACCTGAGCCAGCATGTGGGCGGCTTCGTGCTCACGCATACGAAGCTCACGCGGCTGGTGCCGGTCGAGAAGGCCTCGATGAAAGACCGCTCCGTCATCCAGTGGGAGAAGGACGACCTCGAAGCCATGGGCATGCTCAAGGTCGACGTGCTCGCGCTCGGCATGCTCAGCGCGATCCGCCGGGGACTCGATCACATGAACCGCTGGCGCAACTCGGCGATCGAGATGCATCACATCCCCAACGACGACCAGAAGGTGTTCGACATGATCTGCGATGCCGACACCATCGGCGTGTTCCAGATCGAGAGCCGGGCGCAGATGTCGATGCTGCCGCGCCTGAAGCCCCGGACTTATGAGGACCTCGTGATCGAGGTTGCCATCGTGCGGCCGGGGCCGATACAGGGCGGCATGGTGCATCCGTATCTCAAGCAGCGCGAGCGGGTGCGCAACAATCTGCCGATCCATTACGAGAAAGAAGAATTGCGCGAGGCGCTGGGGCGCACGCTGGGCATCCCGATCTTCCAGGAGCAGGTGATGCAGATCGCGATGATCGCGGCCAAGTTCACTGCCGACGAGGCCGATCAATTGCGCCGCGCCATGGCCGCGTGGAAGCGCAAGGGCGGCCTGGGCAAGTTCCACGACAAGCTCGTGCGGGGCATGGTCGATAACGGCTACAAGGCCAGCTTCGCCGAAGCCATCTTCAAGCAGGTCATGGGCTTCGGCGACTACGGCTTTCCCGAGAGCCACGCCGCCAGCTTCGCCCTGCTGGTCACGATCAGCAGCTGGCTCAAGAACTACGAGCCGGCCTGCTTCCTCGCGGCATTGCTCGATTCGCAGCCGATGGGCTTCTACAGCCCCTCGCAGCTCGTGCAGGACGCGCGGCGCCATGGCGTGGAAGTGCGTCCGGTCGACGTCACGAAGAGCGAGATGGACACCACGCTCGAAGCCCGCGCGCTCGATGCGCCGCGCATGCCGCCGGGCACCGATGCGCGCTACGCCGATCGCCTGGGCAACGAGAACCAGCCCGCGGTGCGGCTCGGCCTGAAACGGATATCGAGCCTCAGCAAGCAGGGCGCCGAGCGCCTCCTCGAAGCGCGTGCGCAGGCGCCTTTCACCAGCACCGAAGACCTTGCCCTGCGCGCCGAACTCGACGGCAAGGACATGGCCGCGCTGGCCGCAGCCGATGCACTGATGTCGCTCTCGGGCCATCGGCGCCAGCAGGTGTGGGACGCCACTGCCACCCGCGGCATGGGGGGCCGAGCACCGGCCCTGCTCAAGGGCGTACCGATCCACGAACAGGCGCTGCTGCTGCCGGCCGCGCCGGAGGGCGAGGAGATCGTCGGCGACTACGCCGCGCTCGGCCTCACGCTGCGCCGCCATCCGCTCGCGCTGCTGCGCCCGCGCCTCGCGCGCATGAAGCTCTTGAGCGCGGAGCAACTGCGTGCGCAGCCCAGCGGCCAGACCGTGCGCGCCTGCGGTATCGTCAAGGGCCGCCAGCGGCCCGGAACTGCCAACGGCACCATCTTCGTCACGCTGGAGGACGAGACCGGCAACGTCAACGTGATCGTCTGGAGCCATGTCATCGAGGCCTGGCGCGAGCCGCTGCTGAAGTCGCACCTGCTCGCGGTGCAGGGCACGTGGCAGCGCGACGACGACAGCGGCGGCAAGGTGCAGCACCTGATCGCCACCGGTTTCAAGGACCTGACGCCGCTCATGGGCCGGCTCGCGCAGAGCAACACCAGCCGCGATTTCCATTGACGGGCAAGGGCGAATGCAACCGATCGTTCCATGCCTCGCGCACCCTTCGACTTTTCGCTAACCTGTTTCTCCCATGTCCGCACTCGCTCTTGACTCCGCTGTCGACACGCCGATCGGCCCGCCGCCGCCCGCGCCCGACGTGCCCATACCTGTGCCGCCCCCACCGCCGCCCGGACTTCCGCCCGAGGGAGATCCGCCACCCGTGGAGCCGCCGTTCACCGATCCCGGTTTTCCGCCGCCCGTGGTGGAGCCTCCACCACCCATACAGAGAACCGGCGAGGTGCCGTTCGGAAAACTGCATGCGCGGCGGCTGCGCGAGATCTACCGATCCGCGGGGTGGCCCTGCTGCGACGCCATCGAGGTCGAACTGCTCGCCGGCGGCTACCTGGAGCGCGTGCGCGCCGTGCATGGCCACGAGACGCTGCGCGTGACCGACGCCGGCATTGCGCGCATCGCCACCACGCTCACCATCAACCGCGCGGCGCTGTCGCCGCACGAAGCATTGGTCGAGCGCGTGGCGCGCGAGATGACGCGCGGCGGCCGCATCGCATGGCGCGGCCTCGGCCTGCGGGCCCGCCTGCCGCCGCTGGAAGAGAACGGCAAGCCGCGCTGGTGCGTTGCGCGGCCCGATGTGTTCTCGATCCGCAATACCAGTGTCGAGGCCTATGCGCACCCCATCGTGCACGAGGTGAAGGTGAGCCGCGCCGACCTGCTGGGCGACCTGCGCAAGCCCGACAAGCGCGCGGCCTACCTCGACCTGGGCGGCGAGTGCTGGTACGTGCTGGGCAACGACGCAAAAGGCCGCTGCATCGCCACGCCCGAGGAGGTGCCGGCCGAGTGCGGCGTGATGGTGCTCGAGGGCGAGCGTCTCGTGGTGGCACGCGCGGCCGTGCATCGCGCGTTCGATCGCATTCCGTTTGCGGTGTGGCTTGCGCTGGCCAAGGCGCAGCCGGTCGAGGGCTTCGAGGACGACGCGCAGGACATGCTGATCTGAGCCGTTTCCTTGCGCAGTTCAGTGCAGGGGATAGGAGCCCAGCAGCTCGTGGCGGAACGGGGACGTGAAATGCGAGCGCACCAGGCGGAACTCGGTCGCCGTCCAGCGGATGGGGGTTCGCAATGTGGGCCCTGCGGCATGCTCCGAGTGCCGTGCGATCGTGATGTGCGGCGTCCACACGTGAACCAGAAGGGGAAAGCCGGCCCGCAGCAACACGTGGGTGATGTCGCGCTGAAGGCGTCGCAATCCTTCGTGCTCGGACAGCTGCATCACCGAGACATTGTTCGGCCAGGTGCATGAGCGATCGAGCGTGAGTTCCAGCGGCTGCGTCGACACCTCGGCGAGCGCGGCACGCAGCCGTTGCTCGGCGTCTTCCTGTTGGTCGTCAAGGTACTGAAGCGTCAGGTGCAGGCGCTCCGGGGGCGGAAAGGAGCAGCCGCGGGGCCACAACCAGTCCTTGCGGTGAGTCTCGATGTCGGCCTGGACTTCCCTGGTAGGAAAAAGCCCGATGAGAAGCTGTCTGCGAGCAGCCATTGCGCACCTCCATCAGGATTCGGATGGCCACCAATTCTCGGCCGTCGTGCGGATCACGCGCGCCGCCTGGACGCGAATGTCGTCCCTGTCGCGGGCTACCTTGAAGGGCCAGGTCGAAATCCGGCCCGTGCGAGAGCGGGAGCGGGCCTGCAACGGGTGCAGCCGGGAGAAAAAAAGAACCTGCGCAGAGGGCGCAGGCGGATTGGCGGTGGTCATGGGCGTCGCCTTGAAGTTGTTCTTGGAGACGACGAATTCTAGGCAAATACTGTGTTTGTGTACAGTATGTTTCCGGGCTCGAGAACCCTGAGGAAGGCGGCTCTCTAGGGCTGGACGGGTACGCCGAGCAGGGCGTCCAGGTCGATGGCCGCCGCCATCGCCTTGTAGCCGGCATCGCCCGGATGCAGGTGGTCGCCCGAGTCCATTGCCGCCTTCAACCGCGAGGGGCGGGCCGGGTCGCGCAGCAGCGCATCGAAGTCGACCACCGCGTCGAACGCCTTGCTCTCGCGAATCCAGCGGTTCACGGTCTGGCGCACCTTGTCCTTGTCGGACGAATAGTGGCCTTCGAGCGGCGTGCCCTCCAGCGCGCGCTCGGTCGGCGCGATGGTGCCGGCCATGATGCGCACGTTGTGGGCATGGGCCATCTCGGCCAGTTGCCGCAGGCCCTGGATGACGGCTTGCGCGCTCACCGCGGGCTCGTTCGGTGCGAAGGGGCCGCCGGGCCAGCCGATGTCGTTGGTGCCCAGCAGCACGACCATGGCGCGCACGCCGGGCTGGCTGAACACGTCGCGGCCCGCGCGCTCCAGGCCGGCGCGGCCCATGCCGTCCTTCAGCAGGCGGCCACCGGAGATGCCGGCGTTCAGCACCGCGACGTTGCGGCCCGCCAGCCGTTCGGCCAGCGCGTCGGGCCAGCGGGTGTTGGCGCCGGGCGTGGAGCCGTTGCCGTCGGTCAGCGAATCGCCGAGGGTGACGACGGTGATGGGTGGCCGCGGCGTCTCGACCATGAGGCCGCTCACGTAGACGCGGGTGCTCCACGCGGTGGCCGTGGCAGGCAAGTGCTGCGCCGCGCTCAGGTCGCCGTCGGCCACGTAGGCCGTCTGGCGTGCGTCGAAATGAAAGCCCGCGGGCTGGCTGGGCTGCGGCAGGTAGAGCGACACGGCCACCTCGGCGAGGGCAGGCAGGGCAATGTCCACCGGGTCGCTGACCAGCCGCGCGCCGGGCGGGATGGTGGCTTCGGCCTGCCCGCCGAAGCGCAGCGGCCGGTCGCTGCCTTCGACGACCGCCGAGCCCTCGGCATGCCGCGCCACGCGCGCCGCACCGATGTGCAGCGGCGTGGCGCCGCCTTCGTTGCTGATCGCCACGCGCAGCCGCGAGCCGCCGATGCTCAGCCGCGCGACCTGCCGCACGGTCTGCCGGTTGAACTGGAACGGCAGGCCGGTGGGCAGCACGAAGTCGCCGTTCCAGATCGGCTGCGTGCTGGACATCCAGCTGGGGCTCCAGTGCGCGGCGGCCGGTTCGGCCACCGAGCCGGCCGCCATGCCGGCCAGGGTGAGTGCGAGGGCGCCGTGGCGCAGGATCGATGCGAATTTCGGGGTTGTCATGGGAGTCCTTCGATGAGCGGTGAAGCCAGGACTCGACTTTCTTTCATGCGTATCCGGATGGGTAGACGGCAGAATGGCATGCAGACCATTCCATATTCGAATACATCATGGACACCCTGCGCGCCCTCGAAGCCTTCGTGCACAGCGTGGATATGGGCAGCCTGTCGGGCGCGGCCCGCGCGCTCGGCACCACGCAGCCGACCGTCAGCAAGCTGGTCGCGGGACTGGAACGCTCGCTCGGGGTGCGCCTGCTGCGGCGCACGGCGGCCGGCCTGAGCCTGACGGAGGAGGGGCAGCGCTTTCATGAGCGCGCACGGCGCATGCTGGAGGACTACGGCGACGCGGTGTCCGATGCACGCGAAGGCATCCAGCAGCCGCGCGGTCTGCTGCGCGTGAGCGCGCCGGTGACGATGGGCCAGCGGCATCTCAATGCGATGGCGCTGGAGTTTCTGGGCCTGTATCCGGACATCGAACTGGAGCTGGTGCTCGACGACCGCTTCGTCGATCCGCTGGAGGAGCGCATCGACGTGTCGCTGCGCGTCGGCGGCGCCTTGCCGCCCGACCTCGTTGCGCGCCACCTGGGCACGTGGCCGCGCGTGCTGGTCGCCTCGCCCGAGTACATCGCGGCGCGCGGCAAGCCGCGCAAGCCGCGGGACCTGCTGGCGCACGACTACCTGCGCTACGCGTCAGGCGACGACGGCGTGCTGCTGCAAGGCCCTGAAGGCTCCGTCACGGTGCCGGTGCGCAGCCGCTACCGCGTGAACAACGCGGTGGCTTTGCTCGACAGCGTGCTCGGCGGCGCAGGCATTTCGCTGCAGCCCACCTGGATGGTGGCCGATCTGCTCGCGCAAGGCCGGCTGGTGCGCGTGCTGGGCCGCCACACCGGCCCGCCGCAGGAGGCGCACCTGCTGTATGCCCCGCGCCGCCAACTGCCGCTTCGAGTGCGCGTGCTGGTGGACTTTCTGTCGGAGCGGGTGGCGAAGCTGCCGGGCGCCTCCCGCGCGGCTGTTTCATCTGCCGGGTCCATCGGCAGTCGCGGGCCGGCTCCCGAGTCGTTGCGAAAGAAGACGGCAGGTCAGTCGAGGCGGATCTCGAAGTAGGCCTCGTCGGCTTCGCCCAGTGCGCGGAAGCCCGCGGTCTTCGCGGCTTCGTAGGCCTTGGCCCAGGTGGCGGCCAGTGCGAGTTCGTCCTTGGTGAGTTCGTCGGCGCTGGACTCGCTGGCGTTCTCGAAAGCCTTCAGCGCGGGTTCGACGCCGTCGCCCAGCAGCTTGTCGAGTTCACGGCGGAAGCGCGACTCCGCGGTGGCGATGACGTCGGCCGGGGCGTCGGGAAAGTCGACCAGTTTCACTGTGTAGCTCATGGGCGGATGCTACGTGATGCAGGTGCCGGGAGCGGCACCTTCGCTCAGACGACCGACACAGCGGCGGACCCTGCGGCGCGGTTGTCGAAAATCGGCGGCGTCTTGACGATCGACGTGAGCGCGGGCTCGGCCGCGCGCAGCGAGGCCAGGTCGGGACGCGGACGGCGCAGCTGCGGGTCGGACGAGAACGCCGCCTCCATCGCATGCGCCGCACCGAGCACCTGGTGGTCGGCCCTGAACCCGCCCACGATCTGCAGCCCGAACGGCATGCCCGCGTGGTCGAGGCCGCAGGGCAGCGAAATCGCCGGGTGCGTCGTCAGCGTGACCACGTAGGTCAGCGCCAGCCAGCGGTAGTAGTTGGCCTGCGCCTCGCCATTGATGGTGTCGGCGTACAGCTTCGTCCACGGGAAGGGCGAGACCGGCGTGGTCGGCGACAGCACCAGGTCGTAGTCGGCGAAGGTCGCCTGGAAGCGCTTGAGCAGCCGGGTCTGCTCGGCCTGCGCCCAGGCGCTGTCGAGCAGGCTCATGCGCGCGCCCATCTCGTAGTTGGCGCGCGGGTTGGGGCCCAGGCTGTTCGGGTCGCGCTCGTAGGCTGCCTGCATGCCCGCCACGAAGGCCTCGGCGCGCAGCACGTCGAAGCAGCGATGCGCTTCGCCCATGTCGAACTCGACCTTGTCGCAGCGGCGAAACAGGTGCCGCATGGCCTCGATCTTCCGGCGGAAGGTGGCGCGGATGCCGTCGTCCACCGCGCAGGTGCCGAAGTCTTCGGTCCACGCCACGCGCAGGTTGGCCAGGTCGACGCGGGCCGGCACGAGAAAGGACATCGGGTCCAGCGGATAGCTCAGCGGGTCGCCGGCGTTCGCGCCCGCGGACGCCGCGAGTTGCAGGCAAGCATCTTCCACGCTGCGGCCCATGGGGCCGACTACCGAAATGGGCGTCCAGCCCAGCGGCTTGCGCACGCTCGGTACGATGCCCGGCGAGGGACGGAAGCCCACCACGCCGCATTTGGCCGCCGGAATGCGCAGCGAGCCGCCGGTGTCGGAGCCCGTGCACACGGGCAGCATGTCGCAGGCCAGCGCGGCCGCCGAGCCGCCGGAGGAACCGCCGGCATTCAGGTTCGGGTTGAAGGGGTTGCCGGTGGCGCCCCACACGTCGTTGCGCGAGTTGGCGCCCGCGCCCATCTCGGGCACGTTGGTCTTGCCCGCCACGATGGCGCCCGCGCGGCGCAGCCGGGCCACGAGCTCGATGTCTTCCGTCGGCACGTGGTCGCGGTAGATCGCCGAGCCCCAGGTCGTGAGCAGGCCCTCGGTGGGCTCCAGGTCTTTCACGCCCAGCGGCAGGCCATGCAGCAGGCCGAGCGTGTCGCCGCGCAGGACGGCGCTTTCCGCCGCCTTGGCCTCGGCGCGCGCGCGCTCGAAGCAGGTGGCGGTCACCGCGTTGACGAAGGGGTTCACGCGCTCGATCCGCGCGATGCACGCCTCCAGCAGTTCGACGGGCGAGACCGCCTTGCTGCCGATGAGGCGGCGGAGTTCGACGGCGGACTTCTCGACGAGCTCCGTGCCGGTGTTCATGTGGTTCATCAGTCGGCAGTGATGTTGGCGCGCGCCGCAACGGCGCGCATCAGGGGCAATTCACGGGTGATCAGTTCGCTCGCTGCGGCGGCGTTGCTGTAGGTCGGCTCCAGGCCTTGGCCCAGCAGCTTGGTGCGCATGTCGGGGTCGGCGATGGTCACCGCCAGCGCCTTCTCGAGCTTGGCCTTGACGTCGGCGGGCAGCCCTTTCGGCCCCGCCACCATCAGCCACGAGTCCATGTCGATGCCGGCGTAGCCGCTCTCGGCGAAGGTGGGCACGTCGGGAAGCAGCGCTGAACGCTTCGCGGTGGTCAGTGCAATGGCCTTGATCTTGCCGCTCTTGAGCTGGGGGATCGCCGCGCTCACGGTATCGATGCTGAACGGGATCTGGCCGCCCATCAGGTCGGTCATTGCGGGGGCGCTGCCCTTGTAGGGCACGTGCGTCATCTTCAGGCCGGTCGCATGCAGCATGGTCTCGCCGGCGAACTGGGCGGTCGTTCCGGTGCCGAAGGAGCCGTACGAGTATTTGCCCGGCGCGGCCTTCACGTAGTCGACGAACTGCTTCACCGTCTGCACCGGCACCTCGCTGTTGGCCAGCAGGATCAGCGCGACGCGCCCCGCGATGCCGATCGGCTCGAAGCTCTTCACCGGGTCGTAGGGCAGGTTGGAGCGGATCGCCGGGTTGACGGTGAATGTGGAGCCCGAGCTGATCAACAGCGTGTAGCCGTCGGGCGCTGCCTTCGACACATAGCTTGCGCCGACGACGGTGCCGGCGCCCGCGCGGTTCTCGACGACGACGGGCTGGCCCAGCTCCTTGCCGAGCCGCTGCGCAATCACGCGGCCGTTGACGTCCGTCGCGCCGCCGGGCGGGAAGGGAATCACCAGCGTGATGGGGCGCGACGGGAAACCCGTGTCCGCGGCGAGGGCGGCCAACGGTGCAAGACCAAGGCAGGACAGCAGCGCCATGCCGACCATGAGCGGGAGACGGTTCATCGGGATACTCCTGGAGCTAGGGGGATGAGTTCATCCTAGGAGTGGCGGGGCGCTGCTACAAGCGCAATGTTTAGAATTGTGGATTGCCGATTCGGCAATCGATGCAGGCCGCTTGCGGCCGCACCAACCGGGGAAATCCATGGCAATTCGCGCCTTGCAGGAAACCGCGGTCCGGTACTTTCTAGAGGTTGTGAAGACCGGTTCCGTGAAGGACGCCGCGCTCAAGCTCAACGTCGCGCCCTCTGCGGTCAGCCGGCAGGTGGCGCGGCTGGAGCGCGAGCTCGACACGCTCCTGTTCGAGCGCCACGCGCGCGGCATGGTGCCCAATGCGGCCGGCGAGATGCTGGCCGCGCACGCCAAGCGGGCGCAGCAGGACATCGAGCGGGTCACCAACGACATCGCCGGCCTGCGCGGCCTGCGCAGCGGGCATGTGCGCGTGGCGAGCACAGAGGGTTTTGCCTTCGACTTCATCCCGACGCTGATCGCGCAGTTCCGGCAAAAGCACGAGGGCATCCGCTTTCACCTCGAGGTCTGTTCGCTGGGCGACATTTCCAGGCGCGTGCGCGACGGCGAAGCCGACGTGGGCATCACCTTGAGCGCTGTGCCCGAGCCCGGCATCGAGATCGAACTGCGGCACCCCAGCCCCATCCTGGCCGTGATGGCGAGGGATCACCCCCTGGCGATGCAGCGGCAGTTGTCGCTGCGCCAGGTGGTGGCGTACCCGCTGGGGTTGCCGCAGGAAGACAGCTCGATCCGGCGCCTGCTCGACGCCAGCTGCATCCGGCAGGGTTTGCGCTATGAGCAGGCCATGTCCAGCAACCATGCGAGTGCGCTGCTGAGCTTTGCGGCGGCCGGCGGCAGCATTGCCTTCTATGGCGCGCTGTCGATGCGCACGCTGTTGCGCAGCAAGGCGCTGGTTGCCATTCCGCTCAAGGACCGCGAGATGAACGAGCGCCACCTCGAGGTCGAGACGATGGCGGGGCGCTCGCTGCCCGATGCCGGGAAAGCCTTTGTGCGGTTTCTGGTCGAGGCAGTGAAAGCCTCGGGCTGATCCGGCCGCTCGGCAAGGACCGCCCCCACGCGGATCGCGTGGGACCTCCTATAAATACGGGATGCCTGGGGAGGCTCCTTTCGGGTCAACTCGGATATTTGCAAGCATGCGAAAGCGAAGCAATGCCGAGACGGACCATCCACAGCGCGACCATCACCTTGAAACTGCCATTCGACCTGGATGCCAGCGAAGAGGTCACTGCCCTTCGGGCTGCCGGCATTCCCGTTGACGCGCAGGGCAATGCAGAACGGGGCTTTCTCTTCGTCAGGTTCGGCGAAGAAAGGGGAAAGCAAACCAACATCTTTCGATGGTTTGCCGGCGGGGTAGGGTCAGATCATCGCGATTTCCGCACTGCATCTCGATCCCGCGAACACAGTGCCGCGCGCTCAGGCGACGTGCTCAATGGCAGGATGCCCAACTAGCTTCGCGTCCAGGTCGGGTGGCCGGACAACCCCGCCTTCGCCGCTGGGGTCGAACATATACCCGACGCCCCAGACTGTCAGGATGTAAGAGAACGGCCCGTTCTGCAATAGCTTTCGAAGCCGGGAGACTTGCACATCCAGACTGCGCTCGAAAGCGCCGAGTTCGCGGCCACGCGCGACCTGAGCGAGTTTTTCCCGCGAAAGCGGCTGCCCCGCATGGCGGACCAGCACCTTGAGTATCGCGATCTGAACGGTTGTGATGCCCAGGATTTGCCCGTCCCTGCGAAGCGTGCGCGTGCCCAGGTTGAATTCGAATGGACCGAACCGGACCACCTCGTTTCTGCTCGAAGGACCGCCCGGCTCCTCCCTCGGAGGGCTGCGCCGCAGAATTGCCTGGATACGCGCTCGTATTTCCCTGGGATTGAATGGTTTGCGGACATAGTCGTCAGCGCCCATCATCAATCCCGCAATTCGATCGGTATCTTGCGCCTGCGCACTGAGAATGATGATAGGGATCCGGATGCCATTGGCTCGCAGCCGCTGACAGATCGAAAAGCCATCCTCGTCCGGCAGCAGCAAGTCGAGCACGATGAGGTCAATCGCGCGGCGACGCAGGATCGACGAGAGCGATGCACCGTTCTCGGCCTCGAATACTTCGAATCCCTCTTGCGAAAGGTAGCTGCCTAGCAATTGCCGCACGCGGAGGTCGTCATCAACTATCGCGATCGCGTCGGCTCGGTGGGCTATCGTCATGGAAGCAAACTTTGTTAAATGAGAATCTCGGCCGTGTCTCGGTGTTTTGCGGGGTTATAGGGCCGCACCAGTTGATTGATCAAATCCATCAAATTCGGCCAAAGGGCTATTTGCGGAGCGAAAAAGAAGCCTGTTCCGAACCCTGTTGTTTCCAATTGACACGATAAATGAAATTCAGTCGCTCATATTTCAATGTAATCCTTTGATCGATTCAGGATGCAATAAAAACAAATGTGAATAAATTGGCGTTTATACGGGTGAATGCATAATTCGGGCTGAGGCGAAAGCTCCATTTACGATTGTTTCTATTTAGAGTCCGCGGCTCGCACAGGGAGGCATTGAGCACCGGAAACACCGGCGCCCGCGCCCGCAGTTCTTGCGGAGCGCATTGCCAGGACAGACAGGTTATGAACCGGATTTTTCGCGTCATCTGGAACGACGCACTCGCCCTTTGGACCGTCGCTTCCGAATTGGGACGTGGCCACGCAAGATCTACCTCAGCCACGCAGGGCGTGGCCCTGCTAGCCGCCACTTTGCTGGCGGCTGCTTCCTTGCCCGCCTCCGCCGCATGTACGACGGGTACGAATGCCAATGCGATCAATTGCACGGGAAACCAGACCACGACCGTCGGGACGGGCCCAGCCACGGCTGACAACACCTCAGTAGACGTGCAGCCGGGTGCGCTGATCGACACGGGCAACAGTTCCGCGATCAGCCTTGGCAACCAAGCCACCATCACGGTCCGAAGCGGCGCCACGGTCCGGAACGTCTCCACCAACGGGAACAGTCCTTACCCGGGCGGCATCGGCGCCAACACGATCGAGTTCAACAGCAACAGCACCCTCACTATCGAGCAGAACGCCAACGTCTTCGCGGATGGAACTGCCGGCAATTCGGAGGCCGTGAATCCCGTGGGCAGCGGCAACACGATCATCAATCACGGAACCGTGCGATCGACCCACGCGGCGATCTGGTTCCAGGCGAACTCCGGCCACAACACCATCCTCAACACTGGCACGATGGAAGCGGGCTATGTAGCAGGCAGCACCAACCCAGGCATTGCCACGGTGTTCGGTGCCAACGGCACCTCTTCCGTCGATTTCACCAACAAGGGCAGCGTCATCGGCTCGCTCAACTTTGCCAACGGCAACGACTCGCTGCATGTCTACACGGGGTCTTCGATCACCGGCAACATCAGCGGCGGCGGCGGTGCCAACCTTCTCACGCTCGAAAGCGACAACGGTGGCGCCTCGACGTTTGCTCCGCTTTCCCTGGCTGGATTCCAGACGCTGCAGAGCAACGCCGGGGTCTGGACCTTCAACGTCGCGCTGCCATCCTCGGGCATCACCAGCACGACCGTCAATGGCGGCACCCTGATCCTCGGTGCCAGTGCGAGCGCCTACACAGGCAGCATGACGGTCGGTTCGGGTGGCGTGCTGCAAAGCAGCGCGCAATTCGCGCCGGCGGCGATCACCGACAACGGACTCGTGCGCTTCGCCCAGCCCGACAACGCCACCTACGCCGGCCTGGTGAGCGGCTCGGGCGGCATCGAGAAGACCGGCGCGGGCACGCTCACGCTGGCGCAGGACCAGACCTTCACAGGTACCACCACGGTCAGCGCTGGTGTGCTGCAGCTCGGCAATGGCGGCACCACCGGCGCAGTGAAGGGCGACATCGTCGACAACGCAACGCTGACCGTCCAGCGCTCGAACGCGCTGACGCTATCAGGCACCATCAGCGGCACCGGCGCACTTGTGCAGGCCGGCACGGGCACCACGATCCTCACCGCAGACAACAGCTACGCAGGCGGCACCACCATCAGTGCGGGAACGCTGCAGCTCGGCAACGGCGGCACCACGGGCAGCATCGTGGGCAACATCCTGAACAACGCGACGCTGGCCATCAATCGCTCGAACGCGCTCACACTGTCGAGCACGATCAGCGGCACCGGCTTGCTCGTGAAAGAGGGCGCCGGCACCACGACGCTGACCGCGGCCAACAGCTACAGCGGGGGCACTGCGCTCAAGCAGGGCCGATTGAACGTCGGCAACAGCCTGGCGCTGGGCACCGGCGCGCTGGCAATGGACAACGGCACCACGCTCGGCTTCGCCGCCGACGGCCTGAACCTCGCCAACGCCATCGTGCTGACCGGCAGCGAAGATCCGGTCATCGACACCGGCAGCTTCAGCGCAGCGCTCAGCGGCAACATCAGCGGCAGCGGCTTTATCACCAAGCTGGGCAGCGGCACCCTCACGCTCTCGGGCGCCAACAGCTACACCGGCGCGACCGACGTGGCCGAAGGCACCCTGAGGGCAGGCGCGACCGGCACCTTCAGTGCGGCCTCGGCACACACGGTGGAAAGCGGTGCCACGCTCGACCTCGCGGGCTTCAGCCAGACAGTGGCCTCGCTCGCCAACAGCGGCACCGTCTCGCTAGTGGGCACCGCACCGGGCACCACGCTCACCGTCACCGGCGCCTATGCCGGCAACAACGGCGTGCTGCGGCTGGGCACCTTCCTGGGCGACAGCAGCAGCGTGAGCGACCGGCTGGTGCTCGACGGCGCGAGCGCCTCGGCCAGCGGCCGCACCAGCGTGCAGATCACGCAGCTCGGTGGCCTGGGCGCACTGACCACGGGCAACGGCATCGAGGTGATCTCGGCGCGTAACGGTGCCACCACCACCGCGCAGACCACGAAGGACGCCTTCTCTCTCGCAGGCGGCCACGTCGATGCGGGCGCCTACGAGTACCGCTTGCATGCCGCCGACGCGAGCGGTGCCGGCGAGAACTGGTACCTGCGCTCGACCACCACGGCGACGGTATTGACGGCAACGCCAGCGACAGGCGGCACTGGCAGCACAGGCCCGATCACCGTGCAAGTGCCGACCTACCGCGCCGAAGTCCCGCTGCTGTCCGCATTGCCCAGCCAGGTGCGCCAGATGGACCTGGCCATGATCGGCAACCTGCACCAGCGCATCGGCGACGACGACGTCAAGGCCGGCGGCCCCGCATCGAACGGCACCGGGCGCCGTGCCTGGGGCCGTGTGATCGCCACCGACATCGACATCCGCCAGCAGGGCACCGTCAGCCCGCACAGCAAGGGCAACGTCAAGGGCTTCCAGGCTGGCACCGACCTCTTCGCCACCTCGAACTGGCGTGCCGGCGTGTACGTCGGCCAACTCGACGGCCGCGTCAGGGTCAACGGCTTCGCCAGCGGCATCGCCAACCTGGCCGTCGGTTCCAACGACCTGCGCAGCCAGTACCTGGGCGCCTACGGCACCTGGACCGCCGATTCGGGCTTCTATGCCGATGCCGTGCTGCAGGCCGGGCGGCATCGTTACACCATCGAGCCGTTTTCGACCTCGCGCAGCGCGGGCAAGGGCGACAGCCTGATGGCGTCCATCGAAGTGGGCCAGGCCTTCGCGCTAGGCGAGAGCGGCTGGAAGATCGAGCCGCAGCTCCAGCTGATCCACCAGCACATTGGCCTCGACAACATCGCGATCTCCGGTGCGAACGTGCGGCAGGACAGTGACGACGGCTGGATTGCGCGCGTCGGCGTGCGCCTGAAGGGCGAGATGGCCACGGCGCTCGGCACGCTGCAACCGTACGGCCGCTTCAACCTCTACAAGGCGAGCAGCGGTGCCGACGTGGCCCGCTTCATCGGACCCGCCGCCACGACCGACATCACGGGCCGCACCGGTTCCACCGTCAGCGAGCTGGCCGGTGGCCTCACCCTGGCGCTGAACCAGACGACCAGCATCTACGGCGAAGTCGGCAAGCTGTGGGCCTCGGGTGGCGCGACGGATGTGAAGACTTCCCTGCAAGGCTCGCTCGGGCTGCGCATGAAGTGGTGAGAGTGCGCCGCGTCATGAGTCAGTTCTTGGCGCGGTGCCGTCTTGTGCCGGCAGCCGGGAGGAAGCCCGGCCAGGACAAGAATTCAAAGGTATCTGCCAGCCCCCCTATGAAGCCGGACATCGATCTTCCCTGGACTCCTTTCAGCTTCGATGGTGTGGCAACCTGGTTGTGTCCGAATCTGTGGGATGAGACGAAGCACGTTCCCTTCAGGGGGGCGTTATTCGTTCTTTCCTACAGCGCATCAACCATTTTCTTTTTCTCGGTAGTGATGATTCCCGTCGGGTTGCTTGTTTCCGTTCCGTTGATGACGACGCTTGCGATCGCACTCATCCCCGGGACGTGGTTCGGTATCGCGATGGGTTTGCTTTCGGGGTGGCATTTCAGAAGAAAAGTGCATAGAAGATCCAGGCGGCCATAGCATGGCGGCCCTTGCCGGGCAAGACCTCAGGCCGAGGCCCACTCCAGCGCCTGGCCCACGCAGTGCAGCGCGGCGGCGAGCTCGGCGTTGGTCGCCAGGCCGAAGCCGAGGCGGAACACACGGGGCTCGTCGCCGAACCAGGGGCCCGGCGCCAGCCGAACGCTGCGTTCATGCAGTGCCGCCTGAAAGCGCTGCAGCGCCGCATCGTCATACACCTGCGGCTTCAGCCGCACGCAGCACAGCGCGCCGGCGTCCGGACGCACCCATTCGATCCGTGCGGCGTGGCGGCCGACCCAGGCTTCGAGCGTTCCCAGGTTGTGCGCGAGATGCCGCCGCCGCGCGCCGACGATGTGCTCCCCTTGCTTCAGAACCGTGGCCGCCAGTGCCTCGTCCAGTGGCGAGCACGAGATCACGGTGTTGAACTTTGCCGTGACCAGCGTTTGCCGCAGCGCCGCGTCGCGCACGATCGCCCAGCCGACGCGCAGCCCCGCGGCGCCATGGCACTTGGAGAGCGACGCCACCGTGACCACCCGAGGCCCCAACGCACTGGCGCTGGGCAATGTCGAATCTTCGCCATAGGCCGCCTCGCGATAGGTCTCGTCGACGATCAGCCAGGCGTCGGGCGCATGCGTGCGCATCAGCTCGGCTACTTTGCGCAGCGTCGACGCCGGGATAGCGACACCCGAGGGGTTCTGCGGCGAAGCGAGGCTCACGATGCGGGTCTTTGGCGAGAGCAGCGCGCGCAGCGCCTCGGGGTCGAGCCGGTAGCCGGCGTCGAAGTTCAGCGGCAGCGAGCGCACGGTCGCGCCGACCGCACCGAGCGTATTGCGCGCGAGCGGAAAGGCCGGTTCGGCGATCACCGCTTCGTCGCCTGGCCCGCAGAGCGTGAAGGCAAGGAGAAACAGCGCATGCATGCCGCCGACCGTGACGACCACATCGTCGGCATCCACGCCATGACGTGCGGCGATCTGCGCGCGCAGCTGCGCACCGCCCGCCGCGGTGCCGTAGCCCAACTGAAGCGCCCCGATCTCCGCCTGGTTGGGGCCGAGCAGTTCGCCGAGCCAGAGGTTCGGTCCCACGCTCTCGGCCAGGTCGTGGCGCGGCGCGCTCGAGACCAGCGAGATGATGTCGTTGTCCGGAAATCGATCCATGGCTTCTCGTACCCGTCTTGTGTGGCTGCCTTCGATGGTGCAAGCTCCAGGTTCAAGATAACAGCCACAGTTTTCTGAAATTGCGACCAGCACAGTTGAATCCATGACGCTCGAAATACATTCCGCCGGCGGTGCCGATCCGCAGCCCGCCACGCGCTTTCGCTACGAAGAGCTGGCCGATTTCATCGCCGGCCTCGTCGAGAGCGGCACGCTGCCCGCGGGCAGCCGCGCGCCATCGCTGCGCGAGATCAGCGCGCAGCACCGCACCAGCCTGAGCACTGCGGTGCAGGCCTATCGGCTGCTCGAGGACCGCGGCGTGCTCGAGGTGCGGCCGCAGTCGGGCTACTACGTGGCCCGGGCACCGGCGGCGCTGCCGCTGCCGGCGCCCACGCGGCCGCCGCTGCGCCCGACCAAGGTGGCAGTGTCGAACCTCATGCTGCAACTGCTCGAGAACGCATCGAACGAGGCCTACGTGCCGCTGGGCTGCGCCATTCCTAGCGCACGGATCCTTGCCTCCTCCAAGCTCGATCGCATCCTCGCGCGCACCGCGCGCGTGAAGGGCGCGCAGCTCAACACCTACTCACCGCCGCGCGGCGAGCTGTCGCTGCGCATGGAAATCGCGCGCCGTGCCATGCGCTTCGGACAGGCGTTGTCACCTGACGCCATCGCCATCACCTGCGGCTGCACCGAAGCGTTGGCGCTCGCGCTCGACGCGGTCACCGAGCCTGGCGATGCGGTCGCCATCGAATCGCCGACTTACTTCGGCCTGCTGCAGGTGCTGCGCATGCGCGGCCTACGGGTGGTGGAGTTGCCCACCGACGCCGGTACCGGCGTGGTGATCGATTCGCTGCGCGACGTGCTCGCCGCGGGCCAGGTGCGCGCCTGTGTGCTGGCTTCGAGCTTCCAGAATCCGCTGGGTTTCACGATGCCGATCGAGAATCGCCGCGAGGTGCTGCGCCTGCTCGCGAAGCACCGCGTGCCGCTGATCGAGGATGACGTCTACGGCGACATCCATTTCGGCGAGGAACGCCCGATTCCCTTCAGCGCGCTCGACCGCCACGACAACACCATCTACTGCGGTTCGTTCTCGAAGACGCTGGCGCCGGGCTATCGCATCGGCTGGATCGTGCCGGGCCGCCACATGGCACGCGTGCTCGAGAGCAAGTTCGCCTCGACGCTGGCCACGCCGGTGCTGACGCAGGCCGCGCTTGCGGACTTTCTCTCGAACGGCGACTACGACCGCCACCTGCGCCGCTTGCGGCGCGAGTTCGCCGACACGCTGGAGCGCATGTCGCGCGTGATCGAGGAAGCCTTTCCGCCGGGGACCAGGATCACTCGGCCAGCGGGCAATTTCGTGCTGTGGCTCGAACTGCCCAAGGCGCTCGACACGCGGACGCTGTTCGCTCAGGCGTTGAAGAAGGGCGTGTGCTTCGCGCCCGGCGTGGTGTTCTCGGCGAGCGGGCGCTATGCCCACTGCATGCGTCTGAGCGGCGGCTACGGCTGGGATGCGCGCATCGAGAAGGGCCTGCGCACGCTGGGCGCGCTCGCGACGAAGGCGCTGCGCTGAGCGAAGAGGCTGCAGCGGGAGACCCGGGGCTCACACCCGCCGGTGCGCAGCCACCCGTTCGAGCAATTCGAACAGCATCCCTCGCTCGCCGGGCGTCAGGTGCGCCAGCAGATCGGCCTCCATCTTCGCCGCGACGGTCTCCGCCTTCTTGACCAGATCGCTGCCTTTGCGCGTGAGCCGTACGTGCGCCGAGCGGCGATCGGTTTCACTGCGGCTGCGATTCAGCAGGCCGCGTTCTTCGAGCCGATCGAGTGTGATCGTGAGGTAAGGCATCGACACGTACAGCGCACGCGCAAGCTGCTTGGGCGTTACATCGCTGTTCGAGTCGACCAGCACGAGCAGCGAGAACTCGACCCGCCGCAGGTTGAAGGGTTCGCCCACGTGCTTCTCGTAGAGGGTCGAGGTGGGGATCGTGGCCTGCGCGAGGCTGTAGCCCAGCAGCCGGCGCATGCGCTCGTCTTCCAGTCCGCTGCGGTCGGGATGGCGAGCGGGTTCATGGGAGGAAGGAGGGGGGCGGGCCGTCATGGAGGCGGCCAGTGTAGCGGTCCGGCCGGACCGATCGCATCCGCCTGGCAGGCGGGCGACCGCATCGCGGCCGGCAGCGCCCGCCGTCAGTTCGCGCAGACGAACTTGCCGGGATCGTTCTGTTCCAGCAGTGCCGCCGGCGCCGAGCCGGTGGTCCCGATGTACTGCGCGTATTGCGGGTAAGGGCACAGGGGCCGCACGCGCGAGGTCACTCCCGCGGGCAGCGTCCAGCCGGCGGTGTCGGGATTGCCAGGCTTCGAGCTCGCGATCAGGCGATCGGGCGCGTTGCCTTTCTCGACCCAGTCGACCACCGCGCTGAATACCGGGAAGGTATCGGTGGCGGGGCCGCCCGAGCAGTGGTTCATGCCGGGCACCGCGAACAGTCGCACGAAGTCCTTGACGGTGCCGTTCGCAGTGTTCCCGGCCAGCGAATCGACCCACTTGGCCGTGTAGTTGAAAGAGAAGACCGGGTCGCTGGTGCCGTGATAAAGAATCAGCTTGCCACCCTTGCCCTTGAGCTTGGACAAGTCGGTCGAGTGCGTGCCCATGAAGCTGTAGGCCGACTCGGTGTAGGTTCCGTCGGTGGCCTTGATCTTCGGCGCGTCGGCATCCCAGTCGAAGCGCAACTGGAACTGCACCAGTGAGTTGCCGGTCGCCAGGCCTTGTGTCGGCGGGGTGGTGAAGATCAGCGGACCCGCGCCGCCGCCGAGGGTGGCGTTGATCGCATCGTTCGCGCCGCTCGTGCGGTAGCCGAATCCGGTCTTCCAGATCTGCCAGCCGAAGGCGCCGATGCCTGCGTCCCAGGGCCAGTCCGAGTAGAGCGCGTCGCCGGCGCTGTTTTTCACGCCGCCCATCACCTTCTGCATGGCCGTGACCTGGGCCGGCACGAGGCAGCCCGGCGCGCCTGGTGCGCCAGGCGCGCCGCAGGCCAGCGTGCTGACATCGAAGGTGCAGGAGCGCTTGTTGATCATGCCGTCGACCAGTCCGTCGTCGGCATCGCACTTGGCCAGTACCGCTTGCTGCAGGGCCGCCCATTGCGCGGGCTGGAAGGCGGCATTCATCAGCGGGGTCGCGTTCGAGGCGCCGGGGCCCGTGGTTTCCAGGAAACCCTGCGCTTGCGCCGCAGCCGCGAACTGCTGCGTGTCCCAGGCCTCTGCGAGCCAGGCCTTCGGAAGATCCGACCCGGGGTCTCCGGCGACCACGCCGTCGAACTCGTCGCCGAAGCGCTGCGAAACCATCATCGCTTCGCGTCCGCCTTCGGAGCAGCCCATGAAATAGGCGTAGTCCTGCTTCTTGGCGTAGTAGCGCGCGACCAGCTGATTGGCGAGCTGCTTGGTCTGGCCAATCGCGTTGTAGCCGAAATCCACGCGCGCCACGGGGTCGAGTCCGAAGGAGGCCGTGCCCGCGTTGTTCGGATCGTTGTTGGTCGCGTTGCTGTGGCCGCTGTCGTTCGAGACGGTGGCATAGCCCGACAGCAGTGGCTGGATGGCTTCACCGTTGCTGATGGCGCCCGTGGTGTCTGGCACCGAGCCATCGGAGCCGCCGCCGCCACTCATGAACATGCGGCCGTTCCACCGCGTCGGCAGGTTGATCTGGAACGTGATCGCATAGGTCGACATCGCGTCGGTTTGGCCCGCGGCCTGAAGGCCCTTGCGGCCGCCGTTGATAGTGCCGGCCACCGCGCAGTAGCTTTGCGGATTGCCGCTCGCGTCGGTCGCGGTGGTCTTCGCGATCTTGGTCGAAGTGATGCTCACGGTGCGTCCCGCGGCCGAGAGCTCGGCCGCCAGTGCCGCGACCGCAGCACAGCCGCCGGCCTCGTCGGGCGTGTTGAGCAGCGCGGGCTGTGACACGGGTGCCGGCGCGGGAGGGGGCGGGGGTGAAGTGGGCGCGGGGGCCGGTGTCGGCAACAAGGTGAACGCGGAAGACGGCCCGTCGCTCCCTCCGCATCCGCTTGCGGCGGCTGCCGCGACGACACAGGCCAGCAGCGGCCTCCAGGTTGGGGAACTCATTCGATTGTCTCCGGTTGTTAACTAATTTCCGAGCCCGCATCACCCGATTCCCCTCGTGAAATTGGAGGAAACGAGTCGTTCGAACGGGAGAATAGTTAACTTGCTTAATCAAATGCTCGGGACTTACCCGAGGCCCCATGCGGCGGTCACCACTTCACGCGCACGCCAACCGAGCCATTGATCGAGCTCTTGACCTTGGCGTTGCCGCCGCTCGCCCAGAGCTTGCCGATTTCTCCGTAGAGGCTCGTCGACTCGCCCAGGGTCAGCGTGAAGCCGCCCGCGAGCTCGGTGCTCGTGCCGCCGGTAGGCGCCGAGATGTCGGTCGTGGTCGCTCCGTTCACGAAGCGCGCGATGTCCGCGCCGCTGGAGGTCTTGTAGACGTTGAAGCGGCCGTACGGCTGCAGCATGCCGATGCCGGTGTCGACCTGGCCCTTCACCCGCACACCCGCACGGGCGATCCAGCCGCTGTCGGCCTGCGGTTGAACGACGGCGCCGACAATGGCGGAGTTGTTCAGATCCATGTGCTGATGGATCAGCTGCAACTGGGGCTCGACGCTCCAGCCGCTGCCACCGAGCGCAAAGGTTTGCCCGACCTCGATCGAGCCCAGCAGGCTGTTGCCCTTGCCGCCGACGCCCTGGCCCAGCAGCGGCTCGACCGTGTAGCGGTGGCGGCCCGACTGCAGCACCGCATCGGCATAGAACCCGCCATCACCGGTGTAGGTGCCGTACACGCCCACATACTGGTTGCGAAGGTCGTTGCGGCCCACGGCCAGGTTCTGGATACCGCTGGCGAAGCCCCGCACGCGGGCGTCGCCATCGAGTTGGCCGACGTAGATGCCTGCGCGCCAGTTCGGCGCGGCCAGCAGGTCAGTGCCGGCCTGGAAGCCCGTGAGCCGGCCCTTGCCGGTGGGGGAGACGGCGCCACCTTGCTGCACGTCGATGTCGGTGGAGAGAACGCGGGCCCAGGCGCGGCGATCCGAGCCGCTCGGCATCGCCGCGCTGCCCTTGACGTCGTCGTCCCCCACGCGTTTGCGCAGGTCGCCCAGCATCGCGAGATTGCCCTGGCGCAGCTGGCTCGGCAGCGCCGCGTAGAGCGAGGCTTCCTGACGGTAAGTGATCACGGGCGCAGCGGGCGCCGCCGCAGGGGGCGCCGCCGGTGGGACCGCATTGATGCTTGATCGCAGGAACCAGTTCTCCCCCGCGCCATTGGCATCGGCTGCGTACAGGCGGTACTCGTACGCACCTGCATCGACATGGCCGCCGGCCAGCGAGAACGCGTCCTTGGAGGTCTGGGCCGTCGTGGTGCCGCCGTTCAGCGCTGAAATCACTTCGATGCCATTGCCGCTGGTCAGTGCGCCCAGCCCACCGAGATTGGTGATCTGCACACTGGTCTTTCCACTGGCCACCGCTGCGGCGCCGTCGAAGATCAGGCGGTCCGACGAGCCTGAGTTGCCAAGGGCAGTCCCTAGCCTCAGCACGCCGTTGTTGCCTACGTAGGCGCCGTTGACGGTCAGCGTCGTGCCCGCGGCCGCCCCCACCAGCGAGACGGTGCCGCTGTTGCTCAGCGACGCCACGGTCTGGTAGAAGCCTGCAAGATCCAGCGTCGCGCCCGAAGCCACGCTGTGCGCGGAGCTTGCACTGAAGGTGTTGGCGGCGCCGGCCTTCAGCGTGCCCTGCGCCACATTGGTGGCACCGGTATAGGTGTTGGCGCCTGAGAGTGTCAGCGTGCCCGTGCCTTGCTTCGTGATGAAGCCGCCGCCACTGACCGCGCCGCTCAGCGTTTCGTTGAAGCTGCCGGTGTCGATGACCGGATCGTTGTTGCCTGTCAGTTGGATCGTGTTGGCAATCGTCAACCCATCGGCGCTGAAGCCCAGCGTGGTGTCGTCGTCCATCGCCAGCGCGCCGGTACCCAGCGCCTGGTTGTGGCCGAGGTTCAGGCGCCCTTGACGCAGCGCGGTGCCGCCTGTGTAGGTATTGGCGCCCGAAAGCGTCAGTGCGCCGGTGCCGATCTTGACCAGCGAACCGCCGGTGCCCGAGATCGCGCCCGAGACTTCGGTGTTGGCGTTCAGCCCGCCGGTGGTCAGCGCCTTGGCGCCGAGGATCACATCGCCCGCGCCGGACAGCGCGCCGATGGAGATTCCCGCCGTGGTAAGCGAGCGGATGCGCAGGCGCCCGCCGGCGTTGTTGATCACCGTCGCCTGGTTGGCACTCGCGCGGTCGAAGATGTCGACCAGGCCGCCGCTTTCGTTGACGAAGGTCGCCTGGCCCGCGCTGGCGTCGTCCAGCAGGTTGATCTGGCCGCCTGCGAAGTTGGTGATGCGCGCGTTGCCGGCTGTCGCGTTGAGCCAGATGTTGGTCAGCCCGCCGTGGTTCTCGATGACGGCATTGCCCGCGGAGGCGTTGTCGCGAAACTCGGCCGCCGCGCCGTTGTTCATGACGAGACGGGCATTGCCTGCCGATGTGGTGTCGCCGAAGCGGACGAAGCCGGCATTGCCGATGGCGCCGCGCTCGGCTGCGGTGATGGTCAGTCCGCTCGCGTCTGCATTGCCGCTGAAGAGCAGCGAGGCATTGGCCGCCACCGAGACAGGGCCGCTGCCCAGCGCGCCGGTGGCGGCTGCATTGAGGCTGCCCGCCTCCACGGCCGTCCCGCCGACGTAGTTGTTGGCCGCACCGAGCACCAGCGTGCCGGCGCCGGTCTTGTGCAGGCTGCCCGTACCGGAAAGCGTGCCGTTGAGGGTCAGCGTGCGCACCAGGTCGACTTCGAAGGTTGCACCGCCCGCTCCGAGGGTGATGTTGCGCGTGGCGGTGGTCGTGCCGGTGGAGCGCAGCGTGCCGGCGTCGAGCGTGAGCCTGCCGGAGGAATCGCCGAGCGCGCCATCGTCGGCAATGGCGAGCGTGCCTCCGAGCACCGTCCAGGGCGTGAGCTCGGTGGTGGTGCCGGTCAGCGTCCAGGTGTTGGCGCCGATCTTCTCGTAGCGCTCGAAGCCGCGATAGGTCGCTGCGCCGAGCGAGGTGGTGCCGTCGGTCGCCGCGCCCGCCAGGCGCAGCACGTTGCCGGTGCCGATGGCCGACAGGGTCCCGTTGATCACCGAACCGTTCTGCAGCTCGACCGAGTTGTCGCTGCCGGTGACGCGCACCGCGTCGCCGCGCGTGACGCCGTCACCGCCCATGCCGCCTATCAGGGTGCCGCTGTTGACGATGCTGTTGGCATTGCCGCGGATGCGCAGGCCTGCGCCCCCGATGCCGTTGGCGGCACTGTTTCCGCCGGCACCGCCCGCGCCGCCCACCAGTGCCCCGGTATTGAGCAGCGAGTTGCCGCTGGATTCCAGCGCCAGGCCGGCGCCCCCTTCGCCGCCGCCGCCCACCATGCCGCCGATGGTCGCCACGCCACCATTCCCGCCGTTCCCGCCAGTGGCCGTGCCGATGTTGGTGACGGTGGCGCTCCCGCCCTGCAGCACGATGCCGTCTCCGCCGCCACCGCCACCGCCGGCCCATTGGCCTATACCGCCGTTGCCGCCATTACCGCCGATGACGGCCAGGCTCGCGTTGCTGATTACCGCATTGGCGGCGACACCCTGAAGGCCCGCACCACCGCCACCGCCACCGCCGGCCAGCCGCCCGCTGCCACCTTCGCCGCCATTGCCTCCCAGCAGCGTGGTCGCGCCCATCACGGCAATGGAGGTGTTGGAGGTGTACACGGCGGCACCACCGCCGCCGCCGCCGCCCGCGCCATAGGTCGGATCGGGGTCGGGAATGCCGCCGCTTCCCGGCAATCCTCCGACGGAGGCAGTAACGTCGGCCGCGCCCACCGCCCCCCCGACTCCGCCGGCACCAGCCGCTCCGTTACCGCCGGCTCCGCCATTGCCTCCCGATGGAGACGATCCGTTGCTGGTGGGGTACATGCCGATGTTGCCGCCGCCGCCGCCACTGCCATTTCCAGGGCCGCCCCGGCCGCCAGTACCCCCGCCCGCGACGAATGCAGTCCCGCCACTGGCCTGCGCCCAGGCGCCTGCCGGCAGGCCAGCGAGGGCCAGGAGGCACACGGCGGCGGTGACCGAAGAAGCGCGCCGCCCGCACCGGTGCGAAACCTCTGAAACGGCGACCCAGGCGCCGAGCGCGGCGTTCCAGATGCTGCGGTACACAGTGTTCATGCCCCAACCTCCCCCAATGATGGATATGCAACCAAAACAGGTTGAATGTAACTAAACGTGCAAGATGGGGAGGGTACTGTTTTCGTCGGCGCTCAAACATCACCGGAACGGGTGATAGCCAAATCACTGACACAAGACAACTGAGTTGCCGATTGCGGTGTTCGTTCGTACTCATTTGCTCCAGAAGATCGGAGTGGACAACCACCCTCGGGCTGCACCCAGGAGTGCCAGTAGAATCCGTGCCTGCTGCGGGTGTAGTTCAATGGCAGAACGGCAGCTTCCCAAGCTTCATACGAGGGTTCGATTCCCTTCACCCGCTCCATGCCTGCTACGCAGGCCGTGCCATCACCGTAGCGCACGCACATACTCGCCGGGTACAGGCGGTATGTCTTTCCCCGCCTGCTCAAGGCTCGCTCCCCCAACCACCTCTTCGCTGCCATAGGGGCTTTCACCAATAAGCGTTCCATTGTCAGGTGGAGGTCAGGAATACGATTCAGCATTGAATTCGAAAGTACTACTTTTGCTCGCGGACTCCACCGGACCTCGTTTCAGGGGGCAGGGGCCCAAAAAGCGATCTGGAGGGTGCGATGCGCGTGACCAATTTGAATTGGGCCGGGACTTCGGAACCGACGTTTCGCGTGTGGCCGGACGACCCTGCCGGCTTTTCCACCCAGAGGATCACGCCGATGCACCACAACTTTCACGAGCATCCCCTGTTTCAGGTGCCCGAACTCGTGAAGCTCGGGATGGAACTCTCGAAGCTGGACCAATGCAGGTTCATGAGCCCCGACAGGACGGTCGCGTCCGCGCTCGCGCACGACAGCCGGCATCCTGACGGGCGCAGCATCGAGGAATTCTTCCAGCGCATGGAGGAGCCGGGTTCGTCGGTTTCCTTCTACAACATCGAAGTCATTCCCCGCTATCAGGCCCTGCTGATGTCGGTGGTGAATTCGATGCGCGCTCTCGTCGAGCGCGAGCAGCCGGACATCTTCAGGGTGAACGGATTCGTCTTCTTCTCCGCGCCGCCATCCGTCACGCCCTTTCACATCGACCGCGAGAACAACTTCTGGCTGCAGTTGCATGGGCGCAAGACCCTCAACGTCTGGGATCACCGCGATCGCACCCTCGTGCCGGCCGATGCCGTGGAGGACTTCATCGTCACGCAGTCGCTCAAGAAAGTGCGTTTCGACGAGGCGTTCCTGCCGCGCGGGCTGGAGTTCAATGCGCAGCCGGGGGATGCCATCTACTTCCCGAGCACCTCGCCCCACATGACGAGATCCAAGGTCGACGGGACTGGGCCAGGCGATCGCCTGTCGATCTCGATCGGCGTGACCTTCTACACCGCTGCCACGCGCGAGGTTGCCCGCATCCATCAGGTGAACCGGCTGATGCGCAAGTGCGGCCTGTCCCCCTCGTATCCGGGGGAATCGCCCACCGCGGACGCAGTCAAATCGGCCCTCGGCGGCATGGTCGGCGCAGGGCGCGCCAGGCTCGGCGCCGCGCGCGCCCAGTTCATCAGCATGACGACGGCGCGACGTTTCAAGCACACGCCGCCGCCCGGCTCCTACTGAAGAAGCCGGCCTGTGTGGGGCCGCTTCCTCCCGCTCGAACTGTGGTGGCATGTCCTTCGATGTTCACCCCACCGCGGGGGCTGGCACCATATCGAGCATGAAATTCAAACCCACCAGGCTGGCTGTCCATCTGCTCCTCGCCGCGGCAGCCGGATCGTGCGCCGCTGGAACGATCGTGTGCGCGCCGGCTTCGAGCAGCGCAGGGCCCGCTCCCTGGATCCGCAGGATCTCGATCGACGAGCACTCTCGCACCGTCAACATGGACGTCGTTCGCCAGAGGACGAAAGACACGGACACCATGGGCAAGATGAGGGCCGAGCTGCTGAGCATGGACGAGGCCCAGGGAGGCGAGCCTGTCTACGTGTTCAACGCCATTCCCGCCACGGGTGACGAAGTCACGCACCTCTTCAAGCTGTTCAAGGCGGGGGAGTGGCGCCTGATACGTGCCGGAGTGACGTTCGTCGGCAAGGTGCCCGCGCTGCGAACGATCGAGACGAGCACGGTCCTGGATTGCAAGCGGTCGGACTTGGGGTAGCTCCACCGCGATCGGATCAAAGAACGGACAACGTGCCACGGGCATGGGCTACGGCGGAAGTGCCGCAACAAAAGCAGGTAACCCGAAGGTAGGCGTGTTCCGACAGACTTGAAGGCTGGCGCGGAGGAATATGGCTTCCCACCGCACCCTCGCGGAAAGGAGCGTGAAATGACGTTCGACTTCTTGTTTCGCCCGAGTCACACCGCGTATCTCCGGCGCGCGGCGGCTCTTCTGGAAGAGGCGCAAATGGCGCGCATCGAGCATCAGGCTGCGGCAGAGCATCACAGCGCCCTCGCCAGGATGTACGCCGAACGTGTCAGGCGTCTCGAGAACGAGCTCTATCGCCAGCCGCAGAATGTAGCGCAGGGAATGCCCGCCGAGGGTGCCGCCACCGACGAGCGGCCGCAGTTGTATTCGCTGGACGGAACCCGCAAGCCCGGGCTGACCTCGGCGACCTGAGTCAGGGGCCGCCTCCGGGCCATGCGTGGGGCGAGTCCAAAAAATACCCGCCGAAGCGGGTACGAATAGCCCATGGAGGGGCGCTCCAGGCACTGACCGAGAGCTCTTCTTTTATGGGGCCCTGTTGCGTGACAGCATCGGTATGGTCGATGCTTCCCTGGGGCCCGGATGTCAGTCAGAAATAGGCAGTTGCCGTAGGACACTCATAAAAACGTGAACTATTTGGCAGTATTTTTCCCGCCATCAGCGCAGGAACACGTGCCGCATGAACTGCATGATCGGGTACTGGATGACCGTCTGCACCTTTGCCGGTAGTTCCAGCGGCCGCATCAGCATCTTGAGCGTGTGGCCGGGGCTCAGGTTGGTGCGGATGGTGCTGTTCATGTCCGCGCTCAGTTGCTGCACGTAGGCCGTGTCGGTGGCGCGGCCGGGCGAGCGCGTCTTCACCACGTGGCGGATCGCGCAGTCGGCGTCTTCGCTCTTGAGTTCGAGCGTGCGCCGGCCGATGGTGCCCATCACGCGCATTCGGCCCAGCTTTTCCTGCTCGCGGTAGCGGCGGAAGAAGCGATAGAAGTGCTTGTAGTGGTTGACTTCGTCGGTCGCGATGCGGGTCGCCAGGTCCTGCAGCACGGGCTCGTCGGTGCAGCGCGCCATGGCGCGGTAGTAGGTGGCGGTGCCGGTCTCGACCACGCAGCGGGCGGTCATTTCGAGGGCGCGGGTCGGGGCCAGCAACTCGACCTTGCAGTAGGTCGCGTATTCCTCCAGGAAGCCCTGGTAGGCGACATCCCATTCGAACTCCGGCCATACGTGGCGGACATATGCGCGCAGGGCCCTGCCGTGCTGCAGTTCCTCGAGTTCCCAGTGGTTCGACAACCAGTCGGTGACCTCGTCGTCGCCCCGGAAAAAATCGACCAGGTTTTGTGTGTAGAGGTCCGAGCCGCTCTCGACGAAGGAGGCGGAGGTCACCAGGTAGAAGAGATTTTCGTCCGGGCGTACCTTGTCGAGCGCGATGCGCGAGAAATCCAGGTCTTCGATCTTCCAGTGCTGATCCGCCTCTTGACTTGCCATTCGAGCTCCTTGATCTTGTGTCCGTACAAGTACGGATGGCGCCGGCCGCATTTGGTTCTCTTCTTTTGCGCCAAGTCACATATTAGCCGTGGCCTCCGGATCGTGCAGCTTGCGAGGCGGCGCGGGCGCATGGCCAAACCTATAATCGTTTGTTCAAGCAAATCAAGCAGTTAGGCCGGTTCGCCGCAGTGGGTTCGACATGAGGGTCGCCATCGCCGCGCCGCCCTCGACAGAAGACGAATCCAAAGATGAGCCAGCCCACATTCACGGTCGCGGACATCCGCAAGACCTTTCTCGATTTCTTCGCCTCCAAGGGCCACACGGTGGTGGCCTCGAGTTCGCTGGTGCCGGGCAACGACCCGACGCTCATGTTCACCAACTCGGGCATGGTCCAGTTCAAGGACGTGTTCCTGGGCGAAGACAAGCGCAACTACGTGCGCGCCGCCTCGGTCCAGGCCTGCTTGCGCGCCGGCGGCAAACACAACGACCTCGAGAACGTGGGCTACACCGCGCGCCACCACACCTTCTTCGAGATGCTGGGCAACTGGAGCTTCGGCGACTACTTCAAGCGCGAATCGCTGAAGTGGGCCTTCGAGCTGCTGACCGAGGTCTACAAGCTGCCGGCTGAGAAGCTTTGGGCCACCGTCTACATCGAGGATGACGAGGCCTACGACATCTGGACCAAGGAAATCGGCCTGCCGCCTGAGCGCGTCGTGCGCATCGGCGACAACAAGGGCGGCCGCTACATGTCCGACAACTTCTGGATGATGGCCGACACCGGCCCCTGCGGCCCGTGCTCCGAAATCTTCTTCGACCACGGCCCCGAGATCCCCGGCGGCCCGCCCGGCAGCCCGGACGAAGACGGCGACCGCTACATCGAGATCTGGAACAACGTGTTCATGCAGTTCGACATGCAGCCCGACGGCTCGGTCAAGAAACTGCCCGCACCCTGCGTTGACACCGGCATGGGCCTGGAGCGCCTGGCCGCGATCCTGCAGCACGTGCACAGCAACTACGAGATCGACATCTTCGACGCGCTCATCAAGGCGGCTGGCCGCGAGACCGGCACGCAGGACCTCGCGAACAACTCGCTCAAGGTGATTGCCGACCACATCCGCGCCACCTCGTTCCTGGTGGCCGACGGCGTGATCCCGTCGAACGAAGGCCGCGGTTACGTGCAGCGCCGCATCATCCGCCGCGCCATTCGCCACGGCTACAAGCTGGGGCAGAAGAAGCCCTTCTTCCACAAGCTGGTGCCCGACCTCGTGAAGCTCATGGGCGATGCGTACCCCAAGCTGGTGGCCGATGAAAAGCGCATCACCGATACGCTGAAGGCCGAAGAAGAGCGCTTCTTCGAGACGCTGGCCAACGGCATGGAAATCCTCGACGCGGCGCTGGCCGGCGATGCCAAGGTGCTGCCGGGCGAGGTCGCCTTCAAGCTGCACGACACCTACGGCTTCCCGCTCGACCTGTCGGCTGACGTGTGCCGCGAGCGCGGCGTGAGCGTCGACGAGGCCGGCTTCAACGCCGCCATGGAAAAGCAGAAGGCCGCGGGCCGCGCGGCCGGCAAGTTCAAGATGGACCGCAACGTCGAATACGCCGGGGCGGGCAACACCTTCACCGGCTACGACCACCTCGAGGAAAACGCCAAAGTCGTGGCGCTGTACTTCGAAGGCGCTGCCGTTCAGGAACTGAAGGAAGGCCAGCCCGGCATCGTGGTGCTCGACACCACGCCTTTCTATTCCGAGAGCGGCGGCCAGGTCGGCGACCAGGGCGTCCTCGTTGCCGAAGGCGTGCAGTTCGGCGTCGAAGACACGCAGAAGATCAAGGCCGACGTGTTCGGCCACCACGGCACGCAGGCCCAGGGCACGCTCAAGGTCGGCGATACGGTCAAGGCCGCGGTCGACACCGCCCGCCGCGCCGCCACCATGCGCAACCACTCGGTCACCCACCTGATGCACAAGGCCCTGCGCGAAGTGCTGGGCGACCACGTGCAGCAGAAGGGCTCGTTGGTCGACGCCGACAAGACGCGCTTCGACTTCGCGCACAACGCGCCGGTCTCGCACGACCAGATCGTCGAGATCGAGAAGCGCGTCAACGCCGAGATCCTCGCCAACGCGCCGACCCAGGCCCGCGTGATGGACATGGAGTCGGCCCAGAAGACGGGCGCGATGATGCTGTTCGGCGAGAAGTACGGCGAGACCGTGCGCGTGCTCGACATCGGCACGAGCCGCGAACTCTGCGGCGGCACCCACGTGGGCCGCACGGGCGACATCGGCCTCTTCAAGATCGTCAGCGAAGGCGGCGTGGCCGCCGGCGTGCGACGCATCGAAGCGGTCACGGGTGCCAACGCGCTCACCTACCTGCAGGACCTCGAATCGACCGTGCACAGCGTGGCTGCCACGCTCAAGTCGCCGGCGGCCGAGCTGCAGGGCCGGCTCACGCAGGTGCTGGAGCAGGTGAGGGCGCTCGAACGCGAAGTGGGCGCGCTCAAGGGCAAGCTCGCGTCGTCGAAGGGCGACGAGCTCGTGTCGCAGGCCGTGGACGTCAACGGCATCAAGGTGCTCGCGGCCAAGCTCGACGGCGCCGACGCCAAGACGCTGCGCGACACCATGGACAAGCTCAAGGACAAGCTCAAGACGGCCGCCATCGTGCTGGCCGCCGTCGACGGCGACAAGGTGCAGATCGCGGCCGGCGTCACGGCCGACAGCGTGGGCAAGGTCAAGGCCGGCGAGCTGGTCAACTTCGTGGCCCAGCAGGTCGGCGGCAAGGGCGGCGGCAAGGCCGACATGGCCATGGCCGGCGGCACCAACGCGGCGGGCCTTGCGGTCGCGCTGCAGTCGGTGCAGGCCTGGGTTGCGGAACGCGCCTGACCATCCATCCGCCTAGACCCGCACAAGCACTTCATGCCAGACGCAACCCCCGGTGAAGTGCTCGTGATGGGGGCGGGCACCATCGGGTGCTTCATCGGCGGCAGCCTTGCGGCGGCCGGCGTGCCCGTCACTTTCGTCGGCCGTCCGCGCATGCTGGACAAGCTCGCGGCGCATGGCCTGACGCTCACCGACATCGACGGGGCGACGCGCCGGCTGCCTGCCGAAAAATTGCGGCTGTGCGACCAGGTCCCGGTGGGTGCGGGGCCTTCGCTGGTGCTGCTGTGCGTGAAGAGCGGCGCCACTGCCGCGGCGGCCGGCGAGCTGGCTTTTGCATTGCCCGCGGGCACCACGGTGGTCTCGCTGCAGAACGGCATCTCCAATTCGGCGGCTGCATCGCAGACTGGCCCCTCGCTGAATGTGCGGGCCGGCATGGTGCCGTACAACGTGGCCGAGATCGGCCCCGGCGCCTTCCATCGCGGCACCGGTGGCCGGCTGGCCGCGGAAGACGATGCGGCGCTGCGACCCTGGCTGCCCGTGTTCGAGCGCGCCGGCGTGCCGCTCGACCTGCATGCCGACCTGCTGCCCGTGCAGTGGGGCAAGCTGATGCTCAACCTCAACAACTCGGTCAACGCGCTCTCGGGTCTGCCGCTGCGCGAAGAGCTGATGCTGCGCGGCTACCGCCGCTGCTTCGCGTCGCTGATCGAGGAGGCGTTGGACATCCTCAAGGTCGCGGGCATTGCACCGGCGCAGGTCGCTGCCGTTCCGGCGCACCGGCTGGTCAGCCTGCTGCGCCTGCCCGACTGGCTGTTTCGCATCGTTGCGGCGCGCATGCTGCGCATCGACGCCAAGGCCCGCTCCAGCATGGCCGACGACCTTGCGCTGGGCCGCCGCACCGAGATCGACTCGCTCAGCGGCGAGGTCGTGCGCCTCGCGCAGGAGCACGGCCTGAGCGCGCCGCGCAATGCGCGCATGGTCTCGCTGCTCGAGGCCTGGCCGCAACAGCCGAAGCGCTGGACGGCACGGCAATTGCAGGATGCGCTCGGCCTGTAGCGCTTAGCCTGTACCCTCGGCTGCGTTGCAGCAGCTTTCAAAGGGTTGTTCTCATGCAGGTTCTGATTCTCGGCAGCGGTGTCATCGGCACCTCGATGGCTTACTACCTGGCGCGTGCCGGGCACGAGGTGACGGTGCTGGAGCGCCAGCCGGCGCCCGCGCTCGAAACCAGCTTCGGCAACGCGGGCGAAGTCTCGCCCGGCTACTCGGCGCCGTGGGCCGGGCCAGGCGTGCCGGTCAAGGCCATCAAGTGGATGCTCATGCAGCACAGCCCGCTGGTCATCAAGCCGATGCTCGATCCGGCCATGTGGCGCTGGGGCCTGGCGATGCTGCGCAACTGCACGCAGGCGCGCTACGAGATCAACAAGGGCCGCATGGTGCGGCTCGCCGAGTACAGCCGCGATTGCCTGAAGGCCCTGCGCGCCGACACCGGCATCGCCTACGACGAGCGCATGCAGGGCACGCTGCAGTTGTTCCGCACACAGCAGCAACTCGACGGCACCTCGAAAGACGTCGAAGTGCTCAAGGCCTCCGGCGTGCCCTACCAGGTGCTCGACCGTGAAGGCTGCGTGCAGTACGAGCCCGCGCTTGCATCGGTGAAAAACAAGTTCGTGGGCGGCCTGCGCCTGCCGGGCGACGAGACCGGCGACTGCTTCAAGTTCACGCAGGCACTCGCCAAGCTGGCGGAGGCCGAGGGCGTGAAGTTCAGGTTCGGCGTGAATATCCAGGCGCTCGAGCACGATGCCGTCAAGGGCGTGACGGCTGTGCGCACCGACGCCGGCAGCTTCACCGCCGAGCGCTACGTCGTCGCGCTCGGCAGCTACTCACCCGCGCTGGTCAGGCCGCTGGGCATCCGGCTGCCGGTGTATCCGGTCAAGGGCTTCTCGATCACCGTGCCCATCACCGACGCGGGCGGCGCGCCCGAATCGACGGTGATGGACGAGACCTTCAAGGTCGCGGTCACGCGGCTGGGCGATCGCATCCGCGTGGGCGGCACCGCGCAGCTCTCGGGCTTCGACCTGCGGCTCAACGAGCGCCGGCGCGACACGCTCGAACACGTCGTGACGGACCTGTTCCCCCGCGGCGGCAACGTGCGCGACGCCTCCTTCTGGACCGGCCTGCGTCCCATGACGCCCGACGGCACACCCGTGATCGGCGCCACCCGCATTCCCAACCTGATGCTGAGCACCGGCCACGGCACGCTGGGCTGGACCATGGCGGCCGGTACGGGCCGCGTGATGGCCGACCTGATCGCGGGCAAGGCGCCCGAGATCGACATGGAAGGCCTCACGGTGGCGCGCTACGGCGGCTGAGCGGCAACCGCACTTTCCAATCCCGCAGGGCGGCCCGCAAAGGCCGCCCTGTTTTCGTTGTGTCACAAGGATCAGGGTTTGTACTTAGTCGTGAAGTTGTCTTCCTCGGTATTCTTCGTGGCGTTCCATTAATAAATCGTTGTTTCTTTAGTGAAACAAAACCGCGATCCAAAGAACCCGATGAAGCACACACGCCGCCATGCCTTTGCCGCTGCCATTTCCCTGGCGGCCGCTTGCGCCACCGGACTCGCCTGGGCAGACAGCTACCCGAGCAAGCCAATCACCCTGGTCGTTGCCTATCCGGCCGGTGGCGACACCGACGCATTGGCGCGGCTTTTCGCCGAAAAGCTGTCGACGCGCGTCGGCCAGCCCGTGGTGGTCGACAACCGCCCCGGTGCCAGCGGCATCATCGGCAGCGCCTACGTGTCGAAGGCAGCGCCCGACGGCTACACGCTGCTGCTCGCGCCCAGCACCTTCTCGATCGCGCAACTGGTGCTGAAGACAAACGGCGCCGCGGGCTACGACGTGCTGAACGGCTTCACGCCGATCGTGCAGACGGGCAGCCAGCCGCTGTTTCTCGTGGCCGCCGGCAGCAGCGGCTTCGCGAGCGTGAAGGATGCGGTGGCCGCCGCGAAGGACGGCAAGTCGCTGAGCTATGCGAGCCCGGGCAGCGGCTCGCCGATGCACATCCTCGGCGAGATGTTCGCCCGCACCTCGGGCGCGAGCCTCTCGCACGTGCCGTACAAGGGCGTGGCACCCGCCATCAACGATGTGCTCGGCGGCCACGTGCCCGTCACCTTCATCACGCTGGGCCCGGTGGCGCCGTACATCGCCAACGGCAAGCTGCGCCCGCTGGCGGTGGCCTCGGCCCAGCGCTCGCCGCTCGCGCCCAACGTGCCGACGTTGGCGGAGATGGGCTACAAGGACGTCGAAGTCACGGCCTGGAACGGCCTGTGGGGCCCGCGCAACCTGCCGCCCGAGATCGTGAAGATGCTCAACGGCCACTTCAACGAAATCCTCAAGATGCCCGAGATCGCCCCGCGCATGGCGGTGCTCGGCACCACGCCCGTGGGCGGCGAGGCCGGCGTGCTCGGCAAGACCAACGCCGCCGACTACACGCGCTTCGGCAAGGTCATCAAGGAGCTCGGCATCCAGGCCGACTGAACCACGCATCCCATGTCCGAACTCAAAACCATTCCCGATCCTTCGAGCCTGCAGGCACTGCTGGCCGAACTGCCCGCCAACCTGCTGGCGGGCCGCCGCATCCTCGTGACCGGCGGCGCGCGCGGCCTGGGGCTTGCCTTCGCGCAGTGCATCGCCGCGGCGGGCGCGAGCGTGGTGCTGGCCGACATCCTGGGCGAACTGGCCGACACCGAAGCGCAGGCGCTGCGCAAAGCAGGCCGCATCGCCCACGCGCTGCCGGTCGACCTGTCGGACCCGGGCTCCATCGTGGCCTGCGCCGACGAGGCCATCCGACTGCTCGGTGGCCTCGACGGACTCGTGAACAACGCCGCCATCACCAACTCGGGCGGGCGCGACGCGCACCAGCTCGAGATCGACATGTGGGACCGCGTGATGGACGTCAACGTGCGCGGCAGCTGGCTCATGGGCCGCGCCTGCCGGGCCGCGCTGGCCGAAAGCGGCCGCGGCGCCATCGTCAACCTCGCTTCCGACACCGCACTGTGGGGCGCGCCCAACCTGCTGGCCTATGCGTCGAGCAAGGGCGCCGTCATTGCCATGACGCGCTCGCTGGCACGCGAATGGGGCGGCGACAACATCACCGTCAACGCCGTGGCACCCGGCCTCACGCTGGTCGAGGCCACCGAGTACGTGCCGATGGCGCGCCACCAGAAATACCTCGAAGGCCGCGCCATCCCGCGCGAGCAGCAGGCCGCCGACGTGTGCGGCGCGACCCTGTTCCTGCTTTCCGGCCTCTCGCGCTTCGTGACCGGCCAACTGCTTGCCGTCAACGGCGGCTTCGCGATGCACTGAACGAATTTTTCCGACCAAGGAGTACACCTGATGAGCGATCTGTCCGAACAGCAAAAGATCACCGATGGCAACAACAGCCTGGCGCAGCCCGAAGGCGCGAGCCTCGCGGAGTGGATGAACACCCGCATCGCACGCTACGAAACCCGCAAGTACGACTGGGATGCGCTGAAGTTCCAGGCCGACTTCGACCCCAAGTTCCGCCGCGCGCAGATGCGCTACGTGGGCACGGGCGGCACCGGCGTTGCGAAGGACGTCAACACCGTGCCCGCCGAGCACTTCACCTTCTCGACCATGGTGATCCCCGCCGGCCACGAAGGCCCGCCGCACCTGCACACCGACGTGGAAGAAGTGTTCTTCCTGATCCGCGGCAAGCTCAAGGTGGTGATCGAGAAAGACGGCGAGCGCTTCGAGACCATCATGACCGACCGCGACCTGATCTCGGTGCCGCCCGGCGTGTACCGCGAAGAGATCAACATCGGCGACGAAGACGCGCTGATGTGCGTGATGCTCGGCGCGAAGAAGCCCGTGACGCCGACGTACCCTGCCGATCACCCGCTGACCAAGATCAAGCGCTGAGCGAGCCGGCCATGAACGACGCCATCGCTTCCGACCTGACGACCTTGCCGGCCTCTGAGCTGGCGCGGCTCGATGCACGCTTTCCGGCCCGCAATGTCGCGGTCGGTGGCGGCGCCGTCGTGTCGGTGCGCGAATGCGGTCGGGGCCCGGTGGTCGTGTGCCTGCACGGCATCGGCTCGGGTGCGGCGTCGTGGCTCGACACCGCCGCGCTGCTGGCGTCGCAGGCCCGCCTGATCGCGTGGGACGCACCGGGTTATGGCGAATCGACGCCACTCGAAGCCGCCGCACCGACTGCCGCTGACTACGCGGCGCGGCTGAGCGCCTTGCTGGACGCACTCGCCATCGATTCGTGTGTGCTCGTCGGCCACTCGCTCGGCGCGATCACCGCCGCGTCGGCCGCACGCACCGATTCGCGCATCCGCCGCCTCGTGCTCGTCAGCCCCGCCATCGGCTACGGCGCGCCGTCCCGCGCGGAAGCCCGCGCCAAGGTCCGCACCGAACGCCTCGCCACGCTCGACGAACTCGGCATCGCCGGCATGGCCACGAAGCGTGCGAGCCGGCTCGTGTCCGACAAGGCGAGCGACCACGCCCGCCGGTGGGTGCGCTGGAACATGGCCCGCCTCAACGACCATGGCTACCGCCAGGCCGTCGAGCTGCTGTGCAACGCCGACCTGCTGGCCGACCTGCCGCCGCCGATGCCGGTGCGTGTGGCCTGCGGCGCGCTCGACGTGGTCACGCCGCCGGCGTCGTGCGCCGAGGTCGCGCGCCAGTGCGGCGTGACGCTCGAATTGTTGGACGATGCGGGGCACGCCGGCTATGTGGAGCAACCGCAGGCCGTCGCCACGCTGCTGCGCGAATCGCTCGCCGGTTGACCGCAATACACACAGACAAGAAATTCAAGGAAAGAACAGGCATGGCCACCAACGACAACGAAGCGATGGAAGAGGGCGCCGACCGCTACAACGTGCCGGCGCTGGAGCGCGGCCTGCGCGTGCTGTGCGAGTTCAGCCGCGAGAGCCGCACACTCTCCGCCCCCGAACTGGCCCGCCGCTTCGACCTGCCGCGCTCGACCGTCTTCCGCCTGCTCACCACGCTGGAGAACATGGGCTTTCTGGAACGCGCCGAGGGCGGGCGCGACTACCGCCTGGGCCTTGCCGTGCTGCGCCTGGGCTTCGAATACCTTGCCTCGCTGGAACTCACGCAACTCGGCACGCCGCTGCTCAACCGCCTGTGCGACGAGCTGCGCACGCCCTGCAACCTGGTGGTGCGCGACGGCCGCTCCATCGTCTACGTGGCCAAGGTCGCGCCGCCTACGCCTTTCGCGAGCTCGGTGACGGTGGGCACGCGCTTGCCGGCCCACGCCACGGTGCTCGGCCGCATCCTGCTCGAAGACCTCACGCTGCCGCAGCTGCGCGCGCTCTACCCCGAGGACAAGCTCGAGACCTTCTCGCCGAGCACACCCAAGACCGTGAACGAACTCTTCGACATGGTGCAGGCCGACCGCCAGCGCGGCTATGTGCTGGGCGAGGGCTTCTTCGAATCGAACATCTCCAGCATCGCCGCGCCGGTGCGCGACCACAGCGGCCACATCGTGGCGGCGCTGGGAGCCACCGTCACCTCGGACCACATCGACGAGAGCCGCATGGACGAGATGGTGCTGCGCGTGCGCAGCACGGCCGACGAGATCTCGGGCCTGCTGAACTATTCGCCCGCGCGCGCCGCAAAAGTGGTGCCGCTTCGCAGCGCATGACGATCATGACGACGCATTCTTCTTCCCTCCTTGCCGCCGACGCATTGGCCGGGCGCGTGGCCGTGGTCACGGGCGGCTCGTCGGGCATCGGCCTCGCGACCGTCGAGCTGCTGCTCGGCTGCGGTGCGGCCGTCGCGCTGTGTGGCCGCAATGCCGAACGGCTCGACGCGGCCGTGGCCGGCCTGCGCAAGCAGCACCCGGATGCGAAGCTCTTCGCGCAGGCCTGCGACGTGCTCGACGCCAAATCGGTCAAGGCATTTGCCGCCGCCAGCGAGGCCGCGCTCGGGCCGGCCTCGATGCTCGTCAACAACGCAGGGCAGGGCCGCGTCTCCACCTTTGCCGACACCGACGATGCGGCCTGGACCGAAGAGCTCAACCTGAAGTTCTTCTCCGTCATCAATCCCACGCGTGCCTTCCTGCCGCAGCTCGCGGCGCAGCACGCGGTGCTGGGCGATGCGGCCATCGTCTGTGCCAACTCGCTGCTCGCGCGCCAGCCCGAGCCGCACATGGTCGCCACCTCGGCCGCGCGCGCCGGCCTGCTGAACCTCGTGCGCTCGATGGCCACCGAGTTCGCGCCGCAGGGCGTGCGCGTCAACGGCATCCTGATCGGCCTCGTCGAGTCCGGCCAGTGGCGCCGCCGCTTCGAGGCGCGCGAAGACAAGTCGCAGGACTGGGCCGCCTGGAGCGGCCAACTCGCGAAGAACAAACACATCCCGCTGGGTCGCCTGGGGCTTCCGACCGAAGCCGCGCGCGCGATCCTTTTTCTTGCTTCCCCGCTCGCGTCGTACACGACGGGCAGCCACATCGACATTTCCGGAGGCCTTTCGCGCCATGCATAACCCCAACAAAACCGTCACGGTCGGCGCAGTCGTTGCCGCCTTCCTCGAGCAGTGCGGCGTCAAGGCAGCCTTTGGCGTGATCTCGATCCACAACATGCCGATCCTCGATGCCTTCGCGCAGCGCGGCACGATCCGCTTCATCTCGGCGCGGGGCGAAGCGGGTGCGGGCAACATGGCCGATGCCTATGCGCGCTCCACCGCCAGCCTGGGCGTGTGCATCACCAGCACCGGCCCGGCCGCGGGCAACATCGCGGGCAGCATGGTCGAGGCGCTGACGGCCGGCGCACCGCTCTTGCACATCACCGGGCAGATCGAGACGCCGTACCTGGACAAGGGCATGTCGTACATCCACGAGGCGCCCGACCAGCTCACCATGCTCAAGGCCGTGTCGAAGGCCGCGCTGCGCGTGCGCAGCGTCGAGACGGTGCTCGGCACGCTCAAGCGCGCGGTGCAGCTCGCGCTGACCGCACCCACCGGCCCGGTCAGCGTGGAGATTCCGATCGACATCCAGTCGGCGCTGACGACCATGCCGGCCGACCTGTCGCCGCTGCCCATCGAGCGGCCCGTGCCCTCGGCCGCCGCGCTCGACGCGCTGGCCGCGCGCCTCGCCACTGCCAAGCGCCCGATGCTGTGGGTCGGCGGCGGTGCCCGCCACGCACGCGCCGCCATCCAGCGCCTGCAGAAGCTGGGCTTCGGCGTTGTCACCACGACGCAGGGCCGCGGCACGGTGCCCGAGGACGACGCCGGATCGCTCGGCGCCTACAACATCCAGAAGCCGGTCGAGGCCCTCTACCAGACCTGCGATGCGATGCTCGTGGTCGGTTCGCGCCTGCGCGGCAACGAGACGCTGAAGTACGAACTGAAGCTGCCACACCCGCTGTACCGCATCGATGCCGATGCCGCAGCCGAAGGCCGTTGCTACGCGTCCGAGGCTTTCGTCTGCGGCGATTCCGCGCTGGCTCTCGACGGCCTGGCCGACCGCCTCGAAGCCGCCAAGTACAAGGCCGACCCGCAGCTGCTGGTCGACCTGCGCACCGCGCACGACCAGGCGGTCGCCACGCTGCGCGACGGCCTTGGCCCGTACGCCGAACTCGTGCGACAGATCCAGTCGGTGGCCGGCCGCAAGTTCAACTGGGTGCGCGACGTCACCGTTTCCAACAGCACCTGGGGCAATCGCGAACTGCGCGTCTTCGAACCCAGCGCCGGCGTGCACGCCACGGGCGGCGGCATCGGCCAGGGCATGCCCATGGCCATCGGCGCGGCCATCGGCGCGGCGGTGACGGGCTCGGGCCGCAAGACCTTCTGCCTGGCCGGCGACGGCGGCTTCATCCTGAACCTGGGCGAGCTGGCCTGCATGGTGCAGGAGAAGGCGC
>Ga0209257_1000807_pt1 | contig 45532 bp, 36 predicted proteins | sample AraplaCvi_mCL_r2_FD_184277 | JGI IMG/M metagenome (GOLD analysis project Ga0209257, IMG submission 184277) | Arabidopsis root microbial communities from North Carolina, USA - plate scrape MF_Cvi_mCL_r2 (SPAdes) (version 2) | ecosystem: Host-associated > Plants > Roots > Endosphere | place: USA...
GGCGCCGCCCTTGGTCATGCCGTTGGCGACCGCGACGCCGGCGTTGTAGCGCATCTCATGCGCCCGGTGCGCGCCGCTGTTGCCCTCGATGGCGACGATGACGCCCGCGGCCTCCAGCCGGGCGGCGTTCTCCAGGGTCGCGCCCAGGGTCTCGAAGCTGGTGGGCCGGTCCAGGATGGGATTGAGGATCACCGGCACGCCGGCCGCGGCGAGTTCGGGGCCGACGCGCCAGGCTTCCGCGGCGCCTGACAGGATCAGCTTGATCCGCTCGTCCTTCGCCAGCTTGAGCACCGCGCGAATGTCGGACGCCTTGTTGGCCACCGCGATCAGCGGCATCTGGCCGTTGATCACCGGTATCAGGGCCTCGAGATCGGCGCGCGACAGCGACAGGTCGCGGTAGCCGGCGCGCTTGTAGGCCGTGCGGTTGCGGGCGTAGGCGCGGACGTCCTCCAGCGCCTCCTTGAGCAGCACGAATTCCGCGCCCCGCGCGCCGCCGGCCACCTTGGCCCCGGCGTCGCCGAACGGGGTGACCATGGCCACCTTGGGCTTCAGCAGCATGTCCGGCCCGCGGGCGAGCTGGATCACCGCGGCCTGGCCGGCGAACAGGTGGTGGGCGTTCTCGGAGGTCGGCGCGCCGGAGGTGGCCTCGGCGCCACTGTCGTCGTGCTCGCCCGCGCCGCCCTGGCCGCCCTCGGCCCGCGGCGTGACCACGGCGCTGGTGATGCCGCCCAGCCGGGCCACCGGGATCACCGAGGAGTCCGGGTTCAGCGCGTACTGCACGTCGAACGCCGCGCCCAGGTCGGGCGTGTTGACGTCCACGTCGTCGCCGAGCGCGGAGATGTCGACCGCGCCCAGCATGCTGTTCACGGCCACGAAGCCGGGGGTGAGGACGCCGCCCTTGGCGTCCACCACCTGGGCGCCGGCCGGCGTGGCGACATTGGCGCCCACCGAGACGATCTTGCCGTCGCGGACCACGACCGTGCCGCTGGCGATCTCCGCGGCGCCGGGGTTGAGGATGCGCGCATTGACGATGGCCACCGTGGCGGCCTGGGCGTGCGAGGCGGCGACCAGGGCCGTGGCCGCCAGCAGGGAAGCGAGTCGGCGGATCATCGGCGGCCCTCCAGGCCGAGTTCGAAGTCGGAGCGGGACTGGAAGCGCGGATCGGTGCGGTCGTAGGCGAGGCCGCCGTCGATCCAGACCCGCTGGGCGCGCGCATAGACCGAGAACGGATTGGCGTCCCAGAGGGTCACGTCGCCCCGCTTGCCGACTTCCAGCGTGCCGGTCTCGGCGGAGATGCCCAGGGCCTTGGCCGGATTGGCGGTGATCCAGCGGATCGCGTGCGCCTCGGTGAGCGAGAGGCCCGCGGCGCGCCCGGCGGCCAGCGCCTCGGCGGCCTCCTGGTTCAGCCGCTGGATCAGGTCGGGGTCGTCGGACTTGATGATCGCGCAGCCGCCCGCGGCGTCCACCAGCGCGACGTTCGCCTCGATCGAATCGTTGAGCTCCATCTTCGAGCCCCACCAGTTGGTCCAGGTGGCGGCGCAGATGTCGTTCTTCGCCAGCAGGTCAGCGATCTTGTAGGCCTCCACCGTGTGATGGAAGGCGGTGATGCGGTAGCCGAACTCCTTCGAGATATCGATCATCTGGGCCATCTCGTCGGCCCGGTAGCAGTGGTTCTCGACCAGGATCTCGCCCTTCAGCACCCCGACCAGGGTGTCGAGCTGCAGGTCACGCTTGGGCGGATCGGCCTTGTCTCCCCGGGCGACCTTGGCGCGGTAGTCGTCCCACTTGCGCATGTAGTCGGCGGCGTTGATCCAGGCGGCCCGATAGCCGGCGACGTTGCCCATCCGCGTCGACGGCGCGCGTTGCTTGCCGCCGTAGACCCGCTTGGGGTTTTCGCCGCAGGCCATCTTCAGGGTGTAGGGCGCCCCGGGAAACTTCATGTCCTGGACGGTGCGGGCCGGGATGTTGCGCAGGGTGACCCCACGCCCGCCGAACAGGTTGGCCGAGCCCGGCAGGACCAGCAGGGTGGTGACGCCGCCGGCGCGGGCCAGGTTGAAGGTCGGGTCCTGCGGCCAGACGGAGTGCTCGGCCCAGACCTGGGCGGTGTTGGGGTCGGTGGCCTCGTTACCGTCCGAATGCGCCTGCACTTCCGGCGAGGGGTAGACCCCCGCGTGGGAGTGGGTGTCGATCAGGCCGGGGGTGACCCACTTGCCGCGGGCGTCCACCGTCTCGTAGCCGGCCGGGACGGGAAGAGCCGCGCCGACGCCGGCGATCCGGCCGTCGCGGATCAGCACCGTGCCGTTGTCGATCTGGGTCCCCGTGCCGGTCAGCACCGTCGCGCCCACCAGCGCCACCGCGCGGCCGGGCAGGGGACGGTAGGTCGAGGGGAAGGGGTCTTTCGTCGTCGCCGGGTCCAGCCCCCTGGGCAAGGGCGTGGCGGGGGACGAGGACGCGGCGGGCGGGCTCTTGCCGGCCGCGGGCTTGGACGTGGTCGTGGCGCACGCGGCGAGGCTTGCGCTGGCGAGCACCGCGAGCGCGGTCCCGAAGGCTTTGTTCACTGGAAATCCCCGAACAGACGGCGGGATGGGAGGGGTCGCCGCGCCCGGTGTCAAGCGGCCGGCCACGCGCCGCGCCTTGACATCCGGGGGGCGTCATGCGCCCTTCCGCGCCTCGTAAATCAGCCGATTTCCCAAAGAAAAATGCACGCCTACCGCACCCATACCTGCGGCGCGCTTCGCGCCGCCGACACCGGCAAGACCGCCCGCCTGTCGGGCTGGATCCACCGCAAGCGCGACCACGGCGGCCTGATCTTCATCGACCTGCGCGACCACTATGGCCTGACGCAGCTCGTGCTGAGCCCCGGGACGCCCGGATTCGCCGTGGTCGAGCACCTGCGCGCCGAGAGCGTGATCCGGGTGGACGGCGAAGTCGTGGCCCGCTCGGGCGACACGGTGAACCCGAACCTGCCGACCGGCGAGGTCGAGCTCAAGGTCCAGGACGTCACCATCCTGTCGAAGGCCGACGAACTGCCGCTGCCGGTGTTCGGGGAGCCCGACTATCCGGAAGACATCCGGCTGAAGAATCGCCACCTGGACCTGCGGCGCGAGACGCTGCACCGGAACATCGTGCTGCGTTCGAAGGTGATCCAGTCGATCCGCAACCGCATGATCGGCCAGGGCTTCCTGGAGTTCCAGACGCCGATCCTGACCGCCAGCTCGCCCGAGGGCGCGCGCGACTTCCTGGTGCCGTCGCGGCTGCACCCGCGCCAGTTCTACGCGCTGCCGCAGGCGCCGCAGCAGTTCAAGCAGCTGCTGATGGTCTCGGGCTTCGACCGCTACTTCCAGATCGCCCCCTGCTTCCGCGACGAGGACCTGCGCGCCGACCGCTCGCTGGAATTCTACCAGCTCGACGTCGAGATGAGCTTCGTGACCCAGGAAGACGTGTTCGCGGCCATCGAGCCCGTAATGCACGGCGTCTTCGAGGAGTTCTCGGACGGCAAGCCGGTGACGCCGTACCCGTTCCCGCGCATCCCGTACCGCGAGAGCATCGCCAAGTACGGCACCGACAAGCCCGACCTGCGCAACCCGATCCAGATGCAGGACGTCTCCGAGCATTTTCGCGACGGCGGCTTTGGCCTGTTCGCTCGGATCCTCGAGGACAAGAAGAACGCGGTGTGGGCCATTCCCGCGCCGAAGGGCGGAAGCCGTGCGTTCTGTGACCGGATGAACAGCTGGGCGCAGGGCGAGGGCCAGCCCGGCCTGGGCTACATCTTCTGGTCCGAGGACCAGGGCGGCTGGGGCGGCCCGATCGCCAAGAACCTAGGCGCCGAGAAGACCGACGCCGTTATGAGCCAGATCGGCATGGGTCAGGGCGACGCCGCCTTCTTCGTGGCCGGCGACCCGAAGACCTTCCACAAGTTCGCGGGCAGCGCCCGGACGAAGGTGGGCACGGACCTGAAGCTCATCGACGAGAACCGCTTCGAGTTCGTCTGGATCGTCGACTTCCCGATGTTCGAGATGAACGAGGAGACGAACCGCGTCGACTTCTCGCACAACCCGTTCTCGATGCCGCAGGGCGAGCTGGAGGCGCTGAACTCCAAGGACCCGCTGGAGATCCTGGCCTACCAGTACGACATCGTCTGCAACGGCTACGAGCTGTGCTCGGGCGCGATCCGGAACCACCTGCCCGAGATCATGCTGAAGGCCTTCGAAATCGCCGGCTACGGGCCGGAGGTCGTCGAGGAGCAGTTCGGCGGCATGCTGAACGCCTTCCGCCACGGGGCGCCGCCCCACGGCGGCCTGGCGCCCGGCATCGACCGCATCGTCATGCTGCTGGCCAATCAGGTCGCGATCCGCGAGGTCATCGCCTTCCCGCTGAACCAGCAGGGCCAGGACCTGATGATGAACGCGCCCTCAGAAGTGGCCGACAAGCAGCTGAAAGAACTGCACATCCGTCTCGCGCCGCCGCTGAAGGCGGGCTAGGCGCCTAGCGCGTGATCGACAGGAAGTAGCGCGGTTCCGCCGGCGGCGCCGGCGGGGCCGGGGGCATGGGAACGGCGGGCATCGCCGGCACCATGCGCATCGCGGGCTTCGGCACGTCGTGCCGCATGATCATGCGGACGCCGCACATCTTGATGGCCAGACCGCGCGGCGCCTTGGTCCGGCTGTCGCCGCAGGCGTCGTCGAGCTGGTCCTGGGTCAGGCCTCGAGCGTTCGAGAGGTCCGCGCCGTGCAGCGTGGTGCGCGACAGGTCGGCGTCGCGGAAGTCGGCGCCGTCGAAGTCCGAGCCGGTCAGGTTGGCGTTGCTGAGGTCCGTCGAGCGGAACGACGCGTGGCTGAAGCCGCCGTAGGCCAGGGCCGCCCCGGTCAGGTCGGCGTCCTGGAAGACCGCGCCCTGGGCCTCGACCCGACTGAAGTTGGCCCCCTGCAGGTTGGCCGAGCGCAGGGTGGCGCCGGCCAGGCGGGCGCGGGTGAAGTTGGCGCCCTGGGCCTCGCTGTCGGCCAGGGACGCCCGGGACAGGTCGGCGCCGTCGAAGACGCTGCCGCGCAGCACCGTCGAGCGCAGGACCGCGCCCACCATGATCGCCTTGCGGAACGAGGCGCCGGTGGCCTCGCTGTCCGAGAGGTCGGCGCGGGTGAGGTTGGCCGAGCTGAACATGACCCCGTTCGCCTCGCTGGAGCGCATGCGGACGCTGGTCATGTTGGCACCCGAGAAGTTGGCGCCCGTCATGGCCGAATCCGAGAGGTCGGCCTTGGTCAGGTCGGCCCCGGCGAAGACCGAGGCATGGAACTTGGCGTCGCGCAGGTTGGTCCCGACCATGGTGGCGCCGGAGAAGTTGGCGCTGATGATTCGCGCGCCCGACATGTTGCGGCCCGAGAGCTCGCACTTCACGCAGGAACCGCCGAAGGAATCCTGACGCCGGATCTCCTTTTCGCCGGCCATCGCGCGCCCGGCGATCGGAGCGATCGCGAGGAGGACGGCGGCAGCGGCCAGAAGGCGGGTCTTACGCGACATCAGAGGGGCATTTCCTTGCAGTCAGGCTGTCACATCTGCCTGCAACGACCCTGGGGCGCCACTTAAATCGCGGTAACTTCAAAGGCCTGGGGTGCGACGTTCTAGCCCGTCTGGTCCTCGGGGATGCGGCCCGCGCGGGTTCCGCAGGTCTCGCAGATCAGCGCCTGGCCCTTCTTCACGACGGCGATGTCGCCGCACGCCGCGCACACCTCGGCGGCCGCCAGGGCGGCCGGTCCCGCGCCCCGGCCGGCCGACGGCAGGAAGACCAGGTTGTCGGGCGCCGCGCCGCGGGCGAAGCCGCGGGAGATGAACCGCGAGGCCAGCTGCGGCTGGGGTTCCTCGGCTCCTTCGGCCCCGACGGCGTCGGCCTTGCCGCGACCCAGGCCGTCGGCGTTCAACTCGCCCGGGTCGGCGCTCGCCAGCTCGTTGCGGCCCAGATAGCTGATCCCGAGCTCGCGGAAGATGTAGTCCAGGATCGAGGTGGCCGACTTCACCGTGTCGTTGCCCGTGACGCTGCCGGCCGGCTCGAAGCGGGTGAAGACGAAGGCGTCCACGAACTCGTCCAGCGGCACGCCGTATTGCAGGCCGATCGAGATCGCGATGGCGAAGTTGTTCATCAGCGAGCGGAAGGCGGCGCCTTCCTTGTGCATGTCGATGAAGATCTCGCCCAGCTGACCGTCGTCGTATTCGCCGGTGTGCAGATAGACCTTGTGACCGCCGACGCTGGCCTTCTGGATGTAGCCCTTGCGGCGGTCCGGAAGCTTCTGGCGGGTGCGCTCGCGCTCCACGATCCGCTCGACGATGCGTTCCTCCGCCGGGGGAGGCGGCAGGGCGCGGGCCGGCCGCTCGGCGACGGACGGGATGTCGAGGTCGAGGAAGGCCGGGCCGGAGGCGCGGCGCACCCGGATCGCCGTCTCGGAGGCGGCGATCAGCGCCTCGACCTCGGCGATGGTGGCGTCCCAGGGCAGGGTGATGTCCAGCACGGGCGGGACGTCCAGCGCCGACGCCAGGGCTCGCAGCATGGCGGCCTCGGCCGCCGGCGGCAGGTCGGCGGCGCCGCGCAGCACCAGGCGCTGGTCCCCGGTCAGGAACCCGGCGCCCGCCAGGCTGGCCGCCCCCAGCGCATGCGCCTCGGCGGCCGCGATTTCGTCGGCCGTGAAGCCGGCCAGCGCCAGGACGTCCAGGCCCGCGTCGGCCAGTTGCGCCGGCGTGGCGCCCAGCACGTCGCGCAGGAAGCCCTCGCCGACGACCGTGGGGGCGAAGGCGCGGGCCAGGCTGGCGACGAACGGCAGTTCGGCTTCCGCAGCGGCGATCTCCAGGCTGGTGAAGCCGCGCGCCGCCAGCGCCTGGGCGCTCACGCCCGGCGCGTCGCTCAGGCTGCGGTGGCCCAGCAGGGCGTCGCGCGCGGCGGCCAGGTCGGCGCCGGTGGCGGTAATGCCCCGGATGGCGGCCTCGGACAGCACCCGCACGGTCTCGCCGTCGGCGGTCTCGGCCACGGTGACCGGCCCGTTCCAGGGCGCCGCATCCAGCCGTGCGCCCAGGCGCAGGGCCAGGTCCGCGTCGTTGATCAGGCCGAGGCGCAGGTCCAGGTCCAGGTGCTCGGTGGCGGTCCGGGCGGCCTGGAAGAGGTTGCGGGCGGCCTGGCGCGCCTCCTCGCTGTCGTAGTCGAAGCCGTGCGCGACCAGCCATTCGCCCAGCCCGCCCAGGCCCAGCAGCACCGGCCCGTCGGCCTCGGCGCCCACGGCCACGGCGGCCAGGCTCACGGCGTCGGCGAAGGCGGCGTCGTCGAAGGCGTCGTCGCGCCAGAAGGCCATCAGCTCCACGCCCGCGGCGGGCAGCGCGGCGGCCTCGCCGATAGCGGCCGCCGCTGCCTCGTCGGGGGCGGCGATCAGTCGGCCGGTCGTCCAGGCGGCCCGGGCCAGGGCCGTCGTCCCGCTAGCTGGCGCCACCACCGGCTCCGACGGCGCGGGCGGCGGCGCGGCGCACAGCCATTCGGTCTCCCCGCAGCGGGCCAGGGCGATGGCTTCCAGGATCGTGGCGTCCGCCGCGCCGACCGCGCGGGCGGCTTCGGCGGCGCGCGCCAGGCTGGTGTTGCGGGCGGGGTCGGCGCAGGCCTCCGGGCCGCCTTCGCAGCGCAGGACCGCGTCCATCACCGCCTGCAGCCGCGCGCCCATCAGCGCCGTCGCCGCCTGGGCCGCCTCGCGGCCCCGCTGCGCGGCGGTCATCCGGTCCAACGCCTCGGGTCCCGGCTCCAGCACCTTCAGCGGGACGGTGGCCGGCGTCAGGGCCACATAGCCCAGCATCATCGCCTCGGTGATCGCTTCGCGGAACTTGGTCCGGCTCTTCAGATCCTTGGTCAGGCCCCGGGCCTGGGCCTTGCCGGCCAGGGCGTAGGCGTACTGCAGGATCGCGGCGGCGAGGTCGGTGCGACCGCCGGCCCAGTCGATCCAGGCCTCCACCCGCGCATTGGTGAAGTGGGCGGGCGCCTCGACCTCGACCAGGCGGTCGCCCAGCTCCAGGATCCGCCCCTCGATTCCCGCGCGCGACGTTTCGCTCATGATGCGGCCCGACTCCGTGACACGTCAGCCTAGGCGTCGCCGAACGCCCCAAGCAATAGATGTTGGGGCAGGGGAGGCGATCATCCCCAACATATTGCAGCCGAGGCCCGGCAAGCCGCGTGCTGGACGCTCCGGGGGCGCCCGCCTATAGTCCGGCCGAATTTCGAGCCCCGAGAGCCCTGATTTGTCCGTCCTGAAGACGATCTTCACCTGGTGGAACGGCGCCACGACCGGCATCCACTTCACCGTCGCCCGCCGCGGCCGCTTCGTCGGCCAGGACGAGCTTGGCAACAAGTACTACGAGGCCCGCGACGACCACGACGCCTACGACAAGGGCCGCAAGCGCCGCTGGGTCATCTACAAGGGCTACGCCGACGCCTCGAAGGTGACGCCCGACTGGCACGGCTGGCTGCGCTACACCTTCGACGAGCCGCCGACGGTCGAGCCGTTCGCGGTGAAATCCTGGGAGAAGGGGCACCTGCCCAACCTGACGGGCACCATCTACGCCCGCCGGCCCAAGGGCGCGATCTCGCAGGGCGGCGATCGTCAACGCGCGACCGGCGACTACGAGGCCTGGACCCCGGAATAGCCGTGGGACCGCGCCGCACCCCGACCCATCTCCTTCGCCGCTCCGGACTGGGCGTCGCCCTGGGCGCGGCGCTGACGGGCATGGTCGCGGCGCAGCCCACCGCGCCCGTCGCGCCGGCCCCGGCCGAGGCGCCGGCCCCCGCCGGCGGACCCGCCGCCGAGGAGGCGCCCCCGGCCGCCGTCACCACGCCGGTCCCCATGGCCGCGCCGCCGGTCAAGGCCGACGAGGTGGCGCCCGCCGCCGCGCCCAAGGAACAGGTGGCGGAAAAGCCGGTGGCGGCCCCGATCCGCCGCGCCCGCTACAACGTCGCCGTCCTGCAGGCGCTGGACAAGGTCACCGCCGAGACGCTGCGCTTCGAGGCCGCGGTCGGCCAGCCGGTGCGCTGGAAGGGCCTGGTGTTCACGGTCCGCGCCTGCGAGCGATCGGCGCCGGACGAGGCCATCGAAGACGCCATCGTCTACCTGACCATCGACTCCCAGCCCAGGCCGCAGCCGGGCCGGCCCACGCCGCCGCCGCGGCAGGCCTTCAAGGGCTGGATGTTCGCCTCCTCGCCGGGGCTGAACCCCGTGGAGCACGCCACCTACGACGCCTGGGCGATCAGCTGCAGGGCCAATGCGCCGGCCCCAACCGTGGCGTCTGCGGCGCCCGCGACGCCGCCCGCGGCCAAGGCGCCGGAAGCCGCCGAGCCCCAGCTGCTGGTGCTGCCCGCCGCCAAGCCGGCCGCGCCGCCGCCCAAGGTCGTGGCTCCGCCCGCGCCGACGCCCGAGCCCAAGGCGGCGCCGGCCGCCCCGCTGGAGCCGCCCACCAACCCGCCCACATAGAATCGAGCCTCGACCTCCAGCGCCTTCGCCAGGCGACGGTGATAGGCCGCGCGACTGATCTCCTCCGCGCCGAACTGGCTCAGATGATCGGTCATGAACTGGGCGTCCAGCAGCACGAACCCGCCGGCGATGAGCCGCGCCACCAGGTGCACCAGCGCCACCTTCGAGGCGTCGCGGCGGCGGGAGAACATGCTCTCGCCGAAGAAGGCGCCCCGCAGCGAGACGCCATAGAGCCCGCCCACCAGCTCGCCGTCCTGCCAGCATTCGACGCTGTGGGCGCGGCCCTGGGCGTGGAGCTGCAGGTAGAGGTTCTCGATCGGCCGGTTGATCCAGGTCTCGGTGCGGCCGGGTCCCGAGGCGGCGCATTCGAGGATCACCTCGTGGAAGGCGGTGTCGAACCGCATCTCGAACGGGTCGCCGCGCACGGTGCGCGCGAGCCGCCGAGACACGTGGAACCCGTCCAGAGGGATCACGCCGCGCCGCTCGGGGTCGATCAGGAAGACACGACTGTCCTCCCGTGCGTCCGCCATCGGGAAGACGCCGCGGGCGTAGCAGTCGAGCAGGTCGCGGGCGTTGAACGCGGACATGCCTGACGCTAACCGCCCGCCGCGCGCGGGGGAACGGTCAGGCGTTCAAAGGCGCGCGTTCCTTGCGTCCGGGCCAGCACCTGACCGTCGAACATGGGCAAAAGCAAATGTTCGGGCGACGCGCGCCAAATCCCGCCTCCCGAAGCTGGGCCGATGCCAAACGATCCTGTCGTATTGTTCAGCGGCGGCCTCGCCGGAGACGGCGTGGCGCGCAACACCGTCCACCTCGCCAATGCGCTGGCGCGCCGCGGCGTGCCGGTGGAAGTGGTCTGCCTGAAGGGCGGAGCGCTGGCCGCCGACCTGCGCGGGCCGTCGGTCACCTGCCTGGGGCGCGGCCTCGGTCCGCGCGGCCTCGCCCTTGCCGCGGCCGTGCCGGCCCTGCGCCGGCGGCTGGAGGTCCTTGCGCCCTCGGTGGTGGTCTCGATGGGCAATCACGCCCACCTGGCAGTCTGGGCGGCGCTCAGAGGCCTGCACGACACGCCGCGCATCTACCGGATCAGCAACGACCCCGCCCACTATGGCCAGGACCCGCTGCGGCGTGGCCTGCGCGAGCTGGGGCTGCGGCTCATCGCGGCGGACGCCACCCGGGTGCTCTGCGTCTCCGCGTCGATCGCCGGGCGCGAGCCGTTCCGCCGCGCCCGCCGCGACCGGCGCTTGGATATCCTGCCGAACGGCGTGGACGCCGCGGCGATTCGCGCCCGCGCCGCCGGACCGGACCGCCATCGCTGGCTGGACGACAGGGCGCCGTTCCTGGTCGCCGTGGGACGGCTGCATCGGCAGAAGAACTACGAGACGCTCATCGACGCCCTGCCGCTGGCGCGGGCGGAGGTTCCGGGCCTGCGCCTGCTGATCCTGGGCGCAGCGCCGCCAGAGCGCCGGGCGGCCCTGGAAGGACGGGCGAGGGCGCTGGGCGTCGGCGACGCCGTCCGCCTGGAGGGTGAGGTCTCCAACCCGTTTCCGCTGGTCTCGCGTGCGGCGGCCTATGTCCTGCCGTCGCTCTGGGAAGGGGCGTCGAACAGCCTTCTGGAGGCGCTGGCGTGCGGCGTCCCAGTGGTGGCCTCACGCACCGCGGGCAATGCGGCCGAGGTGCTGGCCGGCGGCCGCTACGGCGCCCTCGCCGATCCCACGGACCCGGCGGACCTTGCCCGCGCCATCGTCCGCCAGGTCCGGCCCGAGACCTGCGTTCTGGTGGGCGATCGCCTCGAGGCGTTCCGCCTCGAGGCCGTCGTCGCGCGCCTGTGCGGGGTCGTCGCCAGCGCGCGCTCCGAACATGACGAAATCCAAATGCAGGGCGAAGCGGAGGGCCATCTTGGGCCGCTATCCGGTTCGCTGCGGGGGACGAACACGGAGTACTGACATGAACATTCGCACGATTTTCCTGGTCGCCGCTGCGGCCGCCACGATCTCCGCCCCGGCTCTGGCCCAGGTGGTCCGGCCCAAGGTCAGCCTCGCGCAGGCGGTCGCCACGGCCGAGAGCCAGCTCGCCGCCCGCGCCTACGACGCCGAGTTCGACATGGACCTGGGCGACATGGTCTACGAGATCAGCCTGGTGAAGGACGGCAAGCCGCTGGAGGTCCTGGTGGATGCGACCACCGGAAAGGTCGTCCGCCAGTCCAAGCCGCTCAAGGCGCGCCTGCCGGTGGTGGGCGAACACCTGAAGGCCGCCCAGACCGCGCCGCGCACGCTGTCCCAGACGATCACCATGGTCGAGGAGGCCACCAAGGGCCAGGTCGCCGAGATCGGGCTGGAGCGCCGCGGCGGCCGGCACTACTACGAGGTCGAGCTGGTCGGCGCCCAGGATCGCGACGTCCTGGTGGACGTCCGCACGGGCGCCATCACCCCGCTGATCGGCGACTAGGCCCAAACCGGAGCGCCACATGCACGTGCTGGTCGTGGAGGATGACGAGCGGGTCGCGGGCCACGTCGTGAAGGGCCTGAAGGGCAAGGGTTGGCTGGTCGACCATGTGGCCGACGGCCGGCAGGCGCTTTTCCAGGTCGCCGCCGAGACCTATGACGTCATCGTCCTCGACCGCATGCTGCCCAACGTCGACGGGCTCAAGATCCTGCAGACCATGCGGGCGTCGGGAGACAGCACGCCGGTGCTGATCCTCTCGGCGCTCGGCGACGTGGACAACCGCGTGAAGGGCCTGCGCGCCGGCGGGGACGACTACCTCGCCAAGCCGTTCGCCTTCTCCGAACTCCTGGCCCGGGTCGAGGCGTTGAGCCGGCGCAAGGGCGTGGTGCAGGAAACGACCGAGCTCAATCTCGCCGATCTGCAGATGAACCTGCTGACCCGCACGGTCACCCGCCGCGGGCAGGCGATCGACCTGACCACCCGGGAGTTCGCCCTGCTGGAGTACCTGCTGCGCAACGCCGGCCGGGTGGTCAGCCGCAGCATGCTGCTGGAGGCGGTCTGGGACTACAACTTCGACCCTCAGACCAACATCATCGACCAGCACGTCAGCCGCCTGCGCGCCAAGATCGACAAGGACTTCGATCCCCCGCTGCTGCAGACCGTCCGCGGCATGGGCTACAGCCTGCGCACATGACCTGGCCCAAGGTCCTCCGCAGCCTGACCCTGCGCCTGACGCTGGTCTACATGGCCCTGTTCTGCGGCTCCGTGGGGATCATGCTGGCGGTCACCTACGTCGGCGGCGTGCTGCGGCCGCTGCAGGCCGTGGAGGCCACGGTCACCCGCGAGAGCGACGCCCTCGTGTCCGTCTACCGCCGCCAGGGTCGAGACGGCCTGATCCGCGCCCTGGAACGCCGCGTGGCCACGGCGCGGGGCCGTCTGCCCTACCATGTGCTGGTTGCGCCCGGCGGCGCCGTCGTCGCCGCCAACCTCGTGGACTGGCCCAGGGCCAGCGGACGTGAATGGCTGCGCTACGAGTTCGGCACCTACGCGACGGGCGCCGAGGAAGAGCACGAGGCGGTGGTCCGCGACCTCGCCCTGCCCGGCGGTTATCGCCTGTTGGTCGGCCTCGACACCGAAGACCTGGACGAGCGCGAGGACCTGATCTTCGAGGCCCTGTCCTGGGGCGCGGGCATGAGCCTGGCGCTGGGCCTGATCGGCGGACTGGTGATGACCTATGCGGTGTCGCAGCGCCTGGAGAGCATCAACCGCGCCGCCCGCGCCGTGATCGCCGGTGACCTTTCGGGGCGGGTGGAGTTGCGCGGCAGCGGCGACGACTTCGACCAGCTCTCGGCGACGCTGAACGAGATGCTGGCGCGGATCGAGGGCCTGGTCGCCTCGATCAGCCGCGTCTCCGACAACATCGCCCATGAGCTGCGCACGCCGCTTACCCGGTTGCGCGCGGAACTCGAGGAACTGGCCGACGCGGGGGAAGACCGCGAGGAAGCGAGGGCGCGGACGGCGGCGGCGCTCTCGGAGGCCGAGCGGCTGCAGTCGATGTTCGAGGCCCTGCTGCGCATCGCCCGGCTGCAGAGCGGTCCGCAGGCGCCGAACGCGCCCGTCGGCCTGAGCGCGCTCCTGGAGGACGCCGTAGAGCTGCATCGGCCGGCCGCGGAAGACCGTGCTCAAGACCTCTCATCCGAGATCGCATCGGGCCTCGTAGTTCGCGGTGACCGCGACCTGATCTTCCAGATGGTCAGCAACCTGCTCGACAACGCCGTGAAGTTCGCCCCCGAGGGGGGCCGCATCGCGCTGGGAGCGCATCCTGCCGGCGGCGGGATCGAGGTGACGGTCGTCGATGACGGTCCGGGGGTGCCGGCAGAGGATCGTAACCGGGTGTTCGAGCGGTTCTACCGGGGCGGGGAGGGGCGCGTGGCGGGCTTCGGCCTGGGGCTGAGCTTGGTCGCGGCCGCCGCCGAACGCCACCGGGCAGAGGTGCGCCTGGACGACGCCGCGCCGGGCTTGCGGGTGGTCATCCGCTTCCGCACTTGATGGGAAGGCCCTGAGGCCGCCTAATCGCCGGTTCGGAGGCCGCCATCGACACCACCGTCGTCATCCTCGAGCTCGCCGGCTTCGCCGCCCTGCTGCTGTGGGGCGTGCACATGGTGCAGACCGGCGTGCAGCGCACCTTCGGGCCGAAGCTGCGGCACTTCCTGGCGGGCGCCCTGCGCAACCGCATCCGCGCCTTCGCCGCCGGGGCGGCGGTCACGGTGGCGCTGCAGAGCAGCACCGCCACCGCCCTGATGCTCACCGCGTTCGCGGCGGGCGGGCTGGTGGAGCTGGCGCCGGCCCTGGCGGTGATGCTGGGCGCCAACGTCGGCTCGTCGCTGGTGGTGCAGGCGCTGTCCTTCGACATCACGGCGCTGGCCCCGATCCTGGTGCTGGCGGGCGTGACCCTGTTCCGGCGCTGGCAGGACCAGCCGCACGATTTCGGTCGGGTGCTGATCGGCCTGGGCCTGGTGCTGATGTCGCTGCACCAGTTCCTGCAGCTGCTGGAGCCCCTGGTCAGCCAGCCCGGCGTGGGTGAGGCGCTGCGCGGCCTGGGCGCCTATACGCCGCTGGTGGTGGCGGGAGCCGCGCTGCTGACCTGGGCGGCCCACTCCAGCATCGTGACGGTCCTCCTGGCCATGTCGCTGGCGACGAAGGGCGTCGTGGGCATCGAGACGGGCGTGGCCCTCGTGTTGGGCGCGAACCTGGGCTCGGCGATCAATCCGCTGCTCGAGGGCGGTGTGGGCTCCGATCCCGCCAGCCGCCGCCTGCCGCTGGGCAACTTCCTGAACCGACTGGTCGGGCTCGCCGTGGCCATGGCCGCCTTCAGCTACGCCGCGCCTTATGTGGCGCGCCTGGGGCCGGACGCCGGCCGGGCGCTGGCCAACTTCCACACGCTGTTCAACGTGGTCCTTGCGCTGGCCTTCCTGCCGTTCCTCCGACCCTTCGCCGACCTGATCAAGCGCCTGCTGCCCAGCCCGGCGGCGGAGGCTAGGCCCGGGACGCCGATCTACCTCGATCCCCAGGCTCGTGAGACGCCGCAGGTCGCCCTGGCGCTCGCCACCCGTGAGGCGCTGCGGATGGCGGACACCATCGAGGGCATGCTGAAGGGCCTGCGCGAGGCGCTGCAGTCCGACAGCCGCGGCCCGATCCACACGACGCGCCAGCTCGACGACGTCCTCGACGGCCTGAACAGCGCCATCAAGGGCTATGTCCTGTCGATCCCGACCGAGCGCCAGGAGCCGGCCGACGCGGCGCGCCTGACCGAGGTGCTGATGTTCGCCATCAACCTGGAGCACGCCGGCGACCTCATCGCCCGCGACCTGCTGGACGTCGCCGAGCGTCGCCAGACCCGGGGCGTGGCCTTTTCGCCCGAGGGCGAGGCCGAGCTGGTGAAGCTGCTGGACCGGCTGATCGCCAACGTCCGGCTGGCCGCCTCGCTGTTCGTCAACCGCGACCCGGCCACCGCGCGGGCGCTGGTGGCCGAGAAGGAGGCCTTCCGCGAGATCGAGAGCGCTGGCGTCGCCGCCCACTTCGCGCGCCTGCGGTCGGGCAACGCCAAGACCGTGGAGACCAGCTCGCTGCACCTGGACGCCCTGCGGGACCTGAAGAGCATCAACTCCCACCTGGTGGAAGCCGCGGCCTATCCGATCCTGCGCACCGGCGGCGAGCTGCTGCCCAGCCGCCTGAAGAGCGTCAACTAACTAGCTGTTCTGGCTTGCCATCCACCGTTCCAGCCAGTGGATGTTGTAGTCGCCGGCCAGGATGTCGTGCTGGTGGATCAGCTCCTGGAACAGCGGGATGTTGGTGTCGATGCCGCCGACCACGATCTCGCCCAGGCAGCGGTTGAGACGCGCGAGGCACTCCTCGCGGTCGCGGCCGTGGACGATCAGCTTGCCAATCAGGCTGTCGTAGTAGGGCGGGATCGAATAGCCGGCGTAGAGCGCGCTATCCATTCGCACGCCCAGCCCGCCAGGGGCGTGGAAGTCGGTGACCAGGCCGGGCGAGGGCGCGAAGGTCTTCGGGTTCTCTGCGTTGATCCGGCATTCGATGGCGTGGCCCTCGAAGATCACCTCCGACTGCTTGAACGAGAGCGGCAGGCCGGCCGCGATGCGGATCTGTTCGCGCACCAGGTCGATGCCGGTGATGGCCTCGGTGACCGGGTGCTCCACCTGCAGGCGGGTGTTCATCTCGATGAAGAAGAACTCGCCGTTCTCATACAGGAACTCGATGGTGCCGACGCCCAGGTAGCCGATGGCCTTCACTGCGTCGACGACGACCTTGCCGATCTTCGCGCGGGCCGCAGCGTCGATGGCGGGCGAGGGGGCCTCTTCGAGCACCTTCTGGTGGCGGCGCTGCAGCGAGCAGTCGCGTTCGCCCAGGTGGACGACGTTGCCATGGCTGTCGGCCACGACCTGCAACTCGATGTGCCGCGGCGTCTGGAGATAGCGCTCCATGTAGACAGCGTCGTCGCCGAACGCCGCCTTGGCCTCGGAGCGGGCGGTCTGGACGGCCTCGATCAGGTCGTCGGGGGTCTTGGCGACCTTCATGCCGCGCCCGCCGCCGCCGGCCGCCGCCTTGATCAGCACCGGGAAGCCGATCTCCTTGGCCGCGGCGATGGCCTCTTCCTCGGTGGTGATGGCGCCGTCGGAGCCCGGCACTACCGGGATGCCGGCTTCCTTGACCGCCTGCTTGGCGGTGATCTTGTCACCCATCATGCGGATGTGCTCCGCCTTGGGCCCGATGAAGGTGAAACCGTGGGCGGTCACGATCTCCGCAAATCGCGCATTTTCCGACAGGAAGCCGTAGCCCGGGTGGATGGCCTGGGCGCCGGTGATCTCGCAGGCCGCGATGATCGCCGGGATGTGCAGATAGCTCTTCGCCGCCGGCGGCGGGCCGATGCAGACGCTCTCATCGGCGAGGCGCACCCACATGGCGCTCGAATCGGCCTCGGAGTGCACGGCGACCGTGGAGATGCCCATCTCCTTGCACGCCCGGTGGACGCGCAGCGCGATCTCGCCCCGGTTGGCGATCAGGATCTTTTCGAACATCGAGCTACTCGATGATCGCGAGCGGCTCGCCGAATTCGACCGGCTGGGCGTCCTCGACCAGGATCTCGACGATCTTGCCGGCGCGGGGCGCCGGGATCGGGTTCATGGTCTTCATGGCCTCTACGATGAACAGCGTCTGGCCAGCCTCCACCGCGTCGCCGACCTTCACGAAGGCGGGCGAGCCGGGGTTGGGCTGCAGGTAGATGGTGCCCACCATGGGGGACTTGACCTCGTCGCCGCTGGCGCGGGCGGGCGCGGCCGGGGCGGCGGCAGGGGCTGGAGCCGCCGCGGGGGCGGGCGCAGGCGCCGGGGCCGCAGCGGGCGCGGGCGCATAGTGCACGGGCGCCGGCGCCGCGTTCATCGTCTTGGCGACGCGGATCTTCAGCGCGCCCTGCTCGACCTCGATCTCGGACAGCCCCGTCTCGGTGAGGATGTCCGCCAGCTTGCGCACCAGGCGAGCGTCGAACGGATCGGCAGGCGCCTTGGGGGTGTTAGCCATGTATCGGCCCTTGTCTTCTTTGATCTCTAGCGGGCGAGGCCCGCGGCGGCCTCGACGGCCAGTTCATAGCTCATGGCCCCGAAGCCGGAGACGACTCCGGTTGCGGCGAGCGACACGTAGGTTTCCCTACGGAACGCCTCGCGCGCGGCGGGGTTCGAGAGGTGACACTCGACGATGGGGATGGAAAGCATCTTCAACGCGTCGAGGATGGCGATGGACGTATGGCCGTAGGCCGCCGGGTTCAGGACGACGGCCGAGCCTTGCTCGCGCGCTTCCTGGATCCAGTCCACGAGTTGGCCCTCATGGTTCGACTGCCGGAACACGACCTCATAGCCCAGGGACTTCGCGCGGGCCTCACAAAGGCCGCGGACGTCTTCCAGGGTCTGATGTCCGTAAATCTCCGGCTCGCGGGTCCCCAGGAGGTTGAGGTTGGGGCCGCTCAGCACATAGATCGGTTTCGGCATTCGGCTCCGCCGTCGATTCCGGCGTCTTGTAACGGTCGCCGGCGAAGGCCACAAGCAACCCGACAGGAGCACCCGTGTTGCAGCTGACCGTGAATGGAGAGACCCGCGCCTTTTCCGGTGTCGCCGACGTGGCGGCGCTGGTGTCGGCGCTCGGCCTCGACACCCGCAAGGTCGCCGTGGAACGGAACCTGGAGATCGTGCCGCGGTCGGCCTATGCGAAGACTTCGCTCGCCGACGGCGACCGGATCGAGATCGTGGCTTTTGTCGGAGGCGGCTGAGATGGACGGGTCCACACACAGCGAGGACAGCTGGTCGGTCGCCGGCCGCACCTTCCGCTCGCGGCTGATCGTCGGCACGGGCAAGTACAAGGACTATGCCCAGAACGCCGCCGCGGCCGAGGCCGCCGGGGCCGAGATCGTCACCGTGGCGCTGCGCCGGGTGAATCTGTCCGACGTCAATCAGCCGATGCTGACCGACTATGTGAAGCCCGACCGGTTCACCTACCTGCCCAACACGGCCGGCTGCTACACCGGCGAGGACGCCGTGCGCCTGCTGCGCCTGGCGCGCGAGGCCGGCGGCTGGGACCTGGTGAAGCTGGAGGTGTTGTCGAACACGCCGCACCTGCTGCCCGACATGGAAGAGACGCTCCGGGCGCTCAAGCTGCTGATCGCCGACGGTTTCCAGGTGATGGTCTACTGCTCGGACGACCCGGTGTACGCCAAGAAGCTGGAGGACGCGGGCGCCGCCGCCATCATGCCGGCCGCGGCCCCGATCGGTTCCGGCCGGGGCATCCAGAACACCCTGAACCTGGGCCTGATCATCGAACAGACCAAGGTGCCGGTGCTGGTGGACGCCGGGGTCGGGACGGCTTCCGACGCCGTGGTGGCCATGGAACTGGGCTGCGACGCGGTGCTGATGAACACCGCCATCGCCGAGGCCAAGGACCCGATCCGCATGGCGCGCGCCATGAAGCACGCCGTCATCGCCGGCCGCGAAGCCTACCTCGCCGGCCGCATGGGCAAGCGCATGTACGCCGACCCATCCTCGCCGCTGAGCGGACTGATCTGACTTCCTTTCCCGCAATGCGGGAAGGGAAGGTCAGGCGGAGCTGCTCCGGAGAGACTTGTTTGCACCCACGGGCGGAGACGCCGCGAGGGGAGAGGCGGGGAGGCAGCGGCGCGCATGAGCTCGGGTCGTGCGAGCGCCTGCTCCGGGGCCGTGTCAAAGCATTGTTCCGACGCGGCGCGGACCTCAGCTCAGCATCCCTTTGACATATCGGCAGAACGTGGGTATCCGAGTGGATGGCCAGGGCGCTGCACCTCATCGTCGGGCTCTTCCTCGCGACCGTCACTGTCACTGCCACTGCCGGCGAACAGCCGTACAAGGCGCCCCGCAACGCGCTTGACCAGCCTGTCCTTGAAGGCGTGTGGTCCTACAATTCCCTCACTCGGCTCGAGCGTCCTGACGCCTATCCCAGCGTGGTGATCACCGAGGCCCAGGCGCGTTCCATTCGCCCGCTGCCCATGATCGCGCCTGACGCCGTCGGCCAGGCCGAGACCGAGACCTATGACCCGGAGGGCCTGGAGATCGGGCGCATCGGCGACCAGTACCGCGCCGCCTGGATCGTCGACCCGCCCGACGGGCGCCTGCCCTACACGCCGGAGGGGCGCGCGCGGGCCCGCAAGCCGTTCACCTTCGCCAACCCCGAGGAGCGCAGCAACCAGGAGCGATGCCTGGTGTTTCCGGCCCTCGGCCCGCCGCTGGTCAGCGGGCTCTACAACAACCATCTGCAAATCCTGCAGACGAAGGACCACCTGGTCATCTTCTTCGAGCAGGGGTCGGAAGTCCGTATCATTCCCGTCGGCGAGGCGCCTCGGGGCGGCGTCCGGCGCTGGATGGGCGAGACGACGGGGCATTGGGAGGGCGAGGCGTTCGTCATGCGCACGACCAACTTCTGGCCGACGCAATCGCTACGGTCCTTCCCGCTGGCGGTGGTCTATCTGTCCCAGGACGCGGTGGTGACCGAACGCCTGCAGCGAATCTCGGCGAAGCAGATCCTGTACAGCTACACCGTGTCCGACCCGGCGAACTACACGCGCCCCTGGCGAGGCGAGATGCCGTTCAACGCCACGCAAGCGGCGATGTATGAGAACGCCTGCCACGAGGGGAATTATTCACTGCCGAACATCCTGTCCGGTGCGCGGGTCGAGGAAAGCGCGGCCGCAGCAGCCAAGACGGACGGCGGCGGTCTGCGGAAGTAAGGCAACTGTCCCACGCAGCGGGAGAGGAAGGGCCCGCTACCGCGCCATGTTCAGGACCTGGACCTGGGTGAATTCCTTCAGGCCTTCCTCGCCCAGTTCCGACCCGATGCCGGAGAACTTGGAGCCGCCGAAGGGCAGGTGGGGCTGCAGGTCGGCGTGCTTGTTCACCCACACCGAGCCCGACTCCATGCTCTCGGCCAGGGCCCAGGCGCGCTCGCTGTCCTTGGCCCAGATCGAGCCGCCCAGGCCGTAGATAGAGGCGTTGGCGCGGGCGACCGCATCCTTTGCGTCCGAGTATTTGATCACCGGCATGACGGGGCCGAACTGCTCCTCGTCGACCAGCTGCGAGCCCTCGGCGATGTCGCGCACGACCGTGGGGTTGATGAAGTAGCCCTTGTCGCCCTTGCGGCCGCCGCCGGCGATGACCTTGCCGTCCTTCTTCGCGCTCTCGATGAAGCCCATCACCTTGTCGAACTGGGCCTTGTTCTGCAGCGGGCCCATCTGGGTGCCTTGCTCGAGGCCGTCGCCCACGACCATGTTCTTCGCGAGCTCGGCGAACTCGTCGCACATGGCGTCGTAGATGCTCTCGTGGACGTAGATCCGCTTGGCCGCGATGCAGACCTGGCCGGCGTTCTGCATGGCCGCGCCGAACACCTTGGGCGCGGTCTCCTTGGGGTCCACGTCGTCCAGGACGATCAGGGCGTCGTTGCCGCCCAGCTCCAGGGAGATGCGCTTGAGCGCGTCGGCGGCGCTGGCCATCACCTTCTTGCCGGTCTCGGTGGAGCCGGTGAAGCTGATCTTGCGGATGTCGGGGTGCTTGGTCATGTCGCCGCCCAGGTCGTTGGCGTCGGCGATCACGTTCAGCACGCCGGGCGGCAGAAGGTCCTTCACCAGCGCGGCGAAGCGCAGGGTGGAGAGCGGCGTCGTGGCCGCCGGCTTCAGGACCACGGTGTTGCCCGCCAGCAGGGCCGCAGGGACCTTGAAGGCCATCAGGATCAGCGGGAAGTTCCAGGGCACGATCGCGCCCACCACGCCCAGCGGCTTGCGGCGCACCTCGATGCGCGACGTCGCGTCGTCGGTCACCACGCGGGCCGGCAGGTCCAGGCTGGCGAAATAGCGGAAGAAGGCGGCGGTTCCGAACACCTCGCCGGTGGCGTCCTGCAGCGGCTTGCCCTGTTCCTGGGTCAGGAGGCGGGCGAGTTCGGGAATGTTGGCCTGGATCACATCGGCGATAGCGACCAGCACGGCGCGGCGCTCATCGATGGTCTTGGCGCTCCAGGCCGGGAAGGCGGCCTTGGCGGCGGCCACCGCCTGGTCCAGCTGGGCCTTGGACGCCCGTGCGCAGGTCGCCACCGGCTCCTCGGTCGCGGGATTGAGGACCGTCATGGTGGCGTCGCCGTCCACCAGGGCGCCGTTGATGAGCAGCTTGTAGTCGGACATGTGATCCTCCCGCGAAATCTTCGGGAGGCACGCAACGCCCTTTACCTTGCGGCGGTCAAGCGGCGGCCCGGACCCGCTGGATGTCGGCGTCGGGCGAGACGCCCACGGCCTGCAGCATCTGCGCCCGCCCCGGCGCGCCCTGGGCGGGATAGAGGTTGGCGTTCGCCGCCTTCCCGCGCGCCCAGACCCGGACGATCTTCGCCAGGTTGCGCGGCCGCTTCAGCCAGGCCTGGGGATGCTCCAGCATGTGGAAGCCGCGCAGGAAGGCGCGCAGCAACTCCACGTCCTCGCGAATGGCGATCGCCACCCCGTCCTCCAGGAAGCTCTTCAGCAGCCTGGCCCGCAGCGAGGGCTTCGCCGGCGGCAGGAGGGCGGCCCGCGCGCGGCGGATCGCCGACCGGTCGGCCCGGCGCATGACGTCGTAGTAGGGCCGCAACTCGCGCTCGAGGCCCGCGCGGTAGTGGAGCAGCCGCTGGCCCGCGTCGGGGCTCGCCGCCAGGGCGTCCAGCAGCAGGTGCGCGCTGACCGCCGCGAAGGAGCAGCCCCGGCCGTACAGCGGATTGGTGCGAACCACGCAGTCGCCCACCGGGAAGAAGCCCAGCACCGCCGGCTGGCCGCCCGCCGCCAGCTCGCGCCAGCGGCTCTCGAGCTGGCCCATGCCGAACACCTTGCTGGTGGGCTCGGTGCGTTCGGAGGCGATCCAGGGCGCCACGCCGGGGAGTTCGCGGCACATGGCGTCGAACACCTCGGGGTCGACGATCGCCTTGCGCATCTCCTCCTCGACCTCGGGCGCGCAGAGGGTCACCGAGAAACAGCCGTTGTCGCCGGGGAAGACGCCGAACTTCAGGTAGCCCAGGTCGCCGGTGGTGGATCCCGCGCCGCGCGGCGGCTCCTCCATGCCCGGCCGCAGCCGGTAGTGGCGGGTGAAATAGATGACCCCGCAGGCCTCGGCGCTCTCGGGGATCGTCACGCCGGCCTCGGCCAGCCACTCGTAGGCCTGGGAGGTGCGTCCGGCGGCGTCGACGACGATGTCGGCCGAGAGCTGGGTCCCGTCCTCCAGGACCACGCCGGTGATCTTGGGCGGCGCGCCGGGCTCGATCATCAGCCCCTTCACGAAGGTCTGCGGCCGCATGGTCACGCCGGGCAGGTCTTCGGCGTAGCGGCGCATCACCACCTCCAGCGTGGTGCGCCGGCTGGTGAGGATCGCCAGGTCGCGGTCGATGGGGGCGGGGACGTATTTTTCCTTGTGCTTCGCGGTCAGCGAGCCCTCGAAGCCCAGTTCGCGTACGCCTTCCGCCAGCAGGGCCTCCAGTAGCGCCGGATGCCGGTCGCGGACCAGGGTGCGCAGGCGGGCGAGGAAGGCGTGGCTGTGGCGCAGGTGGCCGACGCCGCGGCGCTGCCAGGTTTCGAAGGCCGTGTCGGCGTCGCCGGGCGGCGGCGGCGGATCGCGGTCCAGCACCGTGACCTCCCGGTCCGGTCCCGCCAGCGCCATGGCGGTCCAGAGACCCGCCATTCCCGCGCCGATCACCAGCACCCGCTCGACCATGCCGTTCCCCGTCAAAGCTGCGGCCGGCAGTCTAGCAGAGACGGAACTTTACGTCGGGGAGCCCGAGGGCCGCTTCATCGCGCCGGCCTTCACCTTGGCGAGCGCCGCGCGCACCGAGCCGATGTCGGCGCCCGGGATCACATAGTCGCCGACCACGAACGCCGGCGTGCCCTGCAGGCCGAGCGCCCCGGCCAGCAGGCGGATATCGTGGATCTGCTGGGCGATGGCCGGATCGGCCGACGCCTTGCGCACGGCGGCGGGATCCAGGCCCACCTCGGCCAGGTGGCGGTCCAGCGCCGCCTCGTCCAGGCCCTTGTCGGCCATCCAGGCCTTGTAGAGCTCGACGCCCTTGGTCTTGCCCTGCGGCGTCAGCGCCATCTTCGCGGCGGTGTCCGACACCTCGCCGAAGATCGGGAATTCCTTGAAGACGAAGCGGACGTCGGGGTTCTCCTGGATCAGCTTCACCACCTCGGGCGCCACCACCTTGCAGTAGCCGCAGCGGTAGTCGAAGAACTCGACGACGGTGAACTCGCCGTCGGGGTTGATCACCAGGTCGCGCGGGTCGCGCTCCAGCTGCTGGCGATACTTGGCCACGGTCCCGGCCTGGGCCTTGGCCTGCTCCAGCATCTGCTTCTGCCGCAGCTTCACCACCGCCTCCTCGATCACCTCGGGGTGTTCGAGCAGGTAGGCGCGCACCTTGGCCCCGAAGGCGGGATCGGTCTGCGCCGGCTTGTTGCAGCCGGACAGGGCCAGGGAAGCCGCGAGGGCGGCGGCGAGGGGGAGGAACGGCTTCATGGGGTCTCGATAATTCAGGCGGCTCAACGCGTATTGCCGGCGATGGAGCCCTCGCGGGCCAGGTCGCGGAGGTCTTCGCGGGTGGGTTCGGCCACCAGGACGATGTCGGTGGCGCGCCGCCATTCGGGGGTGCCGCGGGTCAGCATCTCGCGGGCGCGCATGGCGAAGACGCGGGCCTGCCGCTTGTCGCCGATGTTGAAGTTGTATTCGGCCGTCGCCAGGCGGGCCAAGCCGTCCTCGTTCAGCTTGTCGTAGGCCTCGGCCAGGATGCGCCAGGCGACGGCGTTGTCTTCTTCCTGGGTCAGGGCGCGCTTCAGCTCGGTGACGCCTTCGGCGACCTTCTTCTTGTCGTCCAGGGCGATCAGGGTCTGGCCCAGGTTGACGCGCAGCAGGGGAGCTTCCGGCTTCAGCTCCACGGACTTGCGCTGCGGGAGTTCCGCTTCCTCGGTGCGGCCGAACTCGAACAGGATCTGGCCCTTGAGCTCCCAGAGGTAGGGGTTGTTCGGCTGGTCCGTGAGCAGCTGGTCGATCAGCTTCAAGGCCCGGTCGGGCTCCTTGAGCTGGTAGTAGGCGATCGCCCGCGCATAGCGCGACGGATAGTCGGTGGCCTTCTCGTCGTACTTGGTGATCGCCACCTGCGGATTGAGGAAGCCGTCCAGCTTGGCCTTCATGACCGCGTGCTCGGCCACGGCCTCGGGGCTGTCCTTCTTGTTGTAGTTCGGCTGGGTCTCGACCTTGCGGCGCAGGCTCTCGATCCGGTCGGACGAGATCGGGTGGCTGCGGAAATAGGCGTAGCGCCGGGCCTCGTCGAAGACCTCCTGGTAGCGGAAGTTGTCGAAGAACTCGGCCAGGCCGCGGCCGGACAGGCCCGCCTTGTCCAGCAGTTGGGCGCCGGCCTGGTCGGCGCGGCTTTCCTGCTCGCGGCTGTAGCCCAGCGCGCCGATCGTGCCGAAATAGCTGGCGCTGCCGGCCAGGCCCGCGGCGGCCTCGGGAGCGCCTGCGATGGCGGCCAGCACGCCCAAGCCCATGGTGAGCAGGAAGGGTTTCATGCCCGCGGCCTGCATGTCGCCCGAGCGGGCGCTGTGGCCCGCGGCCAAGTGGCCGACTTCATGGGCGATGACGCCCTGCAGTTCGTTCGGATCGTCGGCCTCGAGGATCAGCCCGGTGTTGAAGCCCATCACGCGCGGACCGGCGAAAGCGTTCAGCTCCTTGGAGCCGACGATGACGATCTCGACGTTCTTGGGATCGACGCCCGCGGCCTTGAGGATCGGCTCGGCGTCCTTGGCGAGGATCTCCTCGATCTCGGTGTCGCGGATCAGCGACTGGGCCGAGGCCGGGGCCGCCGTCAGCGCGACGCCGGTGGCGGCGACGGCCACCAGCGCCAGGCGCGAAACCGACCGGAATGGGGAGATCATGCTCGACACTCTATCGTAGTCCGACGCCCCCAGCCGGTCGGATGCTAGCTCGGGTCCCGCCAAAGTGGAAACGGCTTCGGCGGGACACGAGCAGTCAGATGGCTACGCCCTAGCCGCGGCGCCACCAGCCGCGCTTCGGCGCCGGCGCGGGACCCGAGATTTCGTTCGGATCGGGCTCGCGGGGCGCTGGCGCCGCGGCGACGGGCTCGGGTTCGGGCTCGGGTTCCGGAGCGGGCGCAGGCTCGGCCGCTTCCACGACCGGTTCGGGCGCGGTGACGGCCTCGGCGGCTTCGACCGGCGCGGCCTTGCGACTGCGCGAGCGCTTCGGCTTGGCCGGCGGTTCCTCGGCCACGACGGCGACCGGTTCCGGTTCCCGCTCGGGCTCGGGCGGCGGGGCGATCGCCTCGGCTTCCACAGAAGCCGGAGCGGCCTCGGCGGCGGCGTCGGCCTCGCCACGGCCACGACCGCGGCCACGGGCCCGGCGCGGACGCTTCGGCTTCTCCTCGACCTCGGGCAGCTCGACCCAGATGTCGTCGCCGCTCTCGCTGTGTCGGGCCACAGGCGCGGGCGTCGGGGCGGCCGCCTGGACCTCAGGCGCGCGGGACGCGGCTTCGGCGGCGGGCGCCTGCGGCGCGATCTTCAGGTCTTCCGAGGGGTCGTACCAGACGAAGGGATCGTCGCCGTAGGGCACCCACGGGCGGACCCACGAGAACGAGTCGGTCGGACGGAAGTCCTCGCGCATCCGGCGGCCACCGCGGCGGCCACGGCGACGGCGACGGCCTTCGCGTTCCTCTTCGGTCTCGGCGCGGGCCGGACGGGCCTCGCCGTCGGGACGCGGACCCCGGTCGGTGCGCGGCTCGTCCCCACGGCGTCCGCGACGGCGGCGGCGACCGCGGCCCCGGCGGCCGCCCTCCTCGTCGTCCTCGCGCGGGCGGTCCTCGCGGACGTTGCGGGCGTGAGCCACGTCGTCGTCCGTGTCCTCGCGCTCGAGGGCGTCTTCGTCCTCTTCCTCTTCTTCGTCCTCGTCTTCGAACGCCTCGTCGTCGAAGTCGTCCTCCTCGGCGGCAGGCTCATAGGCCTGGACGGGGGCGGGCAGGGCGGAGGCGTGGTCGGCGCGCAGCTCCATGGACGTCCGCTCGATCGCGTGATCGGCGTGCGCCATGTCGTCCTCGATGACCACCGTGACGAAGAGCTCGAAGGCCTGGTTCAGGCGCGCCAGGTGGGCGCGCTTCTCGTTGAGGATGTAGAGGCCGACGGCGCGCGGCACGCGCAGGCAGGCCTCGCCGCCGCCCTTCAGCGCCTCGATCTCCAGCGCGCGCAGGGCGGCCAGGGCGGAGGACTCCACCGAGCGCACCCGGCCGGTGCCCTGGCAGTGCTCGCAGACGTGGGTCGTGCCTTCCAGCACGCCGGTGCGGCGGCGCTGGCGGCTGATCTCCATGAGGCCGAACGGGCTGATCTTGCCCATCTGCACCCGGGCGCGGTCGTCCTTGAGCGCGTCTTTCAGCTTCTTCTCGACGGCCCGGTTGTTCTTCGACTCATCCATGTCGATGAAGTCGATGACGATCAGGCCGGCCAGGTCGCGCAGGCGCAGCTGGCGGCACGCCTCCTCGGCGGCCTCCATGTTGGTCTTCAGCGCCGTGGCCTCGATGTTCCGCTCGCGAGTGGAGCGGCCCGAGTTCACGTCGACGGCGACCAGCGCCTCGGTCTGGTTGATGACCAGGTAGCCGCCCGAACGAAGGGGCACGACAGGCGTGTAGATCTGGCTGAGGTGGTCCTCGACCCGATGCTTCACGAACAGCGGCATTGGCTCGCGATAGGCCATGACCTTCTTGGCCTGGCTGGGCATCAGCATCCGCATGAAGTCGCGGGCTTCCTTGAAGGCGGCCTCGCCCTCGACCCAGACCTCGTCGATGTCCTTGTCGTACAGGTCGCGGATCGTGCGCTTCACGAGGTCTTCTTCCTCGTAGATCAGGGCCGGCGCGATCGAGTGCAGCGTCTTCTCGCGGATGTTCTCCCAGAGGCGCAGCAGGTAGTCGTAGTCGCGCTTGATCTCGGCCTTGGTGCGCTTGGCGCCGGCCGTCCGCACGATCAGGCCCATGCCCTGCGGCACTTCCAGGCTGGAGACCACGCCCTTCAGGCGCTTGCGGTCGGTGGCGGTGGTGATCTTGCGGCTGATGCCGCCGCCCCGCGCCGTGTTGGGCATCAACACGCCGTAGCGGCCGGCCAGCGACAGGTAGGTGGTCAGGGCCGCGCCCTTGTTGCCGCGCTCTTCCTTGACGACCTGAACCAGCATGATCTGCCGGCGGCGGATTACTTCCTGGATCTTGTAGCGGCGCATCAGCCGGCGGCGGCGGCGCGCCAGCTCTTCTTCCATGACGTCGTCATCGTCGTCATCGGCGCCGGAGACTTCGACGTCCTCGTCCTCCTCGGACGACTCGCCGTTCGAGGCGCGGCCGCGGCCGCGGGCCGGCCGCTCGTCGTCGTCGTGATCCTCGGCCTCTTCGCGCAGCAGCGCTTCGCGGTCGGCGACCGGGATCTGATAGTAGTCGGGGTGGATTTCGTTGAAGGCTAGGAAGCCGTGGCGGTTGCCGCCGTATTCGACGAAGGCCGCCTGCAGCGACGGCTCAACGCGCGTCACCTTGGCGAGATAGATATTCCCTCGAAGCTGTTTTCTGTTCTGGCTCTCGAAATCGAATTCTTCAACGCGGTTCCCGTCGACGACCACCACACGCGTCTCTTCCGCGTGGGCTGCGTCGATCAACATAGTCTTGGGCATTAGTCTCTCCGCGGCGCGCGGGGGCTACATGGCCCGGGCGCTGCCTGCTTATGGGACGAGCGCGCGCGTAGCCTGCCGGCACGCCGAAAACGGCGGTTCGGGAGGCCTTGGGGCCAGATGTGGCTCGAGCTGCGCAGCTCATCGGGTGTGTTCCTATGCGCTCCCGGAGGAAGCGGATCGGAGGATGCGTCGCCACCGAATACTCGGTCGAGGCCGACGCTGGCTGGTTATGTCGCGTGGCGTTCGGGCCCAGATCGGGCGCTCCGACGTCGCGCGGCGGGACATTGCAACAGCGGGCTGCAAAAGGAAAGCAGCGGTTCACGCGATCGTCACGGACCGCAAGACCTCGTTAACTCTTTGTCTACGACGCCACGAGCTAATATGGGTGATCGGTTCGCGTTGTGCGAATCTCCGTGTTTTCGGGGCTTTAGCATGTTGGGGCGGCTCAAGGGCGCGGTGATGCATCGGAAGGGACGGGCGGTCGCCGCGTCCCTCGCGGTGGCCGTGGGCCTGGCCGCCTTCGCCGTCGGCCATGCCGCCACAGAGACGGCGGGCCTGATCAAGGTCCGCATGGGCGGTGATTCCGCCGAGACCCGCCTGGTCATCGAGCTGGACGGCGCCACCAGCGGCAAGATCGTCTCCGACGGCTCCGTCGACCGCCGCGTCGTGGTCATGCTGCCCAACGTCATCGCCGGCCAGACCCAGCAAGGGGCGGGCAAGGGCGTGGTCCGCGCCTGGATGGTCGACCAGGTCCAGGGGGGGGCGCGGCTGCAGCTCGATCTGGCCGGCGACGCGAAGCTGAAGCGCCGCTTCCTGCTGCCCCCGGCCGACGGGGTGGCCAATTACCGCTATGTGATCGACGTCGCCGCCAGCCCGCCGGGCGCGGTGACGACCGCGGCCGCCACGGCGCAGCCGCCGGCGATCCGCACTCAGTTCCTGCCGCTCAAGAAGGCGGCCGCGCCGCTTCCGGCGGCCATGCCGCTCAAGAAGGTGGTCGTGATCGACGCCGGCCACGGCGGCCGCGACATCGGCGCCCAGGGCGCGTCGGGCTTCGAGAAGGACGTGAATCTCGCCGCGGCCCTGACCCTGGCCGACCAGCTGGGCCGCACCGGCCGCTACAAGGTGGTGCTGACCCGCACGTCCGACGTCTACGTGCCGCTGGAAGACCGGGTGCGCGTCGCCCAGCGCGCCGGCGCCGACCTCTTCATCTCGCTGCACTCCGATTCCGCGCCCGAGACCAACCTGAAGGGCGCCAGCGTCTACACGCTCTCGGACAAGGCCTCGTCGCGGGCCACCCGGTTCGTCAGCCGCGACGACTGGTTCATGAAGGCCAGCCTCACCGGCGACCAGGGCGTGCGCGATATCCTGTTCGACCTGACCCAGCGCGCGACGCGCAACCGCTCGGCGGTCTTCGCCCAGACGCTGGTCTCCAGCATCGAGGGCAAGGCGCCCATGCTGCGCCACAGCCACCGCGACGCGGGTTTCATGGTCCTGCTGGCGCCCGACGTTCCGGCCGTGCTGCTCGAGATGGGCTTCGTCAACAATCCCGAGGACGAGGCCCGGCTGCGCGATCCCGCCGCCCGCGCGCGGCTCATGCGCGCCGTCACCGGCGCCATCGACACCCACTTCGGCGAACAGATGAAGCTCGCGTCGCGCTGACGCAGGCGCTCAGTCCGGGCGTTGGCGCCCGCCCCAACACAGGTTAGACGACGCCGGGTGGAGCGCCCGCCCGGCCAGTCTCAATTGAACCCGCCAGTCGCGCCTGGCCGGCCGCTGCCGCGGTGGCTCGCGGTCGTGGGCGTCTCGGTTCTCAGCTTCGTCGCGCTGGCCGCCATCGCCGTGGGCGTCTATTCGGCCTGGCTGTTCCACGACATGCCCGATGCGGGTGACCTGGTGGATTATCACCCCGCCACCGCCACCCGCGCCTACGCGTGGGACGGCACCCTGATCGGCGAGTTCTCCCGCGAGCGGCGCATCTTCGTGCCCTACGACGCGATTCCCGCCCAGACCGCCCAGGCCTTCCTGGCGGCCGAGGACCATGGCTTCTTCAAGCACGGCGGCGTGGACGTGGGCGGCTTCGGCCGGGCCATGGTCAAGAACGTCATCAACCTGGCCCAGGGCCGCCGCCTCGAGGGCGGCTCGACCATTACCCAGCAGGTGGCCAAGAACATCCTGCTGAACAGCGACCAGACCATCGGGCGCAAGCTGAAGGAGGCGATTCTGGCCTCCCAGCTCGAACAGACGCTCTCGAAAGAGCGGATCCTCGAGCTCTACATGAACGAGATCTGGCTGGGGTATCGGTCGTATGGCGTGGGCGCCGCGGCCTACAACTACTTCGGCAAGTCGCTCAGCGAGCTGACCCTGGCGGAAAGCGCTTATCTGGCCGCCCTGCCGAAGGGGCCCGACAACTACCATCCGATCCGCCGCAAGGCGCAGGCGCTCGCCCGCCGCAACTGGGTGATCGACCAGATGGCCGACCTGGGCTGGGTCACCCGCGCCGAGGCCAATGCGGCGATGAAGGAGGACCTGGTCGTCCAGTCCGCCCCGACGCGCTCGCAGTACCGCGACGCCGACTACTTCGTGGAGGAGGTGCGCCGCATCGCCCTCAACATGAAGGAGCTGGGCGACGACCGGCTGAACGCCGGCGGCTACTACATGCGCACGACCCTGGACCCCGAACTGCAGAGCGCCGCCAAGCTGGCGCTGATGAAGGGCCTGGAGACCTACGACCGCCGCCACGGCTGGCGCGGCGCCTTCGGCCACGTGACCACCCTGCAGGGCTGGGAAGACGTCGCCCGCAAGACCGTCAAGCCGCGCGAGCGCCAGGACTGGCGGCGTGCGGTGGTCACCAGCGTGGCCGGCGGCGTGGTGGAGGTCCGCACGATCGACGGCGCCGCCGGAAACATCGCCGGCCAGGACGTCGCCTGGGCGCGGGCCGGGAAGGGGATCGGCGCCGGCGACCTGGTGTTTGTCGAGCCGGCCGAAGAGGGCGGCGGCTTCCGCCTGAAGCAGGTGCCGGCGGTAAACGGCGCCCTGGTGGCCATGGAGCCCTATTCGGGCCGGGTGGTGGCGATGGTGGGCGGCTATTCCTTCTCGATCTCCAGCTTCAACCGCGCGACCCAGGCGCTCCGCCAGCCGGGCTCGTCGTTCAAGCCGATCGTCTACGCGGCGGCCCTGGAAAGTGGCTACACGCCCGCCAGCACCGTCCTCGACGCGCCGATTACGCTCAGGGGCTACGGCGGCCAGGACTGGAGCCCGGAGAACTACAGCCGCGACTACTATGGCGCGCTCACCCTGCGCAAAGGCCTGGAGCTGTCGCGCAACACCATGACCGTGCGCCTGGCCCAGAGCGTCGGCATGACCAAGATCGCGAGCCTGGCCGAACGCCTGGGCGTGACCAAGAAGATGGACAAGGTGCTGGCCATGGCCCTGGGGTCGGGCGAGACCACCACCTACAAGATGGCCGCCGCCTATTCGACCTTCGTCAACGGCGGCAAGCTGGTGCAGCCGCACCTGATCGAGGTGGTCGAGGACCGCAACGGCAAGGTCATCTGGCGCGCCGACCGCCGTCAGTGCGATCGTTGCGAGGCCGGCTTCTCGGGCGACGAGAGCCCGCGGATCCTGCGCACCGGCGACCAGGTCATGGATCCGATCACCGCCTACCAGATCACCTCGATGCTGGAAGGCGTGGTCCAGCGCGGGACGGCCACCGCGGCCTCGTCGATCGGCAAGCCGCTGGGCGGCAAGACGGGCACCACCAACGACTACCGCTCGGCCTGGTTCATGGGCTTCTCGCCGCATCTGGTCGTCGGCGTCTACATCGGCTTCGACGACAACCGCAGCCTGGGCAACAACGAGACCGGCGCCGTGGCCGCCGTGCCGATCTTCGTCGACTTCATGGGCCAGGCCCTGAAGGACAAGCCGCCCGAGCCCTTCAAGGCGCCGGCCAACGCCAAGTACGCCATGATCCGCGGCATCCGGGAGGCCTTCCGGCCCGGCACCGAGCCGCAGGGCTCGATGCAGAGCCTGGGCGCGGCGGGCTCGCCCTCGGGCCCGCAGCCCTACAGCCAGGTCTTCGGCAACGGCAACGTCACCGGCGCCCCGAACGCCGCGGCCGCCGTCGCGCCGCCCGCCGCCCCGCCGCCGAAGAAGAAGGACGACCTGTCCGACTTGTTCTGAGCCTGCCTTGTGCTGGACATCGGCACGGGCTAGAGCCCGCCACCTTACTTTTTGGGAGTCTCTCCATGAGAGCGGATGTCGAGGCCGCCAAGGCCGACATCGAGCAGTCGATCGAACTGCTCAGGAGGCGTCTTTGACTGGGAACCGTCCCTCCGAAAACTCGACGAATTGAACGCGCGGGTCGAGGACCCGACCCTTTGGGACCGGCCGTCCGAGGCCCAGGCGGTGAGCCGTGAGCGCTCGCGGCTGGCGGCCCAGGTCGAGGCCGTGCAGTCGCTCGAACGCGACCTCAACGACGCCGTCGGCTATGCCGAGATGGCGGACGAAGAGAGCGACGAGGCCAGCTTCCAGGAAGCCATCGCCCAGTTGAAGGCGATCAAGGAACGCGCCGACCGGGCCGAGCTGGAAGCGCTGCTGTCCGGCGAGGCGGACGGCAACGACGCGTTCGTGGAAATCAACTCCGGCGCCGGCGGGACCGAGTCCAACGACTGGGCCGGTATGCTGCTGCGGATGTACTCCCGCTGGGCCAACGCCCACGGCATGGAGGTGGACTTCCTCGAAGAGACCTCGGGCGAACAGGCCGGCATCAAGTCGGTGACCCTGCAGGTCAAGGGAACCAACGCCTACGGCTGGCTGAAGACCGAGGCCGGCGTGCACCGGCTGGTGCGCATCTCGCCGTTCGACGCCGCAGCCAAGCGCCACACCAGCTTCGCCTCGGTCTGGGTCTATCCGGTGGTGGACGACACCATCGAGATCGAGATCAATCCGGCTGACGTGCGCACCGACACCTACCGGGCCTCGGGCGCGGGCGGCCAGCACGTGAACAAGACCGACTCGGCGGTGCGCCTGACCCACCTTCCGACCGGGATCGTCGTGGCCTGCCAGAACCAGCGCTCGCAGCACCAGAACCGCGATCAGGCCTGGAAGATGCTGAAGGCCCGCCTCTACGAGGCCGAGCTGGAAAAGCGGGAAGCCGCCCAGGCGGCGATCGAGGACCAGAAGACCGACATCGGCTGGGGCCACCAGATCCGCAGCTACGTCCTGCAGCCCTATCAGATGGTCAAGGACCTGCGCACCGAGGTGGAGACCAGCGACACGGACGGCGTCCTGGACGGCGACCTGGACCGCTTCATGGGCGCGGCCCTGGCCCAGCGCGTGGGCGCGACGCGGGAGTAGCTACTCCGCGGCCACCACGGTGAGCGCTTCGAGGGCGGCCGGCTTGGTCGGTGTCAGCGCCAGGCTGCGCCCCTCGAAGTGCGCCCCGGCCTCGATGGCGAGTTCGGTGTGGCTGATGTCGCCGTCCACGTGGGCCGTGGCCCACAGCCGGACCTGACGGGCGCAGATTGTGCCGGTCACACGCCCGCGGATTTCGATGCTGTCGGCCAGGATGGTCCCGGTCACGACACCGGTCTCGCCGATGGTGAGCTGGCTGACCCGGAGTTCGCCCTCGACCGCCCCGTCCAGGTGCAGGTCGCCGTCGGTGGCGAAATCGCCCTGGATGCGGACGCCTTCGGCCACCAGCGAGGCGACGGTCAGCTTGCGCGCGGGTCCGGCGTCGGCGGGCGCGGCGCCCTTAGTCTGCGGCTTGGAGAACATACTGCCCGGCCTTGAGGAAGCGGCCCGGGTTCTGGGCCCGACCGTTGACCCACACCTCATAATGAAGGTGGGTCCCTGTCGAGCGCCCTGTCGAGCCCATCGATGCGATCCTTTGTCCCACCGCCACCTGCTGGCCGCGCTGCACGGCGAAGCCGGAGAGGTGGGCGTAGCGGGTCTTCAGGCCGCGGCCGTGGTCGATCTCGACCACATTGCCGTAGCCGGACCGCTGGCCCGTGAACGACACCACGCCGGGCCCGGTCGAGTAGATCGGCGTGGCATGGCCGCCGTTGAAGTCCAGGCCCGAGTGGTAGGCCGGCCGGCGCGTGAAGGGATCGAAGCGCACGCCGAAGCCGCTGGTCTGCTGGCTGTTCACCGTGGGCCGGGCCAGCGGCAGGTCGCCGGCCGCCTGGGCCAGGGCCCTGGCCTCGGACAGGTCGCGGGCGGCGCGCTGGATGCGCACGGCGAAATCGTCGTCCACGTCCAGCACGGCGGCCAGGGCGCGGGGATCCTTGGACTCGATCAACGGGCCGCCCAGCGCGCTGGAGCCGTCCACGAACGAGGTGGGCGACAGGCCGGCCATGCGGAACGCCATCCTTAGCCGGTCGGCGCGGCCCTTGGCGAAACTGTCGGCGGCCTCCAGCAGCTGTTCCTGGCCGATGCGGACCATCTCCACCCGGCGCACCGGATTGACGTCCTGGCCGGCGAGGGCGCGGTTGATGGCGGGCGTCAGGGCCTCGCTGGCTCCGGGCGAGCCCTTCATGTCGGTGAGCAGCAGGGCCAGGGCCGCGTGGCGCTTCTCGATCGAGGCGGCAGCGTTCTGGTTCGAACCCGAGGCGGCGTTCAGGCGGGCCATGGCGCTGTCCAGCCGCGCTTGGCGGTCGGCGACATAGCGTTCGGATTGAGCCTTGAGCTTGGCGATCTCGCGGTCGGCGGACGAGGCCGACATCAGGTTGACCAGCATCGCCGCCGTGCAGACGCCCATCCAGAGCGCGCCCGTGGCGACGCCGCCGGCGATGACGAGCTGTTTTCGGGTCGTGAGGACGAAGGCCTTCATGGCCCCGCCGGAGCGCACGTAGAGGTGCCGTTCCGGGAACATCTCCACGAGCGAGCGGGCGAGCTGCGCCAGACGTTTCATGCTTCCCGGAAGTCCCCACACCCTCGGTGGGGGCGATATGCGACGACTTTTTTGCGACAGGCAAGCCGGTTAAGGAACGTTCCGCCCTAAAGCGCCGAAGCGCCGCATGGTGCTCATCGTTTATCAGTGAATCCGGTCATAAAGCGCGCGCGGCGTCCAACACCTGTTGCGCGTGGTTGGGCACGCGGACCTTGCGCCAGATCTTCGCCAGCTTGCCGTCCTTGATCAGGAAGGTGGAGCGATCGATGCCCATGTATTTGCGGCCATAGAGGCTCTTCTCGACCCAGGAACCGTAGCGCTCGACGGTGGCGCCCTCGGGGTCCGAACCCAGCTTCACGCCCAGGTCATACTTGGTCGCGAACTTGCGGTGCGCCGCGATCGAGTCCTTCGAGACGCCGATCACGGTGACGCCCGCCGTGGCGAACTCGGGCGCGAGCGCGGTGAAGTCCTGGGCCTCGCGGGTGCAGCCGGCGGTGTCGTCCTTCGGATAGAAGTAGAGCACGACGGTCTTGCCGGCGAAGTCGGCCAGCTTTACCCGGCCGTCCGGGGTCTCAAGGTCGAAGTCGGGCGCGGGGGCGCCTTCGGTCACGTCCATTCAAGAGCTCCAAAATTGTGATCGTCATCCCCGGCCTTGTGCCGGGGACCCATAAGCACCGAGCGCTCAGGCCAATCCTCGAGGTCGGCGCTTCTGGGTGGCCGGGACAAGCCCGGCCATGACGAGCAGAAGGGTTAGACGGGTTTCACCAGCACGATCTTCTTCTTGCCGGCCGCCAGCTTCACGACGCCGTCCACGAGGTCGGCGGCGGTCACCAGGCGGTTCGCATCGGCTTCGGCCTTGTCGTTGACCCGCAGGCCGCCGCCCTGGGCCAGGCGGCGCGCCTCGCCCTTGGATCCGGCCAGGCCGGCGGCGACCGCGAGATCGGCGAGCTGGATGCCCGCGTCCAGGTTCGCCTTGGCGATTTCGTGGGTCGGCAGGTCGTCGGAGACGCGGCCTTCCTCGAATGCCGCCTTCGCCGCCGCTTCGGCCGCCTGAGCCGCCTCGGCGCCGTGCAGCATGCGCGTCGCTTCGTTGGCCAGCACCTTCTTGGCGTCGTTGATCTCAGCGCCCGGCAGCGCCTCCAGGCGGGCGACCTCGTCCAGCCGCAGGTCGGTGAACAGCTTCAGGAAGCGACCCACGTCGGCGTCCTCAGTGTTCCGCCAGAACTGCCAGTAGTCGTAGGGGCTGCGCATGTCGGCGTTCAGCCACACGGCGCCGCCCACCGTCTTGCCCATCTTCTGGCCCGAGGCGGTGGAGAGCAGGGGCGTGGTCAGACCGAAGGCGGGCTTGCTGTCGACGCGGCGGATCAGCTCCACCCCGTTGACGATGTTCCCCCACTGGTCCGAGCCGCCCATCTGCAGCAGGCAGCCGTCACGGCGCGCCAGCTCCAGGAAGTCCACCGACTGCATCAGCATGTAGTTGAACTCGAGGAAGGTCATCGGCTGCTCGCGCTCGAGCCGCGCCTTCACGCTGTCGAAGGCCAGCATGCGGTTGACCGTGAAGTGCACGCCGAACTCGCGCAGGAAGTCGACGTAGCCGTACTTCGACAGCCAGGCGTCGTTGTCGACCATGATGGCGTCGGTCGGCCCGTCGCCGAAGGTCAGGAACTTCGCGAACACCGTCTTGATCGAGGCGATGTTGGCCTGGATCTGCGCCTCGGTGAGCAGGGGGCGCGACTGGTCCTTGTCGGTCGGGTCGCCGATCTTGGTCGTGCCGCCGCCCATCAGGACGATGGGCTTGTGGCCCGTTTGCTGCAGCCGGCGCAGCATCATGATCTGGATCAGCGAGCCCACGTGCAGCGACGGCGCGGTGGCGTCGAAACCGATGTAGGCCGTGATCACGCCCTTGGTCGCCGCTTCGTCCAGCTCGGCCGGATGGGTGACCTGGTGGATATAGCCGCGCTCCTGCAGCACCTTCAGGAAGTCGGACTTGAACGCAGGATCGGTCATCGGGCGCGGATTCTCTTCGGCGGGACCGGCGCGCTCTAGCACGTCGGCGGAGAGGATTTCGAGGGACATGGCAGGCTCCTTGGATTGCGAGGAGGCCGGCGTTCTCGGATTTGTTCGGAATGCGCCGGCCGGGAAGGGCAGGCGCGTGGGATCGGACGCCTGCTAGAGGGGCAGGCGGTAATAGCGGCGGGCGCTGGCGGCCGGTCCGATCATCGCGGGCTAGCTAGCGGTCCCGGGACATGGCAGTCAACAGCCATGCTCGTGCTGGGATTCATGACCGGGACCTCGCTGGACGCCGTCGACATGGCGATCCTGGAGACCGATGGCGAGGCGATCCAGGCGTTCGGCCCGGCGGGCGAGCGCAAGCTGACCGACGCCACCCGCAACGTGCTGCTGGAGGCCACGAAGCAGGCGCTGGCGTGGGAACGCGGGACGCCCGAGCCGGCGCTCTTTCCTCACGCCGCCGAGATGGTGGCCGAGGAGCACCACGCCGCTGCCGAGGCCTTCCTGCAGGCCAATGGCCTGTCCTGGCCCGACATCGACCTGATCGGCATGCACGGCCAGACCGTCCTGCACGAGCGGCCCAAGGACGGCGTGCCCGGCCGCACGGTGCAGCTCGGCGACGCGGCCTTGCTGGCCCGGCTGACGGGCCGGCCGGTGGCCCACGACTTCCGCACCGCCGACGTGGCGGCCGGCGGGGAGGGCGCGCCGCTCGCGCCGATCTACCACCTGGCCCGCGCACGGGCCTCGGGACTGACCGCGCCTCTCGCCGTGCTGAACGTGGGCGGGGTGGCCAATGTCACCTTCTGGACCGGCGGCGACGACATCGCGGCCTTCGACACCGGCCCCGGCAACGGGATGATCGACCTGTTGGTTCAGGCCCGCGGCGCCGGCCGCTACGACGCCGGCGGCAAGTACGCCAGCGTCGGCCGGGTCGACGAGGGCGTGGTCCGCGCGCTGCTGGCGCATCCCTACTTCCAGGCTCCGCCGCCCAAGTCGCTGGACCGCTTCGACTTCTCGCTGGAGCCGCTGGACGCGCTGCAACTCGAGGACGCCGCCGCCACCCTGGTGGCCTTCACCGCCGAGGCCGTGAAGGCCGGCTTCGAAACCATGGGCGCGACGCCGACCGAGGTGATCGTCTGCGGCGGCGGCCGGCACAATCCCGAGATCATGAAGGCGCTCAGCGACCGCCTGCCGATGCCGGTGAAGACCGCCGAGGACCACGGCTGGCGCGGCGACGCGATCGAGGCCGAAGCCTTCGCCTACCTGGCCGCCCGCACCTTCCGCGGCCTGCCGATCTCGTTTCCGAAGACCACCGGCGTGGCCAAGCCGATGGCGGGGGGCCGCATCGTCCGGCCTTAGCCGCGCCGTCCTTCCGCAACGTCCCCCTTGCCGTTCAAACATTCGTTGGGCAGGCTGAACGCTGATAACACACGCGGAGGACGAAGATGGCGGACGATAAGCCGGCGATCACGGGTGCGGATGACCTGGGCTTCGATCCGAACGCACTTCGCGAGAAATACCGCGCCGAGCGGGATCGTCGCCTCCGCGCCGACGGCTCCGACCAGTACGTCGAGATCGCCGGCCAGTTCGCCCACTACCTGGAAGACCCCTACGTCCAGCGGGTCGAGCGCGGGCCCGTCACCGACGAGGTCGAGGTGGTGGTCATCGGCGGCGGCTTCGGCGGCCAGCTGGCCGGGGCGCGGCTGCGCGAGGCGGGCGTCCAGGACATCCGCATCATCGAGAAGGGCGGCGACTTCGGCGGCACCTGGTACTGGAACCGCTATCCCGGCGCGGCGTGCGACATCGAGAGCTACATTTACCTGCCGCTGTTGGAAGAGGTCGGCTACCTGCCGGTCGAGAAGTACAGCCGCGCCCCCGAGATCCTGCGCCACAGCCGCGCCATCGGCGAGAAGTTCGACCTGTACAAGGGCGCCCTGTTCCAGACCGAGGTCACCGAACTGCGCTGGGACGAGGACGCCTCCCGCTGGACGGTGAAGACCAACCGCGGCGACGCGCTCCGGGCCCGCTTCGTGGTCATGGCCAACGGGCCTCTTCACCGCCCGAAGCTGCCGGGAATCCCCGGCGTCGAGGGCTTCAAGGGGCACAGCTTCCACACCAGCCGCTGGGACTATGAGTACACCGGCGGCGACTCGAACGGCGGCCTCGCGGGGCTGAAGGACAAGCGCGTCGCGATCATCGGCACGGGCGCCACGGCCGTGCAGTGCGTGCCGCACCTGGGCGAGTGGGCCAAGGAGCTCTACGTCTTCCAGCGCACGCCCTCGTCCATCGACGTGCGCAACAACCGACCGACCGACCCGCAGTGGGCCGAGAGCCTGCAGCCGGGTTGGCAGCAGCAGCGGATGGACAACTTCAACATCCTGGTCTCGGGCGGGTTCGCCGACGAGGACCTGGTCAACGACGGCTGGACCGACATCATCGGCAACATCCTGCTGCTGGCCCGCAAGAAGGCCGAGGCGGGCGAGAAGGTCGAGAACCCGGCCGAACTGATGCAGTTGGCCGACTTCAAGAAGATGGAGCAGGTCCGCGCCCGGGTGGACGCCGTGGTCGAGGACCCGGCCAAGGCCGAGGCGCTGAAGCCCTGGTACAACCAGTTCTGCAAGCGCCCGTGCTTCCACGACGAGTATCTGACCACCTTCAATCGCCCGAACGTCCACCTGGTCGACACCAAGGGGAAGGGCGTGGAGCGGATCACCGAGCACGGGATCGTGGTCGAGGGGCGCGAGTACGAGGTCGACTGCCTGATCTACGCCACCGGCTTCGAGGTGGGCACCGACTACACTCGCCGCGCCGGCTACGAGCTCTATGGCCGCGGCGGCCAGACCCTGACGCAGAAGTGGAAGAACGGGGCCGAGACGCTGCATGGCGTGCTGAGCCGCGGTTTCCCCAACTGCTTCATCGTCTCGAACGTGCAGTCGGGCTTCAGCGCCAACTTCCCGCACATGATCAACGAGCAGTCGAAGCACATCGCCTACGTGATCCAGAATGCGATGGAGCGGCAGGCCCGCACGGTCGAACCGTCGGAAGAGGCCGAACAGGCCTGGGTCGACACGATCGTGAAGCTGGCGATCATGCGCGAGGCGTTCCTCAAGGAATGCACGCCCGGCTACTACAACAACGAGGGCAAGCCCGAGGCGATGACGGCCAAGAACGGCTCGTACGGGGCGGGGCCCGTGGCCTTCACCAAGGTGCTGGAGGGCTGGCGCAACGAGGGCTCGCTGCAGGGCCTGGAGCTGAACCGCTAGGTCTGCACGAAATCTGCACATGAACCGGGCCGCCTGCGCACGGCGGCTCGGGCAGGGCGCGACGGCGCCGCTCTAGGAAGGTCCCTGCACAAGGGGACCTCACGCATGTCCGCACGGCTTCCGAGCTTCTGGATCAGGGTCGGCCTGGCGTTGGCGCTGGTCGCCGCCGCCGACGTCCTGATGTGGGAGGCCGACGGCGTAGAGCGCTTCGGCGCAAACCTCGGCCTGCTCAGCCTGGCCGTGGTCCTGGCGGTGGTGTTGGCGACGCCGGCCCTCCGGCGCCACAGCTTGTCGGCCATCGCCCTCACGGTGGCGACGGCGTTGGCGGCCTTGCAGGTCGAGCGGGCGACCTTCGTGGGCTGGCTCGGCTTCGCGCTGGCGCTGGCCGTGGCGGTTCTCGCGCCCCGCGCCCCGTCCGGGCAGGACGGCTGGCGCTGGGCGCAACGCATCGTCGCCGCCGGCTTCAAGGGCCTGGTGGCGCCGCTTCTCGACCTGCGCGACCTCCTGAAGGTCCGCGCCCGCAGGGGGCCGGTGCGGATCGCCATCGTGCTCACCGGCGCGCTCCTGCCCGTCGTCGGCGGCGCGGTGTTCCTGTCGCTGTTCGCGGCGGCCAATCCGATCATCAGCGACGCCCTGGGCGGCCTGCGGCTGCCCGAGGCCGACATCGCCCGCGCCGTCTTCTGGGCGATGATCGCAATCGTGGCCTGGTGCCTGCTGCGCCCCCGCGGCCTGCGCCGCACCCTGAAGACCCCGGGCCTCGACGGCGACCTGGACCTGCCGGGCGTCACCACGGCCTCGATCACGATCTCGCTCGCGCTCTTCAACCTGATCTTTGCTCTGCAAAACGGCCTGGACCTTGCGTTCCTCTGGAGCGGTGCGGGCCTGCCGCAGGGCGTCACCTTCGCCGACTACGCCCACCGCGGGGCCTATCCGCTGATCGCCACGGCCCTGTTGGCCGGTCTGTTCGTGGTGACCTTTCTGCGGCCGGGCTCGGCCACGGCGGCGGACCGGCGCGTGCGGCTGCTGGTCGTGGTCTGGGTGGCGCAGAACTTGTTCCTGCTGGCCTCTACGGCGCTGCGGACCGTGGACTACATCGAGGTCTATTCCCTGACCCGCATGCGAATCGCGGCGCTGATCTGGATGGCGCTGGTGGCGACCGGCCTGGTGCTGATCTGCTGGCGCATGCTGCGCGGCAAGAGTTCGGGGTGGCTGATCAACGCGAACCTGGCGGCGCTGGGCGTGGTCCTGGTGCTGTGCAGCGTCTTCGACCTCGGCGCCTTCGCGGCGGCCTGGAACGTCCGGCGCCTGCCGTCGGCGACGGCCAAGGGCGTCGAACTCGACCTCTGCTACTTCGACCGGCTCGGCGGGGCGGGGATCGTCTCCCTGGCCGAGCTGGAGCGCGGCTTGCCCGCCGGAGACCTGCGCGAACGCGTGGCATGGAAGCGCCAAGCGCTGACTTTCCAGGTGGCGCAGCAGCAGACGCACTGGCAGGGCTGGCGCTGGCGGGACGCGCGTCGCCTGCATCGCGTTGCGGCTCTGGCCAACGAGGTGGTCCCGCGAGATCCCGGCAAGCGCGCCACATGTGACGGCCGCTACCGACTGTTGAACCCAACCCCAGTTCCATCGCCCGCCCCGCCATTGACGCCCACCCCGAACCCCGGAACATGAGCCCCATGCCCCAGGTCCTCGTCGTCGACGACGATCCGCACATCCGCCAGCTCCTGGTCTTCGCCCTGGAGAAGGCCGGCCTCTCGGCGCGTGAGGCCGAGGACGGCGAGGCCGCGCTGGCTGCTGTCGAGCAGCAGCGCCCGGACCTGGTGGTGCTGGATATCAACATGCCCAAGCTGGACGGGCTGGAGGTGTGCCGTCGCCTCCGTGCGCAAGGCGACCTGCCGATCCTGTTCCTGTCGTCCCGCGACGACGAGATCGACCGGATCCTGGGCATCGAACTGGGCGCCGACGACTATGTCGTGAAGCCGTTCAGCCCGCGTGAGGTCACCGCCCGCGTCCAGGCGATCCTGCGCCGCGCCCGCAGCGCGCCGCCGGCGCCCGCCCAGGCGGCGATGAGCCACGGCCGCCTGAGCCTGGACCCCGAGAGCTGGATCGCGCGCTGGGGCGACACCGAGGCGGCGCTGACGGTGACCGAGTTCGGGATCCTCCGCATCCTGATGGGCGCACCGGCCCGGGTGTTCAGCCGTGACGCCATCATCGACCGCCTGCACGGCCCCGGCTTCGCCATCACCGACCGCACCATCGACAGCCACGTGCGCAACCTGCGCGGCAAGTTCGCGGCCCTGGGCGGTCACGATGTGGTCGAGACCCGCGCCGGCGTCGGCTACCGCCTGGGACCGTGCCTCGGCGAGCCGGCTTGATCGAGCGCCTCAAGGACATGATCGCGCCGTGGTGGCCGGCGCTGCGGCTGCGCACCATCCTGTTCGGGGTCCTGCTGTTCGCCGCGGCCATGCCGGCCATCGGCGCGATTTCGCTGCGCGTCTTCGAGAACACCCTGGTGCGCCAGACCGAGGCCGAGCTGGTGGCCCAGGGCGCGGCGCTGGCGGCGATGGCGAGCGTGGGGTGGCCCGGCGCGCCCGCGCCCATTCCCCGCCCCGAGAAGCCGGCCGACGGCTATTTCCAGCCCGAGGTCACCACCATCGACCTCAGCCGCGACCCGGTGCTGCCGGAACGGCCGCCGCCTCCGCACGCCGGGCAGGCGCCCGATCCTGAGGCCGTCGGCGTCGTCCGGGTGCTGGAGCCGATGGTTGAGCGCACGACGCGCACGACGCTGGCCTCCGCGGTGATCCTGGACCGCCGGGGCGTCTCGCCGCGGGGCGACGACTATTCCGCCCTGCCGGAGGTGCGTGACGCGCTCTCAGGGCGCCCGCGCACCGTCCTGCGGGAGAACGGAGACTACCGGCCGCTCTACCGTTTCGAATGGCTCAGCAAGGCCTCGGCGATCCGCCTGCACCACGCCCGGCCCATCGTCGTCGGCGGGCAGGTGAAGGGTGTGATCCTGCTGTCCCGCTCGCCGCGCGCCCTGTTCCGCGGCCTGTACGAGGACCGGGGCAAGTTCGCCATCGCCGCCGGCGTGATCCTGGGCTTGCTGGTGGTGCTGTCGGGCCTGATCGCCCGGGGCGTGACCCTGCCGATCGAGAAGCTGAGCGCCGCTTCACGCCAGGTGGCGGGCGGGGGCGGGGAGATCCCGCGCACGCCGCGCACCGCCGCCGTGGAGATCCGCGACCTGTACGAAGACTTCCGCGCCATGGCCGAACGCATCGAGCGGCGGAGCGGCTACCTGCGGGACTTCGCCGCCGCCGTCAGCCACGAGTTCAAGACGCCGCTGGCGGGCATCGGGGGCGCGGTGGAGCTGCTGCAGGATCACTTCGAGACCATGTCGCCGCAGGAGCGCCGGCGGTTCCTCGACAACATCGCCGGCGACTCGGGGCGGCTATCGCAGCTGGTCACGCGACTGCTGGACCTGGCCCGGGCGGACATGGCCATGCCCGAAGCCGGCGCCGCCGCCGACCTGGCCGAGCCCGTGCGTCGCGCCGCCGACGCCGCCGGCTTCCCGGTGCAGGTGGACGTGCCGCGCGAGGTCCCGCCCGTCGCTGCGCCGCTCACGACGCTGGAAAGCGTGCTGACGATCCTGTTGCAGAACGCCCGCCAGGCCGGCGCCACAACGGCGAGGGTCGCGGCCGCGCTCGAGGGGGATGAGGTGGCGCTCACCGTGGCCGACGACGGCCCCGGCGTGCCGGCGGCCGATCGGGAGCGGCTGTTCGAGCCCTTCTTCACCAGCCGCCGCGCCGAGGGCGGCACCGGCCTGGGCCTGTCTATCGCCCGCTCCCTGCTGGCGGCCAGTCACGGCCGGATCGAGCTGGTCGACAGTCCCAGGGGCGCGGCGTTCCGGGTGACGCTGCCCCGGGCCGACTGAACTGCACCGGATCTCCACGCGCCCGACGGGGCGGCCTGCACGGGCCCGCGGCATTGTCGGACCATGGACGAGCCCGCACTCCCAACGCCCGGCGGTTGCACCCTCTCCCTGGAGACCGCCGGAGAGGCCTGGTCCTGGCGGCTGACCACGCCGACGGGCGCCCATGTCGCGGGATTGGCCCCCGACCGCGCCGCGGCCCGGCGGTCAGCCGCCTTCGCCGCGTTCGTCGTCAGCGCGCTGGACCGGACGCGGCAGCGGCGGTTCTAGCCCAGGGTGAAGTAGAGCTCGCTCTCGATCGCCCACTGGCCCCGGACCTTGCGCCAGACGGCCAGGTAGGTCCCGCGCAGCTCGGCGCCGGCATAGACCCCGGTCCACCGGCCCGCCTCGGCGGCGCGGTCGCCGTCCGCGTCGGGGCTCACCGTCTCGGTCTCGCGGACATAGGTTCGGAAGCCCGGATCGGCGAACTGGGCGGCGAACGCCTCGATCACCGCGTCCGCGCCCAGGATCAGCCCGCCGTCGCCGACGATCAGCTTCACGTCCGGCAGGAAGAACGGCCGCAGGCGTTCCGCTTCGTGGGCGGCGATGAGCTTGTTGGTCAGCTTCCGCCGCGCGCGGATGGCGTCGTCCGGCGCGGTGGCCATGGTCAGGCGGGGTTCGCCGCCAGACGCTTGTCCAGATAGTCGCCGACGCGGCGTTCCACGTCCGGCAGGTTCTCCATCCAGAAATGGCTGGCGCCCTCGACCACGTCGTAGTCGATCACGATGCCCTTCTGGGTGCGCAGCTTGGAGACCACGCGCTCCACGTCCACCGGCGGGACCACGGTGTCGTTCTGGCCGTGCAGGATCAGGCCGGAGGCGGGGCAGGGGGCCAGGAACGAGAAGTCGTAGGCGTTGGTCGGCGGCGAGACCGAGATGAAACCGTCGGTCTCGGGCCGGCGCATCAGGAGCTGCATGCCCACCCAGGCGCCGAAGGAATAGCCGGCCACCCAGCACTGGGACGCGGCGGGGTTGGTCGATTGCAGCCAGTCCAGCGCCGTGGCCGCGTCGGCCAGCTCGCCGATGCCGCCGTCGAATTCGCCCTGGGAGCGGCCCACGCCGCGGAAGTTGAACCGCAGGACCGAGAAGCCGCGCTTCATGAACAGGTGGAAGAGCTGCACGGCCACAGGGTTGTTCATCTGGCCGCCGGCCTTGGGGTGCGGGTGCAGGATCAGCGCGACCGGCGCGGTC
>Ga0209257_1000815_pt1 | contig 45234 bp, 41 predicted proteins | sample AraplaCvi_mCL_r2_FD_184277 | JGI IMG/M metagenome (GOLD analysis project Ga0209257, IMG submission 184277) | Arabidopsis root microbial communities from North Carolina, USA - plate scrape MF_Cvi_mCL_r2 (SPAdes) (version 2) | ecosystem: Host-associated > Plants > Roots > Endosphere | place: USA...
ATGGAATTCAGGGACATAATACAGAATTGACCAGGGCAGGACCGGGGGCTAGCGTTCGGCCATGGCGCGCTTGGCGAGAGTAGTGGCGGCGGGATTGCCGCATCATGTGACGCAGCGGGGCAACCGGCGCCAACCGGTCTTCTTCTGCGACGACGACTACGAGACCTACAAGGCGCTGCTGGCGGAGGGCTGCCGCGCGGCGGGCGTTGCGGTCTGGGCCTATTGCCTCATGCCCAACCATGTCCACCTGATCCTCGTGCCGCGCGATGCCGACGGCCTGCGCGCCGCCCTGGGCGAAGCGCACCGGCGCTACACACGCCACGTCAACCTTCGAGAGGGCTGGCGCGGCTACCTCTGGCAGGGACGCTTTGCCTCGTTTCCGATGGACGAGCCGTACCTGCTCGCCTGCGCCCGCTATGTCGAGCTCAACCCGGTGCGCGCCAAGCTCGTGCGCCGCGCCCGCGACTGGCGCTGGTCGAGCGCCCGCGCGCATCTCAACGGCCGCGACGACGGGCTGGTGACAGTCGGGCCGCTGCTCGACCTGGCACCGGACTGGCCGGTCCTGCTTGCCGAAGGCTTGAGCGGGCCGGAACACCTGGCCATTCAGTCCAGCGAGCGCACCGGCCGGCCCCTGGGTGCGCCGAAGTTCATCGCCCGACTGGAGAAGCGCCTGGGGCGAATCCTCACGCGGGGCAAGCCTGGGCCGAAGCCTAAAGGGCCGAGCGTGGGCGATAAGGATCGGAGATAAGTATAGTGTCCCCGGATTGACCCGGATTTAGCGAATAAGTATAGTGTCCGCGGATTTGGTGCCCCCGGATTTGGATTTGGATAAGTATAGTGTCCCCAGATTTATCGGGGCGAATTCTCTCGCGCGGCAAGCCTGGGCCGAGGCCGAGCGTGGGCGATAGGGAGATAAAGGAGATAAGTGTAGTGTCCCCGGATTTCTCGCCCGGATTTCTCAAGTATAGTGTCCCCGGGTTTGTCGCGTTCAAGAAGCGGCTGGAGAAGATCGCGAAGCCACCGAAAGCGACGGGGAAACGGCGCGGTGAATAGGGGCTCTTTGATCGCGGCCATCGTAGCAACTCTTGTGGTAGCACAGACCGCTGTTGCTCAATCTGGCAAGATTGTTATCAGTCAGGCCGCATACCGCGCTTACCAAGAGTATCTTGCTGCTTTTCCGAAGGGAGGAATGGGCGGCTTTATTATTTCCCAAGACGGCAAGCGCTGGGGATCATTCATTTGCCAAGCTGGCAAACCCTGCGACCTAACCGCAATGATTAACAAGATGTCCGCCCAGTGCGTCACTGAGACCCAAACATGCAATCCCCTAGCATTCAATGATAAGCCTGCGACGCCCTTTGACGTCGAAAAATGACTATGTGAAGCGTTGGGTTTGTAAAAGATACAACTCCCCTGAAGAGGGGGAGAAGAGCATGGGCAGCCGGGCGGATCGGCTATCACCGACCATTCGGTCAGAAGAAATCAGTGCACCGTCGCGAAGATGATCTTCCCCTCGATCGGCGGGCCGATCCCCGGATCTCAGTTTGGGGATCGGCACTGACGTAAGGTCGCGCCTTACGTCGGATCCGTCGATGTGGCGATCGCCGCGCTGACGGGCGCCTCGGCAGCAGGCTCCGGCGGCGTCGGTGGGCTGTAGTTCTGCACGGCTTCGGGTGGGCGGGTTACCTGGACCGGGGCCGCAGCGACCGGCTTCGGTGCCGCCGGTTTCGGCGTGGCGGCCTTCTTCGCGACCTTGCGCTTCGGCGCCGCTTTCTTCGCGGCCTTCTTTGCGACTTTCCGCTTCGGGGCGGTCTTGCGTTTCGGCGCAGCCTTTCGCGCGGCTTTCTTCTTCGCGACCCTGCGTTTCGGCGCGGCTTTCCGGCGCGCGGTCTTCTTCTTGACCTTCGCCTTCACTGCTTTCTTCTTGGTCTTCGATTTTGCTTTGGTCTTGGTCTTCGACTTCTTGGCCATTGAGGCGCTCCCTGTGACGCGAGACAAGACAGCGAAGACCTTGTCACTTTCCCGGATGCTTGGCCAGTCCGACGAAGGTGGAGAGCCTCAGCGCCGCTTCAGGAAGCGCTTCAAGTCGGCCAGCGGCATCGCGCCGGTCGCGATCACCAGAATGAGGTAGAGGCCGAGTCCGCCCGCGACCAGCACCGCGAGCGCCAGCGCCCGCACCACTTCGCCGTCGGCAAGATAGGGCTCTAACGGCTTGATCCCGAACCAGAGTGCGAGGCCCAAACCCGCCGCCGAGAGGAACAGGCGCGGCAAGGTGCGCTTCATGCGCCGGTCGATCACCAGGAAGCCGCGCCGGCGCAAAGTGAAGTAAAGCAAGGCGCAATTCACCCAGGCCGCCCCCGCGGTGCCGAGCGCGATGCCGACATAGCCGATGAAATGGAACAGCACGAGGCTGACCGCGATATCGGCGCCGACTCCGATCATCGCGTAGCGGAAGGGCGTCATCGTGTCCTCGCGGGCGAGGAAGCCGGGGGTGAGCGCCTTGTTGAGGATATAGGCCGGAAGACCCAGGGAGATCGCGGTCAGCGCCGCCGCCACCTTCATCGTATCGTCCGGCGTGAAGGCGCCGCGCTGATAGAGCACGGTGATCATCGGCTTCGCCGCCACCGCCAGAGCCACCGTTGCGGCGAGCGACAGGAAGAAGCCCATCTCGATCGCCCGGTTGTGGATCCGCATGCCCTCCTCCGGGTTCGGGCCGCGGAGCGCGCGGGTCAAAGACGGCAGCAGCACGACACCGATCGCCGAGCCGATCAGCGCCAAGGGCAACTGGTAGAGCCGGTCCGAGTAATAGAGATAGCCAACGGCCTGGGGCTGCAGGGTCGCGAGGATCGTGGCGACCGTGAGGTTGATCTGATTGACCCCGCCGCCGATCAGGCCCGGCACCATCAGCACCATCATCCGCTTCACATCCGGACCGAAGCGCGGGATCGGCAGATGAAGATGCATCCCCGCGCGCCGGCAGGAGATCGCGAGCCACAGGAACTGGAACACGCCGGCGACGGTGACCGCGACACTCAAGACCTCGCCCGCATGGCCGGTATAGGGCACGACCCCGAACAGCACGACGATCAAGACGATGTTCAAGAGTATCGGCGCCGCCGCGGCATCGGCAAACCGGCCGAAGGCATTCAGGATCCCGCCCTGCAAGGCCCCCAGCGACATGAACACCAGGTAAGGAAAGGTGATCTGGGTGTAGAGCACCGCGAGCTGGAACTTCTCCGGGTAGTTATTGAAGCCCGGTGCAAAGACATGGATGAGGAAAGGCATGGTGAGCTCGGCGACCAGGGTCACCAGCAGCAGCACCATCAAGAGAACGCTGAGCACATGCTCGGCGAAGCGCTTGGCCGCCGTCGCCCCGCCCTCTTCCAATTGCCGGGCGAACATCGGCACGAAGGCCGAGTTGAACGCACCCTCGGCGAAGAGCTGGCGAAACAGGTTCGGCAGCCGCATGGCGACGAAGAAGGCTTCGGCGACCGGACTCGTCCCCATCAGCCGCGCGATCAGCACCTCGCGCAGGAAGCCGAGCGCGCGGCTCGCCAGGGTCAGGCCGCCCACCGTGGCGACGGATTTCAGGCTAAACATCCAGGGGAAGACTTCCGCGAATCGGCTGGTTCATCACGTGAACGTGGCTTCGTAACCCCCGATTTTGGCGGGGACAAGGCACCTTCCGATCTTGACGATTCGGGGTTCTATTATTTATACTCTATAGGATTACTAGAGAATATTAACCATGCTCTCCCAAAAAGCCAAATATGCCATGCGGGCGCTGCTGTATTTGGCACAGGCGCAGCCGGAACGCCCCGTCTTCATCTCGGAAATCGCCGACCAGCAATCGGTCCCGAAGAAGTTCCTGGAGCTGATCCTCCTCGACTTGAAGCGCCACGGCCTCGTGCATTCCTACCGCGGCAAGAAGGGCGGCTATGCCCTCGCCAAAACCCCGGACAAGATCTATTTCGGGCAGGTCATTCGTATCATCGACGGGCCCTTGGCCCAGCTTCCCTGCGCCAGCCGCACCGCCTATCGGCGCTGCGACGATTGCGAGAACGAGCAGACCTGCGAAATCCGCCGGGTCATGCTGCAAGTCCGTGATTCAACGGCAAGAATCCTCGACAATACCAGCCTCGCCGACGTCATGGTCAGGGGCACGGCGGAACTTGTCGAGGGCGCCGGCATATGATTATCTCTAGCCGGTTTCGCTAATACTACTTATCCACTAGACTTAATGTGATTTCGGCTGGAGGCCGTATGGCGGCAGCAGTTGCCCGCAGCTATGCCTGGAAGCGGCCCAGCGTCCTGCCGGGCTTCGGCCTGACCATGGGCTACAGCCTGGTCTATCTCAGCATCCTGGTCCTGTTGCCGCTGGCCGCCCTGTTGCTGCGTCCGGCCGAGCTCGGGCTGGACGGGTTCTGGAAGGCGGTGACTGCGCCGCGCGTTCTTGCCAGCCTGAAGCTCTCCTTCGGCGCTTCGGCCATTGCGGCGCTGATCAATTGCGTCTTCGGCCTGATCGTCGCCTGGGTGCTGGCGCGCTATCCGTTCCCGCTGAAGCGCCTGGTCGATGCGCTCGTCGATCTGCCCTTCGCGCTGCCGACGGCGGTCGCCGGCATTGCCCTCACCTCGATCTATGCGCCGAACGGTTGGATCGGCAGCCTGCTGGCGCCGCTCGGCATCAAGGTCGCGTTCACGCCGCTCGGCATCATCATCGCTCTCACCTTCATCGGCCTGCCCTTCGTCGTGCGCACGGTGCAGCCGGTGCTGCTCGATCTCGACCGCGAGGTGGAAGACGCCGCGGCCAGCCTCGGCGCCACGCGCTGGCAGAATTTCCGCCTGGTGATCTTCCCCTCGATCATGCCGGCTTTGCTCACCGGCCTCGCGCTCGCCTTCGCCCGGGCGGTCGGCGAATACGGCTCGGTGATCTTCATCGCCGGCAACATGCCGATGAAGTCCGAGATCGCGCCGCTGCTGATCGTCACCAAGCTCGAGCAATACGACTATGCCGGTGCCGCCGCGATCGCCGTGGTCATGCTGGTCGCGTCCTTCGTCATGCTCTTGGTGATCAACCTGCTGCAGCGCTGGTCGCGGCGGCATGAGGACCGCGGATGAGCGCGGAAGCCATCGACATGCCCCCCACGGAATTGAAAGCTGCGACCGAACCGCAAGTCTCCGCCGGATCGCCGATGCCGGTCAGCGCCGGGACCCAGGATCCCGCCTGGGCGCGGCGCCTGCTGATCGGCCTGGCACTCGGCTTCATGGCGTTGATGCTGGTCCTGCCACTGGTCTCGGTCTTCGCCGAGGCCTTGCATGACGGCGTCGACAAATACTTCTCGGCGATCGCCAATCCCGATGCCTGGTCGGCGATCCGCCTCACCTTGATCGTCGCCGCGATCGCCGTGCCCTTGAACCTGGTCTTCGGCCTCTGCGCCGCCTGGGCGGTCGCCAAGTTCGAGTTCCGCGGCAAGAGCCTGCTGATCACTCTGATCGACCTCCCCTTCTCGGTCTCGCCGGTGATCTCGGGGCTCATCTATGTGCTGCTCTATGGCGCCCATGGCTGGTTCGGCCCGTTCCTGGCCGAGCATGGAATCAAGATCATCTTCACCGTGACCGGCCTCGTCCTGGCGACGATCTTCGTCACCTTCCCCTTCGTCGCCCGCGAGCTGATCCCGCTGATGCAGGAACAGGGCACCGAGGAAGAGGAAGCGGCGATCTCGCTCGGCGCCGGCGGTTTCCAGACCTTCTTTCGCGTGACCTTGCCCAATGTCGCCTGGGGCCTGCTCTACGGCGTGCTGCTCTGCAATGCCCGCGCCATGGGCGAGTTCGGCGCGGTCTCGGTGGTCTCCGGCCATATCCGCGGCCAGACCAACACCATGCCGCTGCATGTCGAGATTCTTTACAACGAGTACGATTTCGTCGGCGCTTTCGCCGTCGCATCCCTGCTGGCCCTGCTGGCGCTGGTGACCCTGGTCGGCAAGAGCATCCTCGAATGGCGCATGGGTCAGCGCCTGTCGCGCGGACATTGATGAGGAGAGACGAGAGATGAGTCTCGAAGCCCGCAACATCACCAAGACCTTCAACAATTTCCAGGCGCTGAAAGGCGTCAGCCTCTCGATCCAGCGCGGCGAGTTCATGGCTTTGCTCGGCCCCTCGGGCTCGGGCAAGACCACGCTGCTCCGCATCATGGCCGGGCTCGACACCCAGGACGGCGGCGAGATCCGCTTCAACGAAGAGGATGTGAGCGGCATCGCCTTGCGCGAGCGCAAGGTCGGCTTCGTGTTCCAGCACTATGCCCTGTTCCGCCATATGACGGTCTCGGAGAACGTCGCTTTCGGATTGAAGGTGCGCCCGGCGCCGTCGCGCCCCAGCGCCGCCGAGATCAAGCGCCGGGTCGATGAGCTGCTCGGCCTGGTGCAGCTCGAGCATATGGGCCAGCGCTTCCCGAGCCAGCTTTCCGGCGGCCAGCGCCAGCGCGTCGCCTTGGCGCGCGCGCTCGCGATCGAGCCCTCGGTGCTGCTGCTGGACGAGCCGTTCGGCGCATTGGATGCCAAGGTGCGCAAGGAATTGCGCCGCTGGCTCCGGCGGCTCCATGACGAGATGCATCTGACCAGCGTCTTCGTGACCCACGACCAGGAAGAGGCGCTGGAGCTCGCCGACCGGGTCGCGGTCATGAGCGAGGGCAAGATCGAGCAGGTCGGGACGCCGGACGACGTCTATCACCGCCCGGAGACCGCCTTCGTCTACGAGTTCATGGGCAATGTGAACCGCTTCGACTGCCGCATCCAGGACGGCCATGCGCGTGTCGGCCCGTTGCTGGTGGCGGCGCCGGAGTTTCCGTCAGCCCGCGATCTTCCCGGTTTGGCCTACGTGCGTCCGCACGACATCACGCTCCGCGCCGCCGACGAGCCGGGCCTCCCCGCCGTCATCCGCCACGTCTTCACCGCGGGTCCGGGGATCCGTGTCGAATTGCAGCGCCGCGACACGAAAACGCAGATCGAAGCCGACCTGCCGCACGATGCCAGCCGCCAGCTGCTGCTGACGCCGGGCACCGAGGTGTCGCTGACGTTCAGCGGGGCCCGCGTGTTCGCGGCGGGTTGATTGATTCGCTGCGGAAAATGAGAGCGCTGGATCTTGAGCGCTCAGGCTGCATGCCCCCACCTACCTCCCCCTGAAGAGGGGAGGTTTTCTACCGAGTGGTCGGTTAGACCGAGCGAACGCGGTTTCAGTGCTCTTCTCCTCCCTTCAGGGAGGAGTAAGAGGGGGGCACTGCAGCCTTGATGCAGCAAGCAAAAGCACGCTGGAAGATCCAGCGCGCCACCACACTCAAGCCGCCGCCGTCTTCTTCGCGGCGAACAATCCGGCGATCTCCGCCTCGGCGGCGGCGATGGCGGCGGTGCGGCTCTCCGGGCTGATGTTGAGGCCTGCCGCGCGCACCACAGTGATGTCGGTGATGCCGACGAAGCCCAGCACCGTTTTCAGATGCCCGACATGGGCGTGGTCCACGGGGCTCTCGTCATACTTTCCGCCCGAGGTCGCGACGATGACAACCTTCTTGCCGCCGGCGAGCCCCTTCGGACCTTCGGCGCTGTAGCTGAAGGTCTTGCCCGCCACCATGACGCGGTCGATCCAGGCCTTGAGGCCCGACGGGATGGTGAAGTTGTAGAGCGGCGCGCCAATGATGAGCGCGTCGGCCGCGAGGAACTCTTCGATCAGCGCATCGGAAAGCTTCAGCTCCGAGGTCTGGCTGGCCGAGCGCTTGTCTTCCGGCGTCGCGTGGCCCGCGAAATAGCTCGGCGAGAGATGCTGCGGTGCCTCGGCGCCGAGATCGCGATGGCGAATCACGGCATTCGGCTCGGCGCTCTTCCAGGCCGCGGCGAGCTTCGCGGTCAGCGCCTTGGAAGCCGAGTTGTCGCCGAGCACGCTCGAATCGAGATGCAGAATCTTCATAGGGTCTCTCCCCCGGAATTGCCGGGCAAGCCGCCATGGCCTGCCGCCTCGCCTTGGAGATAGCCCCTGGCGGAGCGCGGCATTAGCCGGCAGGATCGGAACCTATTGTTCCATGTATAGGACAATCCAAAGGACCCGCGGCCATGCGCGATCTGAACGAGCTCTATTTCTTCGCCGAGGTGGTGGACCATGGCGGCTTCACCGCCGCCGCCGCGGCGCTGCGGATTCCGAAATCCCGTCTCTCGCGCCACATCGCCCAGCTCGAGGCGCGGCTCGGGCTTCGGCTGCTCAACCGGACCACGCGCCGCGTCACGCTGACCGAGGCGGGGCGGCTTTACCACCGCCATTGCCGCGATCTGCTCGCGTCCGCCAATGCGGCCGACGAGGCGGCCGAGAGCCTGCGCAGCGAACCCAGCGGCCTTATCAAGGTCGCGGCGCCGCTGGGCATCGCCGATCGGGACCTCAGCCCGATCATCCCGGGCTTCCTCGCAAAATACCCGAAGATCCGGCTGAACCTGGTCATCACCGGGCGCCGTGTCGATCTCGCCGCGGACGGCTTCGATCTCGCGCTGCGCGTCCGCCTGCCGGGCGACGAGGAGCCGCATCTGGTGACGCGCCGCTTCGGCGTCGCCGATGCCAGCCTGGTCGCGACGCCGCGATTCCTGAAGCGTCATCCCGCGATCCAGCATCCGCACGACCTCGAGAAACTGCCGATCGTCGGCATGGCCAATGCCGACGGACTGGTGCGATGGCCGCTGCTCGGCAGATCCGGCGAGAGGTTGAACCTCGCGCTCACCCCGCGCCTGGCGGCCGATCACTTCAGCGTGCTGCGCGACGCCGCGCTCAACCATGTCGGCCTCACCTATCTCCCCGACCTCTACTGCCGTGACGAGATCAGGGATGGCCGTTTCGTTCCGGTCCTGCCGGAATGGAGCAAGCCTTCGGCCACGGTGCAGGCGGTGTATTTGAGCCATCGCGGCATGCTGCCTTCGGTCCGCGCCTTCATCGACCACCTCGCCAAGCACATGCGGGCGGAGAAGAAGGACATGGCGCCTATCCTGGAACCCGTCGCCGATTAGGCTCCCACCCTGCGCACCCCCACCCCGCGACTTCCGCAACCCTGCCCGCGCGGGAAAGCGCGTAGTCTTACCCCCTCGCGCCGTATGACTATTTCCACCACCGCCGCCGATCGGTTGCGGTGCCGTGAAATTCGCCTGCCCGGATCAAATGGCCCTGTTCAATTTCTTCGAGGACTTGCTGCAGCCGACCAAGCTGCCGCCGGACATGCCGCCGCCGCCGAAAGGGCTCGGCGCCTTCTACTGGCATTTCGCCAAGCAAGCGAAGGGGCTGGTGGTGGCGCTGTTCGTCATCGGCTTCATGGTGGCCGCCTTGGACACCACGATTCCGGTCTTCGTCGGCCGGCTGGTGAAACTGATCTCGACCACCACGCCCGACGTGATGCTGCGCGAGCACTGGCACCAGTTGCTGCTCATGGCCTGCGTCCTCCTGATCGCGCGGCCGGCCGTGCTGCTGCTGCAGAACCTCATCACCAACCAGGCGATCGCCCCCGGCCTCACCAACGTGATCCGCTGGCAGAGCCACTGGCATGTGGTGCGCCAGAGCTGGACCTTCTTCCAGAACGATTTCGCCGGCCGCATCGCCAACCGGGTGATGCAGACCGGTCCGGCGTTGCGCGAGAGCGTCGTCGCCGGCACCAATGCGGTCTGGTACATCTTCGTCTATGGCGGCAGCGCCATCGTGCTGACTGCATCGAACGATCTTCGCCTCGCCATCCCGATGGCCTGCTGGTTCGTGGCCTACGCCGGCATGCTGCGCTACTTCGTGCCGCGCCTGCGCGAACGCTCGCGCGAGATGTCGGAGGTGCGCTCCGCTTTGACCGGCCGGATCGTGGACAGCTACACCAACATCCTGACCGTGAAGTTGTTCGCGCGCCCGCGGGACGAAGACGCCTTCGTGCAGGAAGCGGTGGACGATCACACCCAATCCTTCCACCGCCAGCAGCGCATGATCACGCGCTTCTCGCTGACTTTGGTCACCTTGAACGCGCTGATGGTGGTCGGCACCGGCACGATCGCGATCCGCCTCTGGCTCCAGGGCGCGATCGATGTCGGCGCGGTCGCCATGGCGCTGCCCTTGACCTGGCAGATCGCCAACATCGCCGGCTGGGTGGCGCAGAACGTGACCGCGATCTTCGAGAATGTCGGCGTGGTGCAGGACGGCATGCGCTCGATCGCGGTGCCGCGCCTGATGGCGGACCGCGACAATGCCGGCGCGTTGAACGTCGAGCATGGCGAGGTGAAGTTCGAGCATGTCCGCTTCGGCTACGGCACCAGCCGCGGCCTCTTGAAGGGCATCGACCTCACCATCAAGTCCGGTGAGCGCGTCGGCCTGGTCGGCCCGTCGGGCGCGGGCAAGAGCACGCTGGTCAACCTGCTGCTCCGCTTCTACGACATCGAGGAGGGCCGCATCCTGGTGGACGGCCAGGATGTGGCGACAGTGACCCAGGAAAGCCTGCGCGCGAAGATCGCCGTGGTGACCCAGGACACCTCGCTGCTGCACCGCTCGATCCGCGACAACATCCGCTATGGCCGTCCCTCGGCCACCGATGCCGAGGTGATCGAAGCCGCGCGCCGGGCGCATGCGCTGGACTTCATCGAAAAGCTGGAAGACTGGCAGGGCCGCAAGGGCCTCGAGGCCCATGTCGGCGAGCGCGGCGTGAAGCTCTCCGGCGGCCAGCGCCAGCGCATCGCAATCGCGCGCGTCATCCTGAAGAACGCGCCGATCCTGGTCCTGGACGAAGCCACTTCCGCGCTCGACAGCGAAGTGGAAGCCGCGATCCAGGAACAGCTCGCCGGCCTGATGGAGGGCCGCACGGTGATCGCGATCGCCCACCGCCTCTCCACCATCGCGCGGATGGATCGCCTGGTGGTGCTGGACCAGGGCCGCATCATCGAAGCCGGCACCCATGCCGAGCTCCTGGCCAAGAACGGCACCTATGCGCGGCTCTGGCATCGCCAATCCGGCGGCTTCATCGAAGACGGCACCGACCACGGCAGCATCGCCAAGGCCGCCGAAGAAGAAATGAGCGCGGCGGAGTAACGCTCTCGCACATGGACTCCATCACGCCAGAGTCCGTCTCGGCCATCCTGCGCGACCGCGCCGGATTGAGCGTCCCGCCCGGGACCATCACGCTCGAACGCCGCGGCGATCGCTGGTTCGCGCGCCTCGCCGATGATCTGCTAGTGTTCGCCACCGACGAGGCGGTTGCCGCCGACCGCCTCGCCCGCGAAGGCCGACTCCTGCAAGCGCTTGCGCCGCGCGTTCCTTTCGCCGTGCCCGTCATTCGCGAGATCGGTCCCGGGATCCAGCTCCGGCGTCCGGTTCCCGGCATGCCCCTCGGCGGCGGCGGTCGCGAGCGCGCATTTGCCGACCAGCCTCAGGGCCGTCGTCTCGCGGCCGAACTCGGCCGGGCGCTTGCCGCACTGCATCGCGCCTTCACGCCGGCTGAAGCCGAGGCCCTCGGCTATGCCGCGGTGGAGCCCGTGCTTCCGCCGGCAGAGGCGCTGCAGCAGCGCGTGGCGGCGCGTCCGGAATATCCCGAAATCGCTGCAGGCTTCGACCGCCTGCTGGCGCTGTACCGCGAGACCCGGCCCGCCGCCGCCGACATCGTCCTGGCGCATGGCGACGTCTGGGGCGGCAACCTCGCGGTCGATCATGAGACTGGCGCGCTCAACGGCCTGTTCGACTTCTCCGATGCCGGTCTTGCCGACCGCCATGTTGATCTCATGTACATCCACTCCTTCGGGCCGGACTTCGCCGACCTGCTGTTCGCAACCTACGCGGCGGAGGCGAGCCACGCCCTCTCCAGGCAGCGCACGGCGCTCTACCACGCGATCGCCGCTTTCGCCGCCCTGGCCGACCTGACGAGCAAGGATGACGGCGATGTGCTGGAACAACGCCGCCGCTGGGTCCTCGGCGTCTGCGCCGGACCGGTCTCCCGGATCGCACTGGCCGGGTAAAGCGGCAGGCTGCCCCCGGCGCGCCACTAAGGGAATCCCCTGGCTGTGAATTAAGTCCGATCAGGCGCAAGGTCCGCCATGTCTTTCGATCGGTAGGTTGAGATGCACCCTGTTTGCCGCAATAACCTGCTGATCCTGGTCGTGGACGACGACTACGATATTCGCGAGTCCCTTCGGGTCCTTCTGGGTTCCGTAGGCTATCGGGTAAGCACTGCCGAGAACGCGCTGCAGGCGATTACGGAGATCGGGGCGCAGTCCCCCGATCTCATCCTGACCGACATATACATGGCGGATGGCGATGGTTTCGAGCTGCTCAATGCACTCCGGGACTTCCCCGAGAACATTCCGGTCATTGCGATGTCGGGTGGCGATTTCGGCGTGAGCGATTATCTCGGCTTCGCCCGGCGGCTCGGCGCGGCGGCGACGATCGTGAAACCGTTCCGCTCGGCGCAGGTGATCGAAGCCGTAGACCGTACCCTGGCGGCCTAAACCGAGCGTCGCTCGTCACAAGTCCGGCGAGAGTTCCCGATCCGCCGCCGCAATCTCCTCTGCGGCTTTGGCACAAGAGGGCCGGTTCAGCATCCGCGCATACCAGGCCGCGAGGCGCGGATGCGCCGAAATCCGCGGGCCCTTCAGGCGCTGGGTGAACAGCACGGTCATGAACATGCCGATATCGGCGACGGAGAAGGCGCCGCAGAAGTAGTCTCGCGCCTCCAGCCGCGCATCCAGACCGGCGAACTGTCGGTCGATCTCCTGATCGGCCCGCGCGCCTTCCGCCTCGCGCGCCGCCTGCTTGGCGGCGTCGTCCAAAGGCGGCTCCGTGCGATAGAGCAGGCTGCGCACCGGCGCGAACAGGATCTCGTCGGCTTCCAGCTCCACCAGCCGGCATTTCGCCCGCGCCTTGGCGCCCTTGGGATAGAGCGGCGGTTCCGGATAGGCATCCTCGAGATATTCGAAGATGACGGTCGAATCGAAGAGCGTGAGATCATCCTCCACCAGCACCGGCACCTTCTTCAACGGATTGGCGGCGGCGACCGCCGGATGCTTCGGGCTGTAGCCACGGGCCTGGGTGAACGGCACCATCTCTCTCGCGTAGAGCAGGCCTTTCTCACGCAAAGCAATTTCCACCTTGCGCGAGAACAGGCTGAGCGGTCCGACATAGAGCGTGCGTTCGGTCATGATCGGCTTTTCCGGCTGCAAAGGGCACAGCCTATACGAAGCCTATGACAAGGCTTGTCAGGAGTCTGCGCCGAGCCGATGGGGCCGAATGCTCTAGGATTCTTGCGTGCGTGCTTTTTTCACCGCGGCAAGCCGAAGATGGCGCCTGTCACGCGATCGAGGTCGCGCCCCGGGCTGCAAGAGGCTGACGTCCTCCTTGGCCAGAAGGGCGTCGAAATTCGGCAGAACGCGCCTGAAGACGGGCAGCGTTCCGGCCAAGTCGCTGTCGCGCATCGCCGGTCTGCGCAGATAGCCGGCCGCCCAGCGCAAGATCGCGACCGCTTCCTCGGCGACGAACTCGGCACCGTTCACCGGATCGCGCTCGGTTCGATCCGCTGCGTCCTCCAATCGCCGCGCGAGCATCAGGCGAAGGTCGCCCTGTGGCGTCTGAACGATGTTGCTTGCCGTCGTCGCGATGCCGGGCTGTTGTCGTTTCACTGCGAGGGATCGCATCGTCACATCGCCCGGACGCTCTTGAGGAAATCATCCACCCGCTCTTCGAGATTGCCGGCCTGCCCGCTGAGCGCCTGGGCCACGTTGAGCACGGTCGAGGAGTTGGAGCCGGTCTCCTGGGCGGCGGTGCTGACTCCGTTGATGTTGGAAGAGACCTCTTTGGTCGCTGCCGACTGCTCCTCCACGGCGCCCGAGATCGAGGTGCTGATCTCGCTGACCTGCTGGATGACCTGCCCGATCTGGTGAATCGCCGCCGCGGTCGTCTGGCTCGAGTCCTGGATGCCCTTGATCTGTGCGGCAATTTCCTCGGTCGCCTTGGCGGTCTGGTTGGCAAGACTCTTCACTTCGCTCGCGACCACGGCGAAGCCCTTCCCCGCCTCGCCGGCCCGCGCCGCCTCGATCGTTGCATTGAGGGCGAGAAGGTTGGTCTGGCTGGCGATGTCATTGATGATCTGGGTGACTTCGCCGATCTTCTGCGCCGCGCTCACCAGCGAGCCGACCATCTCTTCCGACTTTCTGGTCTCGTTCACCGCGATGCTGACCACACGGCTTGATTCTGAGATCTGGCGCGAGATCTCCGTCACCGAAGCGGCGAGTTCCTCGGACGCGGCCGAGACGGTCGAGGATTGCTGATTGGTCTGTTCCGCCGCCGCCGCGAGGCTCTGCGCCGTCGCTTCCATGTGCTGTGCGGAAGAAGCGACTTTCTGCACCAGCGTCTTGACGCCGCTCTCGAACTCCTTGGCGAGCGCGAGGTTTGCCTCCTTGCGCTTGGTCAGGTCCGTGGCGAACTTGACGACTTTCCAGGGACGGCCGTTGAGGTCCATGATCGGGTTGTAGGAAGCTTCGATCCAGACCTCCTTGCCGCCCTTGCCGATCCGCAGGTATTGCCCCGCGTCGAACTCCCCGCGGCCGAGCTTCTGCCAGAACGCGCGATACTCCGCGCTCTCGCGATAGGCCGGTGTGACGAATATGCTGTGGTGCTTGCCCTTCACTTCCTCCAGCGTATAGCCGAGGGTTTTGAGGAAGTTCTCGTTGGCGGTGATGATGGTGCCGTCGAGATCGAACTCGATCACCGCCTGGGAGCGACCGATCGCATCGACCTTGCCGCGCAGGTCCGCGTATTCGGCCTTCTGTTTCGAGACTTCGGTGGCCAACTTCACCACCTTGAACGGCTTGCCGCTGCGGTCGAGCAGTGGGTTGTACGAGGCCTCGATCCAGACCTCCTTGCCGCCCTTGCCGATTCGCTTGTATTGCGCGGCCTGGAATTCGCCACGGGCCAATCGGGCCCAGAAGTCGCGATAGTCGGCGCTCTCCTTATAGGCGGGCTCGACGAACATGCTGTGATGCCGTCCCTTGATCTCGTCCAGCGTATAGCCCAGGGCGTTGAGAAAATTCTCATTGGCCCGGATGATGGTGCCGTCCATCTCGAACTCGATGATCGCCTGCGACTTGTCCAGAGCGGCGATGATGGCGGCCGTTTCGCGACCGGCGAATAATTTGGCGAGCATTTTAGCGTTTCCGTCCTTGGCTGTTCTTATGAGCGCGAAAATAGGCACAGCCCGGCCGGAAGACTTGAAGCGCAATGCCAGCCCTTGGATCGCAGCGCCAAGATTTCGCCTCCGAAGTGGCGACATTCTGTCCACCTGGAGTGCGACATCCGGCGTCATGGGCCTGTTAATAAATTGGCAACGAAGCGAGCATTAGGATTCGGATCAGATAGGAGATCTTCATGGGTCCCGATGCCCAGACCATAATGCCGCTGGACGCGCATCCGTCATTCGCCTGCTCGGATGCCGATGCGCTGGCGGAGATCGTCGAGACCTCGCTCGGTGCGAGCATCGAATCGCTCGCCTGCGATACGGACGAGATCGACGCCCAGGCGAATTATTTCGGCATGCCGAACAGTGGGCTCTGGTTCTGCTCCTATGGCATCCCGCTCAGCCTCAAGTTTCCGGACAACGACTATGTTCGGATCCAGCTGCACCACCGCGGCGCCGGCGCAACGCGCATGGGCAAACAGATCATCCCGATCTCGGGCTCGCAGGCTTGCGTTTCGACGGGGGCGATCTCGATCGATTTCGGCGCCGAGTTCGAGCAGCTCGTCTGGCGCATTCCGAAGGAGAAGCTGGTCCGAAAGTTGTCTGCCCTGACCGGCGAGCCGATGGCGCACGATATGAATTTCGACACGGTCGTCGATCTCGCGAAGCCGGAGAGCGCCCTGATGATGCGTATGCTCGGCTGCCTGGTGCATGGCGCGGGGACCATCAGCGGCGAGCCGGGCCAAATCGTGATCGGCGAGCTCGAGCAAACGCTGATCACCGCCTTCCTCAGTGCGGCGAGCCGAGATTTCCGCAACCACCTCGAAGCGCCGGCCCCGCGCCTTGCGCCAAGACAGGTGGTGCGCGCGGAAGGCTATATCGAGCAGAATTGGGACCGGCCGGTCAGCATCGAGGAGCTGGTGGCCGTCACCGGAGCCAGCGCAAGAAGCATCTTCCGCACCTTCAAGCAAAGCCGCGGCTACAGCCCGCAGGAGTTTGCGCGCCAGGTTAGGCTGAAGCACGCCCATTCCATGCTGATCGAATCAAGTCTTTCCCTGACCGAGATCGCGGCTGCCTGCGGTTTCTCGGACTCGAGCCATTTCAGCCGCGAATACCAGCGGGCTTTCGGCCAACGACCGTCCGACTTGCGCCGCGAGGCTGAGCTCCTTTCCGCGTAATCAAGGCCGTAACAGTCGACTCTTTCGCCTGTCGACGCGGCGCCAATCTGCACTTTAGGCCAACTATTTCATGGATTTCGACCACGCGGGGGTGATTTGCCGCCTGCCCGCTGGCGATCAACGGCCGGTCGATTCCTCTAGGTAGATATTCAACAAAAATTAAGACAGGATTATCATGCTAACACTGTGATTTGGGGTGGCGCGGCCTGCCGGGGATACAGGCCCGCTTCGGCTTGGGGGGATGCATACAGCGTTATGTCCATCCGCACGTTCCTGACCCTGGTGATCGCCGTCATGGGCCTGGCGCTCCTGGCCGTGGCGGGGCTGCGGATGTCTTCGGACGCCGAACGCAGCCTCCGCGCCGAAGACGTCGTCAGATTGGCCGATATCGGCCAGTCGCTGCTCCCGACCTTGATCTCGAGCCGAGCCGAGCGCCGGACGGCCCAAGTTGCTTTGATGGGGGCTGCACCGGCAGACGCGGTCTCGTGGCAGCGCCTGTCCCTGCATCGGCCGATCACCGATGCGAAAGCAGCGCAGAGCATCGCGGCGCTCCGCGCCTCTGCGCTCGCCGACGCCGCTCAGCTCGCCGACCGGCTGGCCGACGCCCATAGTCGAGTCGTCGCCATCCGCCCTGAAGTGGATGCCGCGCTGCGTCTCCCGCTCGAACGGCGCGGCGCCGATCTACTCGAGCGCTACGGGCGCGTTTCGCTGGACTATGTCCGGGCGATCAGCGCTGCCGCGGATGCGGTCGAGCAAGCTACTACGTTGTTCGATCCGGAGATCGATCGCCTGATCGCGCTCAACCGGGCCGCCGCCGCGGCGCGCTATTATTCCAGCCTGATCACACTGCGGATGGAGAGCGCGGTCGCGTTCAATCTGCCCTGGCGCGCAAAAGACATCATCGAGGCGGCCGAGGATCGCGGCCGGGCGGATCTCGCCTGGCGGCTGGTCTTCGCTGTCGCCGTCGAGCCCGGCATCCCAGACTCCCTGGTCAAGGCGATCGAGGCCGCCAAGGCATCACGCACCGGACCGGAGGCCACGCGGCAGGCGGCCGTCGTCGCGGCGTTGCAATCCGGGCGCCCCAGCGGCGTTTCCGTCTCGGAACTGCAGCAGCTCAACACCGACCTCCTGGATCCGCTGGACGAAGTGTCACGCGAATCCATGACCGAGATGGTCGCACAGGCGAAACGCTATCAGCAGGACGCCGAGGTCAGCCTCGCCGTCACCGTCGCGTTGATTCTGGTCATCCTCTGCATGACCGGCTTCGGCATCGCCGCAGTGCATCAGCGCGTGAGCCGTCCGATCCGGCGCATCACCCAGCAGATGTCCCGGCTCAAGGAATCAGGCACCGCCATCAAGGCCGCTCATTCCTCGGCTGCCGAAGACAACTTCGCGATGGAGGATGCCGCGCGCAATGACGAAATCGGCGAGATGGCGCGAGCCCTCATCGTGTTCCGCAACCAGATGGAGGTGCACGGACGCCGGCTCCAGGAACATGAGATGCGCCAGTTCCTGGAAACTCTGATCGACGCCATGCCGGTCAGCATCACCTTCAAGGATACCGATCTGCGCTATCGCTATGTCAACCGCTCGCGCCGCCATGCGATCGGCGCCGGCCTGATCGACGGCGACACCCAGCTCGTCGGCAAGCGCCTCTCCGAGGTCGTCCCGGGCGAATCCACCGCGCTGGTCGAGGCGGCCGACCGGGCCTTGCTGGTCAGCGGCGAGGCGCAGGAGTTCGAGCAGGCGCGGACCGGACCGGACGGCAGACCTGCGATCATCTGGTCGCTGAAGACGCCGTTCCGCGATGCCGACGGCAAGGTCTCCGGCATCATCACCTGCGGCGTCGATATCACCCGATTGAAAGAGATCGAAGCCGAGCTGGTGGCGCAGCGCGAGAAGGCCGAGGCCGGCAGCCGGGCCAAGATCGCCTTCCTCGGCAGCATGAGCCATGAACTGCGCACGCCCTTGAACGCCATCATCGGCTTCGCCGATATGCTGGGGAGCGGCTATTTCGGGACCTTGGGCGAAAAGCAGCAGGAATATGTCGACGACATCCGCCGCTCCGGCGAGCATCTGCTGAAAATGGTCAACGATCTGCTCGATCTTTCGAATCTCGAGATCGGCCGGCAGGTTCTGGATATCGGCGCCTGCAGCTTCGACAACGTCGCGGTCGCAGCCCTGAGCATGGTGCAGCCGCAGGCGGAGCAGTCGATGATCCGGCTCGACTTCCAGCCGACCGATGTCATGGTGCGCGCCGACGAGCGGGCGCTGACCCAGATCCTGGTAAACCTCCTCGGGAACGCCATCAAGTTCAGCCCGCGCGGCAGCCGCATCGCGCTGCGTGCCGTGCGGCAGACAGAGGGCATCCGGATTCAAGTCGAGGATACCGGGCTCGGCATGACCGAGCTGCAACGGACCAGCGCCTTGGCCGCGACGCTGACCGCTGCCCCCGGCCAGGCCGATCCGTACAAGGCGCGTCCGAAAGGCGGCGCCGGCCTGGGCCTCGCCATCTGCCGCCGCCTGATCGAGCAGCATAACGGCAGGCTGGAAATCGAAAGCCAGAGCGGCCAAGGTTCGACGGTCAACGTCGTGCTGCCCGCGGCCTAGAACGACTTCAACGTCGCACGAGTTCTCTGCGCGGCCCTCCGAAGATTCTGGACCGTCCTTGCCCCATCGATCATCCTCTCGCTGCAGCACAGCGACAGGAAGCATCATGGCCGAACCCGAGATCCAGACGCTCTCGACGCGCACCGTCTACGAGAATCGCTGGATGCGCGTCCGCGAGGACGGAGTCCGCTTTGCCGACGGCACCACCGGCATCTACGGCGTGGTGATGAAGCCCGACTTCGCGCTGATCGCACCGCTCGACGCCGCAGGCCGGCTGCATCTGGTCGAGCAGTACCGCTATCCGATCGGCATGCGCTCCTGGGAATTTCCGCAGGGGACCTGGGAAGAGCGACCGGACGCCGATCCGCTGGAACTCGCCCGCGGGGAATTGCGCGAGGAAACCGGCCTAGAAGCCGCGGAGATCGTTCACATAGGCCATCTCCACCAGGCCTGCGGCTATGCAACACAAGCTTGTAACATCTATCTCGCGCGCAATCTCCGCCGCCGCGAGACCGCATTGGAAGCGACCGAGCAGGGTCTGATCAGCCGCGCCTTCCCGACCGCCGAGGTCCTGGACATGGTGCAGAACGGCGTGATCAAGGACGCCGCCACCGTCGCCGCTCTCGGCCTACTCCGGCTGCGCGGCGTCCTCTAACTAACGGCGCTTGCGCGTGCCAACTAACGGCGCTTGCGCGCGGGGTTCGTGATCGGCGCCGCAGCGGCGAAGATCCCCGTCGCCCAGTCCAGGAAGACCCGGAGCCGCGGCGAGAGTTGCCGGTTCTGCGCAATGAGCGCGGAGAGCGCCGTCGGCGTCGGCGGATTGTCGGGAAGGATTTCGACCAGCGTGCCCGCCTTGAGCTCGGCGGCGAAACGCCATCTCGGCGCCTGCACCAGGCCGAAGCCCAAGCGCGCCAGGTCGGCCGTGGTGTCGGACTGATTGGCCGAGACGCGGCTGGGGAGCAGCACGGTCTGCACGCCGTTCTGGGTCGTGAACTCGAGCGGGATGATCTCGCCGGTCCGCGACGAGACGAATCCGACCATGTAATGGCCCTGCAGGTCCTCGATCGAACGCGGCTTGCCATGGCGCTTGAGATAAGCAGGGCTCGCCACCGTCACCTCCTGCAGACTCCCGAGGCGGCGTTGCACCAGGCCGCTGTCCACCAGGTCTCCGACCCGGATCGCACAATCGATGCCTTCCCGGACGAGATCCACCAGCCGATCGCTTTGGCCGAACTGGATGCTGATCCTCGGATAGCGCTCGAGGAAAGCCGGAAGCTCGGGCAGCAGAAACGTCCGGGTGAGCAGGCTCGGCGCATCGACCCGGAGCAGACCATTGGGCTCGGCGTCGCGCAGCACGGCTTCGGCGTCCTCGATATCGGCCAGGATCGAGAGGCAGCGCGCATAGAACTCCTGGCCGTCATGGGTGGCCGACACGTGGCGCGTCGTCCGGTCGAGGAGCCGGGCGTGAAGGCGCTCTTCCAAGGCCCGGATCGCGTCGGTCGCCGTGGAGCGCGGGATGCCGAGGTCTGCCGCGGCGGCGCTGAAGCTTTTGCGCTCCACCACCCGGACGAAGAGCCGGAGGCCGTCAAGGTGATCCATCGGTTTGTTCGCTTACTCCGGATAGTGTTGCCGAATTTTGCGGGATTATCCGGGCCTTGTCGAGACGCTATCTCTCCATCCACGAGAGGAGAACAGCCATGTCGCATTCCAACCGGACAGCCATTGTGACCGGCGCATCCAAGGGCATCGGCGCCGCGATCGCCAAGCGCCTGGCCCGGGACGGCATCGCCGTCGTCGTCAACTTTGCGAGCAACGCGGCGGCCGCAGAGGGGGTCGTCAACGACATCGAGAAAGCCGGCGGCCGCGCCATTGCCGTTCGCGCCGATATCGCCGATCCGGCTGCACCGGGCGCGCTGTTCGATGCGGCCATCAAGGCTTTCGGCGGTGTGGACGTGCTGGTGAACAATGCCGGCATCATGGACCTGGCCCCGATCGCCGAGGCCGACGATGCTTTCTTCGAGCGGCAGCTTTCGACCAACGTCACCGGGGTTTTCCGCGGCATGCGGGAAGCCGCCCGGCGTCTGCGCGACGGCGGCCGGATCGTCAGCTTCTCGTCGTCGGTCGTCGGGCTCTACCAGCCGCGCTACGGCGTCTATGCCGCGACCAAGGCGGCGGTCGAGGCGATGACTCATGTGCTGGCCAAGGAGCTCGGGGCGCGCGGCATCACCGTGAATGCCGTGGCGCCCGGCCCGGTCGAGACGAATCTTTTCTTCTCGCAGAATTCTCCGGAGCAGATTGCGGCGATCAAACGGATCAATCCCTTCGGCCGCCTCGGCACACCGGAGGACATCGCCGACGTCGTCGCCTTCCTTGCCGGACCGGACGGCCGCTGGATCAGCGGCCAGGTCATCCGCGCAAACGGCGGCGTCATCTGAAGCCCCCACCATCAATCCAACAGGAGAAGACCGATGCCGTTTGCCAATTTCAAGCTGCCCGAGGCTGCGCTCACCCGCGCGCAGAAAGAGGAGATCGTCCATCGCACCACCGCGATGCTGGTCGAGTACTTCACCGAAGCCGCCCGTCCGCACACCATGGTCCTGATCGAAGAGGTGAAAGACGGCGGCTATGCGCGGGCCGACGAAGTCTTCACGATCCCGGATGCGTACCGGGCGAAAGGGTAACGTCACGCATGGCGATCTTCGGCGACGAAGCGCGGATCGGCAGGCTCGGCACGAGCTTGTTGCGCGTGGCCTTCGGACTGACGATGGTATCGCACGGCGTGCCGAAACTGCTGGGCCAGTCCCACGGCACGATGGTGGATCCCATGGCCTCGTCGATCCGGCTCATTGATACCGGTCTCGGCCTGCCGTTTGCTGCCGAGATCGCCATGGGCGTCACTCTACTCGAGGCGGCCGGGGGCTTGCTGATCACCGCCGGATTGGCGAAGCGGTTTCTGGCCCTGGCCTTCGCCGGCGAGATGATCGGCATCTCGATCGTTCTGGGGCCGACCTGGCCCTGGATCGATCGCGGCATCGAGTATCCGGTGATGCTGTTCTTTGTCGCCTTGGCCATCGCAGCCACAGCCGGCGGCCCATGGCTGCCGCGCCTTGGAAAGGTTTTTGCGCCGGAGTGAACGTGTCGGCGAATCCCCCAATGAAGACCTTCTGCGCCTGGTCGCCTCCCGTTTTTTTCGGACAGCTTCATTGACAGAATGTCGCAGGCCGTCGATAATGGGCCCATGAGCGATCTGCGGAACACCTGCGTTATGTGGCAAAAGCGACCCTCCCCGGGGGCCGCTGGATGCTGCCTGCGCTGAACGCGCAGACTTAGCAGGACCAGAAGGACCCCGCCGGATCGAGCGGGGTTTTTTGTGGCCCGCTCCTTCGGCACCAAACGGAGGAGCGCGCCATGACCACGAACAGCACCACGATCGCGATCCCACCCAGTAGTCAGCGGGTGGTCTCGGATTCCACCCGCTCGGAAATCCGCGGCATCTGGTTGCCGCTGGTCACGCCGATGAAGGACGGCGTGCTCGACGAGGTCTCGCTGAAACGGCTGCTTCGGCACATCTCCGCGCGCCCGGTCGATGGGCTGGTGGTCGCGGCCACCACCGGCGAAGGCCCGCTGCTGGAAGAGCGCGAGATGGAACGGCTCGCGGCCATCGCCGCCGACGAGCTCGGCGACCTCTTGCCGATCTATCTCGGCCTTTCCGGCAGCGACACAAGGCGGATGGAGGCACAGCTCCACCGGATCGCGCACTGGCCGGCGGCGGGCTATCTCATCTCCTGCCCGTCTTACGTACGGCCGTCGCAGGAAGGCCTCTATCAACACTTCGCGGTGCTGGCCGAGGCGGCGGAGCGGCCGGTGCTCATCTACAACATCCCCTATCGGACCGGCGTCAACCTCGCCAATGAGACGCTGCTGCGCCTGGCCGAGATCCCGACCATCATCGGCATCAAGGATTGTTGCACCGATCCGGCCCAGAGCCTCGACCTCATCCGGCGCAAGCCCGGCGGCTTTGCGGTCATGTGCGGCGAGGATGCGCAATTCCACGTCGCCCTGGCCCAGGGTGCCGATGGCGGCATCCTCTGCTCCGCCCATATCGAGACCGAGCGCTTCGCCGCGATCCATGCGGCGCATCGCGACGACGGCGACACCAGGACGGCCTTGAAGCTCTGGCACGATCTCTCGGACCTGCCGCGGCTGCTCTTCGCCGAGCCCAGCCCGGCCCCGGTCAAATACTGGCTCTACCGCCAGGGCCTGATCGACAGTCCCGAAGTTCGTCTGCCGCTCACCCAGGTCAGCCCGCAATTGGCCGAACGCATCGACCGCGAAATCGGCCGCTGGAACGGTCAAGGCCAAGGCCGCGCGGCCTGATCACACCAACTCCCTTACCGGCGTCCCTCTGAAACTGCCTCCCCTGCCAAAGGGGAGGCTCTTCTTTTTCGAAGCCAGTCCCGGACATTGGGGGTTGATGCAGCCCTCGCGTTGGCCAAAATGGACTCCATGGTCGATCCAGCATGAAGAGCACGCCCATGCACATCAGCCCCGTCACGCCCGAGCTTGGTGCCGAGATCCGCGGCATCGACCTGCGCAAGGCCGACGCCGCCGAGATCGCTGCTATTCAAAGCGCCTTCGCCAAGCACTCTGTCCTCTTCATCCGCGACCAGGACCTGACGCTGGATGATCAGCTCGAGATCACCCGCAAATTCGGTTCCGTGCTGCGCGTGCCCTATGTCGAGGGCGTCGCCTCGCATCCCGACGTCATCGCGGTCTTGAAGGAGGCTTCGGAGAAGAAGATCTCCACCTTCGGCGGCACTTGGCACAGCGACTTCTCCTTCCTGGCCGAGCCGCCCGCCGCGACATTGCTTTATTCCGTCGCGCTGCCGCCGGTCGGCGGCGACACGATCTGGGCCAGCCAGTATCTCGCCTATGACGCGCTCTCCGACGGGATGAAGGCGATGCTGGACCCGCTGCGCGCGGTCCATACCGGCTGGCCGCATGGCACGATGGGGCCGAATCCGGACGTGCCGGTCTCGAAATCCATCAAGATGGTGCGCAACGATCCGAGCGCCGATCGCGTGGTGCTGCATCCCGTCGTCCGCGTCCATCCGGTCACCGGCCGGAAGGCGCTGTTCGTCAACCCGGTCTACACCCAGCGCTTCGAAGGGATGACGCAAGCCGAATCGAAGCCGCTGCTCGACTATCTCTTCCAGCACAGCGTCCGGGCGGAGTTCTGCTGCCGCTTCCGCTGGTCGGTCGGCACGCTGACGATGTGGGACAACCGCTGCCTGATGCATCTCGCGGTCAACGATTACGACGGGCACCGCCGCCTGCTCTACCGCACCACCACGGCCGGAGAGGCGCCCGCCGGCATGGGCAGAAGAGCCGCCTGATACCGTTCGTTACACTTTTCACGACTTTCTGACATCAGCCTGTTAGGCCGGCGGGCTAGGATGGCTCCCGCTTTTTCAGCCAAACGGGGAATCCACGATGACCAGGTCCATGCGTCTCATGCTGATCGCTGCCGGCGTCGCCATGGTGGCCTCCTTCGCCGCCGGCTTCGCGCTCGCGGCCCAGCCGCATATGCAATCGGCGCTGCATGCGCTGCGCAATTCGAAGGCCGAACTGGAAGCGGCGCTCCCGGACAAAGGCGGCCATCGCGTGAAGGCGATCGCCCTGGTCGATCAGGCGATTGCGGAAGTGCAGGCCGGCATCGCCGCCGGCGCCAACTAATCCAGCATCCCGAGCTGCTCGGGGTCCATCCCGAGCCGGTCGGCGAGCTTGAACACCATGGCCCGCGCCTGCATCGGCAGCGGATGGCGCCCGGCACTGGCGTAGCGGCAGACCATTTCCACCGCCTGCCGGTGGCTGCCGGTCGTCACCAGGCGATCGACCTCGTCGAGCTCCTGGGGCGAAAGATTGCGCTGGACCTGCCCGAGCAGGCTCACCAGCACCGATTCCAGGTCGTCCGTATCCCGCATGGCTCACGCCCCCCCGGCTGCCGCACGCGGTGCGAGTATAGACCCGCCTCAGGCTCTGACGGAAGCGGCGGTGACGGAAGCGGCGTTACCAGCCGGCTGCGGCAGGCAGATCGAATGGAAGCCGCCGCCGCCATAGGCGAGCTCGATTGCCGGGAGCTGGATCACTTCCCGCTTCGGGAAGAGCTTGGTGATGGTGTCATAGGCCTTCTTGTCCGCCGCCCCGTCCTCATAGGCGGGAAGAATCAGCGCGTCGTTCGGCAGATAGAAGTTCACATAGGAAAGCGCAAGGCGGCGCCCCTCGGCATCGAACTGCGGCCGCGGCTGCTCGACCTCGATCACCTCGAGATCGCGGCCGGCCGCATCCTTCGCCGCTTTCAAGCGCGCCAGATTGTCGGAGAGAACCCGATGGTTGGGATCGGCGCTGTCGCTGCAGGTGAGCGCCAGCACCGTGCCGGGCTTCACGAAGCGCGCCAGGTTCTGCACATGACCGCCGCCGAAATCGTCCTGCAGGCCCTCGCCCAGCCAGATCACCTGTTTCACGCCGAGATGACGGATCAGCGACTCCTCGATCTGCTCCCGCGTCCGGTCGGGATTGCGGTTGGGATTGAGCATCACCGCTTCGGTGGTGATCAACGTGCCCTCGCCGTCCACATGCAGCGCGCCGCCCTCCAGCACCAAGTCGCCGTCGTATCGGCGCATCTTCAGGTTCTCGAGGATCGCCTCGGCCACCGCCGCATCGCGGTCGTATTCCGGATAGCGATGGCCCCAGCCGTTGAAGTTCCAATCAATGCCGGCAACCTGCTTGGCGCCGTCGACCACGAAGACCGGGCCCATGTCTCGGATCCAGCAGTCGTCATGCGGCAGCGAGATCTGGTTGACCCCCTGCCCGGTCAGCAGCGAAACCTCGGCCACGTTCTTCGGCTTCACCACCATGGTGACCGGCTCGAACTGCGCGATGGTGGTGGCGAGCTCGGTTGCGGCCTCCTGGGCAGCTTCCAAGTGATCGCCCCAGGCCTCGGAACGGACCGGCCACGCCATCCAGCAGCGCGCGTGGCTCGCCCATTCGGCAGGCATCGCAAAGCCATCGTCGAAAGGATTCGACATCGATCCTATCTGTCGCCCCTTTGTCGTTCAGAAAGTGATCCGCAGAAAGCCCGTCCCAGATCCCGGCGGCTCTTAACGGCCGCTCGAGGGACCGGGAGTCTGTCTCACTTTTTCGCCAAAGGCAAATCGAGACGGATGGAGAGTTCCTTCAGCCGAGCGGGCGGCACTTCCGCCGGCGCCTGCATCAAGAGGTCCTCGGCGCGCTGGTTCAATGGGAAGGCGATCACCTCGCGGATGTTCTTCTCTTCCGCCAGCAGCATGACGATGCGGTCGATGCCCGGCGCCGAGCCGCCATGCGGCGGCGCGCCGAACTTGAACGCGTTCAGCATGCCGCCAAACTTGTTCTCGACCTCGGAGGCCGGATAGCCGGCGATCTCGAAGGCCTTGTACATGATCTCCGGCAGATGGTTCCGGATCGCGCCCGAGGAGAGCTCCACGCCATTGCACACGATGTCGTACTGATAGGCGTTGATGGTCAGCGGATCCTTCTCGTTCAGCGCCTGCAGCCCGCCTTGCGGCATCGAGAACGGGTTGTGGCTGAAATCGACCTTCTGCAGTTCCTCGTTGAACTCGAACATCGGGAAGTCGACGATCCAGCAGAACTCGAAGTGACGGGTGTTGATCAGCGCGAGATCCTCGCCGAGCTTGGTGCGCACTGCGCCCGCAAACTTTTCGGCGACCGCCTTCTTGTCGCAGGCGAAGAACACGGCATCGCCGTCCTTGCAGCCGGTTTCCGCGCGCAGCTTCGCGAGCCGCGCCTCGTCGAGGTTCTTGGCGATCGGGCCCTTGCCGCCGCCGGCCTCGAAGATCACGTAGCCGAGGCCCGCCGCGCCCTGCTCCTTGGCCCAGTCGTTGAACTTGTCGAAGAAGGAGCGCGGCTTGGTACCCGCACCCGGCGCCGGGATCGCGCGCACGACTGAGCCACCCTCGACAGCCTTGGCAAAGATGCCGAATCCGGAGCCGCGGAAGACCTCGCTCACGTCCGAGATCAGGATCGGGTTGCGGAGGTCCGGCTTGTCGGAGCCGTAACGCAGCATCGATTCCACGAAGGGAATGCGGCGGAACGGCAGCGGCGAGACCGTGCGTCCGTCGGCGAACTCCTCGAACACGCCGTGGATCACCGGCTCGATCGTGTTGAAGACGTCTTCCTGCGTGACATAGCTCATCTCGAAATCGAGCTGGTAGAACTCACCGGGCGAGCGGTCGGCACGGCCGTCCTCGTCGCGGAAGCAGGGCGCGATCTGGAAATAGCGGTCGAAGCCCGCGACCATCAGCAGCTGCTTGAACTGCTGCGGCGCCTGCGGCAGCGCGTAGAACTTGCCCGGATGGTTGCGCGACGGCACGAGATAGTCACGCGCACCCTCGGGCGAGGACGAGGTCAGGATCGGCGTCTGGAACTCGGTGAAGCCCGCGGCATTCATGCGCCGGCGCAGCGAGGCGATGACATTTGCGCGCAGCATGATGTTCTTGTGGACGCGCTCGCGGCGGAGATCGAGGAAGCGATAGCGCAGACGGAACTCCTCGCCCGCATCCTCGTCGCTGTTGACCTGGATCGGCAGCATGTCGGCGGCGGACTGCAAGGTGAAGTCCTGGACCTGGATCTCGATCTCGCCGGTCGGGAGCTTGGGGTTCACGGTTTCGGGCGTGCGCTTCACCACCTTGCCAGTAACGGTGACGACGCTCTCGAGCTTGGTCGGCTCGACCGCCTTGAACAGCGGGCTCGAAATATCAAGCACGCATTGGATGAGGCCGTAATGGTCGCGAAGATCGATGAAGACCAGGTTGCCGTGGTCGCGCTTGCGATGGACCCAGCCGGAGACCCGCACCTGGGAACCCGAATCGGCGGCACGGAGCGCGCCGCAGGTATGGGTGCGGTAGGGATGCATGGGCGTGGTCCTTCGGTTGAGAAAATCGCAGGAATCGGGGTCGCAAAAGGCACGGGAAACCGCGCTTTGTCAAGGGTTTCGGCCCATGCGAAGGACCGGGGGCGGCCATCCGCCCGCGCCGCTTTCGGCCCCCGGCAAAACGCGTTATAGCTTGCCCCATGAACGTATCGCAAAAGCCCCACGGCGGGGTCCTGATCGCCGATTCCGCAAGTTTGGCAGCGCTTTGCCGCCGGCTCGCGGAAGAACCCTATATCACGATCGACACCGAGTTTCTGCGCGACAAGACCTTCTGGCCCCAGCTTTGCCTGATCCAGGTCGCATCGCCGCACGAAGCGGCGGCGATCGACTCCCTGGCCGAAGGGCTCGATCTCGGGCCCCTCCTGGAGCTGCTGAAGAACCGAAGCGTGGTGAAGGTCTTCCATGCCGCGCGGCAGGATCTCGAAATCTTCTATCACCTGATGGGCGAGGTCCCCGCCCCGATCGCCGACAGCCAGGTCATGGCCATGGCGGCGGGCTTCGGTGATTCGGCCAGCTACGAGACGCTCTGCGGCAAGCTCGCCAATGCCCGGGTCGACAAGCTCTCCCGCTTCACCGACTGGGCGCAGCGGCCGTTGACCGACCGCCAGATCGCCTATGCGCTCGACGACGTGACGCATCTCCAGGTGATCTACGAGAAGCTGAAGAAGAAGCTGGAATCGACCGGTCGGATGGGTTGGCTCGCCGACGAGATGGCGATCCTGGAATCGCCCAGGACCTACACCGTCGATCCGATGCGGGCGTGGCAACGCCTGAAGACCCGCTCCGACAAGCCACGCTTCCTCGCCGTGCTGCGCGAGATCGCGGCCTGGCGCGAGCGCGAGGCGCAGAGCCGCGACGTGCCGAGAAGCCGCCTGCTGAAGGACGAGACGCTGGTCGAGATTGCGGCGCATCCGCCGCGCGATGCGGATGCGCTGTCGCGCTGCCGGGGCCTCTCGAAGAGTTTCGCCGAAGGCCGCATGGGCGATGCGATCCTGGAGGCGGTGAAGCGCGGCCTCGACACGCCGGAAAGCGAATGCCCGAAACCCGAGGCACGGCCGGAAGTGCCGCCGGGGCTGGGGCCGCTGATCGATCTCCTGCGCGTGCTCCTGAAGACCCGTTGCGACCAGCACGAGGTGGCGCAGAAGCTGGTCGCTTCCAGCAGCGACCTCGAGCTCATTGCCGCGGACGACAACGCCGATGTGCCGGCTCTCGGCGGCTGGCGGCGCGACCTCTTCGGTGCCGAAGCCTTGAACCTGAAGCATGGCAAGCTCGCCCTCACCGCCGCCGGTAAGCGCGTCAAGGTCATCGAGGTCTAGCTTGACACCGGCGGTGGGTGCCCCACGCCGGCTCGCGCCGATCTTTCTTTTGTTGATTGCAGCTGGGCTGGCCGTCCGGATCGCAGGCGCCACCGGCGAGATCTGGCTGGACGAGATCTGGTCGCTGCGGCTGATCGCCCAAATGAAGGCCGGCAATGTCCTGCCCTCGCTCGCCATCGACAACAATCACTATCTGAATACAGCCTATCTCGCGCTGGTCGGCGGCGATGGCGAGCCCCTGACACTCCGCGCGTTCTCTATCCTGCTCGGCACATCGATGGTCGCCGCCGCGGGCTGGCTGCAGCGCGATCGCGGCGCCTTTACCGTGATTGCGACCATGGCACTCTTCGCCTTCACCTTCCCGCTGGTGAATGTCGGATCCGAGGCGCGCGGCTATGCCGGGATGCTGCTCTGCGCGCTGCTCGCCATTGACGCCATGGAACGCCTTGCGGACCGGCCGCAAGGCGGCGAGCTTTGGCTCGCCATCGTCGCCGTGACGGGCGTGCTGTTCCATCCGCTCATGCTCGGGTTCATCGCCAGCCTCGGGCTCTGGACCATATGGGACCAAGCGCAGGCAGGCGCTGGACTGCGCGTGATCTATACGACGGTGCGCGACCGTTTCGGCTGGACCGTGCGGTTGCTGATCCCGCTCGTCGCCATCATCGGAATCGCGGTGCATTTCGGGCGGAGCGGCTATGTCCTCGGTGGCATCGTGCCTTTCTCGCCCGACCTGATGGCCGGCGGAATTGCGCGGCTGTATCGCTTCCTGCTTGGTCTTCCCGACGCTACGCCGACCGCCCTAATCATCGCTCTCGTCCTGGCAATACTCTGCCTCGCCGTGCTGCTGCGGCGGCCGAACGACAGCCGGCTGGCGCTCTATCTCATCGTGATCTTCGGCATGCCGGCGGCAATGGCGATCGCACGCTTGCCGAACACCGAGATCCCCCGTTATTACCTGTTGCCGGGCATCGTCTTTCTGCTGCTCTTGAGCGACCTCTTGGGCACGCTCTGGGCACGCAATTCGCAGACGCGAGCCGCCGCCATCGTGGCGCTGCTCGCTGTCCTCGTCGGCAATGCGCTGGAGCTGCGGACTTTCTTCGAGCTCGGACGCGGCGATGTCACCGCAATGCTCAACCGGATCGTAGCGGAAGGCCCGGGACCGATTACCAGCAACACCGAAACACGCGATCGGCCGGTGATCACCTATTTTCTCAGGCGCATGAAGATCGACCAGCCTTACGTCTCCTATGCCGAGGTCTGCAAGACACCGCCGCGCTGGATGCTCACCAGCGATCTCAGCCAGAGCCTGCCGGACCATGCGAGCATCGGCAGCCCGGATTGCGACCTCCGCTTCCTGAAGGTGGAGCACTACACCTCCTGGGGCCTGTCGGGATTTCCCTGGACGCTCTACAAGGCGGAATAGCTAGGCGATCGCGGTCGAAAGACCGAATGCCCGGCCGGCGGCATCGAGCCGGCGCTGCACCGCTTCGCCGAACAGCGCCTCGCCGCCTTTCGGCAGATGCAAGGTGAGCCGCGTGCTGCTCTTCTCGATCGAGGTCAGCCCCAGCATGTGCTCGGTGCCGCCGCTCAGGGCGTAGGCGAGCCGGATCGTCGTGCCGACCCGGGCGGCAAAAACCATATCGTCTTCGCTCACGAGATGGCGGACCGGGTCGAATTCCGACGCATCGGCAGAGCCGCCGTAGCGGATCGCCAGGATGAGGGCCAGCGTCACGCGCTCCGGATGTGTGATGCCGGCGACCGGCAGCCTGAGCGCGCGCATGAAGGCGTGCTCGGCGCGGTAATCGGGATGCTCGCGCCAGGCGATGTCGGAAAGGATGCAGGCTGCCTCGCGCAATCTTGCGCGTGCATGGCCTTCGCTGCGAAACAGCGGCAGCAGCCAGTCGTCCAACTGATCCATCACCTGGCCGAAGCGGCCCTCGGCGCCGGCAAGATCGGCGCAGCCGACCAGGAGCGGATCGGCGCTCTGCGCCTCTTCGTCCAACCGGCTGAACAGAAAGCCTTCGCGCAGGCCGTATGCCGAGAACAGTATGAGGTTCGGCTTGGTTTCTTTGAGCAGGCGCTCGAGCACGAGAACGCCCAACGGCAATGTCTCCAGGCGGCGGCGCGAGACGCCGGCGATGTCCGCAAGCGAGCGCTTGCCGAGGCGGCTCAAGAGCTTCGCGAGATCCTCGGATTCGCGGCGCTGCATCCGGTATTCGTGGATGACGCGCAGCGGGTAGTCGTTCTGCTCCATGTGGATGCGGGCGAAGCCGCGCCAGGTGCCGCCGACCGGATAGAGCGTCTTGCCCTTGACCTCCTCCAGCCATTCCAGCTTCTCGAACTGCTTGTCGATCAGCTTCTGCGCCGCATCGAGATCGCCGCCGGTAGCCTCGACCAGCCGCAATGGCCCGAGCGGCAGGGTCACGTGATGGCCGATCTTGCCTTTGTCGATGGCGACCAACTCCAGGCTGCCGCCGCCGAGATCGCCCATCAGGCCGTCCGCCTCCGGCACGCCGGCGATCACGCCGAGGGCGGAGAGCCGCGCCTCTTCCTCGCCGGTCACGATCTGGACCTTGCGGCCGGTCTTCTTCTCGATCTCGGCGGTGAAGGCCTTGCCGTCGCCGGCGTCCCGCACCGCGGCGGTCGCCAGCAGGTCGATCTCCTCGACGCCCATCGCCTCCGCCATGGTGACGAAACGCGCGATGTTGATCAGCGCCGCCTTGACGCCTTCCGGATTGAGGACGCCGGTCTTCTCCAGGCCGCGGCCGAGGCCGGGCAGTGCCTTCTCATTGAAGACGGGCACGGGGCAGCGCGAGCGCTTGTCGAAGACGACAAGTCGCAGCGAGTTGGACCCTATATCGATCACGGCGACGCGGCCGGGCCGCGCGGCCCGGGCGGCGGCCGCGGCTTTCCGAAGCGATGCAGTCAAACGTCAAACCTTTGGGCTTAGGACTTCTGCAGCAGGTCGAGCTTGGGTGCCTTCTTCTGCTTCTTAAGCGCCGATCCCCGCCCTGACAAGCTTGGATTGGTCATGAAGAAGTTGTGGGCGCTGAAGCCCTCCTTGCCCTCCGCCGGGCTCAGCCGGTGATACTCGCCGGTCTGGTCCATTTCCCAGCTCTGCAGGTTGTCTTTCAGGTTTGCGACCATGATCTGGTCGAGTATCTGCTGATGCACCGTCGGATTCTCGATCGGCACCAGGAGCTCAAGCCGCCGGTCGAGGTTGCGCGGCATCCAGTCGGCCGAGGAGATGAAGACCTTGGCATTGCGCGACGGCAGCGCATGACCGGCGCCGAAGCAGACGATACGCGAATGCTCGAGGAAGCGGCCGATGATGCTCTTCACCCGGATGTTCTCCGACATGCCCGGCACGCCGGGCCGCAGACAGCAGATTCCGCGCACCACGAGATGGACCTTCACGCCGGCGTTGCTCGCCTTGTAGAGCGCATCGATGATGCCAGGATCGACCAGCGAGTTGACCTTGCCCCAGATGGTCGCCGGCCGGCCGGCCTTGGCATGCTCGATCTCGTCGTCGATCAGCTTCAGCAAGGTCGGCCGCAAGGTCAGCGGGGCGAAGGCCACCTTCTCGGTGCCCTCGGGCCGCGCATAGCCGGTCATGTAGTTGAAGATGCGCGCGGCATCGTGGCAGAGGCCGGGATCGGACGTGAAGAAGCTGCAGTCGGTATATATCTTCGCCGTGATCGGATGGTAGTTGCCGGTGCCGTAGTGGACATAGGTCCTGAGATTGGCACCTTCGCGGCGCATCACCATGGAAACCTTGGCATGGGTCTTCAACTGCACGAAGCCGTAGACCACCTGCACGCCGACGCGCTCCAGATCGCGCGCCCAGCGGATATTGGCCGCCTCGTCGAAGCGAGCCTTTAGCTCGACCAGCGCCGTCACGGACTTGCCCGCCTCGGCCGCCTCGATCAGCGCTTTTACAATCGGCGAGTCTTCGGACGTGCGATAGAGCGTCTGCTTGATCGCGACCACGTTCGGGTCGCGGGCCGCCTGCAGGATGAACTGCACGACGACGTCGAAGCTCTCGAACGGATGATGGACGACGATGTCCTTCTGGCGGATCGCCGCGAAGCAGTCGCCCTTCATGTCGCGGATGCGCTCCGGGAAGCGCGGGTTGAACGGCTGGAATTTGAGGTCCGGCCGCTCATCGATGATCAGCTTCGAGGTGGCGACGAGGCCGATGATGCCGTCCAGCAGGAACACGTCTTCGCGGCTGGCATCGAGCTCGTCGATGATCTCGGATAGCAGATCCTCCGGCATCTCGGCATTGACCTCGAGCCGGATGACGGAACCCAAGCGCCGCTGCTTCAACGCAGTTTCGAACAGGCGGACCAGATCTTCAGCTTCTTCCAAGACCTCGATTTCGCTGTCGCGGATCAGGCGGAAATAGCCGCGATCGACCAGATCGAAACCCGGGAACAGCCGATGGAGATAGAGGCCGACCAGGGCTTCAAGAGTGAGGAAGCGGACGTTCTTCGGATCGGTGCCGGGGAAGCGGATGAAGCGCGGCAGCTGATTGGGCACCGGGATGAGGGCCTTCATCATCTTGCCGTCGCCAGTGTTCTTCAGCTGCATCACCATCGCGAATCCCTGGTTCGGGATGAACGGGAAGGGGTGCGCCGGGTCGATCGCCATCGGCGTCAGGACCGGAAAGATCTGGTCGAGGAAATAGCCGTCGAGCCATTCCTTCTCTGCCGGGCCGATCTCGGAAACATCGACCACGCAGAGGCCGTTGTCGCGCAGCTCCTGGCGGAGCGATCGCCAATGGGCCTGCTGGTCGCGCATCAGCTCCCCGCTGCGCTGGTTGATCGCCGCCAGCTGCTGGCGCGGCGTCAGGCCATCGGCGCTGACCGCGGAAACATTGGCGCGGACCTGACCCTTGAGGCCGGCAACGCGCACCATATAGAACTCATCGAGGTTGTTGGCCGAGATCGAGAGGAAGCGCAGGCGCTCCAGCAGCGGGTGGCTGGTGTTCCCCGCCTCTTCGAGCACCCGTTCATTGAAGGCGAGCCAGGAAAGCTCGCGGTTTACGAAACGGCTGAGTTCGCCCTGAAAGGTCCCCGCCACGTCGTTCGCGGGCAGTGCCTGTTCGTCCAGTTCCTTGATCGCCCTATCGGCCACTTTTGCTCCTCCGCCCGACCTTTCGCCGGATCACGCTTTCCCAGCGAAGCTAGGATATCTAAAACCTCAATTCATCTCGCATCGTTAATTTCCGGCCAAACTCCACAAAAGTGTAACGTGTCATTCTTAATTGCGAATGATTCTTATTTGCGTTACGGTCGCCGCAACGCGAAATGGGGATGACGACAAAAAATGAACACGATTACAGAGTCTTGGCCGCGCCGCGCCGGCCGAGTCTTGAGCGCCCTTATGTTGCTTTCTGGAACCCCCAAGGTGCTGTACGCCGACGGTCTGGAGAGTGGATTTAACCTCGGAATGCCCGAAGCCTCAGCCAGCCTCGATGCCTGGACCGGCGGTTTTCCGGTACAGAATGCGCAAGCGGAAGCGCGCTTCACCTTTGACATCCCCGCGGAGCCCCTCCCCCTTGCCTTGCGGCGGTTCGAACAAACCACCGGGCTGAAGGTGCTGGCCGAGACCGGGGCGATCTCCGGGGTCCGCGGCAATGCGATCCGCGGCAGAATGACGGCGCCCGAGGCGCTGGCGGCGTTGCTCGCCGGCACCGGGCTCGACCATCGCATGACCGACACGCAAACGGTCGCGATCGCGCCCGCCGGCAGTGCCAAGGGGCCGGTCGTGCTCAATCCCATTCCCGTCACGGCCGAAGTCGCAGTCGAAACCGCCACCGGACCGGTCGAAGGCTATGTGGCGGAGCGCAGTGCCACCGGCACCAAGACCGACACACCGATCGTCGAGACGCCGCAATCGATCTCGGTCATTCCACGGGATCAGATCGAGGCGCGCAATGCGGAGACGCTGTCGGAGGCCCTGCGCTACACCGCCGGCGTCCAGTCCGAGACCTATGGCAACGATACGCGCGGCGACTGGATCACCATCCGGGGCATGGAGGAGGCACTCTATCAGGATGGGCTGCACACGCCGGGTGACTTGAGCTTCGGCCGGTGGAAGATCGAGAACTACGGATTGGAGCGGATCGAGGTGCTGCGCGGTCCCGCCTCGGTGCTCTATGGCCAGAACGCACCGGGCGGGCTGGTCAACGTGGTGAGCAAGATGCCGTCCGAGACTCCGATCCATGAGATCGAACTGAAGAGCGGCACCTATTGGCGCGAGCAGCTCGCCGCCGATTTCAGCGGGCCGGTCACCGAAGACGGTGACTTGCTGTTCCGCGCCGTGGCGCTCGGCCGTTACAGTGAATCCCAGGTGGACTATGTCGAGGACAATCGCGGCTATTTCGCGCCAAGCCTCACCTGGCGTCCCAGCAGCACGACGCGGCTGACGCTGCTCAGCGATTTCCAGGAAGACCAGGTCGGCTCGTCGATCAACTTCCTGCCCTTCGAAGGAACGATCGACGACAACCCGCATGGCGACATCTCGACCCATCTCTTCACCGGGGAACCGGATTTCGACGGGCATGACGCGCGGCGCTTCTCGCTGGGCTATCTGTTCGAGACCGAGCCGACGGAGCAGCTCACGTTGCGGCAATCGTTCCGCTACAGCCATCTCGACGTCGATTACCGACAGGTCTACGGCACCGGCATCGAGCCCGATCTGCGCACCCTCGACCGCGTTGCGTTCCACGGCGAGCAGGCGGTCGATGCGTTCGCGGTGGACAACCAGGCGCAGTTCAAGGGCAAGCTCGGACCGGTGGAAAATACGGTGCTGGGCGGGGTCGATTTCTGGAACCAGGTGACCGACACGATCTCCGGTGCGGCTGTGGCACCCGGACTGGATCTCTACGATCCGGACTACGGCGCCGATATCGACGACCCGGCCACCACCCGCAGCGTCGATCAGACGCAGCGCCAGATCGGTGTCTATCTGCAGGATCAGATCGCGCTCGAGGGCTGGCGCCTGACCTTGAGCGGCCGGCACGACTGGGCCAAGGGCAGGACCGACAACCGCCTGACCGATGAGATCACGACACAGAAGGACAGTGCCTTCACCGGGCGCGGCGGCATCGCCTATGTCACGGAGATCGGGCTCGTCCCCTATTTCAGCTATGCGACCTCATTCAAGCCGGTGAGCGGGACCAATACCAGCGGGGCGCCGTTCAAGCCGGAAACCGGTGACCAATTCGAGGTCGGCCTGAAGTTCCAGCCCGAAGGCCTGGAGAGCTTCATCCAGGTCTCCGCCTTCCAGCTCACGCGCCAGAACGTGCTGACCGAGGATCCGAACGATCCCTTGAACCAGGTGCAGACCGGCGAAGTCCGCAACCGCGGCATCGAGCTCGAAGCGACCGCGAGCCTGACCGAAGGGCTCGATCTCATCGGCAGCTACACCTTCCTCGACGCAAGGGTGACCAAGACCAATGACGAGACGCAAGGCAGCCGGCTCGGCGACACGCCGGAGCACCTTGCCGCACTCTGGGCCGATTACACGCTGCAGCAAGGCGTGCTGGAAGGCTTCGGCGGCGGTGCCGGAATCCGCTATTACGGACCGACCTGGAGCTACACCAATGAGACCAAATCGCCCGGCCATGTGCTGGTCGATGCCGCCCTGCACTACGACTGGAACAATTTCCGCTTTGCGCTGAACGCTTCCAATCTGCTGGACAAGGTCTATGTCCAGTCCTGCGACGGCACTTGCTACTACGGTGCCCGGCGCACCGTGACCGGCACGGTCAAGATGAGCTGGTAGCCGCTATGGACGGTTCGGAGCTGCCGCTACGGGAAGCGGCTGCCTGCCGACCGGATGACATCGTTTCCTGATTTCAAGTTTGCGAATGATTCTTAGTTGCGTTACGCTATCGCGTCATAAAACTTGGAATGACGTGGCAATGGCACTTTCGGTGGAACGTGAAAGCAGGATCGGACCGAACCGGGTAAGGCAACCGCGGAGCTAATCATGCGCGCTCTGTTCGTCCTGGTTCATCGCTTCGTCGGCCTCACGATCGCGGCGTTCCTGTTTATCTCCGGATTGACCGGCGCCGTGATCTCCTGGGATCACGAGCTCGACGAGCTGATCAACCCGCATCTGGTGGAAGCACCCGGCCGCGGCGGCTTCCTCGATCCACTGGCCCTGGCTGATAAGCTCGCAGCCGAAGAGCCGCATTCCTTCGTCACCTATGTGCCGCTCCATGCCGAGGAAGGGCACAGCCTCCCCTTCGGCGTGGCGCCCAGGTTCGACGCCCGCACCGGGGCGCTCTATGAGACCGGCTACAACCAAGTCTTCATCGATCCGGTGACCGGCGACGTCCGCGGCAAGCGGGAATGGGGTGCGGCCTGGCCGATCTCGACGGAGACCTTCGTCTCCTTCCTCTATGTGTTGCATTACAGTCTGCATATCCCAGAGATGTGGGGCATCGACCGCTGGGGCGAATGGCTGATGGGCGGCATCGCCCTGCTCTGGACCCTCGACTGCTTCGTCGGCTTCTATCTCACCCTGCCGATCCGCAGGCGCGCGGGTGCCAATTTGAAAAAGATGGGGGTCGGAACCTGGTGGAGCCGGTGGAAACCGGCCTGGAAGATCAAGACGGGGGGATCGGCCTATCGCATCAACTTCGATCTCCACCGCGCCTTCAGCCTCTGGACCTGGGCCCTGCTCTTCGTCCTGGCGATTTCCGCCGTCTCGCTCAATCTCTATGCCGAGGTCGCGCGGCCGATCGTGGCGGCGCTCTCCAGCTTCACGCCGACGCCGTTCGACACAAGGCCGATCCGGCCGAACAGCGATCTCGCGGCGCCCAAGGTGACCTTCGCGCAAGTGCTGGCGAACGGCCGGGCCGAGGCGGAGCGGCGCGGCTTCACCGAGCCCGCCGGCGATATCTTCTATTCGCCCGCGTTCGGCGTGTTCGGCGTGCGCTTCTTCAATCCCGGCGACGAGCACGGCGACGGCTTGCAGCTCAATCCGGACATACTTTATTTCGACAGCGACGATGGCCGATACATCGGCGACTACATCCCCTGGCGCGGGACGGCGGGTGATCTTTTTCTGCAGCTGCAGTTCCCGGTGCATTCGGGACGGATCTTCGGCATCCCGGGCCGGATCGTCATCTCGGCCATGGGATTGGGCGTCGCGATGCTCTCGGTGACCGGCGTGGTGATCTGGCTTCGGAAGCGCCGCGCCCGGCTCGCAGTGCGCCGTCCGGCGGAAGCGCCACATCCGCGCAATATCGTCAGCGCAGAGTAGTCGACTCCCTCAGCTGTGCTAATCTCGCCGCCATGAAGACCCTGATTCTCATGCGGCACGCCAAATCGGCGTGGGACGACCCGCATCAGAAAGACATCGACCGGCCGCTGGCGCCGCGGGGCCGCAAGGCGGCGCCGCGCGTCGGCGCCTGGCTTGCGGCCGAGAATTACCGACCGGATGTCGCCCTCTGCTCGACCGCCCAGCGCACGCGCGAAACCTTGGGCCTCATGCGGCCGGAGCTCCCGGAATCGATGACGGTCGAGCTCTCGCGCGCACTCTATATGGCCGAGCCGAGAGAGATGCTGAACGAGATCGCCAAGATGCCGGCGACCGCGGAGACCGTCATGCTGCTGGGGCATAATCCCGGCATCGGCAGCCTGGCCGGCCTCCTCGCCGGTAGCGGCGATGAACAGGCGCTCGGCAGCCTGCATGCCAAGTTTCCGACCGCTGCTGTTGCCGTCCTCGGCTTTGAGGTGGCGCGTTGGAGCGAGGTCGCACCGGGCAACGGCAGGCTGCTCGCTTTCATGCGGCCGCGCGATCTCGACTAATCCTTGGCGGGAACCCAGAAGCGCTTCTCGTCGGCAAAACTCTGCCAGACATCCTGAAAGCCGCCGAGGTCGCGATCGATCTTGGCGGTCTGCCAGCCGAGCACCAGGCCCTGGAGCAGATTGGCGTCGGCGGCGGCCATGCCGCGATCGACCATCAGCCGCTGCGCCAGGCCGCTCAAGAGCTGGCGGCTGACGAAGGCATCGTTCAGTGAGCCGAGACTGTCCTGGATCGCCGCCAGCGACGCGATGTATTTCTTGGCCGCCTTCGGCTTGTAGAGCGACTGAAACGCCTCGGCGGCATAGCGCATCTTCTTCGCCAGGATGCGCAGCCGGTGCAGCTCCGGCTCCGGCAGACTTCGATAGCGCGCCCCGAGCTTCATCAGGCGCTTGTGCCGGGTTTGCAGCAGCGGCCGTGCGAAATCGCCGACCGGCGCCCCGAGCCGCGCCCGCGCCGAAGCGCGGCGCCAACTGCCGGAATGGAGATGGCGATAGAACTGAATGAGCATCGAGACATAGCGTGGATTCTCGATCGCGAGATGTGCGGTGCGCCGGGCCTCGCTGCGGGCGGCCTCGGCGATCTCGATCAACTGGTCGAAGGCCGGCTGCGCGCGAAGACGAGTGTGAATCGGCTGCAAGGTCTCGGCGATCAGCACGTCGAGATCGCGCGCCGGACCGAACTGGCGCTGCAGCCAGCGGAGATCGATCGAAATCATCGCCTGCACATCGTCATCGACCAGGTCACGATAGGCGCTGACGATGGCACGCAGGCGGCGCAAGGCGACGCGGAACTGATGGATCGCCTCGTCATCCTCGATCGAAAGCACGGCCGCTTCATTGGCGCGAAGCTGATCGAGGCAATTGTGGACGATGGCGACGAAGGCCTCCTCGGTCGACATGTCCGCCGGAAGCGTGATCGGCTTCGCCTTGTGCGGCGTAGGATCGAGACCGTCTGAGAGCGCGAAGCCGCGTGCAGCCTTGCTTTCCGCCCCGAGCCGAACCGGGAATTCCTCGGCGAGCTGCAGCGCCAGCTGCTCGGCGAGGTCGTAGAGCGCCCGGGCGTCGCCGGATTTCAGCTCGAGCTCGATCTCGGCGATCGGCAGGCGGCGCCCGCCGGCGATCACCGAGCCCAGGTCCACCGCCACTTCGATCTCGGATTCGCCCTGGATTGTCAGGAAGGACGCGCGCTGGAAGCGCGTCTCGAACACGGGGCGCAGGCGACGCCAGACGTTCTCACGCTGCAGCCTTCGGGCGAGCTTCGGATCGGTGACCGCGGCGGGTTGCGGGCGATCGCCGACGATCTCCGCCTCGACCTCGTGGAAATTCTGCAACCCATCAGGCCCGACCGCCGGTGCCTTCAAGGTCTGGATGTGCTTGCGGCCGATGCGCCGGACACGCAAAGCCATGCCGTTACCGGACAGCCACCTGTCCGGCGTGTCGAAATAGGTCGATTGCAGCTTGTGCCGCTGGACACCGCTCGGGACCGTTTCGGTCTCGGATTCCGGCCCCGCTTGCGGCTCCGCCATTGCAGCCGGCTCGGGCGCAGCTTGCATCAGGCTGCGCAGCGCCGGCCGGCGGAGGATTCCGGCAGCCGCATCCGGCGGCAGGAGCAACTTAAGTTCTGTTTCCACCGCCATGAAATCAACGAGTCTGATTTCCCCGGCGGGACCTTATGGTCAGGCCCCAGTCTTAAAAAGTGACCGTTCCGTGACGGTATTATTGCAGAACTGGCTGTTTCTCACAAAGCCGTGAACGAGGTCCTAACCGGCTGCCGCATTTTAACGGAGTCCGCATAATCGCCGCTCCGAACATCGTCAGCGAGGGAGTCGCAATGACAAGAATGACCAAAGCGGCCTGGCTCAGGGCCGTCTGCACCATCGCGGTCTTAACGGCGGGCGGAGTTGCCGCCTGGGCCGCGGATGACGTGATCAAGACCCGCGAAGCCGATATGAAAGAGATGGGCAAGAGCCTGAAGGCGATCAAAGGGATCATCGATTCCGGCGGCAGTGCCGCGGATGTGGTGGCGCCCGCCAACAAAATCGCCGAGGTCGCCGGCCTCATTCCCTCGCTGTTTCCCAAGGGTTCCGACCAGGGCAAGACCGGCGCCCTGCCGGCCATCTGGGAGAAATGGGACGAGTTCACCAAGCATGCGGACAATCTGAAGAGCGAAGCGACGATGCTGGCCTCGGCCGGTCAGTCGGGCGATCTTGCGACGGTGCGGGCGCAGTTCGACAAGACCGCCAAGGAATGCGGTGCCTGCCACAAGGAGTTCCGCAAGAAGGACGATTAGTTCAGCACGTAGATCAGGATCGGCGGCACCGCGGCAATCGCGGCCACGATCAAGGCCCGGAGCGGCGAGGCGAAATCGGCCTCGCCGTTTCCTTTTGGCAGAATGGCGCGGCCGGTGACCATGGCGCGCACCAGGTTCTCGCGCTTCCAAATGAGATACATCGCGATGACCAGCACGTGCAGCGCGATCAGCGCCAGCAATACGTTAAACAACCGCGCATGCACGAACCCGGCGAGCTTGCTCATGGATTCCGACACGTTGTCGTAGAGCGGCCCGTCGAACAGGACGTCGTCGGTGTTGAAGAGGCCGCTGAAAGCCTGGATGCCGACGACCAACAGCAGGATGAGCACCATCACGCCGCCGCCGGCATTGTGGCCGAAGGCATGCGACGGCTTCCGGGCGAACATGGTCTTGGCGTAGGCCAGGACCGCGCCCGGTCCTTTGATGAAATGCGTGAAGCGCGCCGTACGGCTGCCGACGAACCCCCAGAGAATGCGGAAGATGATCAGCCAGCCGACGCCGAGGCCGATCTGGTAATGCGTTTCGTACCACTCGTTCTCGCCCGTGATCCAGGAGGCGACGATGCCGATCACCAGCAGCCAGTGGAACGCCCGGACATAGGGATCCCAGACGCGGACCGGCGCGAGCTCGGCGATCGCGCCCGATGCATTAGGCGCCATGGACGTTCCGCTCCCGCTCGCGGGTCGCGGCGCGGCGGCGCGCGGCCGGCTTTTCCATCGCGGTCTCCCAGGTCTGGTTGGGTGCAAACCATTCGCCGACGATATCGACCAGCGCCCGGATCTTCGGGCTGGAATGTCGGCTCGGCGGGTAAACGACGAAGAGAGTGAGCGGATCCGCCGGAAACTTGGTCAGGATCGGCACGACGGTCCCCTTCTTGAGGTCTTCGGCCAGGATGAACTCCGGCAAGGTGGCGATGCCCAGTCCTTGGCGCAAGGGCTCCAACATCAGATGCCCGTGATTGGCGTGGATCGTGCCCCGCACCTTCACTTGGCGCAGACCGCCCGCCTTGGCTCCGCCAGGGCCTTTGAAGCTCCATTCGAAAGGCCGGCTGCTCAAGGTGTAGATGAAGCAATTGTGCCGGGCGAGATCCTCCGGCTTCTGCGGCGTGCCATGCGCTTTCAGATAGCTGGGCGCGGCGACCACGTGGATCGGGATCTGCCGGATGCGTTTGGCGATCAGGGTCGAATCCGGCAGCGTGGCACGGATGCGGATCGCCGCATCGAACCCCTCCTCCACCAGATCGACCAGGCGGTCCGTCGCCTCGACCGAAACGGTGAGCTTCGGATGCCGGCGGCCGAGTTCTGCCAGCATCGCGGAGAGGCACAGCTGGGCGAAGGCGCTCGGCACGCTGATCCGTAAGGTTCCTGCCGGTTCCGATTGCAGGTGGCGCACGGCGGCATCGGCGGCCTCCAGCTCATCGAGCAACCCGACCGCGCTTTCAAAATAGGCCTGCCCGGCATCGGTCGGATGCAGCCGGCGGGTGGTGCGGTGGATCAGGGTCGCGCCGAGATAGGCCTCGAGCTCGCTGACCTGCTTGGAAACCGCGGCCTTGGAGAGGCCGAGCTGCCGGGCGGCGGCGGAAAAGCTGCCGAGCTCAAGCACCTTGCGGAAGCTGCGCATCGCCGCGACCTGGTCCATCAAAGCTCCATTGTTCCGTTCAAGTTGACAATCTTATCACCTCAAGCGCGATTGTCACCGCCGCCTAAGGCGGCGAAGTTTCGATCCCCGAACTGGAAGAATCCGGAGAGATCCATGACCAAGGTGCTGGTGCTGTATTACTCGAGCTACGGCCATATCGAGCAGATGGCGAAGGCCGTCGCGGAAGGTGTCGCGAAGGTGCCCGGCGCCACCGCCACCATCAAACGCGTGCCCGAGACGGTGCCGGAAGAGGTCGCCAAGCAGATGCACTTCAAGCTCGATCAGGCCGCGCCGATCGCGAAGCCAGATGAGCTTTCCGATTACGATGCGATCATCTTCGGCTCGCCCACCCGCTTCGGCAACATGGCCGGCCAGATGAAGAATTTCCTCGACCAGACCGGCGGGCTCTGGATGAAGGGCGCGCTGGTCGGCAAGGTCGGCAGCGTGTTCGCCTCGAGCGCCACCCAGCATGGCGGCCAGGAGAGCACGATCCTCACCTTCCATCCCGTGCTGCTGCATCAGGGCATGGTGATCGTCGGCCTGCCCTATGCCTGCCAGGAGCAGATGGGCGTCGAAGAGGTGAAGGGCGGCTCGCCCTACGGCGCCACCACCATCGCCGGCGGCGACGGCAGCCGCCAGCCGAGCGAGAAAGAGCTCGGCATGGCCCGCTTCCAGGGCGAGCACGTCGCCAAGATCGCAGCCAAGCTCAGCAAGTAAGCCGACCGATCCCAGCTGACTGGGGACGTGTGGAACGGCCGGAGGAAACTCCGGCCGTCTTGCATTGCAAGGGTTGCGCCATCTGAAAGACGGCGCATATGACTCGCATCCCTTGAAGATGGAGTCTCGCCGATGCTGACGCTCGATGCCAAGCGCACCGCCCTCGTCCTGATCGACGTGCAGAAGGGCACACTCGGATTCAATCTCTCGCCCCATGCGCCGGAGCAGATCGTTGCGACCTCGGCGAAACTGGCGCAAGCCTGTCGCCAGACCGGCGCGCTTCTCGTCTATGTGCGCGTGGCCTTCGCCGCGGATTATGCGGACCGGCCGCAAGGCTTGACCGACACGCCGATGATTCTACCGCCGGGCGGGATGCCGAAGGATTGGTCGGACTATGCACCGGAAGTCGCCGCCATCGTGCCGGAGATCTGGATCGCCAAGCGCCACTGGAGCGCGTTCCACGGCACCGAGCTTGATCTGCAGCTCCGCCGGCGCGGGGTCACCCACGCGATCTTCGGCGGCATCGCGACAAATTTCGGCGTCGAGTCCTCGGCGCGCGATGCTTGGCAGAACAACTACACCGTGGTCATCGCCGAAGATGCGTGCAGCAGCGTCGGCCCGGACCTCCATCAGTTTGCTATCGAGAAGACGCTGCCTCGCGTGTCGCTGATAAGGTCGAGCGCTGAGGTCATCGCGGCTTTGGGTGCTTAGACTGGTGAGAGACCCGCGGGTGACGGCTAACAATGGCGTCATGCCCGGGCTTTGACCCGGGCATCTCGCGCCGCGGCTACATACATCTGCCTGCGCCCGACAAACCTCATTGACACCCGCGCGAAAATCACCAATATCGGCGTCGGGTCACGCTCCCCCAACGGAGCGCATCGTTCTGGAAGGAACGCCGATGACACGTCCTGACGGGCGGCCTCAACGGCCGCTTTTTTCGTCTGGGCCTTGCGCGAAGCGCCCGGGCTGGACTCTTTCTCTCCTCGAAAACGCGGCCCTCGGCCGCTCCCATCGATCGAAACCCGGCAAGGCCAAGCTTGCCGAGGTGATCGATCGCTCCCGCAAGATTCTCGGCGTGCCGGCCGACTATCGCATCGGCATCGTGCCTGGTTCCGATACCGGCGCGGTGGAGATGGCGCTCTGGTCCCTGCTCGGTCCGAAGCCGGTGACCGTGCTCGCCTTCGAGAGCTTCTCCAAGGACTGGGCCAAGGACATTACCGGCCAGCTGAAATTGCCGGCGACGGTGCTGGAAGCGCCCTATGGCGCCCTGCCCGATCTCGCCAAGATCGACTGGTCGCACGACCTGGTCTTCTGCTGGAACGGCACGACCTCGGGCGTGCGCCTGCCGGCGACCGACTGGATCCCCAAGGACCACGCCGGCCTCACCATCTGCGACGCGACCTCCGCAGCCTTCGCGATGGATCTTCCCTGGGACCGGCT
>Ga0209257_1000821_pt1 | contig 45031 bp, 39 predicted proteins | sample AraplaCvi_mCL_r2_FD_184277 | JGI IMG/M metagenome (GOLD analysis project Ga0209257, IMG submission 184277) | Arabidopsis root microbial communities from North Carolina, USA - plate scrape MF_Cvi_mCL_r2 (SPAdes) (version 2) | ecosystem: Host-associated > Plants > Roots > Endosphere | place: USA...
CCAGAAAGTGAGACCGACCATGCAATTCGCCTCCCGCCTCGACAACGTCGAGACCTCCGCCATCCGCGAACTCTTCAAGCTGCTGGGCAAGCCCGGCATCATCAGCTTCGCGGGCGGCTTTCCCGACAGCGCCATGTTCGACGTCGAGGGCCTCAAGGAGGCGAGCCAGAAGGCGCTCTCCGAAGAACCCGGCGCCGCGCTGCAGTACGGCGCCACCGAAGGCTATGAGCCGCTGCGCAGCCAGCTCAGCGCCTTCATGAAGACCAAGGGCGTCGAGGTCGACCCCAGCGGCCTGATCGTCACCACCGGCAGCCAGCAGGCGCTCGACCTGCTGGGCAAGACCATGATCTCGCCCGGCGACAAGGTGATCGTCGAGGGCCCGACCTTCCTGGCGACCATCCAGTGCTTCCGCCTGTACGGCGCACAGCTCATCAGCGCGCCCATCGATGCCAACGGCGTGAAGACCGACGAGCTCGAGAAGCTCATCGCCGAGCACAAGCCCAAGTTCGTCTACCTGATCCCGACCTTCGGCAACCCCAGCGGCGCGATGCTGACGCTGGAGCGCCGCAAGAAGGTGCTCGAGCTGGCCGTGAAATACCAGACGCTGATCGTCGAGGACGACCCCTACGGCGACCTCTATTTCGGCGAAGCACCTCCGCCCTCCATCCTGGCCCTCAGCAAGGACGTGCCGGGCAGCCGCGAGTTGCTGGCGCACTGCGGCAGCCTGAGCAAGGTGCTGAGCCCGGGCCTGCGCATCGGCTGGATGATCGCGCCGCCCGAGCTGCTGGCCAAGGCGACGATGTGCAAGCAGTTCAGCGACGCGCACACGAGCACGTTTTCGCAAGCCACGGCCGCGCAATACCTCAAGAGCGGCCGCATGCCGGCCACGCTGGCGCACGTGCGCGAGGTGTACGGCCAGCGTGCCCAGGCCATGGGCGCGGCGCTCAAGCGCGAGCTGGGCGATGCAGTGACCTTCACCCAGCCCAATGGCGGTTTGTTCTTCTGGGCGCGCCTCACGGGCGCCAACGGCAAGCTGGCCGATGCGAACGAACTGGCGAAACGAGCGATCGAGAAGCTCGTGGCCTTCGTGCCCGGCGCGCCGTTCTTCGCGGGGAAGCCCGATGTGGCCACGCTGCGGCTGAGTTTTGCGACGGCCGACGTGGCGAAGATCGAAGAGGGCGTGAAGCGCCTGGGTCAGGCGCTGTAGTCGATCCGGTCAGGGGGACCGGTGCAGCCGGGGCGCTGCAAGCAGGTCCAGGTTGTCTGAAATGGCCGCATCCACGTTCGGATAGCGGCCTTTCATTTTCGACAACGTCATGATGGTCTGCAGCGCCTTCAGGTCCTTGACCGATGGCGCGACCTTGATCTGCGCGATGGCTGCGGCGGGGTTGCCACCGTTGATCAATGCCATCACCTTGCTTGCCCAGTCGTTTGCGCGCGCCATGTCTTCACCTGCTTTCGTTCGAAGCGCCGACTGTACACAGCGCCGCGCCGATCGCCGCCGGGACCGTCACGCCGTGCCTGCAAATCCTCCGAAGAAAGCGCGCGCGTTGGCCTCCAGGCTGTCGAGGTGATAGCCGCCTTCCTGGACGATCAACGTAGGCAGGCCCAGCGCACCTATGGCCTTGCCGAGACGGCCGAAACCCTCGGTCGTCACCGCGACCTGCGACTGGGGGTCGTCCTTGTAGATGTCGAACCCGAGGGCCAGGACCAGCGCGTCCGGCGCGAAGCGTTGCAGCACGCCCGCCGCATCGTCGACGCGCTCGAAGAAGGTCGCTTCCGTCGCCCCGTGCGGCATCGGGAAATTGACGTTGAAGCCATCGCCGTCACCGGCCCCGCGCTCGTCGTCGTAGCCGGCGACGGCAGGGTAGAAGTTGGTCGGGTCGCCATGGATCGAGACATACATCACGTCGCTGCGGTCGTAGAAGATTTCCTGCACCCCCTGGCCGTGGTGCATGTCGGTATCGAGGACCGCCACGCGAGCGAAGTGCCCGCGCAACGCCTGGGCGGCGATGGCTGCGTTGTTGAGGTAGCAGAAGCCGCCAGCGGCATCGACGCGCGCATGGTGGCCGGGCGGGCGGCACAGTGCATAGGCTGCAGGGGCGCCGTCGACGATGGCCGCCGCCCCGGCCGCCGCGCTCTGGGCCGACCAGTACGCGGAGCGCCAGGTCTCGGCCCCGACCGGGCAGCTGCCGTCGGCAAGGTAGCGCGCCGCCTTGGCCAGCACGCCGCGCAGGCGGTTGGGCTCGCGCACGTAGACGTTCGACATCACCTCGTCGCCCCAGTCGGGCGGCATCTGCTTCCATTCGTCGTGCGCGTCCTCGAGAAAGCGCAGGTAGTCGGCGCTGTGCACGGCGGCCAATGGCGCCATGCCGGCATCGGCCGGTGTACGGAGATCGAAGCCGAGCGATTGCACGGCGGCGACGAGCCGAAGCGCACGGTCGGGAATTTCCTGCGGGGTGCGCATCTGTCCGCGCGACAGATAGCTGCGCGGATGGTGCAGCAGCTGCTCTGGATGGAAGTAGGTCAGCATGGGCGATTCGGCATGGCCGCCGTGGAATTTGCTTGGCAGCCATGGTAGCGAGCAAGATCGGTGCCCATCTAGGGCATCGGATGGCGCCCGAATCGACGGCATCCACATTGGTTACGATCACCCATGAGAAAAACCTTTCAGCTTCAGGTCGAGGGCAAGCACCCCGACCGTCTCCTCGAAGCCATCAAGCACGAGATCCGCAAGTACATCAAGCGCGAGCGGCGGCGCGAATTGCCCGAAGGCAGCGATTTCTGGGACTTCGATTGCAAGTTCGGCGCGGCCCAGGAATCCGCCGAAGTCATCCACCTTTCTGCCATCACGGGCCTCATCGACGGCGTGGTGAAGGAAGGCGGCAAGCAGTTCTACATCGAGATCCTGGCCAAGCCCGGCAAACGCAAGCCGCGGCCTGAAGGCGAACAGGGCGCTGCCACCGATTCCGAAGAGGAATAACTCCCGTCAGACCTGCGCCTGCGCCAGCCGCAGGCCGTACCGCTGCTCCGCATCCTGCAGCGAGCGCGCAATCGACGGGTGCAGCCGCACCCCGTTCCTGGCCTGCGCTTCCCGACGCTTCAAACCGCCTTCGCCTGGCAGCCGCACAGGCTTGGCCGGGTCGATGGGCACGTTGCCGCGGCACTTCGCCGCCACATGGTCCATCTGGCGCAGGAAGGCGTCCTTGCCGCCGAAGGCATTCAGGTCGTACAGCGTGATGTGCACGGTCGCGCCCCAGCCCTCGGGCGGATCGGCCCGTCCGTGGCCCGCGAGGCCGGCCGTGAGCGTCTCGACCAGCAGCGCCATGCCGTAGCCCTTGTGGCCGTGGCTCAATCCGCCGACCGGCAGCAGCGTGCCGGGCGGCTGGTCGAACAGCACCTGCGGGTCGTTCGACGGCTTGCCGGCAGCGTCGATCAGCCATTCCTCGGCGAAGGTTTCGCCCGCTGCGCGCTTGCGATTGCTCATGCCGTTGGTGGTGATGGAGGCCGAGATGTCGACCATCACGCCGCCTTGCGAGAGCGGAAAACCCATGGCCAGCGGATTCGGCGTGAACACGGCCTGCGTGCCGCCGAAGGGCGCGACGCTGGCGGCATTGGGGTCGGAGCAGGCCAGCAGCATCAGCATGTCTTCCTGCAGCGCGCGCAGCATGTAGACGGCGAGGCAGGCGATGTGGTGGCTGCGGCGGATGACGAGCGAGGCGGTGCCGAGTTCGCGGGCACGCGGAATCAGCAGGTCCATGCCGCGGCCCATGAGCCAGGGACCGGGCAGGCGCTTGCCGTCCCAGAGCACGGCGGCGGGGCGGTCGGACAGCACCTCGGGGGTGCCGTCGCGCGTCATGCCGCCCGACTCCAGCTCCTTCACATAGCCCGCCAGCAGCGCGAGGCCGTGCGTGTCGTGGCCCAGCAGGTCGCCTTCGACGAGCGTGCGTGCGACGCTGTCGGCCATCGACGCGGCGAGCCCGGCTTTTTGCAGCAGGGCGCTGGCGTAGTCCTTGAGGGCTTCGGCGCGGTAGAGCGGGGTGGTGTCGGTCATGTCAGTGGTCCTTGTCTCGTTGGGGCCGTTGTTCTGGGCGCTGTTGTTCAGGGCGCGTGCGCAGGGCACCGGGTACTCCCCTCCGCGAATGTCCCCCGCCTTCGGCTCCTCCTTTATTTCGCTGCGGGGAGCACCCGGTGCCCTGTGCACGATGGGCGCGGCGCTTGTGCTGGCCGATCAACAAGTGCTCTGATCGATCGCGCCGGCGGGGTGCCTTGCGCAGCGAAATAAAGGAGGAGGCCGCAGGCCGGGGGACATTCGCGGAGCAAGGCACCCCGTCGGCGTGATCGCACCTCGAACCACGCCCCCAACCGCTCATCGCAGTATTTCGAGAAGGCGGTCCAGCCCGCCTTCGTTGATTGCAACCATTGCCTGTTCACGCACCTTGGGTTTCGCGTGATAGGCCACCGACAGGCCGGCTTCGCCCATCATCGGCAGGTCGTTCGCGCCGTCGCCCACGGCGATGGTTTCCTGTGGCGAGATGCCCATGAGCGACGCCACTTCGAGCAGCGTGCGGCGCTTCTCGGCGCCGTCGCAGATGTCGCCCCAGCTCTGCGTGACCACCTCGCCGGTGAGCTTGCTATCGGCTTCGTCGAGCAGGTTGGAGCGCGCGAAGTCGATGCCCAGCCGGTCCTTCACCCGGTTCGCGAAGAAGGTGAAGCCACCCGACACCAGCAGCACCTTGAGGCCGGCCGCCTTGCAAGCCGACACCAGCTCGGCCGCGCCCGGGTTGAGCTTCAGCCGCTCGTCGTACACCTGCTGCAGCGCCTCGACCGGCACACCCTTCAGCAGCGCCACGCGGCGGCGCAGGCTTTCCTTGAAGTCCTTGATCTCGCCACGCATCGTGGCTTCGGTGATCGCGGCGACCTCGGCCTTCTTGCCGACGGCATCGGCGATCTCGTCGATGCACTCGATGTTGATGAGCGTCGAGTCCATGTCGAACGCGATCAGCTTGAAGTCGGTGAGCCGGAGCGGCGGCTTCACGCGCCGAATGACGAGGCCGGGGGAGATTTCTTGGGTAGCGCTCATGCGGTGACGGTTTCCTTGACGAGGGGTTGGCCCAGGCTGCGCAGCACGTCGCGCACCATCTGGGCTCGCTCTTTCGGCTCTTTCAGCTCGCGCTCGATGCGCAGCTTCTCGTTGCCGGCGAGCTTGATGTGCTTGTTCTTCTGGATCAGCTGGATGATGGCCATGCCATCGACCGGTGCGTCCTTCTTGAACGTGATATTGATGATGCCCGGCGCCGCATCGACCTTGACCACGCCGTAGGGCCGCGCCAGCACGCGCAAGCGGTGCGTGTCGATCAGCGTCTGCGCCTGCGGCGGCAGCTTGCCGAAGCGGTCGACGATTTCTTCGAGCAGCGTGTCGATCTGGTCGGGCGTCTTCGCGGTGGCCAGCTTCTTGTAGAACGACAGGCGCAGGTGCACGTCGCCGCAGTAGTCGTCAGGCAGCAGGGCGGGCGCGTGCAGGTTGATCTCGGTGGTGACCGACAGCGGCGCCAGCAGGTCGGGCTCCTGGCCGGCCTTGAGCGAGCGCACGGCCTCGCTGAGCATCTCGTTGTAGAGCTGGAAGCCGATCTCCATCATGTTGCCGCTCTGGTTCTCGCCGAGCACCTCGCCGGTGCCGCGAATCTCGAGGTCGTGCATCGCAAGGTAGAAGCCGGAGCCCAGCTCTTCCATCTGCTGGATGGCGTCGAGCCGCTGCGCCGCCTGCTTGGTCAGGCCCTCGGTGTCGGGCACCATGAGGTAGGCATAGGCTTGGTGGTGCGAGCGGCCGACGCGGCCGCGCAACTGGTGCAGCTGCGCCAGGCCGAACTTGTCGGCGCGGCTCATCACGATGGTGTTGGCGGTCGGCACGTCGATGCCGGTCTCGATGATGGTCGAGCACAGCAGCAGGTTGTAGCGCTGCGCCACGAAGTCGCGCATCACGCGCTCCAGATCGCGCTCGGGCATCTGGCCGTGGGCCACGGCGATGCGGGCCTCGGGCAGTATTTCTTCCAGCTTCTGGCGCCGGTTCTCGATGGTCTCGACCTCGTTGTGCAGGAAGTAGACCTGCCCGCCGCGCTTGAGCTCGCGCAGCACGGCCTCGCGGATCACGCCCGTGCCTTCGTTGCGCACGAAGGTCTTGATGGCGAGGCGCCGTTGCGGTGCGGTCGCGATCACGCTGAGGTCGCGCAGGCCTTCGAGCGCCATGCCCAGCGTGCGCGGAATCGGCGTGGCGGTGAGCGTGAGCACGTCGACCTCGGCGCGCATGGCCTTCATCGCCTCCTTGTGGCGCACGCCGAAGCGGTGCTCCTCGTCGATGATGAGCAGGCCCAGGTTCTTGAACTTGACCGACTGCGACAGCAGCTTGTGCGTGCCGACCACGATGTCGACCTGGCCCTCGGCCAGGCCCTTGGCAGCGGCGGTGATTTCCTTGGCCGAGCGGAAGCGGCTCATCTCGGCCACCTTCACGGGCCACTTGGCGAAGCGGTCGACCAGCGTCTGGTAATGCTGCTCGGCCAGCAGCGTGGTGGGCGCGAGGAAGGCCACCTGCTTGCCGCCGGTGACGGCGATGAAGGCGGCGCGCAGCGCCACCTCGGTCTTGCCGAAGCCCACGTCGCCGCACACCAGGCGGTCCATGGGCTGGGGCGAGATCATGTCCTGCACCACGGCGTGGATCGCGGCCTTCTGGTCGGCGGTTTCCTGGAAGCCGAAGTCGTTGGCGAACACCTCGTAGTCGGCCGGCGAGTAGCGGAAGGCATGGCCTTCGCGCGCGGCGCGGCGGGCGTAGATGTTGAGCAGCTCGGCAGCGGAGTCGCGCACCTGCTCGGCGGCCTTTCGCTTGGCCTTTTCCCACTGGCCGGAGCCCAGCTTGTGCAGCGGGGCCTCGTCGGCGCTCACGCCGGTGTAGCGGCTGATCTGGTGCAGCTGCGAAACGGGTACGTAGAGCGTGGCCTTGTCGGCGTACTCCAGGTGCAGCATCTCCTGCAGCAGCGGCTTGCCGTCGGGACCGTTGCCCTGGCCGAGGTCCATATGGATCAGGCCGCGGTAGCGGCCGATGCCGTGCGCCGTGTGGACCACGGGGTCGCCGACGTTGAGTTCCGACAGGTCCTTGATCAGCGCCTCGACATCGCTGACCTGCTCCTGCTTCTTGTTGCGCCGGCGCGTGGTGGGCGCGGTGGCGAACAGCTCGGTCTCGGTGACGAGGTCGATGCCCTGTTCGCGCCAGGCGAAGCCCGAGGCCAGCGCGGCAGTGGCGATGCCGATCTTCTCGTCGGCGGAGGCTTCGAACTCGGCCAGCGAATCGAAGGCCGGCGGGCTCACGCCGCTGGCGCGCAGGAAGTCGAGCAAGCTCTCGCGGCGGCCGTCGCTCTCGGCGATCAGCAGCACGCGGTGCGGCGTGGCCCTGATGTGGGCCTTGAGCCCGACCAGCGGGTCTTCCGCGCCGCGCACCACGGCGAAGGGCGGCAGCTTGTCGAACTCGGCGTAGGGCGCTTCGGTGGGCACGTCGCCACGAATGGCGAGCTGCGCGTGCGGCTTGGCGCGCTGGTAGAACTGCTCGGCATTCAGGAACAGCGCCTCGGGCGGCAGGGCGGGGCGCTCGGGGTCGCCGCGCACCAGCCGGTAGCGCTCGTTCGTGTCCTGCCAGAAATGCTGGAACGCAGGTTCGAGGTCGCCGTGCAGCACCACCGTGGCGTCTGCGCCCAGGTAGTCGAACACCGTGGCCGTCTCGTCGAAGAACAGCGGCAGGTAGTACTCGATGCCGGCGGTGGCCACGCCGTTGCCCATGTCCTTGTAGATGCGGCTCTTGGTCGGGTCGCCCTCGAGCAGTTCGCGCCAGCGGCTGCGAAAGCGCGCCCGCGCGTCGTCGTCCATCGGGAATTCGCGGCCCGGCAGCAGCCGCACCTCGGGCACGGGGTAGAGGCTGCGCTGGGTGTCCGGGTCGAAGGTGCGGATCGTGTCGATCTCGTCGTCGAACAGGTCGACGCGGAACGGCACCGGCGAGCCCATGGGGAACAGGTCGATCAGGCCGCCGCGCACCGCATATTCGCCCGGGCTCACCACCTGCGTCACGTGGGTGTAGCCGGCCAGCGTGAGCTGGGCCTTGAGCTTCGATTCCTCGAGCTTCTGCTTGGCTTTGAAGTGGAAGGTGTAGCCGGCCAGGAAGGCCGGGGGTGCGAGGCGGTAGAGGGCGGTGGTGGCGGGCACCAGCACCACGTCGGCCTCCTTCTGGCTGATGCGCCAGAGGGTGGCCAGGCGCTCGCTGATCAGGTCCTGGTGGGGCGAGAAGCTGTCGTAGGGCAGCGTTTCCCAGTCGGGGAACAGGGCGCAGCGCAGCTCGGGCGCGAAGAAGGCGATTTCGTCGATCAGGCGCTGGGCGTCGTTGGCGTCGGCCGTGAACATCGCCGTGGCGCGCCCGGCGGCTTTCTCGCGCATGGCCAACTGCGCCAGCAGCAGGGCATCGGCCGACAACGGGGGGCGCGGCAGCGTGAAACGCTTGCCCGCCGTGAGGTGGGGGAGGTCCATGGAACGCTTACTGGAAATGCACAACACCCCGCGCCGGTTGGCGAGGGGTGTGCGTAGCGGTCGATTCTAGAATGGCGGCCCCTTATTCGCTTGCTGGCCAGCGCCGGCGCCGGGCCCTCATGTCCTCTTCCCGACTTTTCGTGCTGATTCCGTGTGCCGGCTCCGGCCATCGCGCGGGGCATGCGCAGTCCACGCTGCCCAAGCAGTATCGGCGGCTGGCCGGCCTGCCGATGGTGGCCCACACGCTGGAGGCTTTCCGCGCGCTGGCGGGGCGCTTCGCGGGGCTGGCGCTGGTGGTGTCGCCGGACGATCGCGACGTGGATGCGGTGCTGCCGCGCTTTCCCGCCGAGAACGAATACCTGCTGCGCGTGGGCGGCGTGACCCGCGCGGCCACGGTGCGCAACGGCCTGGTGGCACTTCGGCAGAAGGGCGCCGGCGCGCACGACTGGGTGCTGGTGCACGACGCGGCGCGCTGCCTCGTCACGTCGAGCCAGATCGAGGCGCTGATCGCGGCCTGCGAGCACGACGCCGTCGGCGGCCTGCTGGCGCACCGGCTGGCGGACACGCTGAAGGCGTCGACGGCCGAGAGCCGCGTGGCCCAGACGCTGTCGCGCGCCGACAAGTGGCTGGCGCAGACGCCGCAGATGTTCCGCATCGGCATGCTGCTCGACGCGCTGGAGCGCACGGGCGACACCGTGACCGACGAGGCCAGCGCCATCGAAGCCATCGGCCTGTCGCCGCTGCTGGTGCAGGGCAGCGCGCAGAACTTCAAGGTGACGTTCCCCGAGGACTTCGCATTGGCCGAGGCGGTCCTGCAGGGCCGCAAGAAGGGCATTGCATGACGAGCGCCTTCAACATCCGTGTCGGCGAGGGCTGGGATATTCACCAACTGGTGGCGGGGCGCAAGCTGATCCTGGGCGGTGTCGAGGTGCCGCATACCACCGGCCTGCTGGGACATTCCGATGCCGACGTGCTGCTGCACGCCATCACCGACGCCCTGCTGGGTGGCGCGGGGCTCGGCGACATCGGCCGGCATTTTCCGGATACCGACGAGCAGTTCCGGGGTGCCGATTCGTCGGTGCTGCTGGCCGAGGCGGCGCGCCGGGTGCGCGCGGCGGGCTGGGAGATCGGCAACGTCGACAGCACCGTGATCGCGCAGGCGCCCAAGCTCGCGCCGCACATTCCGCTCATGTGCCAGCGCATTGCCGGCACGCTGGGCATTGCGGTCGACCAGGTGAACGTGAAAGCCAAGACGGCCGAGAAGCTCGGCCCGGTGGGCGAGGGCCGCGCGATGGAAGCCCGCGCGGCCGTACTTCTGCATCGCTGAGGCCTCCGCAGGCTCAGGCCGGCTTCCTGCCTCCCGGCAGTTCGCCCGGCTTCGGTGCCGGCATCGCGCGCGGCATCCGGATGTGCGCCGCCAGGCCGCGGCCCGGTGTGCTGGTCAGCGCGAAGGTGCCGCCCATGCGCTCGATGTTCTTCGCCACGATCGACAGGCCCAGGCCCGCGCCGGCCGCCGAGGTGCGCGCCGTGTCGCCGCGGAAGAAGGGCTTGGTCAGCTGCGAGAGCAGGGCGGGCTCGACGCCTGCGCCGTGGTCGCGCACCTTGATCAGCACCGCGTCGTTGTTGGCCTGCGCCTGGATCGTGACGTCGGCCACGCCCGTGGAGGGCGATTTGCCATAGCGCCGCGCGTTCTCGACCAGGTTGGAGATCACGCGCGTGAGCTCGACCTCGTCGCCCATCACGCGCAGGTCGGACGGAACCTCGACCTTGATGTTCATCTCCTCGTAGTCCTGCACCGCATAGGTGCAGGCGTCGACCACGTCGCGCAGCAGCACCGGGCGCGGATCGACATGGTCGGGGCGCGCGTAGTCGAGGAACTTGTCGATGATCGCGTCGAGCTGGGCGATGTCGGCCGCCATGTGGTCGCGCGCGTCCTCGTCGGCGACGCTCATCTCGGTTTCCAGCCGCAGCCGGGCCAGCGGCGTGCGCAGGTCGTGCGAGATGCCGGCCAGCATGATGGCGCGGTCCTGCTCGATCTTGGCGAGCTGGTCCGCCATGCGGTTGAAGCCGATGTTGACGGCGCGGATCTCGTTGGTGCGGGCTCGCTCGTCAAGCCGGTGCGCCTCGTACTCGCCTTCGCGCACCTGCATGGTCGCGCGCGACAGCTGCTTGAGCGGCAGGTTGATGAGCCGCGTGATCAGCGCGGCGCCGGCCAGCGAGAGCGCCATCGCCGTGCTGAGCCAGACCAGCCAGGTGCGCCCTCCCACGCGGCTGAAGCGCGTCGGGTCGAGCAGCAGCCAGTAGGTGTCGCTCTCGATGGTGAAGCCGATCCAGAGACCCGCCTCGTCGTTCACGCGGCTGGCCACCGTGGTGCCTTCACCGAGCTGCTCGATCAGCTCCTCGGTCACGCGCAGGTCGAGCGCGCCGCTGGTGTAGGGCTGGAACCGGTCGTTGGGTTCGCGCGGCAGGATGCGCACGCCTTCCTGGTCGGCCAGCGTCTTGATCAGCGACACCCGGGTGATCGCGTCCGAATACACCAGCGCCGCGCGCGTGAGGTTCACGAGCGAGGCGATCTGGTGCGCGGTCTGGATGGCGCGCGGCTCGTATTCGAGCGAGCGGAAAGTCTGCAGCCAGGCGACCGTGCAGCCGATGAGCAGCAGCGCCAGCAGAAAGAAGGTGCGCCAGAAAAGGCTGAAACCCAGCTTGAGGCCGGGGCGGCGGTCACGTTGCGCGCTCGCTTCGAGCGGGCTCGGCATCGTGACCTGCACGCCGTCCTCCTGGGCCGCGCCGGGTCTGGTGGGTTGGCCGACGGCCACCTGTCAACGGCGCGTCAGGCCGTGCCGTCCGGCACGAACACGTAGCCGACGCCCCAGACGGTCTGGATGTAGCGCGGCGCCGCGGCGTCGGACTCGACCAGCTTGCGCAGGCGCGAGATCTGCACGTCCAGGCTGCGGTCGAAGGGCTCGAACTCGCGCCCGCGCGCCAGCTGGGCCAGCTTTTCGCGCGACAGCGGTTGACGCGGATGGCGCACGAGCGCCTTCAGCATCGCGAACTCGCCGGTGGTCAGCGAGAGTTCTTCGCCATCCTTCTTCAGGGTGCGCGAGCCGAGATCGAAGGCGAACGGGCCGAAAGTGACGGTCTCGTTCTCGGTAGAAGGGGCGCCCGGCGCCTCCAGCGGCGGACGGCGGCGCAGCACGGCGTGCACACGGGCCAGCAGTTCGCGTGGATTGAAAGGCTTGCCGAGATAGTCGTCGGCGCCGACTTCGAGGCCGACGATGCGGTCCACGTCCTCGCCCTTGGCGGTGAGCATGATGATCGGGGTGCGGTCGTTGGCGGCCCGCAGGCGGCGGCAGACCGAGAGGCCGTCTTCGCCGGGCATCATCAGGTCGAGCACGATCAGGTCGACCGTGTCGCGCAACAGGATGCGGTTGAGCGCCTTGCCGTCCTCGGCCACGATCACTTCGAAACCTTCTTGCGTCAGGTAGCGGCGCAGGAGGTCGCGGATGCGGGCGTCGTCGTCGACGATCACGATCTTGTCGGTGCGAGCGGGAACTTGAGTCATTTCTACAACGATGAATTTGTAACAGGGCCGATTCTGAAGGCGTTAAGCCTCCGTTGAGCCGGATTTACTTATGGTTTGACACTAAGTTACAAAACTTGCGGACGCTCGCGGTCTGGTCATCCGACGTTAGCGGGGAGGTGGCAAAGTCCCATTTCCTGATGATTTGCGCTCAATGAGACGTCCATTTTTCGCCCTCCCGTTCATCCTCGTTTTCGCCTGCGGTCCGGCGCTGGCGATGTCCGGCGATTTCTTCAGGGTGGGCGACGTGCGCCGCAGCGAAGTCCGGGACGCGGTGGCGGCACATCGTGCCGCGCAGCGCGAGGAGGTCCGCCGCGAACAGGCGGCCGCCGGCAGGCGCCTGACCGCCGCCGAACTGTTCGAGCTGCGGCAGCAGGTTCGCGGCCAATGGACCCCGCCCGCGACGGGTGCTTTGCTCAATTCGGCAGAATCGCAGCCGGCCGAGCGGATCGTGCCGGTGCCACCGCCCGCAGCTCGCCCGTCCTTGACTGCACCGCGCAGCCAGCGCCGCTGATGCGTGGGCCTGCGGGGCGCAGGCTTGTCTTTTCATACCAATTCAGGGGAGTACTTCGTCTTGAAGAAAACAATCAAATTGCTCGCGGCGTGCGCCGCCCTGGCCGCCGCCGGCACCGCACTGGCCCAGAACGCCGCTGCGCCGGTACCGCAGAACGTGCTGCAGTTGGCGGCTTCCGGTACGGTCGAAGTGCAGCAGGACATGCTGAGCATGACGCTCGTGACCACCCGCGACGCCCCTGACGCGGCCGCCGTGCAGACGCAGCTGAAGGCCGCGCTCGACGCGGCCCTGGCCGAAGCGAAGAAGAACGCCCAGGCGGGCCAGCTCGACGTGCGCACCGGCAACTTCAGCCTGTCGCCGCGCTATTCCAAGGACGGCAAGATCAACGGTTGGCAGGGCTCGACCGAGCTGGTGCTCGAGGGGCGCGACTTCCCGCGCATCACCCAGACGGCCGGCCGCATCACGACGCTCAGCGTGGGCAACGTGGGCTTCGGCTTGAGCCGCGAGCAGCGCGCCAAGACCGAAACCGAGGCGCAGAACATCGCCATCGAGAACTTCAAGCAGAAGGCCGGCGAGCTGGCCAAGGGCTTCGGCTTCAGCGGCTACACGCTGCGCGAGGTATCGGTGAACGCGAACGACGGTGGTCCGATCCGCCCGCGCATGATGGCGGTGCAGGCCAAGTCGTTCTCGTCCGACTCGACGGTGCCGGTCGAAGCCGGCAAGACCAGCGTGGTGGTGAACGTGTCCGGTTCGGTGCAGCTCAAGTAAGGGGCGCGCGTACCGGCAGGCTACCCTTTATTGGGCAGTCCAGCCGCCATCCATGGCCCAGGCGACGCCTCGCACCTGATCGGCCGCCGGCGAGCACAGGAAGACGGCCAGGCCGCCCAGCTGCTCGACGGTGGTGAACTGCAGCGATGGCTGCTTTTCGCCCAGCAGCTCGTTCTGCGCCTGCGCCGCCGTGATGCCTTCGCGCGCCGCGCGGTCGTCGATCTGCTTTTGCACCAGCTGGGTCAGCACCCAGCCGGGGCAGATTGCGTTGGCAGTGACGCCGGTGGTCGCGGTTTCGAGCGCGACCGACTTGGTCAGGCCGACGATGCCGTGCTTGGCGGCCACATAGGCCGATTTCTGCGCGGATGCCACGAGGCCATGGGCCGACGCGATATTGATGACGCGGCCCCAGTTGGCTTCGCGCATCGCGGGAATCGCCAGCCGTGTCGTATGGAATGCGCTGGTGAGATTGATCGCGATGATCGCGTCCCAGCGCTCGGTGGGAAAGTCTTCGACCTTGGCCACATGCTGGATGCCGGCGTTGTTCACGAGGATGTCGACGCGGCCGAACTTCGACGCGGCGAACTTCATCATGTCTTCGATCTGTTCGGGTTTGCTCATGTCTGCGCCGTGGTACTCGGCGCGTACGCCGAGCGCCTCGATCTGGGCCTTGGGAGCTTCGACATCGCCGAAGCCGTTGAGCACGATGTGTGCGCCCTGCTGGGCGAGAGCCTTGGCGATGGCGAGGCCAATGCCACTGGTGGACCCCGTGACAAGCGCGGTTTTGCCTTTGAGCATGAAGATCAATCTCCGGATGAATTAGGATGCGACGAGACAATTATCCGCACCAGGACGACTTCGTTTTCATGACAGAACCGACGCTTCATTATGTGGCGTGCGATGACGCCCAAGGCGGCCATCGCATGGCCTATTGGCAATGGGGCGACGCGCGCAGTGCGCATGTCGTGATCTGCGTGCACGGGCTGACCCGGCAGGGCCGCGATTTCGACCTGTTGGCCCAGGCCATCGTGGCGCGCGCTGGCGGCGATGTGCGCGTGGTCTGCCCCGACGTGGTGGGCCGTGGGCGCAGCGACTGGCTGCGCGACCCCGCTTTCTATCAGGTGCCGGTGTATGCGGCCGACATGGTCGCGTTGATCGCGCAGCTCCATCGCGAGCAGGCCATCGGCACGCTCGACTACCTCGGCACCAGCATGGGCGGACTGATCGGCTTCGTGCTCGCAGGCCACAAGGAGCTGCCGCTGGCGCGGCCCATCCGCCGCTTCGTCGCGAACGATGTTGGTCCGACGATCGAGCCGGCCGCAGTGCAGCGCATCGGCGCCTACGTAGGGAAGAACGGTTCCTACGCGAGCGTGCAAGCGGCGGCCGATGCCATGTGGACGCTGTCGACCAGCTTCGGCCCGCACACGCCCGCGCAGTGGCTGGCGCTGTCGCAGCACATGGTGGTGCCCGCGTCGCAGCGCACGGCCGATGGTTCGGCCAAGGCCGAGGCTGGCGGCGACGAGGGGGCCTGGCTGCTTCACTACGACCCTGCCATCGGCGTGGCGCTGCGCGCCATCACGCCCGAGGCCGCGGCGCAGGGCGGCGCGATCATGTGGAGCCTGTACGACGCCATCGAGGCGCGCACGCTCGTCACGCGCGGCGCCGAATCGGATCTGTTGTCGCGCGAAACCGCGCTGGCCATGACACAGCGCGGCCCGCGCGCTACGCTGGTCGAGTTCGAAGGCGTGGGCCACGCGCCGACCTTTGTCGATCCCCTGCAGATCGCCGCAGTCACCAACTTCCTGTTCGATTGATTGATTGAAGCGTGAAGCGCGATTCCTCGAGTCTCCAGACGGCACCCATGTCCGACGCGGCCATGGTCGACTATCCGTTGTCCGCGGCAACGGCCGACCGTACGCCGGTGATGGAAAACATGCTGGCGCGCGCGCGTGCGTTCGCCGAACCGCTGATCGCCGACGAGAAGCTCGACACGGGCGAGAACTCGCTCGCGCACGCCGACGCGGTGGCCGCCATCGTCGCGAAGATGGGTGGCTCCGAGGCCATGCAGGCGGCGAGCTATCTGGTTTATTCGTGTCAGCACCTGAACCGCCCGCAGGAGGTGATCGCCAAGGTGTTCGGCGACAACTTCGCAGCGCTCGCCGTCGAGACGACCAAGCTGGTGCGCGTGCAGGAGCAGGCACGCTCCGCCTCGCAGGGCCATCACGTCGAAGGCGCGGGCGCGCAGACCGAGAACGTGCGCAAGATGCTGCTTGCGTTCTCGCGCGACCTTCGCGTGGTGATGCTGCGCCTGGCTTCGCGCTTGCAGACGCTGCGGCATGCGGCCGCGAGCAAGCAGCCTGCGCCCGAGAGCGTGGCGCGCGAGTCGTTGCAGGTGTTCGCGCCGCTGGCCAACCGGCTGGGCATCTGGCAGGTGAAGTGGGAGATCGAGGACCTCTCGTTCCGCTTCCTCGAGCCTGAAACCTACAAGCTGATCGCGCGCCTGCTCGACGAAAAGCGCATCGAGCGCGAAGGGCACATCGAGCAACTGCGCTCGCAGCTCGAGCGCGAACTGCAAGCCGAAGGCGTCAAGGCCACTGTGCAGGGGCGCCCCAAGAACATCTACAGCATCGTCAAGAAGATGCGCGGCAAGTCGCTCGACTTCGAGCAGGTCTTCGACATCCTTGCACTGCGCGTGGTGGTGCCCGACGTCAAGGATTGCTATGCGGCGCTGGCGTGGGTGCATTCGCACTTCCAGCCGATCGACGAGGAGTTCGACGACTACATCGCGCGGCCCAAGCCCAACGGCTATCAGTCGCTGCACACGGTGGTGCGCGAGCTGGTGGATGGCAAGGCGGGCAAACCGATCGAGATCCAGATCCGCACCGAAGAAATGCATGACCACGCCGAGCATGGCGTGGCGGCGCACTGGGCCTACAAGGAAGCGGGCCACAAGGGCTACGCAGGCGTATGGGCGAGTGGCGAGTACGACGCGAAGATTGCGGTGCTTCGGCAACTGCTGGCGTGGGAGCGCGATCTGTCGGGCGGCCTGCAGGGTCAGGGCCTGTTCGACGACCGCATCTATGTGCTGACACCGGATGCCGCCATCGTCGAGTTGCCGCAGGGTGCGACGCCGGTCGACTTTGCCTACACCGTGCACACCACGCTGGGCCATCGCTGCCGTGGAGCGCGCGTCGATGGTGCGATGGTGCCGTTGAACACGCCGCTGTCGAACGGGCAGACGGTCGAGATCATTGCGGCCAAGGAGGGCGGGCCGTCGCGCGACTGGCTCAATGCGGAGCTGGGCTATCTGGCCAGCCACCGTGCGCGCGCGAAGGTGCGCGCATGGTTCAACGCACAGATCACGCACGAGACCGTGGCGCGCGGACGCGAAGCGGTCGAGAAGTTGCTGCAGCGCGAAGGCAAGACTGCGGTGCGGCTCGAAGACCTGGCGTCGCAGCTCGGCTTCAAGTCGGCGGACCATCTGTTCGAAGTGGTGGGCAAGGACGAGTTCTCGCTGCGCAACATCGAGACGCTGCTGCGTCCGCCCGAGCCCGCACCGGGGCCAGACGACGGCGTGCTTATCAAGAAGGCGCGCGGCAGCGAAAAATCGGGCAAGGGTGGCGTGCTGGTGGTGGGCGTGTCTTCATTGATGACGCAGCTCGCCAAGTGCTGCAAGCCCGCGCCGCCCGATGCGATTCGCGGCTTCGTCACGCGAGGTCATGGCGTCAGCGTGCACCGCGGCGATTGCAGCAACTTCCGCACGATGGCAGCGAAGGACGGTGAGCGCGTCATCGATGTGGAGTGGGGCGTTGCGAAGAAGGGTGCCGACGCACCTGTGTATGCGGTGGACGTGGCCGTCGAGGCGGCCGACCGCCAAGGGCTGCTGCGCGATATCTCCGACGTATTCGCGCGCGAGAAGATGAACGTCATCGGCGTGCAGACGCAGTCGATCAAGGGCACGGCGTGGATGACGTTCACTGTTGAAATCGCCGACGCCGCGCGGCTCACGCAGGTCCTTGGACTGGTCACTGCAGTTATTGGTGTGCGATCTGCACGTCGTCGCTGAAAAGCGCGTTTTCTCCTGCTACAATAGCTGCTTCTCGGACACATCCTTAGGCGCGTAGCTCAGCTGGTTAGAGCACCACCTTGACATGGTGGGGGTCGTTGGTTCGAGTCCAATCGCGCCTACCAATTTCTGCTTCAGCCCCGGCCAACCACCGGACCCGTTGAACAGAGCATGCACCGGGTTCCCCGGTGCGCATATCGTCCCATTTGCGGTGATTCAGAAGAAGCCCTCGGCCATGTTGTTGTGCTACCTTGGCCTCTCTGCATCCTCATTCCATTTTTCTTGACAAGCGATCCGATGAATACGCGATCAACGCTGGTTGATCGGGCTCATGCCGACAAGCGCCTTGCGGCGCTGATGAGGCAGGCTCCCATCGAGTTTGCGCGTGCTGTCTACGGCATCAACGACCACGCGGGCGGACGCACCGACACGATGGCGGCGCGCGAAGTGGCGCGTGCCCAACGCCAGGGCATGCCCTTGACCGAAGAGCGCGCCGAACAGCGCGCTCGTGCCTACCTGCCGACCGTGGGGCAGGAGCACTGTCCGCGCTGCTGGGTGGTCTACGGGCAAAAAACACCGCTGCGTTTTCGGGAGGCCGACGAAGAGCGGCCCGAGTCGGCCGCCTGCCATGCGTGCGGCGCGGAGTACGCAACATCGTTGGATTGAGGAAGGCGGCGAGCCCGGTCAGGGTAAACCTTGTCGCGGCGCAACAAAACCGCTCCCTAGAATCATCCGATGACATGGGCGTCCATGTGAAGGAGTCCGCAGTGCAGAGCAAGAAGTCCGGGGTCAAGCCGGTACAGCGTGTGATCAAGAAGTACCCCAACCGAAGGCTCTACGACACCGAGACATCCACGTATATCACGCTGACCGAGGTGAAGCAGCTGGTCATCCAGAACGCCCAGTTCGTGGTGCGCGATGCCAAGACGGGCGACGACCTCACTCGCAGCATCCTGCTGCAGATCATTCTCGAAGAAGAGGCGGGCGGCGCGCCGATGTTCACCGAGCAGGTGCTGGCCAACATCATCCGGTTCTATGGGCAGGCTATGCAGGGCTACATGGGGCCGTATCTCGAGAAGAACATCCAGGCCATGACCGAGGTGCAGGCGCAGTTGGCCGAAAAGGCCGAGGGGCTGACGCCCGAAATGTGGTCGCGCTTCATGACCATGCAGTCTCCGATGCTGCAGGGGCTGATGGGCAATTACGTCGAGCAATCGAAGAACGTTTTCTTGCAGATGCAGGAGCAGATGCAGAAAAACACCGAACAGGTACTGGGGGCCTTTGGCATCAAGCGCCCTTGAATACCCAGCCGTCACCGATAGCTGGGACAATAGAGGCATATGAGCGAAGTTGCCTCCCCCGAACGTACGGCCACGCCGGCCGCCCCCAAGGTCGGATTCGTGAGCCTGGGCTGCCCCAAGGCCCTTACCGATTCCGAACTGATCCTGACCCAGCTGAGTGCTGAGGGTTATCAAACCGCCAAGACTTTCGAAGGCGCCGATCTGGTGATCGTCAACACCTGCGGCTTCATCGACGATGCCGTGAAGGAGAGCCTGGACACCATCGGTGAGGCTTTGGCCGAGAACGGCCGCGTGATCGTCACTGGCTGCCTGGGCGCCAAGACTGGCGATCAGGGGGGCAACCTGGTGCGCCAGATGCACCCGAGCGTGCTGGCCGTGACCGGTCCGCATGCCACGCAGGAGGTGATGGATGCGGTGCATGCGAACCTGCCGAAGCCGCACGACCCGTTCATCGACCTGGTGCCGAACACCTTCGGCGTTGCCGGCCTCAAGCTGACGCCGCGCCACTACGCCTACCTGAAGATCAGCGAGGGCTGCAACCATCGCTGCACCTTCTGCATCATTCCCTCGATGCGCGGCGACCTCGTGTCGCGGCCGGTCGGAGATGTTCTGAGCGAGGCGAAGGCCCTGTTCGAAGGCGGCGTGAAAGAACTGCTGGTGATCAGCCAGGACACTTCGGCCTATGGCGTCGACGTGAAGTACCGCACCGGGTTCTGGGATGGCAAGCCGGTCAAGACCCGCATGCTCGAATTGGTGCGCACGCTGGGTGAAATCGCCGAGCCGTATGGCGCGTGGGTTCGCCTGCACTATGTGTACCCGTACCCGAGCGTCGACGAGATCATTCCTCTGATGGCGAGTGGCCAGGTGCTGCCGTACCTCGACGTGCCATTGCAGCACAGCCATCCCGATGTGCTGAAGCGCATGAAGCGTCCGGCCAGTGGCGAGAAGAATCTGGAGCGGCTGGCGCGCTGGCGCGAGGTGTGCCCGGAGCTTGTGATCCGCAGCACCTTCATCGCCGGTTTTCCTGGCGAGACGGAGCAGGAATTCGAGCATCTGCTCGACTTCATCCGGGAAGCCGAGATCGACCGTGCCGGTTGCTTTGCCTACAGCCCGGTCGAGGGCGCGACCGCCAACGACATTCCCGGCATGCTGCCCGAGCCGGAGCGTGAAGCGCGTCGCGCTCGCTTCATGGAGGTGGCGGAGGCCGTATCAATCGCCAAGCTGCGGAAGCGTGTTGGCTCGACGATGCAGGTGCTGGTCGATTCGGCGCCGGGCATGGGCCGCAAGGGTGGGGTGGGGCGCACGTACGCCGATGCGCCGGAGATCGACGGCACGGTTCGCCTGCTGCCGCCCGAGAAGATCAGCAAGACGCTGAAGGTGGGCGAGTTCACTCGCGCCCGCATCGTGGGCGCCGAGGGCCATGACCTGATCGCGCTGCCTGTTTGATGCTTCAGATTCAAGCGGATAAGAAAAAAGCCACCGGAGGCCGGTGGCTTGAATCGAATGACCTGGTAAGGGTCTTGTTGAATCTGGTGCCCAGAAGAGGACTCGAACCTCCACGATGTTACTCGCTAGTACCTGAAACTAGTGCGTCTACCAATTCCGCCATCTGGGCTTGTTTTTGCTTTTCAGCAAAGATTGCGATTATACATATTTTTGCGAAGCAACTTTGCTGCGCCGGCTGCTCGATGCAAATTCAAGCAGCCATGAAAAAAGCCACCGGAGGCCGGTGGCTTGAATCGAATGACCTGGTAAAGGTCTGTTTAAACTTGGTGCCCAGAAGAGGACTCGAACCTCCACGATGTTACTCGCTAGTACCTGAAACTAGTGCGTCTACCAATTCCGCCATCTGGGCCCACAGAACTGCCGAAGCAGTTATGTTTTGAATTTCAGGAAAGAAGGAGATCATATCAAAAATAATGTCACTTCCAGCGGCTTGCTGGATGAATTCGAAGGAACGGTCCAAGGGCATCGCGACGGGCACGGCTTCGTGCAGCGCGACGACGGCGAAGCAGATATCTACCTGCCGCCGAACGAGATGCGCGCGGTGCTGCACAAGGACCGCGTCAAGGCGCGCGTCGTGCGACAGGATCGCCGTGGCCGCCCCGAGGGGCGCGTGGTGGAGATCATCGAGCGCCCCGAGCAGCCCATCATCGGCCGCCTCTTGCATGAAGGCGGCATCTGGCTCGTCGCGCCAGAAGACAAGCGCTACGGCCAGGACGTCCTGATTCCCAAGGGCGCAACCGGTCCTGCAAAGGTGGGGCAGGTGGTGGTCGTGCAACTCACCGAGCCGCCGGCGCTGTTCGGCCAGCCGGTGGGCCGCGTGAAGGAAGTGCTGGGCGAGATCGACGACCCTGGCATGGAGATCGAGATCGCCGTGCGCAAGTACGGCGTGCCGCACGAGTTTTCCGCAGAGTGCCTGGCCGAGGCCAAGGCGCTGCCCGAGAAGGTCCGTCCCGCCGACAAGAAGGGGCGCGTGGACCTCACCGACATTCCGCTCGTCACCATCGACGGTGAAGACGCGCGCGACTTCGACGACGCCGTGTACTGCGAGCCTGCGAAGGTGGGCCGCGGCAAGGGCTGGCGCCTGCTGGTTGCGATTGCCGACGTCAGCGCCTATGTGCAGACGGGCTCTGGCATCGACATTGACGCCTATGACCGCGCCACCAGCGTCTACTTCCCGCGCCGCGTCATTCCGATGCTGCCCGAGAAGCTGTCGAACGGCTTGTGCTCGCTGAACCCCGAGGTCGAGCGCCTGTGCATGGTGTGCGACATGCTCGTGGCCGCAGACGGCGAGATCTACGCCTACCAGTTCTATCCCGCCGTGATGTTCAGCCATGCGCGCTTCACGTACACCGAAGTGGCGGCCATCCTCGGCAATACGCGCGGCCCCGAAGCCGCCAAGCGCAAGGACCGCGTCAAGGATCTGCTGAACCTCGCCGATGTCTACAAGGCGCTGCTCAAGCAGCGCGGCAAGCGTGGCGCGGTCGACTTCGAAACCACCGAGACGCAGATCATCTGCGACGATGCCGGCCGAATCGAGAAGATCGTTCCGCGCACGCGTAACGAAGCGCACCGCCTGATCGAGGAAGCGATGCTCGCGGCCAACGTCTGCAGCGCCGACTTCATTGCCGAAGGCAAGCACCCGGGCCTGTACCGCGTGCATGAAGGCCCGACGCCCGAGAAGAAGGAAATCCTGCGCGGCTACCTGAAGGCGATGGGCGTCGGCCTGAGCATCACCGACGACCCCAGGCCGGGCGAGTTCCAGGCGATTGCCGATGCCACTAAAGAGCGCCCCGACGCGCAGCAGATCCACACCATGCTGCTGCGCTCGATGCAGCAGGCGATCTATACGCCGATCAACAGCGGCCACTTCGGCCTGGCCTACGAGGCCTACACGCATTTCACGAGCCCGATCCGGCGCTATCCGGACTTGCTGGTGCATCGCGTGATCAAGGCGATCCTCGGCAAGACGCGCTATCAGTTGCCGATGCTGCCCACGCCCGGCGAAGCGCATGCCAAGCTGGCCAAGCGGCTTGCGTCGCGCGTGAAGGCGCCGACCAACAAGCCGCAGAAAGCCGCCGTGGCGCCAAGCAAGGAAGTGCTGGCATGGGAGGCCGCGGGCCTGCATTGCAGTGCCAACGAGCGCCGCGCCGACGAAGCCAGCCGCGACGTCGAGGCATGGCTCAAGTGCAAGTACATGCGCGAGCACCTCGGCGAGGAATACGGCGGTGTGGTCACGGCCGCCACGACCTTCGGTATCTTCGTCACGCTCGATGCGATGTACGTCGAGGGCCTGGTGCACATCACCGAGCTTGGCGGCGAGTACTTCAAGTTCGACGAGATGCGCCAGGAATTGCGCGGCGAGCGCACCGGCATCCGCTACGCCATCGGCACGCGGGTGCGGGTGCAGGTGAGCCGTGTCGACCTGGACGGCCGCAAGATCGACTTCCGCCTCGTGCGCGAAGGCGAGGAACTGGCGACCCGTGCCATGAAGGACAAGGGCGTGACATCGGGCGTGCCGGTCAAGGCCTCGGCCAAGCGCAGCACGCGCCACAAGGCTGAAGCCGGCAACGCCGAGCCGCGCGCGGAGCGCGGTTCCTCGCCCACGGCCGGACCGCAGTCGGCAATGCAGGCCTTCAAGTCGGCGGTCAAGAAGGCCGCCAACAAGATGAAGGGGCGCAAGCCGCGTCGCTGAAGCCCAGGCCGCACGAACCATCGACCAACCCAAGAAGAGAAAGAGGCACACAGCATGAGCGCTGAAGACAACAAGGGCCGCATCGCCATCGTCACGGGGGCGGGCTCCGGCATCGGCCGCGCCGCCGCACTGGCGCTGCTGGGCGACGGCTGGAGCGTGGCTCTGGCGGGGCGCCGCATGGAGCCGCTGGAACAGGTGGCACAAGAATCGGGTGCCGGCGCGCGCGCCTTCGCGGTGCCGACCGACGTGGCCAATGCGGACTCGGTGCAGGCCCTGTTCGCGGCCACGGTCGAGCGTTTCGGCCGTGTCGACCTGCTGTTCAACAACGCCGGCGTGGGCAACCCGCCGGGCCCGTTCGAGGACTGGACGCCCGCGCAGTGGCAGGGCGTGGTCGACATCAATCTGACCGGCATGTTCTTCTGCATCCAACAGGCGTTCCGCACGATGAAGTCGCAAACGCCGATGGGCGGCCGCATCATCAACAACGGCTCCATCTCGGCCACCGCGCCGCGGCCGAACTCGGCGGCCTATACGGCGACCAAGCATGCGGTCGAAGGGCTGACGAAGACCGCTTCGCTGGACGGCCGCAAGTACGACATCGCGGTGGGGCAGGTCGACGTCGGCAATGCCATGACCGAGTTGGCCGCGCGCATGGCCAAGGGTGTGCCGCAAGCCAACGGCGAACTTGCGATCGAGCCGCTGATCGACGTCAAGATCGTGGGCCAGTCGGTGCTCTACATGGCAAACCTGCCGCTGGAAGCCAACGTGCTGTTCCACACCATCATGGCGACGAAGATGCCCTTCGTCGGGCGCGGCTAGGGGCAGTCAGGAGGGCGCACGGCGGGCCAGCGCGCCGGCCGTGAGCGGGGCGGCACCGGCCGGCCAGGTGTCGGCGATGTGGCCGTGCTGCCAGACGGCTTCGTGCGCCGCTTCGAAGGCTGGCTGGCGCATGGCCAGTGCCGCGCCGATCATGCCGGCCAGCACGTCGCCTGTGCCGGCCGTCGCGAGGCGCGCGTTGCCGGTCAGGCTGATGGCGGGTGGCGCGCTGCCGGCGTCGGCAACCACAGTGCCTGAACCCTTGAGCACTGTCACGACACCGAAGTGCACGGCGAGTCGGCGGGCCGCGGCCAGCCTGTCGGCCTGGACCTCGCCGACCGTGCAGCCCAGCAGTCGCGCCGCTTCCAGCGGATGCGGCGTGATCACGGTGGGTGCTCCGCCTTTTCCTCGCAATACCAATTGGGCTTGCAGCGCGCTATCGGCTGCGATGGCGTTGAGTGCGTCGGCATCGAGCACCAGTGCGGCCGCCGTCGAGAGAACGCGCGGCAGCAGTTCGGCCACCGCCTCTGCACCTCCGCATCCGCACACTGCCGTCATGCCCGACAGGTCGAGCGTTCGGGCGTCGCGCAGCATCAGTTCAGGTTGCGCGATGTCGACGGGGGCCGCGCTCGGATCGAGCAGCCCGACGAAGACGCGCCCCACACCGCTGTGCAAAGCCGCCGACCCGGCCAGCAGCGCGGCTCCTGCCATGCCGGGCGCGCCGCCGATCACCGCGACATCGCCAAAACTGCCCTTGTGCGAGGCATGTGCGCGCCGCCGAGTTTCAGGGGCCCCGGCGATCCGGGCCGCGGGTTGATCCTTGAATGCGCCGCAACCCAGATTGTCGAACCACACGGCGCCTGCCGCATCGCGGCCCTGGGCCGTGAACAGGCCGGGCTTCAGCGTGAGGAAGGTGATGCAGCTGCGCGCCGATGATTGGGCTGGTTCGATGCCGTGGGTTAGCGTGCCCGTGTCGGCATTCAGGCCCGATGGCACGTCGACGCTGAGCACCGGCCGGGCACTTGCATGCATCTCCGCCAGCCATTCGGCCATCGTGCCTTCGGGGGGCCGCGTCGATCCGATGCCGAGCAGCGCGTCGATGGCCAGCTCATAGGCCGAAGGCGGTGTCGATGCGAATGTCACGCCTGCGTCGCGGGCACGCTGCAGCGATGCCTTGGCGTCCGGCGGCAAGCGGCCTTCATCCCCGAGGAAGGTGACGACCGGAAAGAAGCCCCTGTGCCGCAACTGCGCGGCGGCCTCGAAGCCATCGCCGCCGTTGTTGCCTGGCCCGCAGGCCACCCAGATCGTTCGTGCATGCGGCGCGATCGCCATGGCCAGCCGTGCGACTGCGAGGCCGGCACGCTGCATCAGCGCGTGCGCGGGCAGGGCGGCCGCCGCAGCCTGTTCGATGCGGCGCGTGGCGGCGATGTCGAACAGCTCGGCAATGGTGGCGGACGTGATGCGTTGCATCGGCGCATTGTGCCGTCGCGTCCCTATCATCCGGGGATGAATCTCAAGAGCGTCGCCTGGGTGCTCGTCCTGTTTTGCGCGGCGCTCGTCTTCTTTGTGGCTGCGACGATGTCGTGGATTGCAGGGCTGGGATGGGTCCTGGGCCTGCTGTGCGGCGTGTGGGGCGTCTTTCTGCTGGCCGATTTGAAGCGATGGGTGGCTTTGCGGGACCTGGCATGGGCCGCCAATGTCGGCTTCGGCATCAGCGTGGTCCGCTGGTTTGACGTGCCGTCCGAAACCGTTTCCGGTCTGACGCGCCTCGCGCTGCTGAGCGCTGATGCGCTGTGCCTGGGCTTCTTTGTGCTGGTCGGCCCCGGTTTGCTGGGATGGATTGCGCAGAAACTCCGGCCGCCGCCGGAGCCCGCGTTGCCCGTCGAGCAGCCGGCCAGCCCCGAGTGCCTGCGCCGGTGGGGCCCTAAAGACTGAGCCGTTCGACGCCCAGGCCTTCGAGGTCGATGCCCGGGTCCTGTCCGGCGATCAGGTCGCCCAGCACGCGCGCGCTGCCGCATGACAGCGCCCAGCCGCTCGAGCCGTGGCCGAGATTGAGCCACACGCCGGGGATACCGCTTGCGCCCAGCACGGGCGGGCCGTCGGGCAGCATCGGCCGCGCGCCTTTCCACTGCTGCACGCCGGACTGTAGCGTGGCCGCGCCCGGGAACCAGTCGTGCAACACCTTGTAGAGCGTCTGCACGGCGGCCGGATTCATCGTGTCGAGCGAGCCGCCGATTTCGGCGCCGCCGGCCACGCGCACGCGCTGGCCCAGGCGGGAGATGGCAACCTTGTAGCGCTCGTCCATCACCGCGCTGCGCGGTGCATTGAGCGGTTCGCGGATCGGCGCGCTGATCGAATGGCCGTAGACCGGCGCCATCGGGATGCGCAGCCCCAGCGGCCGCAGCAGCGACGCCGATGCCAGGCCGGCGCACATCACGACTGCGTCGTAGCGCACCGGATCCGAGCCGCTCGCCAAAGACAGCGAAGTGGGCGCCGCGCGGCTCAGGGGGGCGATGTCGCAGTTGAAGTGAAACTGAGCACCGAGCGACTCGGCCTCCCACTTGAGCAGCAGAGCGAACTGCCGGCAGTTGGCCACTTCATCGTCGGGCAGGTGGATGGCGCCCGCCAGCGGGGAGTCGGGGTTGAGGGCCGGCTCGATCAGCCGGGCCTCGTCTGCATCGACTTCCTTGAAGGCGCTGCCGGCCGCGCGCAGTACGTCGAGCCCGGGCTGCACCAGTTTCTTTTCGCGCTTGGAACGCAGCAGCACCAGGTAGCCGTCGCTGCGTTCGTAGCTGAGCTCGCGCGCCTCGGTCACTTCGTGCAGGCGGTTGCGGCTGTAGAAGGCCAGGCGCTGCATGCGTGCGCGATTGGCGAGGTAGGTTTCGAGCTTGCAGGCCTTTTGCCAGCGCGACAGCCAGCCGAGGTCGCGCGAAGCGAGCGGCCAGCGCAGCTTGACGGCGCCGTGCGAGGACAGCAGCGAGCGCAGCACCTTGCCGCGCATGCCGGGGGCGGCCCACGGCGTGACGTACCCGGGAGCGACCACGCCGGCGTTGGCGAAGCTGGCTTCTTCTGCGGCGGCGCCCCTGCGCTCGAACACGGTCACTTCATGGCCGTCGGAAACCAGTTCCCAGGCGGTGGTGACGCCGACGATGCCGGCGCCCACGATCGCGATTTTCATTGAATTTTCTGGATAAGAGAGATGGTTGGCGCCCGTGCGTTGGGCAGCGTCGGCTGCTATTTTTGCAGCGTGCGCTCGGCCTGGAGCGCAACTGCGAGCACGGCGTCGTCGTGCAGCGCGGCGTGCCACAGCATCAGGCCGACCGGCAGTTCGCCGTCGGCGTGGCAGGGCAGCGAAATGGCGCAGCCGTCGAGCATGTTGACGATCGATGGATTGCGCAGCAGCAGTGCATTGACGCGGAAGAATTCGTCGTCGCGCTCGGCGCCCGGCGCCACGCTGGCGATGGACGGCGCGGTGATCGGCACGGTCGGCGACAGGACGGCGTCGAACGGGGCGAGCGCGGTTTCGACACGGGCGATCCAGTCGCGGCGGGCATGGATCAGGTCGATGTATTCGTGCGCTTTCATCGTGGCACCGCGCAGGATGCGCTGGACCACGCGCGGATCGTAGCCTGCACCGCTGCGCTCCAGCAGCAGGCGGTGCCAGGCGTACGACTCGGCTGCCGAGAAACCGCCGGTGGCGTTGATGGTGGTCAACTCGGCCAGTTCGGGCAGTTCGATCTCGACGATGCGGGCGCCGGCGGTCCGCAATGCCTTCAGCGAGCGCTCGAAAGCGGCGGCCACGGCGGGTTCGGCGCCGTCGAAGAATACGTTTTTCACCACCGCCAGCCTGTAGGCGGCCAGCGGGGCGTTGCCGGCGGTCACGCGCCGCGCGGCGAGGATTTCGTGCGCCGTGATGGCGTCGCGCACCGACCGCGTCATGGCGCAAACCGTGTCCAGGGTGGTCGAGAGCGGCAGTGCGCCTTCCGCAGGCGTTAGCCGGGCCGTGTTCTTGAAGCCGACGATGCCGTTCAGCGCCGCCGGGATGCGGATCGAGCCGCCGGTGTCGGAGCCCAGCCCGATGAACGCAGCGCCGCTGGCCACCGACACCGCTGCGCCGGAGGACGAGCCGCCCGGGATGCGGGGCGTGGCGGCGTCGCACGCGTTGGCCGGCGTGCCGTGGTGCGGATTGACGCCGACGCCCGAGAAGGCGAACTCCGTCATGTTGGTGCGGCCGGTCAGCACGCCGCCCGCGGCGCGCAGCCGTGCCACGGCGAGGGCGTCGGCCTTGGCCGCGGGCGCATGGGCCAGCACCGCGGAGCCGGCGGGCGTTGGCTGGCCTTCAACATCGAACAGGTCCTTCGCGGTGAAGGCCAGTCCGGAAAGGCGGCTGTCGGGGGGCGACGCGGCGGTGGTCTGGCGGGCCTCGTCGAACATGGTGCGGGTGAAGACGTGCACGCAGGCCGGGGATTGGGCAATGCCGATGGCGTGCTCCATTTCGGTGCGGGCATCGGAGCCACCTGTCAGAAGGGTGAAACGAGTGGCGTGAAGATCGTTCATGGGCGCTGCGGATGCCGTGAGGCGGCTCGGTTTCGAGGGAGAAGGGGCGGCGGCCGTGCTATACTCTTTGGGTTTCGCTGGCAAAGCGACGGCTTTCGTTGCATCCAGCCAGACACATCCGCAAACCGGCCCAATCAAGGTGTTGTGACTCCGTTCAAAAGAGCACAAAACGGGCTGGATTTTAGACCCAACCTTTGGAGTAATTTCAATGTCTACCACCATGCGCGAAATGCTGGAAGCAGGTGTCCATTTCGGTCACCAAACCCGCTTCTGGAACCCCAAGATGGCCCCGTTCATCTTCGGCCATCGCAACAAGATCCACATCATCAACCTGGAAAAGTCGCTCCCGATGTTCCAGGACGCGATGAAGTACGCCAAGCAGCTCACCGCCAACCGCGGCACGATCCTGATGGTCGGCACGAAGCGCCAGGCCCGTGAAATCGTGGCTGCCGAAGCTCGCCGCGCCGGTGTGCCTTTCGTCGACACCCGCTGGCTGGGCGGCATGCTGACCAACTTCAAGACCGTCAAGACATCGATCAAGCGTCTGAAGGACATGAAGGCCCAGCAGGAAGCCGGCCTCGACTCGCTGAGCAAGAAGGAGCAACTGACCTTCTCGCGCGAAATCGAGAAGCTCGAAAAGGACATCGGCGGCATCCAGGACATGACCGCGCTGCCCGACGCCATCTTCGTGATCGACGTGGGCTTCCACAAGATCGCCGTGGCCGAAGCCAAGAAGCTCGGCATTCCGCTGATCGGTGTGGTGGACTCCAACCACTCGCCCGAAGGCATTGACTACGTGATCCCCGGCAACGACGACTCGTCGAAGGCTGTCACGCTGTACGCCCGCGGCATCGCCGATGCGATCATCGAAGGCCGCAACAGCGCCACCGGTGACGTGGTCAAGGCCATCGCCGAAGGCAGCGACGAATTCGTCGAAGTCGAAGAGGGCGCTTCGGCCTGATTGGCGCGCTCGCGAGCCTGAAGAAGGGGCTTTGGTGCCCCTTTTTTTTAACCTGATTTTTGGATTTACGGAGATACAACAATGGCTGCAATCACCGCAAGCATGGTCGGCGAACTGCGCGCAAAGACCGACGCGCCGATGATGGAATGCAAGAAGGCCCTGACCGAGGCCGACGGTAACATGGAAAAGGCCGAAGAGCTGCTGCGCATCAAGCTCGGCAACAAGGCTGGCAAGGCATCGGGCCGCATCACTGCCGAAGGCGTGGTCACGGCATTCGTCGATGGCGCTGCCGGCGGCATGATCGAAATCAACTGCGAAACCGACTTCGTCACCAAGAACGACAGCTTCCTGGCCATGGCCAACGCTGCCGCGATGCTGGTCGCCAAGAACAACCCGGCCGACATCGCTGCGCTGGGCGCGCTGCCCTACGAGCAGGACGGCTTCGGTCCGACGCTCGAGGACGTGCGCAAGGGCCTGATCGGCAAGATCGGCGAGAACATGAGCTTTCGCCGCTTCAAGCACTTTGCCGGCAACGGCAAGCTGGCTTCGTACCTGCACGGCACGCGCATCGGCGTGATGGTCGAGTTCGAGGGCGACGACACGTCGGCCAAGGACGTGGCGATGCACATTGCCGCCATGAAGCCGGTCGCCATCCAGGCGTCGGACGTGCCTGTCGAACTGATCGAAAAAGAGCGCGCCGTGGCTGCCGGCAAGGCTGCCGAAGACCGCAAGGTGGCCGAGGCCGAAGGCAAGAAGCCGCAGCCCGACGACATCGTTGCCAAACGCATCGAAGGCGGCGTGCAGAAGTACCTGAAGGAAGTCTCGCTGCACAACCAGCCGTTCGTGAAGAACGACAAGCAGACCGTCGAGCAGATGCTCAAGGCCGCCGACACCTCGATCAAGGGCTTCACCCTGTACGTGGTCGGCGAAGGCATTGAGAAGAAGGTTGACGACTTCGCTGCGGAAGTTGCCGCGCAGGTCGCAGCAGCCAAGGCCGCTGCCTAAGCCTTTCGGGCTCCAGCGACGGCGCGCCAACGCGTGCCGTCGCTTTTTCATCGCTACGTTTTACACTCGTCCCCGCCAAATCAAAGGAAATTGCCCATGTCTGATGCCCGCCCAGCCCACAAGCGAATCTTGTTGAAGCTGTCGGGAGAGGCATTGATGGGCGATGACGCCTTCGGCATCAACCGCGCCACCATCGTGCGCATGGTGCAGGAAGTGGCCGAGGTTGTGAACATGGGCGTCCAGGTGGCGGTCGTGATCGGGGGCGGCAACATCTTCCGCGGCGTCGCGGGCGGCTCGGTCGGCATGGACCGCGCCACGGCCGACTACATGGGCATGCTGGCCACCGTGATGAACTCGCTGGCGCTGGCCGACGCAATGGACAAGCAGGGTCTCGTGGCCCGCGTGATGTCCGCCATTGCCATCGAGCAGGTGGTCGAGCCCTATGTGCGCCCCAAGGCCCTGCAGTACCTCGAAGAGGGCAAGGTCGTGGTGTTCGCGGCCGGCACGGGCAATCCGTTCTTCACCACCGATACGGCTGCCGCGCTGCGCGGCGCCGAGATCGGTGCCGAGCTCGTGCTCAAGGCGACCAAGGTCGACGGCGTCTACACCGCCGATCCCAAGACCAACCCCGATGCAACGCGCTACGCCACGCTGACTTTCGACGAGGCGATCGCAAAAAATCTCGGCATCATGGACGCCACGGCTTTCGCGCTGTGCCGCGACCAGAAGCTGCCGATCAAGGTGTTCTCGATCCTCAAGAACGGTGCGCTCAAGCGCGTCGTGATGGGCGAGGACGAGGGCACGCTGGTGCATGCCTAGGAGTATTTGAGATGACCATTGCAGACATCCGCAATGCGACCGACGCGAAGATGAATCAGTCGCTCGCCGCATTCCAGAACAACCTCACCAAGATCCGCACGGGCCGCGCAAATTCGGCGCTGCTCGACTCGATCCACGTCGAGTACTACGGCTCGCAGGTGCCGCTGAGCCAGGTGGCCAACGTGTCGGTGCTCGACTCGCGCACCATCAGCGTCCAGCCCTGGGAAAAGGGCATGGGCGCCAAGATCGAGAAGGCCATTCGCGAAAGCGACCTGGGCTTGAACCCCGCCTCGATGGGCGACCTGATCCGCGTGCCGCTGCCCGCCATGAGCGAAGAGCGCCGCAAGGAAATGACCAAGCTGGTTCGCAACGAAGGCGAAACCGCCAAGATCGCCACGCGCAACCTGCGCCGTGATGCGAACGAGTCGGTCAAGAAGCTGGTCAAGGACAAGCTGGCCTCCGAAGACGACCAGAAGCGTGCCGAAGCCGAGATCCAGAAGGTCACCGACCGCCACATCGCGGAAATCGACCGCCTGGTCGCGGCCAAGGAAGCGGAGATCATGGCCGTTTGAGGCCTGTCATGGCCTCGTCAGCGCCGCGCATTCCCCACCACGTTGCCATCGTCATGGACGGCAACGGTCGTTGGGCGACGCGACGTTTCCTGCCTCGCGTTGCGGGGCACAAGCAGGGCGTCGAAGCGCTGCGGCGCTGTGTCAAGGCCTGCGCCGATCGCGGCGTGGGCGTGCTGACGGTGTTTGCGTTCTCGTCCGAGAACTGGAACCGGCCCGTCGAGGAAGTCTCCGGGCTCATGGAGCTGATGGTCGGGGCGCTCGCCCGCGAGGTGCCCAAGCTCAGCAGCGACGGTGTGCGGCTGCATTTCGTCGGCGAGCGGGGCGGGCTGTCACCGAAGATGGTGAAGGGCCTGGTCGACGCCGAGGTTGCCACGGCGCACAACACGCGCATGGTGCTCAACGTCTGCTTCAACTACGGCGGGCGCTGGGACATCGCGCAGGCTGCCGCCAGGTTGGTGGCGCAGGGCGAAGCGATCACCGAGGTCAGCCTCGACCGCGCCATGGCCCTGGCCCATGTGCCCGACCCCGACCTGTTCATCCGAACGGGCGGCGAGCAGCGGTTGTCCAATTTCCTGCTCTGGCAGAGTGCCTACGCCGAGCTTTTCTTCAGCGACAAGCTGTGGCCCGAATTCGACGAGGCCGCGCTGGACGAGGCGATTGCCGCGTTCCAGGGCCGCGAGCGCCGCTTCGGCCAGACCTCGGCACAGGTTTCGACGGCTGCGGCCTGAAGACCTCACAACTTCACGCATGCTCAAACAACGCATCCTCACGGCGATCGTGCTGCTCGCGATCCTGCTGCCGGCGCTGTTCTATCGAAACTACATCCCATTCGCCTGTGTGATGCTCGTGCTGATCGGTGCGGCTGCGTGGGAGTGGGGGCGTCTCAACGGCTACGGCCAGAAGGTGTCGCTGTTCCTGGGTGCCGAGACCGTGGTGCTTTGCGGGCTTTCGTGGTGGCTGGGCCTGCTCGAACAACCGTTGATCCTGATGTGGACCCTGGCCAGCGCGGCCTGGGTGCTGGGCGGCGCGGCGCTGCTGCGCGTGGCGGTGCCGGGTTGGCCCCGCATTCCGCGTGGGCTGCGGCTGGTCGGCGGCCTGCTTGCGCTCTGGGTGGCGTGGCTTGCCGCGGTGCAGGCGCGCATGATCGGCATCAACTTCCTGCTGTCGATCCTGGTGCTGGTGTGGGTGGCCGACGTGTTCGCCTATTTCGCCGGCCGTGCCTTCGGCCTCAGGTTCACGCGCAACAAGCTCGCGCCCGCGATCAGTCCCGGCAAGAGCTGGGAAGGTGTCTGGGGCGGCATGATCGGCGTGGTGGTGCTGGCCTTTGCCTGGGTCTGGGCCGACAAGGCCACCGGCGCCGCCGTGGCCAGCCTCTACACCCGTCTCAACGAGCGTGGCTGGTGGCTCTTGCTGCTCGCCGCGTTGTTCCTCTCGGCCATGAGCGTCGTGGGCGACCTCGTCGAATCTCTCATCAAGCGCAGTGCCGGCGCCAAGGACAGCAGTCGGCTGTTGCCCGGCCACGGTGGTGTTCTCGACCGCGTGGATGCCCTCTTGCCGGCGCTTCCTATTGCCATGATGCTGGCTTTCCTGTGAACTCAACCAGAAGACAACGCGTCACGGTGCTCGGCTCGACCGGCTCGGTCGGCGTGAGCACGCTCGACGTCATTTCGCGCCACCCCGAGCGCTTTGAGGTGTTCGCGCTTTCGGCTGCCACCAAGGTCGACGAGTTGCTGGCGCAGTGCGCCCAGTTCTTGCCGCGGTTCGCCGTGATGGCCAGCGCGCCGCATGCCGCGATACTGGCTGAAAAGCTGAAGCAGAACAGCCTGAAGACGGTTGTCCTGATGGGTGACGGTGCTCTCGAAACGATAGCGTCCCACGACGAAACGGATGCCGTCATGGCCGCCATCGTCGGTGCCGCGGGCCTGGGGCCGTGCCTGGCCGCCGCGCGCGCCGGCAAGCGCCTGCTGCTGGCCAACAAGGAAGCGCTGGTCGTCGGCGGCGAGCTCTTCATGCGTACCGTGCGCGAGGGCGGCGCCACGCTGCTGCCTATCGACAGCGAGCATTCAGCCATCTTCCAGTCGCTGCCCGAAGATCCATCCACCTGGGCACGGCGCATCGACAAGATCATCCTGACCGCCTCGGGTGGCCCGTTCCGTACGCGTGCCCCGGAAACCCTGGGCACGGTAACGCCCGAGCAGGCCTGTGCCCATCCGAACTGGGTCATGGGCCGCAAGATCTCGGTCGACTCGGCCACCATGATGAACAAGGCGCTCGAAGTGATCGAGGCGCGTCACCTGTTCGGCGTCTCGCCCGAGCAGATCGAGGTCGTCATCCATCCGCAGAGCGTGGTGCACTCGATGGTGCAGTTCACCGACGCCTCGGTCATCGCACAGCTCGGTACGCCCGACATGCGGGTGCCGATCGCGGTGGGCCTGGCCTGGCCCGAACGCATCGAGAGCGGCGCCGCGCGGCTCGACTTCCGCCAGATGGCCTCGCTGACCTTCGATGCGCCCGATGCAGCGCTCTTTCCAGGGCTGGGCCTGGCATGGCACGCGCTGCGCGCCGCGCCGGGCACGACGGCGGTGCTCAATGCCGCCAACGAGGTTGCGGTGGAAGCTTTCCTGAGCCACCGCCTTCGGTTCGATTGCATTCACGCGGTCAACATGGAAACTTTGGAAGCAGTCTCTCCCTCCAAGCCGGCATCGCTGGCCGACCTGCTGGCGATCGATGCCAGCGCCCGTGCGGCGGCCAATGCCGCTGCGCTGCGCTTCGCAGCCTGACGTACCCCCCTCAAGAGACCAAGGATCCCGATGCTGCTCACAGTCATAGCCTTCGTGGTCGCGCTCGGTGTCCTGATCGCGGTGCACGAATACGGGCACTACCGCGTGGCCGTGGCCTGTGGGGTCAAGGTCGAGCGCTTCTCCGTCGGATTCGGCAAGGCGCTGTTCCGCTGGCAGCCGAAGCGCCAGCACCCGGGGCAGCAGACCGAATTCGTCATCGGCGCCTTTCCGTTGGGCGGCTACGTCAAGATGCTCGACGAGCGCGAAGGGCCGGTAGCGCCCGAAGAGCGTCATCGCGCCTTCAATACTCAGCCTCTGCGTTCGCGAGCGGCCATCGTCGCAGCGGGGCCTATTGCCAATCTGCTGCTGGCCGTCGTGCTTTACACCGCGGTCAACTGGATCGGCGTGCAAGAGCCGGTCGCCAAGCTGGCGCGGCCGGTGGCGGCTTCGCTGGCCGAGGCAGCGGGCCTGCGCGGTGGCGAACAGATCACCCGGGCGGGCTTCGATGGCGACCTTTCGCCGGTGCAGTCCTTCGAGGACCTGCGCTGGCGCATGACCCGCGGCGCGCTGGACGGACACGACCTGACGCTCGAAGTGGCGGGCGAAGGCGGCCGGCCGGTGCGGCAACTGGTGCTGCCGCTGAGCCGCATGGAGGCCAAGGACGCCGATCCTCAGATGTTCCGCAAGATCGGCGTGCTGGCACCCCTGACCAAGCCCGAGATCGGTGAAGTCATGGCGGGTAGCGCCGCCGAGGGTGCCGGTCTTCGCAACGGCGACCTCGTGCGTGCCATCGGAGGCACGGCCATCGTCGACGGGCAGCAGCTGCGTGAAGCGATCCGGGCGTCGGTCGACGGCGGCCAGCCGCGCACGCAGGTCTGGCAGGTCGAGCGCGGTGGCCGGTTGCTTACGATCGAAGTGAAGCCCGAGGTGCGGGAAGAGGGTGGCAACAAGGTCGGCCGCATCGGCGCGTACGTTGGTGCGCCGCCCGAAATGGTGACGGTGCGCCAGGGGCCGGTCGACGGTGTCTGGCGCGGCGTGGTGCGCACCTGGGAGGTCTCCGCGCTGACCGTGCGCATGATGGGCAAGATGGTCATCGGCGAGGTCTCGCTCAAGAACCTGAGTGGTCCGCTCACGATCGCCGACTACGCGGGCAAGTCCGCAAGCCTCGGCTTCACTCAGTATCTGATCTTCCTGGCGCTCATCAGCGTGAGCCTCGGGGTCCTCAATCTCATGCCGCTGCCGGTCCTCGATGGAGGACACCTGATGTATTATCTTTGGGAGGGCCTGACCGGCAAGAGCGTCTCCGACGCTTGGATGGAACGGCTTCAGCGCGGGGGTGTGGCCCTGCTGCTGGTCATGATGTCGGTCGCACTCTTCAACGACGTCACGCGGCTCTTTGGTTAACTTTCAGCCGGCCCTTTCCGTGCCGGTTCAATTCACAGATGAACAAAAACTTCAGTCGCTTTCGCCTGCGTAGCGTTGCCGCGGTGGTCGCCAGTGCGCTCGCCGCCACGGCAGCTTGGGCCGTCGAGCCTTTCACGGTGCGCGACATTCGCGTCGAAGGCCTGCAACGCGTCGAAGCCGGCACGATCTTCGCATCGCTGCCGCTGCGCGTGGGCGATACCTACAGCGACGAGCGCGGTTCAGCCGCCATTCGCGCGCTGTTCGACTTGGGGTTGTTCAAGGATGTGCGCATCGACGTGAACGGCAACGTGGTGGTGGTGATCGTCGAAGAGCGGCCGACCATTGCAGACGTCGATTTCGTCGGTACCAAGGAGTTCGACAAGGCGGCTTTGCAGAAGGCGCTGCGCGAAGTCGGACTGGCCGACGGCCGCCCCTACGACAAGGCGCTGGCCGACCGTGCCGAGCAGGAGCTCAAGCGCCAGTACGTGAGCAAGAGCCTCTACAACGCACAGGTCGTGACCACCGTCACGCCCATCGAGCGCAACCGCGTCAACCTGACCTTCACCGTGACCGAAGGCGATTCGGCCCGCATCCGCGAAGTGCACGTGGTGGGCAACAAGGCCTTCAGCGAATCGACGCTGCTGAGCTTGTTCGACCAGGACAGCGGCGGCTTCATGAGCTGGTACACCAAGTCGAACCAGTACTCGCGCGCCAAGCTCAACGCCGACCTCGAAACCCTGCGCTCGTACTACATCACGCGCGGCTACCTCGAGTTCCGCATCGACTCGACCCAGGTTGCCATTTCGCCGGACCGCAAGGACCTGACGGTGACCGTGAACATCACCGAAGGCGAGAAGTTCGTTGTGTCGAGCGTCAAGCTCGATGGCAACTATCTCGGTCGCGACGAGGAGTTCAAGTCGCTCATCACCATCAAGCCGGGCGAGCCCTACAACGGCGAACAGGTCACTGAAACCACCAAGGCCTTCAACGACTATTTCGGCACCTTCGGCTACGCGTTCGCACGTGTGCAGGCGCGCCCCGAGATCGATCGTGTCAACAACCGGGTGGCGCTCACGCTGCAGGCCGAACCTTCGCGCCGCGTGTACGTGCGGCGTGTGTCGGTGGGTGGCAACAACAAGACCCGCGACGAAGTCATTCGCCGTGAGTTCCGCCAGTACGAGGCCTCCTGGTACGACGGCGACAAGATCAAGCTCTCGCGCGACCGCGTGGACCGCCTGGGGTTCTTCACCGAGGTGAACGTCGATACGCAGGAAGTGCCCGGCTCGCCCGACCAAGTGGACCTGACCGTCAACGTGGCCGAAAAGCCCACCGGCAGCCTGCAGCTCGGCGCCGGCTACTCGAGCGCCGAGAAGGTCGCACTGACCTTCGGTATTTCGCAGGAAAACGTGTTCGGCTCGGGCAACTTCCTGGGCGTGCAGGTCAACACCAGCAAGTACAACCGCACGTTGTCGCTGACGACCACCGATCCGTACTTCACGCCTGACGGCATCTCGCGCACGATCAGCGTGTATCACACGACGACACGGCCGTATTCGACGACCATCGACGGCGACTACAAGCTGGTCAACCAGGGCGCTTCGATCCGCTTTGGCGTTCCGTTCAGCGAGGTCGATACGGTCTTCTTCGGCATCGGCCTGGAGCGGTATGCGTTCGATCCGAACAAGACGACGGCACTCGCGGGCTTGACCACGCCGCGTTCCTACCTCGACTACTTCCAGTGCCATCTCAACACGAGCCCTGTCAGCAACGGCCCGCTGCTGCCGCCTACACCGGCTGGCTGGCTCGTCACGGGCTGCTCGCAGGACAGCGTCTGGGGCGTGCCGCTGAGCGTGGGCTGGGGCCGGGACAACCGCGACAGCGCGTTGATTCCGACCACCGGGCGGCTGCAGCGTGCCAACCTCGAACTGGGGGTGGCGGGCGACATGAAGTACGTCAAGACGAACTACCAGTACCAGCAGTTCTTCGCGATCAACAAGCAATACACCTTCTCGATCAACGGCGAAGTCGGCTATGCCAAGGCGCTGGGCGGCAAGGTCTATCCGATCTTCAAGAACTTCTATGCGGGTGGTCTTGGCTCCATTCGCGGTTTCGAGCAAAACTCGCTGGGTCCACGCGATGTGCCGCTGTTGGGCCAGAGCGAAGGTGCTGCTTTGGGCGGCACCAAGAAGGCCATCTTCAACGCGGAGCTGAGCACGCCGTTCCCGGGCGCCGGCAACGACCGCACGCTGCGCCTGTACGGCTTCTTCGACGTCGGCAATGTGTTCGGTTCGCGTGCCGCCGGCCTGACCGACGAGCAATGGAAGGCCGAGAAGAAGCTGCGCGCTTCGGTCGGCCTGGGCATCAGCTGGATCTCGCCGCTGGGCCCGCTGCGTCTCGCCTACGCCTTCCCCATCAAGTCCCAGAAGGAAGTAGGGGTCCCGCTGACGCCCGGCTACATCCCGAAGGATAGAATTCAGCGCCTCCAATTCCAGATCGGAACGTCTTTCTAAATGAAGCATTTGATTCGCGCCGCGGCAGGCGTGTCGTTGATTTCCGCTCTCGCGTTCGCTGCGGTGCCCGCCCAGGCGCAGGAAACCTTTCGCATCGGTTTCGTGAACCCGGACCGCGTGCTGCGCGAGGCGCAGCCGGCCAAGACTGCCCAGGCAAAACTCGAAGCCGAATTCCTGAAGCGCGAGAAGGATCTGACTTCGCAGGGCGACGCTCTGAAAGCGGCCTCGGAGAAGTTCGAGCGCGAGGCGCCCACCCTGTCGGAAAGCCAGCGGGCAGCGCGCCAGCGCGGGCTGGTCGACCAGGATCGCGACTTTCAGCGCAAGCGGCGCGAGTTCCAGGAAGACCTGAACTCGCGCAAGAATGAAGAGCTCCAGCAGGTCTACGAGCGCGCCAACCGCGTGGTGAAGCAGGTGGCCGAGGCCGAGAAGTACGACGCCATCCTTCAGGAGGCGATCTACATCAATCCGAAGCACGACATCACCGACAAGGTGATCAAGGCGCTGAACGCGTCGGTCAGCTCTCCTGCGCCTGCGGCCGGCAAGTAACGCCGGGAGCCGGCGTGTCACTGCAGCTCGGAGCCATCGTTGACGCCCTTGGGGGCGAACTTCATGGCGATGCGGCGCTGTCCATCGAGCGGCTGGCGCCGCTGCAGAATGCGCAGCCCGATGCGCTCAGTTTTCTGAGCCATCCCAAATACCAGCAGGAATTGGCGGCTTCGAAGGCCGCTTGCGTGATCGTGTCGCCGGCCATGCGCGAGGCGGCTGCGGCGCGTGGCGCTTTCATCCTCACGCCGGATCCATACTTCTACTTTGCCCGCCTGACACAGCTCTGGAAGGCGCACCACGCGCGTCCGGAAGCCGATCGCATCCATCCCAGCGCAGTGATCCATGCAGAGGCCCAAGTTGATGCCACTGCGCGCATCGGCGCGCTGTGCGTGGTGGAGCGGGGCGCGCGCATCGGTGCGGGCACTGTGCTGAAGTCCCGGGTGACGGTCAGCGAAGACTGCACCATCGGCGAGCGCTGCCTGCTGCACCCGGGCGTGGTCATCGGTGCCGACGGCTTCGGCCTGGCGCCGCACGAGGGGCGCTGGATCAAGATCGAGCAGTTGGGCGCGGTGCGCATCGGCAACGACGTCGAGATCGGCGCCAACACCTGCATCGATCGCGGCGCGCTCGACGACACAGTGATCGACGACGGCGTGAAGCTCGACAACCTGATCCAGATCGGCCACAACGTGCGCGTTGGCAAGAACACCGCCATGGCGGGCTGTGTCGGCGTGGCTGGCAGCGCCATCATCGGCGCCAACTGCACCTTCGGTGGTGGCGCCATCGTGCTGGGCCATCTGACGGTGGCCGACGGCGTCCACGTGTCCGCCGCAACCGTGGTTACCCGTTCGATCCACAAGGCCGGCCAATACACCGGCATGTTTCCCATCGATGACAATGCGAGCTGGGAAAAGAATGCGGCAACGCTCAAGCAGTTGCACAGCCTGCGCGAACGACTGAAGGCGCTGGAGAAGGCTCCCTCGAAAAAATGACGACGATGCAGGAACAGAAAATCATGACAAAGCCAGCGATAGCGCTCGATATCCATCAAATCCTCAAGCTGCTGCCTCACCGCTACCCGTTCCTGCTGGTGGACCGCGTACTGGACATGGAAAAGGGCAAGCGCATCACGGCGCTGAAGAACGTGACGATGAACGAGCCGTTCTTCAACGGCCACTTCCCGCACCGCCCGGTGATGCCGGGCGTGCTGATGCTCGAAGCCATGGCCCAGGCCGCGGCCCTGCTGTCGTTCCATTCGCTCGACATCGTGCCGGACGACAACACCGTCTACTACTTTGCCGCCATCGACGGCGCACGCTTCAAGCGGCCCGTGGAACCCGGCGACCAATTGACGCTCGAAGTCGAGATCGAGCGCATGAAGGCCGGCATTTCCAAGTTCAAGGGCCGGGCCCTGGTGGGCAGCGAACTCGCCTGCGAGGCGACGCTGATGTGCGCCATGCGCCAGATCAACTGATCCGGCCGCAGTCGTTTCCACAACGCATGACCCAGGTTCACTCGACAGCACTCGTCGACCCCCAGGCCGAACTCGACGCCTCGGTGTCGGTCGGTCCCTATACCGTGATCGGTCCGCATGTGCGGGTGGGCGCGGGCACTACCATCGGCGCGCATTGCGTGATCGAGGGGCGCACGACCATCGGGCGCGACAACCGGATCTTCCAGTTCTCGTCGCTCGGCGCCATTCCCCAGGACAAGAAGTACGCGGGCGAGCCGACCGAGCTCGTCATCGGCGACCGCAACGTCATTCGCGAGTTCTGCACGTTCAATCTCGGCGTACCGGGGGCGGGCGGCGTGACGCGCGTGGGCAACGACAACTGGATCATGGCGTACACGCACATCGCGCACGACTGCCAGGTCGACAACCACACCACGCTGGCCAACAACACCACGCTGGCCGGCCACGTTCACCTCGCGGACTGGGTGACGGTCGGTGGGCTCACCGGCATTCACCAGTTCGTCTCGGTGGGGGCGCATGCCATGCTCGGCTTCGCAAGCGCGGTGTCGCAGGACGTGCCGCCTTTCATGCTGGTCGACGGCAATCCGCTGGCAGTGCGCGGCTTCAACATCGTCGGCCTGCGCCGGCGCGATTTCTCCGCCCAGCGGCTCGCGGCGGTGAAACAGATGCACCGGCTGCTGTACCGCCAGGGCAAGACGCTCGAGGAAGCGCGCACGGCCATTGCCGCGCTCGCGACGGAAATGCCGGAAGCTGCAGGTGACGTCGCGCTGATGGAGTCCTTCCTCGCCAACTCGACGCGCGGCATCGCGCGCTGACGTGACCGCGATGCAGAAGGACGGACAGCGACGCTTCGCGCTGGTCGCGGGCGAAGCCTCCGGCGATCTGCTCGCGGGTTTGCTGCTCGATGGCCTCCAGGCCCGTTGGCCGGATCTCCAGACCGTCGGCATCGGCGGCCCTCGCATGTTGGCCCATGGCTTCCAGAGCTGGTGGCCACAGGAAAAGCTCGCGGTGCGCGGCTACGTCGAGGTGTTGCGGCACTATGCCGAGATCGCCGGCATCCGCCGCCAGCTGAAGACCCGTTTGCTGAGCGAACGGCCCGAACTGTTCATCGGCGTCGATGCGCCTGATTTCAATCTCGATCTCGAAGCCGGGCTGCGCAGCCAGGGCATCAAGACCGTGCACTTCATCTGCCCTTCGATCTGGGCCTGGCGGCCGAAGCGCATCGAGAAGGTCCGGGCTGCGGCCGACCATGTGCTGTGCATCTTCCCGTTCGAGCCCGAACTGCTCGAAAAGCAGGGTGTTGCGGCGAGCTATGTGGGGCATCCGATTGCCAACGTGATCCCGATGACGCCCGACCGCGCCGCGGCCCGCGCCGCGATCGGGTTGGCGTCCGACGCTCAGGTCGTCGCCTTGTTGCCGGGCAGCCGTCGCTCCGAGATACGCTACCTGGCGGACCGATTCTTCGCCGCCGCCGCGCTGATGCAGAAGGCCCGGCCGGCGCTCCAGTTCGTGGCGCCCATCCTTCCGGGGCTGCGCTCCGAGGTCGAGGCCTTGCTCCAGGCCAGCGGCATGACGGGCCGGGTGAAGCTGCTCGATGGCCAGTCGCACGCCGCGCTGGCCGCCTGTGACGCGACGCTGATCGCCAGCGGCACCGCCACGCTCGAGGCGGCGCTGTTCAAGCGGCCGATGGTCATTGCCTACAACATGAACGCGCTCTCGTGGCGCCTGATGCAGCGCAAGCAGTTGCAGCCGTGGGTCGGCCTGCCCAACATCCTGTGCCGCGAGTTCGTGGTGCCCGAACTGCTGCAGGAAGCCGCCACGCCAGAGGCGCTGGCCCAGGCCACGCTGGCCTGGCTCGACGATCCCGAAAAGACACGGGCCCTGCAACAAAGATTTTCCGAGCTGCACGTGCAATTGCAGCGCGATACGCCGACACTTTGCGCCGATGCGATCCAGAAAGTTCTTGAAAGCTGAGCAAGCCCGTTTGGTGTGGGACGCGCCGGGCCTGCTCGCAGGCGTGGACGAGGCCGGTCGCGGCCCGCTGGCGGGCCCCGTCGTGGCCGCGGCGGTGATCCTCGACGACACCCGGCCGATCCGCGGACTGGCCGATTCCAAGACCCTCACGCCTTTGCAGCGCGAGCGCCTGCACGACCAGATCCTGGCCAAGGCCCTTTGCTGCTCCATCGCCCAGGCGAGCGTCGAGGAAATCGATACGCACAACATCCTGCAGGCCACGATGCTTGCGATGCGGCGCGCGGTCGAGGGCTTGCGCCTGAAGCCGGCCAAGGTGCTGGTCGACGGCAACCGCCTGCCGACGCTGGACGTGCTGGCCGAAGCCGTGGTCAAGGGCGATGCGCTGGTCAAGGCGATTTCGGCTGCGTCCATCCTGGCCAAGGTCCACCGCGACCGCCTCTGCGAGCAATTGCACGTCGAATTTCCAAATTACGGCTTTGCCGGCCACAAGGGCTATGGCACGCCGGAGCACCTGGAAGCGCTGCAGCGCCACGGCGCCTGTGTGCATCACCGCCGGTCGTTCAGCCCGGTTGCCGCCGCGCTGGCTCGAACGGCAGCGGGTACCGCGCAGGTCGTCGAGGCCATGTCGGCCGCGCCCACGGTGTTTGCGGCAACGGTCGAGACCGTGCACCTCGACTTGCGCGCCGCGCCCTGACCCCCATGACCACCACCGATCCCGGCGCGAGCCTCATCAGTTCGCGCGACAACCCGCTGCTCAAGGACCTGCGCAAGCTGGCCCAGGACCCGGGCGCCTATCGCAAGCTGCGCCGCATCTGGCTCGAAGGTGACCATCTGTGCCGGGCGGCGCTTGCGCGCGGCGTGAAGCCGGCGATTGCGGTGTTTTCGGAGTCTTTCTGGCCTGCAGCCCCTGCCGAATGGGCAAATAGTGCTATCAAAACCGTAGTGGTCAGCGATGATCTGCTGCGCGGCGCCAGCGGCCTGGAATCGCCTGCGCCGATGGGCTTCGTGCTCGACCTGCCAGCGCGGCCGGAGCTGATCCCCGATGCGCCCAGCGTGGTGCTCGACCGTCTGCAGGACGCCGGCAACGCCGGCTCCATCCTTCGCAGCGCGGCTGCTTTCGGCTTCACCCAGGTGATCGCGCTCAAGGGCACGGCGGCGCTGTGGGCGCCGAAGGTGCTGCGTGCAGGCATGGGTGCCCATTTCGGCCTGCGGCTGATCGAGGGCGTGGACGCCGACGTGCTCGACGGCCTGAAAGTACCGTTGATGGCTACCAGTTCGCACCACGGCGAGTGGCTTCACAAGGCCGAGCTGCCGCATCCCTGCGCCTGGCTGATGGGCCATGAAGGGCAGGGCGTGTCACCCGCGCTCGAGGCGCGCGCCACGCACCATATCCGCATCGCCCAGCCGGGCGGCGAGGAGTCCCTCAACGTCGCGGCAGCCGCCGCGATCTGCCTGCATGCGAGCGGAGCAGCCCTGCAGGCCGAATAACACACCCAGACCGGGCTACAATCGGGGGCTTACTCGCAAATCAGCGTCGCCCGGCCGCCTTTAACGCCAAAATCCCCTGAAGCAGCAGTCCGCAGGCAACGCGCCTGGGGCTCCGGGCGACCGTAACCATCCGGAGAACCCAGTGCTTTTGTCTCTCAAGGGAAGTTTCCCGCCCGCCATCCTGGCGCTCGCAGACGGCACGGTCTTTCAAGGCAATTCGATCGGAGCCACCGGCTCCACGACCGGTGAAGTGGTGTTCAACACCGCCATGACCGGTTACCAGGAAATCCTCACCGACCCGAGCTACTGCCAGCAGATCGTGACCCTCACGTATCCGCACATTGGCAACTACGGCGTCAACGGTGAAGACATCGAAGCCGACAAGATCCATGCCGCGGGCCTGATCATCAAGGACCTGCCCCTCGTTGCGTCCAACTTCCGCAAGACCGCCACGCTGACCGAGTACCTCGTGTCGGGCAACACGGTGGCCATTGCGAACATCGACACCCGCAAGCTCACGCGACACCTGCGCACTTACGGCGCGCAGAACGGCTGCATCCTGGGCCTGGCCGTGGGCGAGACCGTGACGCAGGCGCTGATCGACAAGGCCATCGCCGCAGCCAAGGCTGCGCCGAGCATGTCGGGCCTCGACCTCGCCAAGGTGGTGTCGGTCAAGCAGACCTATGAATGGACTGAAACCGAGTGGAAGCTCGGCGCGGGCTACGGCGTGCAGATCACGCCGAAGTTCCACGTCGTCGCCTTCGACTACGGCGTCAAGAAGAACATCCTGCGCATGATCGCGCAGCGCGGCGCGCGCATCACCGTGGTGCCCGCACAAACGCCCGCGGCGGACGTGCTCAAGCTCAAGCCCGATGGCATCTTCCTGGCCAACGGCCCCGGCGACCCGGAGCCTTGCGACTACGCCATCAGCGCCGTCAAGGAACTGATCGAGACCGGCATCCCGACCTTCGGCATCTGCCTGGGCCACCAGATCATGGCGCTGGCCTCGGGCGCCAAGACCTTCAAGATGAAGTTCGGCCACCACGGCGCGAACCATCCGGTGAAGGACCTCGACAACGGCCGCGTGAGCATCACCAGCCAGAACCACGGCTTCGCGGTCGACGAGAAGTCGCTGC